>ERZ773188.1269-NODE-1269-length-28992-cov-4.492345_pt1 | contig 28992 bp, 25 predicted proteins | sample MGYA00581011_ERZ773188 | MGnify/ENA primary metagenome ERZ773188 (study PRJEB29015, sample SAMEA2737798) | human gut metagenome | biome: human gut; feature: human-associated habitat; material: faeces | place: China | collected 2012 ...
TTTGAATAATGGGGGCCTGGTACAGGGCCACCTTGCCCTTTCCTCGTCGCTTCTGCAAGCGAATCCGAAGGGCGCCCCCCTCCTCGGGACGGAGGGTGACCAGGTCAAAGCTCTCCAGGACCTCCAGGCAAATCATGGTGTGCAGGGTGGACTCCCACAGGTCCCCCTCCTGGGCCACCTTCCGGGCTAGGCTGGCGGGCACCTCCACCACCTCCCCGTCCCGGTTGGCCAAATAGCGCCACACGGCGGCGAACTCCTCCCGCTGGGGAATCATCATCCGGGCCTCGCAGGGGGAGAGAGGCTCTCCCCGGCTGTACTTCCGGTACAGGGCCTGCTCATTGAGCTGCTGGGCCGAGTAAGCCGGGCGCAGGTCCACCAGGTGGAGCTGCACGGAGCGGGAGCCCCGGTACTCGTTGATCTGGGGGTAGAAAGCCACGTCGGCCCGGTCCCCCACGGTGAGCCCCGACTTGGCCCGGGTGACGGAGAAAAAGATCATGTCCACCGTCCGCCCGTCCCGGCTGGCCCGCATTTTCAGGTGGCGTCCGCCCCCCACGTCGGACATGCAGGTGATGGTAACCCCCGACAGGGAAAACACGGGCTTGGGATTGCCCGCCCCGTAGGGCTCCAGCATGGACAGGGCCTCCACCTCCTCCACGGTGAGCAGGGCGGTGTTCTCAATCTCCCCGTCGATCTGCAGGGTGGAGACCATCTCCTCTCCCCCGGTGTCCTGGCGGACGATCTCCTCCATCCGGGCCCGGAAGGCGGGGATGTTCTCCTCCTGAATGGTGAAGCCCGCGGCCAAGGCGTGGCCGCCGTAGCCCTCCAGCAGGTCGGCACACCGCTCCAGGGCGCAGAAGAGGTTGAACCCGCCGTAGGACCGGCAGGAGCCCTTCCCCTTGCCGTCGTCCTGGAGGCAGATCATAAACACCGGGCAGGCGTACTGCTCGGCCAGGCGGGAGGCCACGATGCCCACCACCCCCTGGTGCCAGGCCTTGTCCGCCAGCACCAGGCAGTCATACTGCTTCCGGCCGGCCAGCAGGGCCAGGCACTGGTTGAAAATCTCCAGCTCCACCGCCTGACGCTGGCGGTTGAGCTCACACAGCTCGTGGGCCAGCAGCTCGGCCTGGCTGTTGTCCTCGGTGAGGATGAGCTCCGCCGCGGTCACCGCCCGGCCCATCCGGCCGGCGGCGTTGATCCGGGGGGAGAGACAGTAGCCCACGGTGGTGGAGGTGATGGCCCGGTTCAGGGTGCCCGCCTCCACCATGAGGGCGTACAGCCCACGGCGGCGGGTTTTTTTCAGGTGGTTCAGGCCCACCCGGACAATGGTGCGGTTCTCCCCCAAAAGCTTCATCACGTCGGCCACGGTGCCCACGGCGGCCAGGTCGGCGTACTCCTGGAAGAGGGCGCGGTACCGCTTTTCCCCCCCCAGGGCCATCACCAGTTTCAGGGCCACCCCCACCCCGGCCAGATCCTTGAAGGGATAGGGGCAGTCCTTCCGGTGGGGGTCCACCACCGCCACGGCGGCGGGAATCTCCTCCTTGCACTCGTGATGGTCGGTGATAATCACATCTATGCCCAGGCCGCTGGCGTAGGCCACCTCCTCCACGGCGGTGATGCCGCAGTCCACGGTAATCATCAGGCGCACCCCTTGCCGGGCCAGTTCCTCCACCGCCTCCCGGTTGACCCCGTAGCCCTCGGACAGGCGGTTGGGGATGTAGTAGCACACGTCACCGCCCTGGGCGCGGAGATAATGGGTGAGCAGACAGGTGGAGGTGATGCCGTCCACGTCGTAGTCGCCGTAGACTGCGATCTTCTCCCCGTTGCGCAGGGCGCGGCCAATCCGGGCGGTGGCCAGGTCCATGTCTTTCATCAGGAAGGGGTCCTGAAGCTGGTCCTCCCCGCTGGAGAGGAGACCCTTGGCCTCTGCCAAGTCGGTCATCCCCCGGGCACAGAGAGTGGCGGCCACCAGGGTGGGGACCCCCTGCCGTTCCATGGCTTTATAGGCCTCCTGGGACCGCTGTGCGATGTTCCACTGCTGGTATTTCATGATTGGGACCTCGGTTCGGGAAATTTTCTATCCTTACTTCCGTGCCCCGGCGGGGCGAAGAAAGAAAAAATGCAAATAACAATACATATTACAGGATAACACAAAACCTCCCTTATCACAAGGCTTTTCGGTTATAAGGAAGTATATTTTTCAATTAGGCGGTATAGCCCCGTTCAAGGGCTATGCCGTCTTTTCCTGTTTATTGGCTTCTTTCTGTTCTGCCTGCGGGTCAGTTGGCAAATGGATTTCTCCCACGAAGTTAAAGATAATATCCACTTTCTGAAAACGCTTGCCGTCTATCTTCTCCGGTGTATGGACAACGATTTTCTTCACAAATTCATTGACAATAGTAGGCGTTAATTCCATTATTCCCACATACTTGCGGATAATGGCGGCGAAGCTGTCAAAATCGTTTTTATTCTGTTCGTAGGTATCAACTTCCTGCTGTTCTGCATTTACCTTTTCTGTCAGTTCTTTCTGTTCTGCTTCATACTCAGCGGATAGTTTCAAAAATCGCTCATGGCTGATTGTACCATTGATGTCGTCCTCATAAATCCGCTTGAAAATTCGGTCAAGTTCTGCAATCCGTTTTCTTGCCTGTCTTACCTCACGCAGCTTGCGTTTCATGTCCTTTTCTGCTTCATCAAACCGCTGTTTCTGTATCAGTTCCATAAAAGCAGTGATGTCCTCATAGAACATGGCAGTTACGGCAAATATCCGATTGAGAACGATTTTCCGTAAGACTTCTTCTCTGATAAAGTGAGCCGTACAATCTCCTGTATTGCTTTTATATCTTGCACAGCGGTAGTTGTCTTGGGAACCGTCAAAACTCTTGCAAGTAGCAAAGTGCAGTTTACTTCCACAATCCGCACAGAATACCAGGCCAGAAAACATTCCCTGTCGCTCTGCCTTTGTGGGGCGGCGTTTATTTGCCCTTAATTCCTGTACCCGTTCAAAGACAGCTTCCTCAACGATTGCTTCATGTGTATTGCGGAAAATCGCCTGCTGTTCCTTGGTGGTAGGAATACGCTTTTTCAGCTTGTGGGATTTGGAATAGCTTTTGAAGTTTACCGTATGCCCGCAGTAGTCCATACGTTCTAAAACCGCTACAATTGTGCTTTCATTCCAACTGTACGGATTATCGGGAATGGACTTTCCTTTCTGCTTTGCATAATAGGCGCGTGTTGTCAGCACTTTATCCGCTTTCAGAGTTTTTGCTATCCGCATAGGTCCATTTCCGGCAACACATAAATCAAAAATCCTCTTTACCACAGCGGCGGCTTCTTCATCTACAATCCATTTCTTTCTGTCGTTGGGGTCTACCTTATAGCCATAGGGCGGCTTAGTCAGATGTTCCCCCGCCATGCCCTGTGCTTTCTTGATTGCCCGCACTTTTTTACTGGTATCTTTGGCGTAAAAATCGTTAAACAGATTTCGGAAAGGAGTAAAATCATTATCGCCCTTTGCACTGTCCACGCCGTCATTGATTGCGATATAGCGTACATCTCTTTCAACGAAAAAGATTTCTGTATAATAGCCGACTTTCAGATAATCACGCCCCAAGCGGGACATATCCTTGACAATGACTGTCGCCACATTTCCGGCTTCAATCTCTGCAATCATGCGGTTAAAATTCGGTCTGTCAAAAGTTACACCAGAAACGCCGTCATCAATGAAAAATACCGGATTTGTAAAGCCGTTATCCGAAGCGTATTTTGTTAAAACTGCTTTTTGATTGACAATGCTGTTGCTGTCCCCGTCCAATGCGTCCTCTTGACTTAAACGGGCGTATAATGCGGTTATCTGTTCAGGCTTATATGTATTTGCTGTCATGTTCATTCCTCCTGTAATGAACGCCCGACAGACAGGTTGCTATCTTCATTATAGCGGACTTCTTTTCCTTTGTCAGCAGGCGTTTTGAGGTTTTCTGATTTTATGAGCCGCTTCATCTTTTCAAAAAGCGGTTCAGAGCCGCCGCAAGAGGTAGACACTTCATAGAATGTGCCGCCGATTTTATAAATCACTGTTTCATCTGCCGGATTTCCCTGTTTCTGCCTATCATCTGTTGTATCTTGTTCTGGTTTCCGTTCCATTCCTTTCCCGTCCTTTCTTTGATTTGTAATGTGATAAGTTTCGTAGCAAGCATAGGAAAAGAGTACCCTTTTCCGAAAATGTCCTGCATTTTGCTTGTTGGGAAGTTTCCCAAACCCTCTGATTTTCCTCTCACTACCTACAACACCGAACAGAGCGATTTTGCCGAAGTTTTGAGAGAAATTTAAGAAAAATTTTTTCTTATTTCCAACTACGGAGAACACGACGAAAATGCCAAATTTTTTTACAAAAAAATTTTTTCAGTTCAAAAAAACAGCACATCTATACGCAGCCGGAAATCCAGCTGAATATAAATGTGCTGTTCGTATATTTTTCAAAGAAGATTTTAACGATATTGAAGATATTCTAAAAAACGCTTGACTGCAAGTGAAGCTGTTTTTTTACTTCTCAAAGCAATTCCTATCTTTCGATATGCGGGTACATCTAATTCTTTTGCCACAATCCGATATGGAACACGCTTCAAAATCAATTCCGGCAAAATGCTGATACCAAGACCGCTTTCCACCATCGACATAATCGCATAATCGTCCCATGTTGTAAAATGCACTTTTGGTATCAGGTTACATCGTTCAAATATTTCCGATACCTCTGTTTTTGCCCCCTTTTCCAACAGCATAAATGGTTCATCACAAAGAGCCGCCACAGGAACTTTTTCAAGCTGCACCAGAGCATGATTTTCCGGAAGAATGGCAAGCAGCCTGTCTTGTTCTAAAAAAACGGTTTCAAAGTCAGAGCAGGTTGGTAATCGCAGGAAGCCGCAATCCACACGCCCCTCTGAAATCCATTCTTCAATTTCCGTATAATCTCCAAGAAGAAGTTCATAATCAATGCCCGGATATGTTTTTTGAAATTCTTTGATGATATTTGGAAGCCAGTGCGTCGCTACACTGGAAAATGTACCAATACGGATAAGCCCCGATTGCAGCCCGTTCAATTCATCAACTTCCATTTGCAGCTTTTCATATTCCATGCAGACATTCTTTGCGTAAGGGAGCAGTTTCATCCCGTCGCTTGTCAGTTTTACGCCAGATTTTCCTCTTTCTAACAGGACTACTTTCCATTCCTTTTCTAAGTCATTTATCATACGGCTAATGCCCGATTGAGAGTAATTCAGTATTTCTGCGGCTTTTGTAAAACTGCCATACTCAACAGTTTTAACAAATGCCATATATTTTTGAATATTCATGTCCATGTTAGCACCTCATTCTATATATCTGTTTTTGTTATACTTTGTATGATAAACATTCGCTTTTGTAATCATAGAAAACATGGTAAACTGAATACGCAAAAAAGTCAAGCGGGAGTGTGACAACAATGTTTTATGTAAGTGAAATTCAGACAGAAGCACCTTGTCATTTTCAGACACAGCTTCAGAAAAAGGTTTATGAAGTGTTAGAAGAACTGCAAATTCCTTTTCAGCGTGTTGATACAGATGAAGCAATTACAATGGAAGATTGTGTTGCCATTGATGAAAAACTAAATATGAACATGGTAAAAACCTTGTTCCTCTGCAATCGACAGCAGACGGATTTTTATTTGTTTATTACCGTAGGCAATAAACCGTTTCGTTCTAAGGATTTTAGTAATGCGTTAGGCGTTGCCCGCGTTTCCTTTGCCCCCATAGAGCAAATGGAAAGTATGTTAGGTACAAAAATCGGTGCGGCAACTGTTTTTAGCAGCCTGTTAGATACAGGAAACAAAGTGCAGATTGTTTTTGACAAAGAGGTGTTTTCTGCAAAATGGTATGGTTGCAGCGACGGAACGACAACGGGATATATGAAAGTGCAGACAGAGGATATTTGCAAAAAATTCCTGCCCTATACCAATCATATATTGTCCGTCATTGAGGTGTGATATGGGACTTTATCAAAATCGGATTGTTGTAAAAGTAGGGACTTCCACCCTTACAAATGAAATGGGTAAAAGTGACTTGCGCTCTTTTGACCGTCTTGCATGTGTCCTGTCAGATATTCAGAACATGGGCTATGAAGTCATTTTGGTATCGTCCGGTGCGATTGCTGTTGGAACAAATAAATTGAATATGAAAGAACGTCCTTCCAGTATGCGTATGAAACAGGCAGCGGCAGCGGTGGGACAATGCAGCATAATGTTTCTGTATGACAAATTTTTTAATGATTATGACAAGACAATCGCCCAAATCCTATTAAACGCGGAGGATATGGAGCAGGAAGAAAAGAAAGAAAATCTGATAAATACATTTAATGCCCTGTTGGAAATGAACATTATCCCCGTAGTCAATGAAAATGATTCCGTTAGTTATACGGAAATAGAATCAGAGGACAGGTTGTTTGGGGATAATGATATGCTTTCTGCTGTCGTTGCAGTTTTATGCAAAGCAAAACAATTAGTTATTTTATCTGATATAAATGGTTTGTATGACGCAGACCCGCGGCTATATCCAAATGCAAAACTGATAAACAGGATAGAGAAAATTGATGAAACAGTGTATGCCCTTGCAGGCGGTGCAGGTTCGAGACGGGGAACAGGCGGCATGAAAACAAAACTTCGAGCTGCCGCATTAGCGACTGCGCAGGGGATAGATACGATTATTACAAACGGGAAAGCGCCGGAAACCTTATATGAAATCGTGAAAGGCAACAAGGCAGGCACTTTATTGGTGGGAAAATTGTTCTGAAATAGCGCAGTACACAACAAAAAAGCCGCTGTTTTAGATTGTGTGCAAACAGCAGAAATGAATGGCGGTTTTGAATAATAAATCAAAGCCGCCGTTTTCCTTTTCAAAACAAAGAAATACGGAGAGCGTATTAAAGTCGTCCATTTTTAGGGATATGGCGGTATCAAGGAGGTATCGTTATGTCCCTTTTTGGTATTTGTAATCTTGTTTCATTGTTAAAAAAAGTCTATTCCATACAACGGGATTTTGCGACCATAAAGATGAACACACAAATCATCATAATTGCTTAAATAATTCATATTACCAAACGCCTATGTGGTTTTGCGACTGCATGGGCGTTTGTTGTAATAGCCCCCTACTGGGAAGAAAGGGGGTGAGAAAAATGAGCTACTCCAAAGAATGTAAGGAGCATATCGAATATACTTTTGCCGCCTTTTGTAAAGTTGTTCTCCGCAACGCCGCTTTATCAGCTTATCGGGATATTGGCAGACAGCGAAAGCATGAAATCTCTCTTGACTATCTCATGTCGGAACGCTATTACAATCCGTCTGTAACAGATAATTACTTTGAAGAACCAATACAGCCAACTGTATTCAGTCTATGTGGAAAAAGTATTGAAATTGAAAATGAACGACTGGCAAAAGCATTTTCTATTTTGTCAAAACAGCGGCAGGAAGTTTTAGTATTGTATTTCTTTTTCGGATATACAGACAGGAAAATCGGAGAGAGATACGGGCGAAACCGCACAACTGCAAACTATTGGAAGCTGGCGGCACTGAAACAGCTAAGAAAAGAGTTGGAGAGATTGGAACATGAAGAATGAAAAGCGAATACCCTTTGAAATTATTGAAAAAGCGATTGTCGGAGAGCCGGAGGCGATACAAGCTGTCTTATGCCATTACAGAGGATATATTAAATATTTATCTGTATTTCAAGGACATTATAACGCCGATATTCAAGAACGATTGGAAGCGCAACTGATACAGGCATTATTCAAGTATCGTTTTAGGTAGGAAGTAGCAAAGCCCGAAAACGCCGTCAAGGATAAAATAAACGCAAGCGTCCTTGACGGCGTTCCCTGTCTTTGCTGTTAGGCAGTCAAGAGCGCAATCGGATAAACCGCTTACGCTCTCTATGAGGTATAGATTTTTGAATTTTCGTTTCCGTTCCATTCTGAAAGTTTGTAGGTAGGCGAGAAATCAGAAAAACGGAACGGAAAGGAATAGATAATTGATTTCATCAGTAATTATTTCATCTTTACTTTATATATCTTTATTTAATTGCATTGGATTTTCCAACGTAGGTTTTTCCAATGTTGGATAATCCAACGTAGGCTTTTCCAACATAGTGAAATCCAAGACAGGCGGTTATATGCTGAAAGCTGTTGTGGTATTCAAAATCCGTCTAATCGAACCACTTCATAAAATTATTGTTTTTGTAGATAGGTATGTTACGCAGTAGAGAGTAAAATACGCTTGATTTATGCGGCATTGAGAGCGGGGAAAACGTTTAGACGATATTTTATATTCCTACCCTCCAAAATGCGGTTCTACTGCGTAACAATGAGAATATAGAAAAACAGAGAGCCGACCACTTTAGGAAGTGATTAACTCTCTGTTTGCAAACCTGTCTGTCAGCGTTAGTGATAAGTTGTTGTAAATACTTCCTTATCAGCGTGAAACTAAGGGATAAGGGAGGTTTTTTCCTCTTTTTCCTGGGAAATCCCGGGGCATTTCCGGTTTTTTCCCTTGCTTTGTGAACTTCTTTCCCCTTCGGACTCACTCAAACCGGGTCCGGTCATAGGTGGACAGATTCTGGAATTCCTCCATCCGGGCCTGGGCCGCGGGAGAGGGGGTGGGGGTGAGCACGCCGTTCTCCTCCGCCCAGCCGGTGGTGTGGAGGACGGGGAGGGTGTGGGCGGTCTCCCGCTGGGCCTGCATGTAGGCCGACCCCTCCCAGCCGATGAGCTCAAAGACCTCATTCATCAAAAAGCAGGGGGACAGGTCGGGCCCCTGGCCCTGGAAGTCCTGGCCCAGCAGATCCTTGGCGGCCTGGTTGCCCCAGATCATGTACCAGGTGGAGTAGTAATTGCGGAAGCCCTCCTCCGTGGTGGTGTCCAGGCTGATGCCCATGCCCTCGTAGATCACCCCGTGGTTGCCCATCCAGGGTTTGTGGTCCCCGTAGAGGAGGAGGACCACCGGCTCGTCCAGGCTGTCCAGGTACTGGGTGAAAGACTTCATGTAGGCCGAGCTGTCCTGGACTAAGTAGAAGTAGTTGTTCAGGGCGTTGAGGGTGGACTGGGAATAGTCCCCGGTGCAGTAGCTGTCCCCCCAGTAGGTCCTCTCCATGTTGTAGGGACCGTGGCCCTGGTAGGTCACATTGAAGGAGAACAGAGGGGCGTCGTTGGTGTTGAAATACTCTGTCAGACGCTGCTGGAGATCGGGGAAGAAGACCTCGTCATAGGCCACGTCCTCCCCTTCCTCAATGAACTGGTAGTAGTAGTTGTCCGTGAAGAGGTAGTCGTCCAGCCCCAGGTTGGGGTTGACGTGCTTGCGGTCATAGAACCAGTCCCGGCAGGGGTGGGAGCCGTTGGCGGTGTAGCCCTGGCTCTTCAGGTACCAGGCCACGGAATCGGTCTTGGTCTTAAAATCCCCGTGCTGGTTGCCCCCGGTGAGGACAGCCCACTCGGTCTCGGTGGTGCCCCCGGCGAAGATGTCGGTGATGAGGGTGCCGGAATAGCTCTCGGCCTGGAGCTCGTGGAAGTCCCGGTAGACCTCCGGGGACAGGCCGTCGATGTCGTACAGGGAGAGGTCGGCAAAGGCCTCCATCTGAATGGAGATCAGGTTGACCTTTTTCTCCGGGGGAATGACCCCGTCGGTATACTGGTTGTAGGTCTGGCGGGCGGCCCGCTCGTCATAGGAACTGGAAGAGGACAGGTAATCCCCCGCGCTGTGGAAAAAGGGATAGACCACCCCCGTGGCGGCATAGGCCTCCCGCTCGTCCTGGGCATGCTCCCCCGCCAGGGCGGTGTACCGCTGGTCGTCGGGGTAAATGTAGTCAAAACAAACCAGGCTCACCATCCCCACTGCTGTCAGGGCCAGCAGGCGCAGGGTGGCCTTGGGCCGGCCCCGGCCCAGGAAGAAGAGAACCACTGTGGCAGCCACAATGACTCCGATCCACAGAAACATCATAGGGGTCAGCGCCACCTGATACTGGTCGGACATCTGGAGGCCCTCCCGCATGCGGAACAGGTCCTCCCAGAGCATGGGGTCATCCCGAAACATCACCTTGAAGTAGTTGGCGCCGGTGAGGAGGAAGATCAGCGCCCCCGTCACCAGGCAGGCCAGCCAGGCCTGCCCGGAGGCCAGCCAAATCAGGCCCAGCAGGAGAAACACCGGCAGGGTGTTCCAGAAAAACAGGGTGGGATTGCCCGCCCAGCTGACCCCGTTCCACCCCGACAGAGCCAGGGAAAAGGCGCTGATGGACAGCCCCGCCGCCACCAGCAGCAAAAGCGTCAGCACCGCGGAGCGGGGCAAGATTCGTTTGGATTTCTTGGTTTGCATCGCTTGTTTGTCTCCTCTTTCAGGGGGATTGCTCCGCTGTCCCGTAGTAATTTCCCGCCAGCACCCGGTTGCTGAGGGTGGTAATGCGGTTGATCTCCGCCGAGCGCGCCTCATCCCCGGCGCCTCCATTCTTGCTGGACCAGTAGGTGGTGCCGTCATACCAGCTGCCGTCGGAGAAGAAGACATACCCTCCCTGGTCCCCCAGACCGTCGTGGCCGGCCAGGAAGGCTCCGCTGGTATCCAGGCCAAAGAGGTTGGCCACCGTGGGCAGCACGTCCAGGCTGGAGGTCACCTTGTCAATCTGGGTGGGCGCTAAGTCCGCTGACCAGATGAAAAAGTCGGTGTGTTGGAGCAGATTTCCGTTGTCCACTCCTTTGATCTGCATGTTCAGTTGGTCATCCATCATGTAGTAATCATAATGGTCAGCGTAGAAGATCAGCACCGTGTCCTCCAGCAGGCCCTCCTGGGTCAGGCGGTCCACCAGCTCGCCGATGAACAGATCGGTCTCCATGGCCCCCGCCACCGCGTAGACATAGTTTCCATCGGTGCGCTGGGCCGCAGCCTGCGCCTCTTTCGCATGGGCCTGGTAAACACCGCTTTCCTCCCCATAGGGGCCGTGGGCGGAGTAGGTGATGACGAAGGAATAGAAGGGGTCCCCCTCGGTCATCTCGTCAAAGCCGTTGATGAGATGGCGGTCCAGCTGGTAGCTCTCCATCTGCATGTCGTAGCCCCCATAGTACTTCTCATAGCCCAGATTGGGGTGGATGAGGCCCCGGTCATACACCTGCCCGTCGCTGTTGTGGAAGGAGCGGGCCGTGTACCCCGCCTGGCGGAAGAGATTGGCCATGGAGTAGGGGAACGCATTCTCGGTATACACCGAGGTGGAGATGCCCCCGGTGGCTGGCAGCAGGCCGCTGTTGGTCATAAACTCGGTGTTGAAGGTGCCGGCGGAGATGTAGGCCGGGGTGTAATGGTTGGTAAACACCAGCCCCTCGGACTTCAGCTTGGCCAGGTTGGGCATGTAGGCCTCCTGGAGCATCCAGGTGTCAATGGCCTCCAGCTGGACCATTATGACGTTTTTCCCCGCCAGCAGGCCGGTGTAGGCGTTGTCCTTCTGGGCGGCCTCATACTCGGCCACATAGTCGTCTATCTGCTGCCGCTCCCCGTCGGTCATGGTGTCTTGGGGGAAGAGCAGCCGCCCCAGGTCCCGGACGGTGTACTGATACAGACCGCTGACCATCAGGGCGTTGGTGGTGTCGTTGAACTCATGGTAGGCCATGCGCTGGTTCTCCTCGGGGGAGGTCTCCCAGATCATCCGGTCCACCACAGGGAAGTAATGGATGTGGGTGAAGGCCACCAGTCCCGCCCCCACCAGGCAGGCCAGCACTCCGGCCAGCACAGACCCCTTGACGGGCTTGGGGGGGATGACCTTCAGCAGCCGCCCGGAGATCATCATCAGCAGCACCGCGATGGCCGAACCGGCGATGACCTTCCAGTTGATGGTGATATATGAGGCGTCCACAAAGCTCCCCGTCCCCCCAAAGGAGAGGGAGGAAAAGGAGAAGAACTTTCGAAAGGCACTCATAAACCCGCTGTGGGTGATGGCCAGCACCACAAAGGTCACCAGGGGCACGCACCGGACAAACCACCGGGGCACCTTGGGCAGGAAGAACACCAGCCCCGCGAAAACCAGTGCCCAGCCCAGGGTGAACAACCCCGCCGGGAGGTATTTGACCCCCACAATGCCCATGCCCCGGTAGGTAAACCGCAGGGAGAAATCCAGCACCAAATAGGCCAGGAAAAAGGGGATGATATAGAGATAGGGCCGCAGACCGGGCAGGTCCCGGCTGTACAGCCGGTTCCGGGCAAAACACTGCCAGAAAGAGAGGCCCTGCTCCTGGCCGGGCCGATTTTTGTCCAAAGCTTTGTCTGTCTGTTTCATGAAAACCTCCTTGCTTGGGCATCAAGGACCCGCCGGGCAGGCCAATAACACCCCGGGGGCGGAAACCGGCACGAAGAAACAGCCGGCTCCCACCCCCAGAAAATTTGCTCATTCAGCAGGGACTATTTTATTTAGACGCAAATTGTGAAAAAATGCAAGAGGAAATCGTTAACTTTTTTTTAATTTTTTCTCAGAACGCCATCTTTTCCTGGAGATATGCCTTCAGCTGGTCAATGGGCAGGCGGACCTGTTCCATGGTGTCCCGGTCCCGGACGGTGACGCAGTGGTCGGCCGCCTTCTCCCCGTCCCCCACGGTCTCAAAGTCCACGGTGACGCAGTAGGGGGTGCCGATCTCGTCCTGGCGGCGGTACCGCTTGCCGATGGAGCCGGCCTCGTCATAGTCCACCATAAAGTCCTTGGCCAGCATCTGCTGGATCTCCTGGGCGGCGGGGCCCAGCTTCTTGGACAGGGGGAGCACGGCGCACTTGAAGGGCGCCAGGGCGGGGTGGAGGCGGAGCACGGTGCGGACATCGTCCTTGCCGTTCTTGTCCTGGCCCACCACTTCCTCGTCGTAGGCGTCCACCAGGAAGGCCAGGGTCACCCGGTCGGCCCCCAGGGAGGGCTCAATGACGAAGGGGATGTAATGCTCCCCGGACTCCTGGTCGAAATAGGTCTGATCCTTGCCGGAGGTGGTCTGGTGGGCGTTCAGATCGTAGTTGGTCCGGGAGGCCACCCCCCACAGCTCACCCCAGCCGAAGGGGAAGGCAAACTCAAAGTCGGTGGTGGCGTTGGAGTAGTGGGAGAGCTCCTCGGGCTCGTGGTCCCGCAGGCGGAGGTTCTCCTCCCGCATGCCCAGCTCCAGCAGCCACTTGTGGCAGAAGTCTTTCCAGTAGGCAAACCAGTCCAGCTCGCTGCCGGGCTTGCAGAAGAATTCCAGCTCCATCTGCTCAAACTCCCGGGTGCGGAAGGTGAAGTTGCCGGGGGTGATCTCGTTGCGGAAGGACTTGCCGATCTGACAGACCCCGAAGGGGAGCTTCTTCCGGGTGGTCCGCTGGACGTTCTGGAAGTTGACAAAAATGCCCTGGGCGGTCTCGGGGCGCAGGTAGACGGTGTTCTTGGCGTCCTCGGTGACCCCCTGGAAGGTCTTGAACATCAGGTTAAACTGGCGGATATCGGTCCAGTTGTGGCCCCCGCAGGAGGGGCAGGGGATGTTGTGCTCCTCCACAAATTCCTTCATCTCCGCCTGGCTCAGGGCGTCCACGGACTTGCCCAGGTCGAAGCCGTTCTCCTCGCACCAGCCCTCGATGACCTTGTCCGCCCGGAACCGCTCCTTGCACTCCTTGCAGTCCATGAGGGGATCGGAGAAGCCCCCCACGTGACCGGAGGCCACCCACACCTGGGGATTCATCAGAATGGCGGCGTCCAGACCCACGTTGTAAGGGTTTTCCTGGACGAACTTCTTCCACCAGGCCTTCTTCACGTTGTTCTTCAGCTCCACACCCAGGGGGCCGTAGTCCCAGGTGTTGGCCAGGCCGCCGTAGATTTCGCTGCCGGGGAAGACGAACCCGCGGCCCTTACACAGGGCCACGACTTTTTCCATGGTCTTTTCGTTGTTTTTCATATCCTGTCAAACTCCTTCGTTTGTAATTTACGGGAAAATGGGGCGGTCTTTGGGGACAAAAAAACGCCCTGAGCGGAAAGCTCAGGGCGGAGGTTCTCCGTGGTACCACCTGAATTCGGGCCGAAAAAAGAACGCGGCCCGCACTCGAACCCGATAACGGCGGGGAACCGGCGGGGCATTGCCTCCCCGCGGCTTACGGGCGCCTTCCCTCCACCACCGCCAGAGCCTTGCACCGTCCGGCTCCTCTCTTGGGCGGGGAAGTGGGGGTACTCTTCCCGGTCACAGCCTCTTACATCGGGGTATTCTATCACCTTTTCCCGCCTGCGTCAAGGGAGCGCGTCGATTTTTCCTCTTTCCCCCCTGGCGCCGCCGGTTCTCTCACCCTTTTTCCACAAGAGAAGGGTATTTTGTGCATAATTTTTTGAAAATTTGAGGCAGCCAAGCAAAAAATTTGGAAAAACCCCTTGCATTTCCACCGGAAATCCGTCTTAGTTTATATAGGACGTCCTGCCGGACGAAAGAAAAGAAAGGAGAGATTCCTATGAAACCAATGCGGCAAATGGTATGCGCCCTGCTGGCGGTCACCTTGCTGATCCCCGCGGCGGCGGCTTCCCCAGGCAGCGGCAACCCTCTATGGGATGTACAGGGCCACTGGGCCCAGAAGGAAATTCAGGAGGCAGTGGCCGCCGGGTGGGTAGACGGCTATCCCGATGGCAGCTTCCAGCCGGAAAAGACCATCACCCGGGCGGAGTTCACCAAGCTCCTGCTGGACGCCATCCATCTGACCCCGGACAGCGAGACGGTGGCTTGGATGACAGAGAACGCAACCACAAAAGAGCCTCGATCTTTTGGAAAAAAGTATGTCCCCATCCTCAACGACATGGACGGCCATTGGCTGACCACCCAGGGCTGGACGGACGCCGCCCTTTACTCCGGCATGGTGGTGCCCGATGACTACAACGGCAAAAACTTCCGGCCGGAAAAGGAGATCGCCCGGTACGAAATCGCCTTGATGACCGACCGGGCCCTGGGCCTGGTCTATCCGGCCAACCAGTATGCGGGAGAAGACCTCCCCTTCGCGGACAACGGTGAGATTCTGGACTGGATGAAGGGGTATGTCCATGAGGCGGTCCAGGCCGGCATCCTGGAGGGCTACCCCGACAACACCTTCCGTCCCAACCAGACCTCCACCCGGGCCGAGGCGGTGGTGATGATTCAGCGGATGCTCCATGAGATGGAGCAGGGGCTGAATCCGTCAGGCATCACTGTTATTGCCTGGTACCGGGAGAAGGTTGACCTGTTATTCGATGAGGTTCAGATTTTGGAGGAGCGCAGGACCACCGACCAGATCCGCTTGCAGATTGTGGATAACATGATTTATGCCAATCTACGGGACATTTACGATTTGCTGCAACAGATGATGGTAGACAACAACAGCCCAAATGCGGGGGACGGCATGCTCAACTGGTGGCCCATAGAACAGAAATCAGAGAGTTTTGTCCCCAACATAAGCAATTACTTTTCCTATTCGTATCGTATGGGGGATCAAGAATACACTTGGAAAACCAGATTGGAAAGCTTTTCCGTACCTGCACGCAGTCTATATGGGGAAATCATGGTCCCTGTCTGTGACCTAACCCATCCCAACAAAGAACCTGGTGAAGGCTGGCAGGCCGGTTGGGATGGAAACACCAATACCCTGACCCTCTATCTGCCCTTCCAAAAACCACTTTTTGTTGGCAGCTGATTCCCATTATTTCATCCTCTTCCATAAAAATGCCACCTGGGGCGGCCCTGATCAAAGGGCCGCCCCAGGTGGTTTGGTGATGCTATTTTGTTGTTGAACACACAATGTATAGAATCAGTACCCAAAGCCGCCGAAGGGCCAGCCGCCGCTGCCTTGCTGCTGCTCTTGCTGCAACTGTTGCTGCTGCTGTTCTTCATATTCCTTCTGGGCTTGGTCCTGTTGGGCTGTTTTTTCCGGGGTGGACTCCTCCAAGGTCAGCTTCACGGTGATGGTTTTTCCATCCCGATAGACCGTGAGATTCACCGTGTCCCCAGGCTTGTAGTTGTCCTTGGCGGTGATGAGGTCATTCCCCGAGGCCACCTCTGTGTCGTTGATCTTGGTGATGATATCACCCTCTTGCAGGCCGGCTTTCTCCCCGCACAGGCCGGGGGTGACCACTTTCACCGCCGCGCCGGCCGGGACGCCGTAGGCCTGCACATCCTCAGCCACGTCGCCCACGGAGATGCCCATGAGAGGCTTGCCGGTGACGTAGCCATTGGTGACCAGCTCCGAAACCATGTCCGCCACGTCATCCATGGGGATGGCGAAGCCCAAACCCTCTACCGAGGCTGAGGAGGAACTGGCGCTGGAGGAATACTTGGCCGAGACAATGCCGATGACCTCCCCGTGGCTGTTGAACAGGGGACCGCCGGAGTTGCCGGAGTTGATGGCGCAGTCGGTCTGGATCATATTCATCTTGTTGCCGTCACTCATGGTAATGGTGCGGTCCAGGGCGGAGATGATGCCGGTGGTCTCCGAGAAGGTCAGCTCTCCCAAGGGGTTGCCGATGGTGGTGACCTGCTCCCCCACCAGCATGTCGCTGGAGCTGCCAATGACCACGGGGGTCAGGCCAGTGGCCTCCACCTTGATGACAGCAATGTCGTTGGCCTCCTCGCCGCCCACATAGGTGGCGGTATACTCCTTACCGTCAGAGAAGGTCACCTTGATGGAGTTGGCCCCGTCAATGACGTGGTAGTTGGTGAGGATGTAGCCGTCCTCGGTGATGACAAAGCCGGAGCCGGCGGCCGCGCCGGTGACGGTCTGGCCAAAGATGTTGGTGCTGACGATGTCCACGGTGATGCCCACGCAGGAGCTGACATACTTGGCGTAAATCTCCGCAGTGGTCAGTTCCTTCTCCGTGTTCACCGCAGCGGTGTCCACCTTGGTGGGGGTTCGGTTGCCGGTGTAAATGGTGGTCCCATTTCCGCCGGTGACGGCATTGTACACAGGATGGGCCAAACCGCCCACCAGGGCGCACACCAGACACAGGGCCACGACCTTTAAGGTGCTTTTCTGTCTGGCACTCAAGGGCTTTCTAGGCTTTTTCCCCCGGGGACTTCCCCCGTCAAAGTTTGGCCCCTGAAAGCCGGAGCCTTGAAAGGAGGGGCCATCTCCCGAAGCAAAGGGATCGTGAGAATAGCCGCCGTTCTGATTGCCGTTGTCGTTGCCGTAGTAGTCCATAAGTATGCCTCCAGTCCATCCTGTTTTCTGAGGATGCAAAGGCCCCTCCCAAGGGAAGACCCCGTGCTCTTTTTACTGTGGTCAGTATAGCGGATATTTATGAAGATTTCGTGAAATCGAAGTAGAAAAACTTTTAACTTTCTTTCTCCATTTTTTGAACGGTTTCGCCGGGTTTTTCGGGCTCTGGCGGGTCTGTCTCCTCCGGTCTGCCATGGAGGATGGCCGCCATATCCCGGGCCGCCATGGTGAGGTCCCGGACGGTGGCGTGGAACATCCCCGCCCGCCACAGGTTCCGGAGCATCAGCAGCAGAACCGGGGCCAGGATCATCGCCACCACGCCCCCCAGCTTCATGCCCACGTAAATGGCCAGCAGGGAGAGCAGGGGGTGCAGCCCTGTCTGGTCCCCCACGATCTTGGGCTCAATCATCCGGCGGAAGAGGCAGATAACCCCCCACACCGCCAGAAAGGCCACGCCCCGCTTCCACTCCCCCAGCACCAGGAGAATGACAGACCAGGGGACCATCACCGTCCCCGCCCCCACAATGGGGATAAAGTCCAAAATGCCCAGGGCCACCGCCAGCAGCACCCAATAGGGCTGCCGAAGCAGGAAAAAGCCCACCAAAAGAATTCCCGTCACCCCCAGGGAGACCAGAATCTCCGCCTTGAGATAACCCCCAAAGGCGGCGGAAAAAGCTCCCCGGGCCTGTACACCGATGCGCCGGACACTCCGGGGAATGGTCTCCCGGGCCACCCGGCGGAGATTGGGATAATCCTCGGCGGTAAAATACCAGGCCACCAGGAAAAAGAGAAAGGCCAGCACAAAGGAGGAGATGCTCCGCACCGCTGAGGTGGTCTTCGGTAACAGATTATAAACAAATTCCTCCAGCCAGGCCAGCAGCCGGTCCGACAGATTCCAAAGGGTGTCCTGCACCTGCTGGGGCAGATAGGCCAGCCACTTGTCCAGGGCATGGCTGAGCTGATAGTAAGTCTCCTGAAAGGCGTTCCAGCCCTGGTCCCAGTTTCCCCACAGGGTGGAAAGTTCACTCCAGCCTTTCCAAATGAGAGCCGCCATTAGGCCGCCCAGGGCTCCCACCAGGAGCAAAATCAGGACAATGGCCCCTATGCCCCGGGGAATGTTCCACCGCCTGTGGAAAAAGCGGAGCAATGGCTCGGTCAACCAGGTGGCCAAAAGAGCCAGGGCAAAGGGCATGCACAGGGAGAGCAGAGGGCGGCCCGCCAGGCAGAGGAAGAGAACCAGGGACAAAAAAATCCCCAGCCGAATGGCCAGACGGGCCCACAGCTGCCGCCGCTGTCCAGGCGACAGGGGGCGTGGATCGGGAAAATAGGCGTCTGCGGAAGTATCCATATACGGTCCTTTCTGCGGTATGGTGGGAGAGAGGGGGACAGAGATAGGATGCCCGGATTGGGACCGGGGAACCCGTCTCATGCTGGTTTTTCCCGCCGCCAAGGCGGGAAAAACCCAATACAAAAAAACCGTCTGATCCAATCAGACGGTTTTCCGTAAGTCCTTCTCGTTACTGAGGAATCTTGTTCAGCCGCAGGGTCATCTTGCTCTTGCGGTTGGCTGCGGTGTTCTTATGCATCAGACCACGGGCAGCAGCCTGATCCACAGCCTTGACAGCTTCCTTGTATCTCTTATCGGCCTCGCTGCGGTTGCCTTCGTTGATAGCAGCATCAAAATACTTCAGCTGAGTCTTCAGGGCGGACTTTGCGGCCTTGTTTCTGGCGGCCTTTGTCTGATTGACCAGAACACGCTTCTTGGCAGACTTGATATTCGGCAAACCAAACACCTCCTCCGATTGATTCATTTTGTCACAAAAGTTCTGTGCGAGAATGTATTTTAGCATACCCCGCTTGAAATTGCAACCTTTTTTCCAGAAAAATCTGAATTTTTACATAAATTTTTGCAAAGTGCTAAAGATAGTGATTAGAATCTGCTTGTCCCACCATATCTGGTGGTGGGACGGAAGGGAGTGCCCCATGATCCAAGACAGAAAAATTGACTTGGCCCTGGAGGCCAAGGAGCTGGCGGAGGGTTCCGCGGCCCAGACCACCCGTCTGGCCGGGGTGAAGGCCCAGGAGGACACCGTCTTTGGCTATCCCCTCACCCGGGTGGAAATCCTCAATCGGGAGGGGGAGGCCGCCCTGGGCAAGCCCAAGGGGACCTATCTCACCTTAGAGCTGCCTCAGCTGCCCCGGGAGCGGGAGGAGGTTCTGCGGGCGGCCCGGGGGGTGGCCGCGGTGCTGGAAGCCCTGCCCACCCTGCCCAAACAGGGGTCTGTTCTGGTGGCCGGTCTGGGCAACCGCCGGGTGACCCCCGACGCCATCGGGCCCAGGGCCACGGACTTTCTCCTGGTCACCCGCCACCTGGTGCAGACCATGCCCCAGGACTTCTCCGCCCTCCGCCCGGTCTCCGCGCTGGCCGCCGGGGTCACCGGGACCACGGGGATCGAGAGCGGCGAGCTCATCGGGGCGGTGGTGAAAAAGCTCAAGCCCGCCTGCCTCATCGCCGTGGACGCCCTGGCCGCCCGCCGGCAGGAGCGGGTGTGCCGGACGGTCCAGGTCTCCGACACCGGCATTGTCCCCGGCTCCGGGGTGGGTAACGCCCGAATGGCCCTGGATGAGGAACACCTGGGGATTCCCGTCATCGCCGTGGGTGTACCCACGGTGGTGGAGGCGGCCACCCTCTGCCTGGACCTGCTGGACCAGGCGGGGCAGGAGGGATTCGACCCGGCCCTCTTCCGTCAGGAGGGGGCCGAGTGGTTTGTCACCCCCCGAAACGTGGACAGCGAGGTGGAGACCCTCTCCCGGGTGCTGGGCCTGGGCATCAGCACCGCGCTGCATGTGGACTTTTCCGTGGAAGATGTGGAAAAGTGGATCTCATAAGTCCCATTTTTCCCTCTTTTTCGGAGAAAACTTAGAAAAAACGAAAAGGTTCTCCCCAATTTCCCAGGAAATTGGGGAGAACCTTTCTTTCCATCCGTTCCATTAGAGGGAGGCTTCCCCGCCCCACTCCTCCACAAAGGCCAGCAGTGCGTCAAAATCCCCCTGGGGATAGGAGGAGATGTCCTTCTCTTTCCGGTTGAGCAGGCAGTCTGTGAGCAGAAAGACCGACAGCCCCGCCGCCTGGGCGGCCATCATATCCTCCTCCACATCGTTGCCCACCATCAGGCAGTCCTCCGCCCGGCAGTCCAAATACCGCAAAATCTCCCGGTAATAATCGGGGTTGGGCTTGCAGTAGCCGATGTTCTCATAGGTGGTGTACCATGCAAAGGTCTCCGGGGCCAGCCCCGCCCAGCGGATGCGGCTCTCCGTGGCCACCGCCGGAAAGATGGGATTGGTGGCCAGGGCCACCCGATGGCCGGCGGCCTTGCAGGCCTCCACCGCGGCCCGGGCTTTTGGGGTAAAGCCGCAGAAAGCCTTGGCCTGCTGAAACTCCTGCCGGTAAAAGGCGTCAAACAGGGGGATGTCCTCCCGGACCTGCTCCCCATACAGGGCGGCGAATCTATCCCAGAAGGCCGCCTCATTGGTGCGTTTGCCATCGTTGCCCACCATGGCGGCGGTGCCGGCCCAGATGTTGTCCACCAGAGCGGCCGGGTCATACCCGTGGGGGGCCAGCTTTTGGGCCAGGAGTTTGAAATACCCACGGGTAAAGGCGTCCTGGTCCATGGGGAGCAGGGTCCCGTCCAAGTCGAATAGAATGGTTTTTTTCTTCATTGGTTCTCCTTTTTTCTTGCCGCCCTGGGGCGGGCGCACCGGCCCGAACAGGGCCAAGAGGGATTTTACGCAGGAAGAGACAGCCCCCTTGCAGAGGGCTGCCTCCATCTATTATGCCTTAAACTTCCGGCTCTCCGCCACGGCCATCTCGTCACAGCGGTTGTTGTAGGGGTTCTCCGCGTGCCCTTTTACCCAGTGGTAGCGCAGCTGGTGCCGGTCTGTCAGGGCCAGCAGCTGCTCCCACAGGTCGGGGTTTAGGGCGGGCTTTTTGTCGCTTTTCACCCAGCCCCGCTTTTTCCAGCCCCGGGCCCAGCCCTTTTCCAAGGCGTCGATGACGTATTTGGAGTCAGAATAGAGGTCCACGCCGCAGGGCTCCTTCAGCAGGGACAAGGCGGCGATCACCGCCGTGAGCTCCATGCGGTTGTTGGTGGTGGAGGCCTCCCCGCCGGAAATCTCCTTTCGATGGCTCCCATACAGGAGCACCGCCCCCCAGCCCCCTGGGCCGGGGTTGCCGGAGCAGGCGCCGTCGGTGTAAATGGTCACCTGCTTCATGACGCTTTTTCCCGCTCCTCCGCGTTCTTTTTCTTCCGCCGGGCCCGCAAGGGCGGGACCACCAGCAGCGCCACCCCCACCAGGAAGAAGAACAAACCTCCCAGGGTGAACAGTCCTCCATGGACCCAGCCGGTGACGGGGATCATCTTCGTCACCCCGCGCCAGATCACCAGAGCGCCCAGGACGGCCATAATTATGCCAAAGGTGAGGGTGATCTTTCGAAACTCTTTTTCCATTTATGTCTCCTCCTGGGTTTCCCCTTCATTCTCCTGGGGAACCCGGGCCAGGGAGATGACCTTGGTTCCCTCGGACACCCGCATCACCCGGACTCCCTGGGCGGTGCGGCTGTACAGGTTCACATCGGCGGCGGCCATGCGGATGATGGTGCCGTCGTCGGAGATGAGCAGGATGTCGTCGTCCTCCTCCACCACCTTGACCCCGGCGGCCTTGCCGGTCTTTTCGGTGATCTGATATCCCTTCAGGCCGAAGCCTCCCCGGTGCTGGGGCTCTCCTCCGGAACGGATGTACTCCTCAATGTGGGTGCGCTTGCCATAGCCGTTTTCCGTAATGGCCAGCAGGGTGGTGCCCAGCTGGGCCAGCACCCCGCCGATGACATAGTCTCCCGGCCGGAGCTTGATGCCCCGGACCCCCACCGCGGTCCGGCCCATGGGCCGGACATCGGTCTCCCGGAAGCAGATGGCCATGCCGTCGTGGGTGGCGATGAGGACATTGGCCTCCCCGTCGGTCTCCAGCACGGCGATGAGCTCGTCCCCCTCGTCCAGGGTGAGGCCCCGGAGGCCTGCCGCCCGGATGTTTCGGAAGGCGGATTTCTCCGTGCGCTTCACCGTGCCGTTGCGGGTGACCATGAACAGATAGCCGTTCTCGTCATAATCCCGGCCGTGGAGCATGGCGGTGACCCGCTCTCCCGGCTCGAACTGGAAGATGTTGTTCAGATGGGTTCCCTTGGCGGTCCGGCTGGCCTCGGGAATCTGATATCCCTTCTTCTTGTACACCCGGCCGGAACTGGTGAAGAAGAGAATGTTGTCGTGGCTGGAGGCGGTGAACAGGGTGTCCACATAGTCCTCCTCCCGCAGGCTCTGGGCGGAGACCCCTTTGCCGCCCCGCTTTTGGGCGCGGTAGGTGGACACAGGCATTCGCTTGATGTACCCGGCGGCGGTGAGGGTGAAGACGCAGGTCTCCTCCTCAATGAGGTCCTCAATGTCGATCTCGTCCTCCACGTCCTGGATCTCCGTCATCCGGTCGTCGCCGTACTTGTCCCGGATCTCCAGCAGCTCCTGCTTCATCACCCCCACCAGCTTCTCCCGGTTGGACAGCAGCTCCTGGTACCAGGCGATCTTCTTCTCCAGCTCGTTGTATTCCTCCTGGAGCTTCTCCCGGTTCAGGCCCTGCAGGGCGATCAGCCGCATGTCGCAGATGGCCTGGGCTTGGACCTCGTCCAGGTGGAAGCGGTTCATCAGGTTCTCCCTGGCGTTGTCATAGCTGGAGCGGATGATCTGAATGACCTCGTCAATGTTGTCCTGGGCGATGAGCAGCCCCTCCAGCAGGTGGGCCCGCTCCTCGGCCTTGCGCTTTTCATAGCGGGTGCGGCGGGTGATGACCTCCTCCTGGAAGGTGAGGTACTCGTCCAGAATATTCCGCAGGGAGAGAATCCGGGGCTGCCTCTGGTTGTCCACCAGGGCCAGCATGTTGATGGCAAAGGTGGTCTGCAGCTGGGTCTGGGTGAGCAGATGGTTCAGCACCACCTGGGGGTTGGCATCGTGCTTGAGCTCAATGACCACCCGCATGCCGTTGCGGTCGGACTCGTCCCGGAGGTCGGAGATGCCCTCCAGCCGCTTTTCCTTCACCTGCTCGGCGATGGCGGCGATGAGCATGCGCTTGTTGACCTGGTAGGGCAGCTCTGTGACAATGATCCGGGTGCGCTCGTGGTTGCGGCCGTACTCCTCAAACTCGGTGCGGGCCCGGATGGTCACCCGGCCCCGACCGGTGGCGTAGGCCGCCCGGATGCCGGAGCGGCCCATGATGATTCCCTTGGTGGGAAAGTCCGGCCCCTTCACGTACTGCATCAGGTCGGCCAGGTCGGCCTCGGGGTTGTCCAGCACGCAGACCGCTGCGTCAATGACCTCCCGCAGGTTGTGGGGGGGGATGTTGGTGGCCATGCCCACGGCGATGCCGGAGGAGCCGTTGACCAGCAGGTTGGGAAACCGGGCGGGCAGCACCCGGGGTTCCCTCCGGCTCTCGTCGAAGTTGGGGTCCCAGTCCACCGTCTCCTTCTCAATGTCCGCCAGCATCTCCCCGGCCATCTTGGCCATGCGGGCCTCGGTGTAACGATAGGCCGCGGGAGGGTCGCCGTCCACGGACCCGAAGTTGCCGTGGCCGTCGATGAGCCGGTAGCGCATGGAGAAATCCTGGGCCAGCCGGACCAAGGCGTCATACACGGAGCTGTCCCCGTGGGGGTGATACTTGCCCAGCACGTCGCCCACGCAGGTGGCGGATTTTTTGAAGGGCTTGTCGGAGGTCAAACCGCTTTCATACATGGAGTATAAAATCCGCCGGTGCACGGGCTTGAGTCCGTCCCGCACATCGGGCAGGGCCCGGCCCACAATGACGGACACCGCGTAGTCAATGTAGCTGTCCTTCATCTCCTTGACCAGCTCCGACTCCACGATGACCTGGTCCGGGAAAGCGATGTCCTCCGGCCGGTAGTCTTTGTTCTTTGCCATAGTTTCACTCCTTCACTGCCGCCGCCCGGCGGCGGGGGATGGGTCTTGTCGGAGGCAGGCCGCCTCACAGGTTGATCGGCCCGTCCTCCCGGGCGCTTTGCCGCAGCAGACGGACCACATAGACCACCAACCCCGCGAAATATCCATAAAAAATCCAGCCAAATCCCACGAGCAAAAAGTCATACAGACCGTGGAGAACCGCCGGCAGAAGCCAGGCCCGCCGCCGGGCCGCCCCAGCCTGTTCCCGCTGTCCGTGGACCTCCAGCCATTTTGCCCGGCTCATCGCCTCCCCCATGACCACGCCGAACATGGCGTGGCCCGGGATGGAGAAAATGGCCCGCACCACCGCCGTGGAAAAGCCGGAGGTGAGCACATACAGCACATTCTCCACCGCGGCAAAGCCCAGGGAGACAAAGACCCCGTACACCACGCCGTCAAACCGGTGGTTAAAATGGGGCTCATTCCAGGTGCGCCGGAGGAGAACCCGGTACTTGACCCCCTCCTCAATGAATCCCGGCACCACAAAATAGGCCAGAAAGAGGTAGACGATGGGCCGCCAGGGGAAAAAATCAATGAACTGATCGGCCACAACCTCCAGCACCAAGATGGGGACCATGGCCAAAGCCCCCCGAAAGAACAGGGCCAACAGCAGGGCTCCCGGCTCCCGGTCCAGTTTATCCATCTGGTAGACCACCCGCAGCAGCACCAGCGGGGGCAGCAGGGCGGCGGCCACCAAAAACAGAATGGAAGATAGCATCATAAGCGTAGTTTGGTTTCCTTTCCTTTTGACTGGAGGTAGTGTATGCCCTTTTGGGGTGGGCGATGCACAGACCATTCCCAAGGGAGGTCTCCAAACTCAAATATCCAAATTTACCACGTACTTGGCGTTCTCCTCAATGAACTCCTTTCGGGGCTCCACCTTTTCCCCCATGAGGATGGTGAAGATTTCGTCCGCCTTCACCGCGTCCTCCAGGGTAATCCGCCGGAGGGTACGGGTTTCGGGGTTCATGGTGGTCTCCCACAGCTCGTGGGGGTCCATCTCACCCAGACCCTTGAAGCGGCTGATCTCCACCTTGGCGTTGGGGTTGTCCCCCCGCATCTGGGCGGACACCGCGTCCCGTTCCTCGTCGGAGTAGGCCACCCGCTGCTGCTTGCCCCGGGTGAGCTTATACAGGGGGGGCACGGCGGAGTAGACATACCCCTGCTCAATGAGGGGGCGCATGAACCGGAAAAAGAAGGTCAGCAGCAGGGTCCGAATGTGGGCCCCGTCCACGTCGGCGTCGGCCATGATGACAATTTTGTGGTAGCGGAGTTTTTCCGGGTTAAACTCCTCCCCGATCCCCGCCCCCAGAGCGGTGATGACGGGGCTGAGCTTGTCATTGCCATAGACCCGGTCAGCCCGGGCCTTTTCCACGTTGAGCATTTTGCCCCACAGGGGGAGAATGGCCTGGAACCGGGAGTCCCGGCCCTGGGTGGCCGAGCCGCCGGCGGAATCGCCCTCCACGATGTAGATCTCCGTGAGGGAGGGGTCCCGTTCGTTGCAGTCCCGAAGCTTGTCGGGCATCTGTCCCGACTCCAGCCCGGTTTTCCGGCGGACGGATTCCCGGGCTTTCCGGGCGGCCTCCCGGGCCCGGGCGGCGGTGAGGGCCTTGTCCAGGATGGCCCGGCCCACGGCGGGGTTCTCCTCCAAAAACTCCTCCAACTTCTCCGAGACAATGGAATTGACCAGGGTGCGGATCTCGGAGTTTCCCAGCTTGGCCTTGGTCTGGCCCTCAAACTGGGCTTCGGTGAGCTTCACGGAGATGATGCAGGTCAGGCCCTCCCGGCAGTCCTCGCCGCTCACCTTCTCGTCCTCTTTGAGCAGCTTCATTCTTCTGCCGTAGGCGTTCAGGGCATTGGTCAGGGCTCGTTTGAACCCCTCCTCGTGCATGCCCCCTTCCGGGGTGTGTACGTTGTTGGCAAAGGAGACAATGATCTCGTTGTAGCTGTCGTTGTACTGGAGAGAGACCTCCGCCATGGCGTCCTCCCGGGACCCGGCCATATAGATGACGCCGTCGTGGATGGGGGTCTTGTTGCGGTTGATGTAGGTGACAAACTCCCGAATGCCGCCCTCATAGCACATGGTCTCGGAGATCACTTCCTCCCCCCGCCGGTCGGCAATGGTGATGGACAGGCCGGCGTTGAGGAAGGCCTCCTCCCGCATCCGGGTGTGAAGGGTCTCGTAATCGTACTCCGTGGTCTCGGTGAACATCTCCGGGTCGGGCTGAAAGACCACTTCCGTGCCGGTGCGGTCGGTCTGCCCCACCACCTGCATGGGCTGGGTCACCTGGCCCCGGGCAAACTTCATCTCGTAGATCTGCCCGTCCTTATGGACCCGGACCTCCAGCCACTGGCTCAGGGCGTTGACCACAGAGGCGCCCACCCCGTGAAGACCGCCGGAGACCTTATAGCCCCCGCCGCCGAACTTGCCACCGGCATGGAGGATGGTAAAAACCACCTCCAGGGCGGGTTTGCCTGTCTGCTTCTGGATGTCCACGGGGATGCCCCGGCCATTGTCCACCACCCGGATGATGTTGCCCGGCTCGATCCCCACCTGAATCTCGGTGCAGTACCCGGCCAGGGCCTCGTCAATGGCGTTGTCCACGATCTCATAGACCAGATGGTGCAGGCCGCTGGAGGAGGTGGAGCCGATGTACATGCCCGGCCGCTTCCGGACGGCCTCCAGTCCCTCCAGGACCTGAATCTCCGAGGCCCCGTACTCATGTTCCACCGCGGTGGTGTTCTTCTGTTCCAACTGATCCATTTTTGATACCTCCAGAGGGAATTCCCCTGCCGGCGAAGTTCTGTCCGCCGAAGGGGCTTGCTGCGCTATATTGTCTCAAAGCGGCCAGACTCCACCCGCCTGAGCAGGGTGGCTGAGGAGAGCTGAGAGAGGTAGACGGTGACCCTGCCCGCCTGGTTCCGGCAGAGGAGAAAGGACTTGGGCAGGTCCTCCCCCACGCTGACAACCTGGCCGGTCTGCTGGGCCCGGGCCAGAAAGTCCCGGGTCACCCGGGAGGAAGTGGTATTGTCCAGGTCGAAAATCCCCAGCACATCCCCCAGGGGAATGACCACCGAGGCTCCCAAGTGCAGATACATGGCTCCCACCCGCCTTTCTGTGACAAAATCAAAAAGGTTCCTCTATCTTACCACAGTCCCCCCCGCGAAAGGAGGACGTTTTTGTACAACACAGGAGAGAATTTTTCTTAATTCGGCGAATCCACCAAAGCGCCCTGGTGAATATGGAGGATTTTTCCCCGGGAAATCTCCCCCGCCGGGGTCTCACAGCTGGTGATGAACACCTGTCCCCCGGTGATCCGGTCCAAGACAAAGTCCTGACGCCGGGCGTCCAGCTCCGAGAGCACGTCGTCCAACAGGAGCACCGGCCACTGTCCCGTGTCGTCCTCAAAGAGCTCCCGCTCCGCCAGCTTCAGGGAGAGGGCCGCCGTCCGGGTCTGGCCCTGGGAGGCAAACTGCCGGGCGGGCTGTCCGTCGATCCAGGCCGCCAGATCGTCCTTGTGGGGCCCGGACAGGCAGGACCGGGCCTCCAATTCCGCCCGGCGGTGGCTGTCCTGGTGGGCCCGAAGGTCCTCATAAATGGACACCGTGGGCCCCAAGGGGTCCCGGACGGTACCCACGGTCTGGTAAGAGAGGGTCAGCTCCTCCCGGTCCCCGGAAAAGTCCCGCTGAATCTGGGCCGCCCGGGGGGCCAGTTTCCCCACAAAGTGGGCCCGGTAGTGAATGAGCAGGGCCCCCGCCCGGGCCATGGCCTCGTTGAAGTCCTCCAGCACCTCCAGCAAGCTGGGATTCTTCTCCCAATCCCGAAGAATCCGGGTCTTGTGGTCCAGCAGCTTGTGGTATTGGGCCAGCGCCTCCCCATACCGGGGGCGAAGCTGGCAGATGGCGTGGTCCAAAAAGGCCCGCCGCTCCGCCGCCCCCGATTTAATCAGCGCCAGATCCTCCGGGCAGAACAGCACCGTCTGGACAATCCCCGTCAACTCCGCCGCGGTTTTCAGCTTCACATGGTTCACCAGAAGCTTCCGCCGGCGCCCCCGGGCCAGCTGGGCCTCAATGAGAAAGGTCCGGTCCCGGCTGTCCACCTGGGCTGTGATGGTCCCCTGATCCCGCTGAAAGGAGATGAGCTCCCGGTCCCCTCGGGCCCGGTGGGACCGGGCCCCGGAGAGAAAGCCAATGGCCTCCAGCAGATTGGTCTTTCCCTGGGCATTCTCTCCCCAGATCACATTGACCCCCGGGTCAAAGGAGGCGGAAAAGTTGGTGTAGTTGCGAAATCCGTCCAAGCAGATGGAGCAGACCCTCATTGCACTGTGAGCTCCCGGCCGGCAAAGGACACCCGGTCCCCGGGACGCAGCTTCTTTCCCCGCATCCGGCAGACCTGGCCGTTTACGGACACCTGACCGTCCTGGATGAGACATTTGGCCTCTCCGCCGCTGGAGACCAGGTTGGCCAGCTTCAGCAGGGCCTCCAGCTTGATGTATTCTGTGGTGATGGAAACGGATTGTGGTTCCATGGGCGCCTCCTTGGGTCTTTGGGTTTCTTTGGGGGGATATCGCCTTTTCTGCGGTTTTTTCCGGCGCCGTTGGAACGGCGGGGAACGGGGGCCTGCCCGGGCAGGGGGCATTGTGGGTTTTCTCCACCGCCATTGGAACGGCAGGGAACCCTGGCTTGCCCAGCCGGGGCCCCATTTCTTGGGAAGAAATGGGGGAAAGAACCCCA
>ERZ773188.1271-NODE-1271-length-28976-cov-5.435842_pt1 | contig 28976 bp, 26 predicted proteins | sample MGYA00581011_ERZ773188 | MGnify/ENA primary metagenome ERZ773188 (study PRJEB29015, sample SAMEA2737798) | human gut metagenome | biome: human gut; feature: human-associated habitat; material: faeces | place: China | collected 2012 ...
TAGAATTGTTAATCTTTTATTTTTTTGAGATTATTTAATCTGGAATCGAAAAGGAGGAATAGAAAATTGTCCAGTGGACAATTTTCCCGACGCGGCTCGTCGATTCCCATCATCTGCTCCAGAATAAAGTATTTTTTTACTAGGCTATTTATAACAAAATTTTAAAAGACTTTTAAAGAGTAAAAAAATATGATATACTTGATGTGTAAAATAAATGGTTTATAGGTAAAACTGACAAAAACCTAAATAAAAAATACAAGGAAAAACAATGAATCAAATTCCAGTAAAAAAGAATGAAAAATATATAGTAGATATAATTGATAATGGCTTTGGAGGAGAAGGAATTGCTAAAGTTAATGGTTTCACAATTTTTATTCCAAATGCTTTAAAAGGCGAAAAATGTGAAGTACTAATTGTAAAAGTTTTATCATCACAAGCATATGGTAAGGTAGTTAAAATTTTAGAAGAATCAGAAGATAGAATGAAGCCAGATTGTGAAACTTATCAAAGATGTGGTGGATGTGATTTAAGACACATGAAGTATGAAACAACTTTAAATTTAAAAAGAAATACTGTACAAAGTTTAATAAATAAAAGCCTAAAAAATAAAATTGAAGCTGAAAAAACAATAGGAATGAAAAATCCGTATAACTATAGAAATAAGGCGCAATTTCCAGTTGGAATAGATAAGGAAGGCAATCCAACAGTTGGTGTATTTGCACAAAGAAGTCACACAATAATACAAATAAAAAATTGTAAAATTCAGACTGAAATATCACAAGAGATTGCTAGAAGTATAATAGAATTTATCAAAGAAAATAAAATATCAATATACGATGAAGAAAAGCAAAACGGGGCAATAAGACATATAGTTATAAAAGTAGGAAAATACACGAAGCAAATAATGTGTATATTAGTTGTAAACGAGGAAATTGGCAAAACAAATGAAAACAAGCTAGTGGAAATGTTATGCACTAAATATAAAGATGTAAAAACAATAGTAAAAAACATAAACAATAAAAATACAAATGTTATATTAGGAAAACAAAATGTAAACTTATATGGTGACGGCTACATAGAGGACAAGCTAGGGGAGTATACATTCAAAATATCTCCAATGTCATTCTATCAAGTAAATCCTATACAAGCAGAGGTACTTTATAACACTGCGATAGAAGCAGCAAATTTGAGCAAAGAAGACACATTATTCGACCTATATTGTGGAATTGGAACGATAGGAATATTTGCATCAAAATTTGTAAAACAGGTTTATGGCATTGAAATAGTTGAACAAGCCATAGAAGATGCAAAAGAAAATGCAAAAATAAATAAAGTGGATAATGCAGAATTTATATGTGGAGATGTTGAATTTGCATTTGATGAGCTAATAAACAAGAAAAAAATAATTCCAACTGCAATAATAGTAGACCCACCAAGAAAAGGCTTGGACGAAAAAACAATACAAAACATATTAAAAATAAAACCAGAAAAATTAGTATACATAAGCTGTAACCCAGCAACAATGGTAAGAGACATAGCAAAAACGGAAGGTGTTTATGTGGCAGAAAAAATACAACCTGTAGATATGTTCCCATATACGAGCAATGTGGAGTGTGTAGCAGTGTTAAAACTAAAATAGATATATAAATTTTTGAATAGAAATTTGCATAATGGACATTCGTAAGCTAATACCTTATACGAGGAGGATAGTTTATGAATGTTATTTTTTTGAAAAGAAAGAATATTTTAAAAGCAGTTATGTTTGTAACATTTTTATTTGTTGTTGGAACATTAACCAAATCTTTTGGAATGCAACACTATTATAAAGTGGATTTTTCTACGGGGATTGTTACAGCAACAAAGCTAAATGTAAGAAGCGGTCCACGGAACAAATTATAATGTAATTACGACTGTTAATAAAAATGAGTACATTAGAGTTTTTGCAGGTGTTGGAGAATGGTATATAATCCAGACAGATAGCGATTATGTTGGAGCTATTAGTAGAAAGTATGTAAGGGCGATTTATCCTAGTTCTTCTGGTAGTTCAAATAGTGGAACAGGAGGAAGTAGCTCATCTGGAAACACTTCAAGTAGCACAGAAACGTCGAATATGAATTCAGATGAAAAAGAGGTATTTGATTTAATAAATAAACAAAGAACCAATAATGGACTTGCAGCGCTAAAAAATGATAGTGAGGTTCAAAGAGTTGCTAGAATAAAAGCGCAAGATATGGTTGATAATAATTATTTTTCACATACTTCTCCAACATATGGTTCGCCATTCGACATGTTAAAAAGTTTTAAAATTTCGTATAAAACAGCAGGAGAAAATATTGCGGGAAATTCTAGTAATAGTAGTGCTGTTACGGCGTGGATGAATTCTTCTGGGCACAAAGCTAATATTCTAAATAGTAATTTTAATTATACTGGAATCGGAGTTGTAAGCAGTCCGAAATACGGGAAAATGTATGTACAGTTATTTATTGGTAAATAATAACATATTTTTAACTTAGATAAAAGTTGTATTTAATGAAACTTAAACCTTTTAAAAAATTGATTTTTGATGTATAATATACACATAAAATAGAGAAAGGCTAGCACTAAATATGGAAAAAGATGGTACACTAAAAATATTAAATTATTATTTAGAATACGAAATATATAATTTAGCAAATTCAACACAGATAAAAACAGACATGAATAATTGCTATATTATAAAAGAAAAGATAGATGCTGGAAAAGTTTTAAAAGAACTAAACAGATTGAAACAGAACAAAATAAGAAGTGTTACAGAAAAATTTGTAGGTAAAAAGGTTCAAAATAAAGAAGCTTTAATTAATGATATAATTAAAAATTTAGACTCTCTAAATAGTGAGCAGACAAACAAAATACAAGTTACTTTAAAAATTAAGCTTTTAATGGAAGAGAAAATAAAAAAACTAGATTCTAAGGTTGCAGAAAATTTTGCAAATCAATTATGTGATATTAAGGCAAATAACGAATTCTGGCTGTATTCACATAATATTAGTTTTATTAATAAAAACAGTAAAGTAGCTCAAAAAAAGCCAATCTTTATTTTAAAATGTGAATTACAGGATGAAAAGATTATGGTGTTAGATGCCAATATAAGTTCACAAGCTATAAACACTATACTCATGATATTATTAGAAAAAGAAATAGCAGATATTTCAATAGAATATGAGGAACCAATATCTAAATATAGTAAAGAAATAAAAAAATCGATAGATGGTGGAGATATTGAACATATAGTAGATTTATTTTATGCTAAATTAGCTGAATATGTAGATGCTTCATTAACTAGAGAAAATGTAAAAATGATTTCACACTATAATAATTTTTATAGCTTTAATGCAGAACATGTAATGTCCTTAGATGAATTGACCGATGACGCGATAAAAAATATAAAAGAGGATATTGAATTACTAAGAAAGTTAGTCGGTTGTGACAACTATATACCAAATCTTTTAAATAAATATATAAATGGAACTAATGAAAAGAAAAATATAAATGACGGTAGATATAAAATAGCACATATGGGAAGCTATAAGAGTGTGTATGCAGTTGGGCAACCACAATATAAGATTACAAATAGCATAAGTGACAATGACCTAATTGCTGTAGAAGGCCCTCCTGGAACAGGAAAGACGTCATTATTAAAAGAAATAATTGCAAATAAGATAGTTGAAAGAGCTAATTTTATATTAGAAAACTGGAACCAAAATTTTATTGCTGATAATTATTATGGAAATACGTATTATAGAAGCGATTGGTTTAACAAAAATTCAAATATAATAAAATCTATAGTGGTTTCTAGTAAAAATGGCGAAGCCATAGAAAATGTTGGAAACGAAATTGATAAAGAAACAAAATACATGTTGCCAATTTCAAGAAAATATAACAGAACACAAATAGTGAATGGAACTAAAATTAAGGAACCAGCACAGTATAAAGGTTTGGTATGCCTTCCACTTGGAAAACAAAATAATATACAAGATTTTAAAGATTTTTTGTATAAAAGATTTTTACCAATATTGGAAAAATTGCAAAATAAAGAAAAAACTGAATTATTTATAGAAGATGTTAAGAACAAATATCAAGCAAAACTAGAAGAAGTAAAAGAATATAAAAATTTTTTGCTAGAACTGAACAAAATAAAAGAACCTTCAAAATATTTTTATGGGCTAAATGCAGGAAAAGATTTAGTGCAGATAGAAAATAGGTTAAAAGAAGATAGAGAATGTTGCGAAAATAAGATACAGAAGATAAAATTAGAAATTGACGATTTGAACAAAAAACTAAGTAAAATTCAAAAAGAAATTGATACTAATAATTCTATAATAGAGAAAACAGATGAAAAAATACAAAATGCTCAAGAGAAAATTATTGAATATGAAATGTCTATTAAAGATTTAGAAAAACAAAAGATTGAGTTTGAAAAAATAAACCGTAATTTATTTACAAAAGCAATTAATTATAAAAAATATAAATCATATAAGAATATTGAATTTGAAAAAGAAATAGCAAGAATATTAATCAAAAAAACTACAGAAAATAAGGAATTAGACCAATATATAGCAAACAAAGGAAATATTGAAAATGTAATAGATAAGCTAAAAAATCAGTGTGAAGAGATAGAAACAAAACTGCAAGAATTACAAACAGAACTCGAAGAAAATTCATCTAATTTGAATGAAATTAATCTTATAAATAAATTTAATTCAAAGAATGAAAAGAAATATTGGAATTACCAAAATATAATGGGTATGTATTGCGGGGGTTATTTTAATAAACTAAACGAAGAATTGTTTCTTTTGGCATTAAAATTAAATGAGGCATATATAATAAAGAATGGAAAAGAAATTTCTGAAAACTTAAAATTATTTATGCCAGAAGGACAATCTTCATACATATGTCAGAAATTTTATGATTCATCAGACATATATAATGCTGATAAACAAGAGATAATAAGAAATTTATGGAATACATTGTTCTTATGCTTTCCAGTTGTAACTACTACGTTAGATTCGTTATGTAAAAGATGTTTTCATTTAATTCCAGAATATATAGACTTAGAATTAATAGATGAAGCAGGACAAATATTGCCACATAATGTTGTAACGGCCTTGTACCGTGCTAAAAAGGCAGTAATAGTAGGAGATATTAAACAAATAGAGCCAATATACAACAATGTAAATAAAAATTTTAATGAATATCAGAATGCAATAGGAGAAAAATTTGAGAACATAAAAATTGAAGAAAACAGTATTCAAGCCTTGGCAAGTAAAAACACAGATATTTTAAGTGATGGAGAAAATATTATACTTAATGAACATTATAGATGTGAAAGAAATATAATAAATTTTTCAAACCAAAATGTATATGAAAATAAGCTAAATATGAATGTTGAAGATAAATTTGATAAACCATTTTTTAATAATATGATTGCTTTAGATGTTAGAGGTAAAAGAACTAGAAAAGACAATCAAAATGGAAGCAAAAATGAAAATAAGGTTGAAGCGGAGGCATGTATTCAGGCAATAAAGTATATAAAGGAACAAGATAAAAGTAATCCATCAATTGCAATTGTTACTCCATTCAGAGAGCAAAAACGCTTACTTGAGAGTAGACTAGAAAGAGAAGGATTAACAGATATAAAGATTGGAACAGTTCACGCTTTTCAGGGAAAAGAAAAAGATTATGTTCTTTTTACTCCAACTTTGGATGCTATAGAACCAAAATGGGCCATAAAATTCATAGGAGACAAATACAACATGTTAAATGTAGCCGTAACAAGGGCTAAAAAACAATTTATATATGTTGGAAATGTAGATGTAGCTGAACGATCTGAAAACTATATTGCAAAATTGATAAAATACATTAAAGCTAATGGGCTAGTTTATAGTCTGTATGATATTGAAAATTCAGTGCTAAACAAAAATTTTAGTGAAAGAATATTGCAAGTTTTACAGCCAGAATTAGAAATTGCAAATGATAATATTGGGCTATATATACAAAATAATTTTAAATGTGGAACAATTATTGATGCAAAGCAACACTACGATTTATTGATGTATATACTAAAAAACACCAAAAAAGAATTATTAATAATGTCACCATGGCTTAGAAAAAATGTAATAAATGAAGAGTTTATGAATGAAATAAAAAGATTAAAAGCAAATGGCTGTCATGTTAAAATTATATTTGGGTATAAAAATGGTAACAAAAATGTTAATGGACCAGATGAAATTGCAAATGAACTAATGAAAAGAGATTCATTGGGGTATGCAAAGCCAGAGGAAGTTAAAGAAATAGTTAGTGAATTATATAATTTGTTAGGAAAAGAAAATTTTGTATATTATCCACCATTACATGCTAAAATAATAATTGTTGATGATGAATATATGTTTATGGGCTCGCATAATTGGTTATCTAATGCTGGCAAAACAGAAGAAAAGAAGAGAGCGATAGAAGGAACAATAATAACAACTAGCAGTGATTCAATTAGTTATACAAAAGAAGAATTATTTAGTTAAAAACACTGGCGTAAATGTGACCATCAAAATATATGTCAGGTCTAAATTGACATATTATGTCTATTATAGTATAATTGGCAACAGTCACAATAATTTTTGCTCGAATGTGACTACATTCAAGACAAAGAAAGGAAGGTTTTTATGACAAAACGGCAATGTGGAAGACTTTTAACTCCATTGGAATGGTTGGCAATAGGAATGATAACTCTTTTTGCCTTTTTGCAAGTACTGGAGTTTAGAGACACTCATTTCTTAAGAGGCACGTTTATTGGAGGCATAGATTGTTCGTACCTGACGGTTGATAGGGCATTAGAAAAAGTTCAACAGGAAGCAGGTGAATATACCAACAAACTTAATTTCATTGATGGAACTACGTATGAAGTAAAGAACAATGAAATTGGTTTTGTCTTTGAAGAGGGAAAATTTGAAGATATTTTTGCTAAACAACATGAGGACAAAAATAATAACAGAGTGTATGGAGTAAATGATGTTGCTTCTCTTAATAAAGGACAGTTAGCGATGTATCTAGCCACTATTCCTGAATTGCAACAAAAAAATATGGTTGAGCCTAAAGATGCTCACATAACTTGGAATGGTAATAACTTTGACGTTGAAAAGGAGACTTTTGGTAACGCAATCGACTTTAATGAAGCTTTAGACTTTGCCCTTCAGGAACTAAAAGGTGATGAAGAAGGCGGAATTGACTTTTCTGAGGTGACTCGGTCGAACCCGAGTGTGACTGAAACAGATCTTACAGCAAGAGTCACGTATCTTAATAATTTTTTGAAAAACTGCATTAATATAACATTAAGTGATGGAACTGTAGTAACGCTTGATGCCAATACGATTAAATCGTGGATTGGACAAGATGAGCAGGGAAATTTTTCTATTAATGTTAATGAGGGTATTAAAAGTTTTGTTGAAGAATTGGCTACAAAAGTAAATAAGGTGAATGCAACAATTCAGTTTAAAGCTACAAATCGCACTGTGAACGTAAATGTACCCAAAAATCTAAGAGCTCAATTGAACAAAGAGAAGGAGATGGCAGAACTTAAAGATTTATTAGAACAAGCAAAAACCATAGACTGCAGTCCAGTTTATGAAGGGGAGTTGTTATCTGCCCATATGCCGAACCGTGTAGAAATCGATATTGTAAATCAACACGTTTGGATGTACAAAAATGATACACTCATTGCAAGTACCAATTGCGTTACAGGTAACGAAAGTGCAAGACATAGTACTCCTACAGGCGTATATAAACTGGCTGGAAAGCAAAGAGACCGGTACCTTAGAGGAAAAAATGATGACGGTACCAACTATTGTTCTTTCGTGAAATACTGGATGCCGTTTAATGGTGGAATTGGACTGCACGATGCATCGTGGCGTAGCAAATTTGGAGGAGAAATATATAAGAACAGTGGTTCGCATGGTTGTGTGAATCTTCCAAGAAGTGTTGCGGAAACTATTTATAACAATATTGATAAGTCCTATTTTATTGTCGTTTATAAGTAACTAGAAACTTTACAACGAGACGAACTCATTGAGTTTCGTCTCGTTAATTTAGTACACCAGGCATGGGTAACAACTTGAGGTAAAAGTCCCTTACAGTGCATGATAGTGTCAAACTGTTAGCGAATGACCAATGCTGTCAACTTAAGGATATTTTATGTGTTTGTAATCAACATAATTTTTTAAGCTGATAGCTTTATTTTATTTTTAACGCATAAAAAGTAATTACTATTACAAATATTGCAATTGCTACATGGAAATAGTATAATATTTGCATATTGTTGAAGAGGTTTTAGTATGAAAATAAAGGAAGTAATTGAAGAAGGAAAAAATGCATTAAGCAAGAATAATATAGAAGATAACGTAATAATAACAAGAAAATTACTAGCTTTTGTATTAGGCGTAGAAAAACAATATTTGGTAATTCATTTGGCTGATGAGCTTAATGCAGAAGATTATATAAAGTTTAAAGAAAATATAAATAAGTTAATAAATGGCATGCCATTACAATATATAACCAACAACCAGGAATTTATGGGATTAAATTTTTTTGTAAACGAGAATGTGCTTATTCCACAGCCAGATACGGAAATTATTGTTGAAGAAACCTTGAAAAAATGCAAAGAGTTACTTCTACAAAATGGCAAGATAAAGATATTAGATTTGTGTACTGGTAGTGGGGCTATTGCAGTTTCTCTTGAAAACTTTCTTGGAGATAAGGCTGAAGTTTTTGCAAGTGATATTAGTACTAAAGCACTAGATGTTGCTAAAAATAATAATGAAAAAAACAATACAAATGTAAGATTCATCGAATCAAATTTATTTGAAAACATACAAGAGCAAAAGTTTAATATTATTGTTTCAAACCCACCATATATAAGAAGCAATGTAATAAACAATTTACCAAAACAAGTTCAAAATGAGCCACATTTGGCACTAGATGGCGGAGAAGATGGATTAAAATTTTATAAAAAAATTATAGAGCAGGCGTGCAATTACATAGAAAATGGATATTTAATATTAGAAATTGGATATGACCAAAAAGAAGATGTGGAAAATCTGCTTAAAGAAAACAAGAATTATTCAGAAATAAAAACTATACAAGACTTATCCGGAAATGATAGATGTGTAATTGCAAAAGTAGGCAAAATTTAGAAATATTAAATTGCAGGACTATTTGTTTTATGATATTTGTAATAAAAATACAGTGTTACTATTTTATATTAAAAAGCAAGTAACATAGTAGATTAAGCTATAATTATAATATGTGTAATTTATATTAAGGAAGTGATAGAAATGTCTTTTTCATCAGATTTGAAAATGGAACTAAGTCAAATAAATAATTTGAAGAATAAACAAGAAGTTTATGCAGAATTTCTTGGTTATTTGGCGTCTAATAATATAGATGTGAAAGGTAGAAATGTAAAGTTTTCAACTGAAAGTGAGTACAACATAAATAGGTTTGCTAAGCTTTTAAATAACCTAGAGATTAAGGATTATAAAATAAGTATAACAGGCAAAACATACAGTATTACATATAAGTGTGATGAAATCCCAGTTTTAGAAGATGCAGAGAATTATTTACAACAAGATAATTTGAAAAAAGCATATATAAGAGGAAACTTTTTGGGTGCAGGTTCAATAAACAACCCAAGGAATAAATACCATTTGGAAATAATTTTTAAAGATAAAGAATGTGCGGAATTTACATTAAAATTATTAAATGAATATTCTATTGGGGCTAAAATTTTAGAAAAAACAGTTTATCTAAAAGATGGAGAAGAAATATCTAAAATGTTAGCTTTAGTGGGTGGTCATTCTACTGTGTTAAAGTTTGAAGAAATTCGTGTGCTTAGAGAGATGAAAAACAATGTAAACAGAATTGTAAATTGTGAGACGGCAAACCTTAATAAGACTATAAATGCAGCTGTTAAGCAGGCTGAACTTATAAAAAAATTGAAGAAGTCTGGTAAGTTTAATAATCTGCCAGAAGATTTAAAAGAAATTGCAAATTTAAGAGAAGAAAATCCAGAAGCAACATTAGAGCAGTTAGGAGCAATGCTTAAAAATCCAATTGGAAAGTCTAGTGTTAGCCATAGATTCAAGAAAATAGAGGAGTATTTGTAAAAATAAATGGAAGAAAAAGAAATAGGATTATACATACACATGCCATTTTGCAAGCAAAAATGCTATTATTGCGATTTTGTTTCATATCCGAATAGATATGAAATGGTGGAAAGATACATTAAATGTTTAAAGAGTGAAATTGTGCAATATGCTAATGAAAATAGGATTATGCACGAGCATGGATTAGAACCAAAGTTTATAATAAAAACAATTTACATAGGAGGTGGCACGCCATCTTCTATTGATGAATTGTATATTTTGAATGTGATGGAGACTATAAAAACTAGCTTCGAAATTGATGAAGAGGCTGAGATTACTATTGAAGTAAACCCTGGCACTGCTAGTAAAGAAAAGCTAAAAACATATAAAGAAGCGGGAATAAACAGAATAAGCATTGGTCTGCAAGCAGTTCAAGATAGATTGCTTAAAGGTATTGGCAGAATTCATAATTATAGTGATTTTGAAAACACCTTCGAATGGGCACGAGAGGCAGGATTTGATAATATAAATGTGGATTTGATGTTGGCTCTTCCAAACCAAACTCTTGATGACTTAAAGGAAAGTGTAAAGACAATAGCAAATTTAAAACCAGAGCATATTTCTGTGTATTCTTTGATAGTTGAAGAAAATACAAAGATGGAAAAAATGGTACAAGATGGAATAGCAATTTTACCAACAGATGAAGAAGAGCGAGCAATGTATTGGTTTGTAAAGGATTATTTGGAAAAACATAAATACAAACACTATGAAATATCTAACTTTGCAAAGCCGGGGTTTGAATCGAAACACAATACAGATTGTTGGAAACAAAAAGAATATATTGGAATTGGAGCTGCAGCATGCTCTTTTATGGACAACAAAAGGTATTCTAATATAGAAAGTCTAGAGCAATATATTAAGAATATAGAAAATGGCAATCCAAATAGAAATTTGGTGTTAAACGAAACCTTAAATGAAGAAGATAAGATGAATGAATTTATGATGCTTGGACTTCGAAAAATAGATGGAGTGAATATAGGGGATTTTAAGAAAATTTTTGGAGTGAATCCAATTATGAAATATTGTAAAACATTAGATAAACTTACTCATGAAGATTTAATACAAGTTGATGAAAATAACATAAAATTGAGTAAAAAAGGCATCGATTTAGCAAACTTAGTATGGGAAGAATTTGTGTAAAATTTCTGCAAGGACAAATGCAAAAATATAAATTTTAAACACTGATAAATTGGCAAAAATTGTGAATTTGTAGTAAAACATGCTTAAATGATTATACACAAGAAATACACAGAAAAATATGATTTTTCAGAATAGACAAATGAAAAAAATTGTGATATTATTAGCCCGATAAAATATAATTATATTTAGTCAGCATATTATAAAAATTAAGTCAAGATTGGCTTAATTTGAGACCTAAAGAGGTATAAAATGAATTTTAAATTAGAGGAACTTACAAAAGATAACGAAGCACAATATTTAGAACAGGTTGCTAATTTAGAACAAGTGGTTATGGAAAACATGGAGGCAAGAGGCCAAAGCGGTCAGCTTTTTCCAACAGGCAGAGAGGATATTTCTGCATATGCACATTCTAAAGAAAATTCGGTTTTTGTTGCAGTTGATGAAAATGGCAAGGTTATTGCTGCAACATATATTACACAAGGGCAACAACCGTTTACGTATAATGACATTACGAAGTATTTTAAATATGGAGATGATTATAATCAATACGTAAAAAACAAGTACAAAACCTTGCAAGATTATAGAAGAGACATGTTAAGTATTTATAAGCTGAAAGTACAGGCTTTTAAATATGCTAAAGCAAAAATTTTAGCAGAGTTTCCACAATATGGAGAAAATATTATTGCGTTTTTGAAACATGAAGTAGATGAAGAAAACAATCATTTTCACGAAAAGAGTGTACTTAGAGAATTACTAAATAAGTATATGTCAGAATATATGCAAGAACAAGATAAAACTCATACTGGTGTTATGGAAAGATATGATATGTTTTACTGGATTACTGCTGATGATATTGCAAAAGAGTTTGGAAAACAGGACGTAGAACCAAATGATGTTGAGGCAAGAGAACTAGAAACGATAATAGGGCGAGAAAAAGAAGAACTAGAGTATAAAAAAATATTACATAAAGGACCATTAGTAATACACGAAAAACCAGAATTTAATGTAAAAAAATATTATACGGCAAAACCATCTAACTCAATAGAATTAGACACATACATAACAGACCCACGAGATAGAAGGTCGGGACTTGCAAGAATTTTGTTATTAGAAGGTATTACAAAACATATGGAACAATTCTTTGAAAATGAGAGTGAACAAGAAATATTTTTATGCTCAACATTGCACAGAGATAATCTTTCATCAAAATATGTATCTGAATTTTTTGGTTTAACAGACAGCTTATATGTAAAAAGAAGAGATGGCAGAGATAGAGAGGTTCACATTTGTAGAGTAGGAAGAGATGAATATAAAAGATATTTAGAACATATAAAAAAGAAAGTTGCAATATTGTATGGATATAATCCGGAAGGTATAGCAATACCTGCTAGTGAAGAAATTGAAATATTAAAGGAACAACTAGGGTATGAACAACGTGAAATATCAAGGCTAAAAAGAGCTAGAACAGCTCAGACGTATAATGGAAAGATAAATTTTAAACAAAGAAAAATAGAAAAAATTATTTCACTTAATGAGAGAATAAAAGAGCTACAAGAAGAAGTTGAAAAATAAGGAGGAAAAATTATGGAACAAGAATATTCATGGCCAATAGAGCCAAAGTATAAAGTAACAGAACATGATAAATATGGAATTAGAAAGAATCACTATGTTTTATTCAAACAAAGAGCACATTCTGGGTTTGATATAACAGCAGACATTGGAACAGAAGTGCACCCAATAGCAGATGGAACTGTATTACTTGCAGAATTTGATGGTACTACAACAGAAGGATTTGATGCCTTTAACGATGGTTATGGCAATAAAGTAGAAATACTAAATAATGATGGTAGAAGAGTAGTGTATGGACATTTAAGAGAATCTTATGTTAAGCCAGGAGACAAGGTTACACGCGATATGGTAATAGGAATAACAGGTTGTAGTGGAGGCTCAAGAGTGCCACACTTACATGTAGAAGTTAGAAAGTCTAACACAGAAGAAACGGGATTAGATTACACGATAGACCCATTAACAGTATTACCCAAAAAAGATTTGAGCAAATTAACAAAAGAATTTACTCAAGAGCCATATGCAACATTATGGAGAAAAATGGCATCAAATGAGCCATGGAGCTTTGAAAAGACGGATATACCATATTGCGAAGACAAAGAATTTATTAGATAGGAGAGCATTATGAAAGAGGAATTTATTGAATTATTAAGATCAACTAAAAGAGAAGGAATAGAGAATTTACTAAACTTCTTAGAAAAATCAGATTTTTATACAGCACCAGCGAGTACAAGATTTCATGGAAATTATGAGGGTGGGCTTTTAGAACATAGCATGAAAGTATATGAAATATTTAAAGAAAAAATAAAGGCGAGTGGTTTATCAACTCCGGAAGATACAGTTATAATTGCTCCACTTTTACACGACATTTGTAAAACTAATTACTACAAAGTAGATTATAGAAATGCAAAAAATGCAAGAGGAGAATGGGAGAAAGTTCCATATTATGCTGTTGAAGATACAATACCATATGGGCATGGTGAAAAATCTGTAATGATGATTACAGAATACATGAAATTGACTAATGAAGAAAAGTATGCGATTCGTTGGCATATGGGCTTTACAGAGCCAAAGGAATTGTATGGAACAATTGGAGAAGCATATAAAAAATATCCAATAGCATTATTATTAAATGAAGCAGATTTAGAAGCAACATATTTTTATAATATATAGATATATAAAGAGTTTTAGCAGAGTATTTTTGTTGAAACTCTCTTTTTATGCATAATATAAGAATTTTCTTACAAAATAATATTGGTGATTTTTATGAGGATTTCATGGTTAAAATTAGATAATGATAATAAAAGCTTTAAAATTCCAACAAATTTTGGAATGGATGTGTTTTCTGTTAATAGTACAGAAAATGTTGATAATAAAATAGATGAATTAATAGGAAAAAACTACAATACAATAATAGTATCAAATGATGTGGCAGGGCTTTCGGAAAAAATTAATAAAGAGTATTTGTATAGCAAAAATGTGAATATTGTAATAAGTAGAGATAGGGATATTAATAAATGAAATGCTATTACAGTCTATAGATTCATTGAGTACAAATGAGCAAAAAAACTCATGAAACATAATGTAAGTGAAATTAAAAGTACAGAAATTTTATGGAGGTAATTTTGGAAGAGATTCTCATTTTATGTATTGGAGATAGCAAATTAATAGGTGATAGTTTAGGACCATTAATAGGTTCTTTTTTGAAAAGAAATAAATCTGATATTGGAAATAATGTAAAAGTATTGGGAACACTAGAAAAGCCGATAGGATATAATGATTTAATAGAAATTGCAAAACATATAAACTACAACAAAGAATATTATACAACAATAATTACAATAGATTCAGCACTTGGAAGCAATCAAAATATTGGAAAAATATTAATAGATAATACAACATTATGTGCTGGAAGTGGTGTAAATACAGGAGAAAAATTAATAGGAGATATATCAATAAGAGGTATTGTTGGAAAAAACTATGATGATATAAAACAAAATATACAAGAACTTGAAAATGTTTCGACGAATCTTGTAGAAAATATGGCATGCAAGATTATTTTTAAAATTTTGAATTTGTTTAAAGTATAAAAAAACTGATTATGGCAATAATTCCTATATAAAATATAGGAGGTACATAATGAGTAAAGAAAATACTAAAAATGTGATAATATTAAAAAATCTTCCTTCTAACTTGATAGCCGAGGCTATATTAGTTGTAAAAGATAAAAAGCAGGTGGCAGAATACATGAAAGAATCTGAGTTTGGTGCAAATAAAGATGTTTCTAATTGTAAAACTTATAACAACGGTATAATTTATGGAGATATAAAAACAGAGTCATTAAAGAAAATTGAAAATGTGAAAAAGGAAGACAGAAAATATGTGATAAAAGAAGCGGAAATTGTAGTCTCAAATTATATAAAAAGAATAGAAGATAATTTGGCAGATAGAAAGATAGATAGATTAAAAAAATCGTATAAAAAGACAAAAAAATTAAATGTTTTTCTTGCAATGACGACTATAATAAGTATATTACTTGCTATATTTATTTGAAAGAAATAATGTAAACGAATAAAACCTTGACCTTTGGAATATAAATCTATAAAAAGATAAACACAAAGGAAGAGGTGTTTTTTTATGGAAAAATCTATTAGCCAAGAGGAGCGCATTAGAAGAGCAGAGGAAATATATAGTAGAAGAAGATATAACAATAGATATGGAGAGAGCCTATATAGAAGCGGTGAAACGAGAAACAGATATCAGCCACAAGAGACTAGAAAAATAAAAGGCAAAATGATTAATAAGATGATTATTCAAATGATTGTGTGCGTGATAATTTATACTTGCATATATATGCTTCAATATTCTAATTATTTATTTTCAAAAGACATGGTGGATAAAACAAAAGAGGTTTTGTCTTATGATATTAGCATAGAAAATTTGTATAATAAATCAAATGAATTTTTTTTGAATTTGCAGAAAAAATTTAATTGGGGTGTGAATAATGAACAAAATGATAATGTGAATGAGGAAGCTCAAGACAAAAATACGGAGGAGACTAACATTGAAAATAGTAATGCGGAGTCTAGTGAAAATACTAGTGAAGCTAATAATGAAAATGTTGATAATTCTGAGATTTCGCAAAATGATGCAAGTATAGAAGTGACAAATAATGACACAACACAGCTTGCAGTTGGTGGAGCCGATGAAACTCAACAAGAGGAAGAAAAGTCACAAGAAGAGCAAGATATAGAATATGTAAAACAAAATGTGAGCATAATCTGGCCAATAAAAGGAGTTATAACTTCAAGGTTTGGAAACAGAACTCCAACCGAAATTGTAACTGCAAACCATAAAGGTTTAGATATAGCAGGAAATATGGGAGACAACATAGTATCTGCAATGGACGGAACAGTTGTACAATACTCTGAAGAAGGGGATTATGGCAAACATTTACGCATTCAAAGTGGAGAAGTACTTACCTTGTATGCTCATTGTAGTGAACTTCTAGTACAAGAAGGAAGCACAGTAAAGCAAGGAGATGTAATCGCAAAAGTTGGAGCAACAGGTAGGGCTACTGGTCCACATCTACATTTTGAAATACGAAGAGATGATAGATTTATAAATCCAGAGTTGATATTGGGAAGTTTATAATGGCAGAGCTAAAATAATTAGAAAGGATAATATTATGCAAATAAAAATTAATTTGAAGGTCTTTCTTTTTTTGTTGATATTTTTAATAACAAGGCAAATAAAAATATACGCACTACTCATGTGTCTAGCGTTAATACACGAATTGGGACATGTAATGGCTGGAATAATATTAGGGTTCAAACCCGAATCTATATCTATTATACCAACTGGTTTTTCTGTAAAATTCAAAAATGATTGTAAAAATTATAATAAAAAAATAAAAAATGGTAATATGCTTGCGCTAAAAAAAGCCATAATTGCTTTTTCAGGACCACTTGTAAATTTAATAATTATGGCAATTTCAATAATATGCTACAAGATAACAGTAATTTCAGAGATAGCAGGCATATCAATAGAACTATTAATATATTCAAATTTATTGATATTTATATTTAACATGTTACCAATATATCCACTTGATGGTGGGCGAATTTTGAAGGCAATAGTACATATAAAATATGGATTGTTTACAGCTTATGTAATTACAAATAAAATATCAAATGTAGTGGTAATAATTTTAACCGCATTTGCAAGTTTTGCCATATTAGAATACAAAAACATAGCAATATTAATAATTATAGCATACTTGTGGGCTCTTGTGATAAATGAAAATAGAAAGTATAATATGAAATTAAAAATATGGCAGAATTTATAGATTAACTATTAATCTTAAAAGCATAAATCATCAATACACTAATATATTTATTATATGTTTAGGAGGTATTGATGTGTTTAAATTTTTTAGAGCCATATCATTTAAGAAAATATTATTGATTTGTTTAATTTTTATATTAATAGTCATAATTGCAACAATAAGCTGTAACACGAATATCATAAATAGATTAACAAAAACAAATTCTGTAAATAGTATAATTAATTCAAATGTTGTAGGAGCAGAATATTTAAACCAGATGTCAAATATATCAACTGAAGAACTAGTGGAAGATTTAGAAAAAGAAAAATCATATATAAAGTGGGTGGATTTTAAAGGAACCGCCGTAGTGATGAAAAAATTAGCCGATACTGATATTAATTCTCATGTTAATAATGAACAAATACAATTTAATTGGATTGAATTAATGGCATATTTAGGATGCAAGTATGGCGGAGACCTATCTTTATTTAAAGATAAAGATTTAGAAAATTTATTAAACAGTTTACGCGAAGGGAAGACTATGAACGAGTTGACAGCAAATATGAAGCTTTACAATTATTTTTTTCAGAGTTATGATGCCATTTTCCATGAATATATTGGAGAATATGAAATAGCAACTGTAGATGAACAAGGCAACAAGAAATATGTAAAAAAATATGGCTTAAAAGCATTTTCTCCTATAGCTAAAAATTATTATTTTAGTCACTATAAGGATTTTGGTTCTGCCAGGTCTTATGGATATAGAAGAGTACATTTAGGAAATGATTTACTACGGAAGTATTGGCACACCAATTATCGCTGTAGAATCTGGCTATATTGAAGCTTTAGGGTGGAATCAATATGGTGGTTGGAGAGTTGGTATACGAAGTTTCGATGGCAAAAGATATTATTATTACGCACATCTACGAAAAGACCACCCTTATGCAAAAGATTTATGTGAAGGACAAATTGTAACAGCCGGAGATGTGATAGGATATCTAGGAATGACAGGCTATAGTAGCCATGAAAATGTGAATAATATAAACATTCCGCATTTGCATTTTGGAGTGCAACTTATATTTAATGAAGTACAAAAAGATGGAAACAATCAGATTTGGATTGATGTGTATGAGATAATAGAATACTTAAAAAGAAACAGTTCACAGGTTTATATGGCATATCAGGATACAAAAGATTATGAAAGAAAGTATGATGTGATGAAAGAGGAATGAAAGGATTAATGTCGATAAAATTATAATGCCAAATCTGCTTTTACAGAATTTTTGTTCGCGAGTATTGCTATTTTTTATTTCCTATGCTATACTATGAAACATAGGAAATGAGAATAAGCAGATGTGTGTTACCACTTTACTACATAGTTTTACTATGAGAAAGTGAGGTGGTTGTTTATGGGATTTATATTATTTTTAATATATGCATTGGGATTTTCCCTTACTGTAAACGTAGCCTTATTAACAATTATATTTATAAGTTGGACAAATAAGGAATAATAAAAACACTACATTTTGCTTCGAACATGCAATGTAGTGTTTATTACATATATGTGGTAACATACATTTCTGTATGTTCATTTCCTATACCTATTATATACAAATAATAAACAAAAGTCAATATGAAGTTAAAATATGATTTTTTATCTGAATGTTATTTTAACTATAATTCATGTATTTACTTGTGGGTATAATTTAGTGGCTAGAATATCATGCTTCCGACCTGATTGCACGGGTTCGATTCCCGTTACCCACTCCAGCATTAAAAGAAAAATTAGAGCTTGGAATAGCTTTAATTTTTTTATGTTTTATATGGGAATCGAAAAGGAGGAATAGAAATTAGTCCAGTGGACTAATTTCCCGACGCGGCTCGCCGATTCCCGTTACCCACTCCATAATAAAGCAAAAAGACCAGCCGTTACAGCTGGTCTTCTTGCTACAAGATAAGTAAACAACTAATCTCGTAAAATGGCTAAACTTTAGCGCCACTTGCGAATGGCTTCCCACTTTGCCCTGAAAGCATCATGCATGATTTCTTCGCCGTTAGAGAACGGTACGAACATGCACCGTTCACGGTATCCTGCATCGTTCAAGTATTGAATTACTTTGTAACCCTTGGTAACGTAAGTGTGCCCATCACGGTAAACAAAGACAACAATGCCGTTGTTCATGTAATAGGTGCCGAGCGAGTCACGAGCCAAGTTGTCAAGCTTGAACTGAGTGATTACTGGGTAAGTATGAGTTTCATAACATACATGCTTTACTCGCAGTCCCTCTACCGGGATCATGAAGCTCTTTTTCATCACGAGAGGAGGCAAAGCTCCAATGTGGTGCTCGTTGCAGAATTTTTCACATTCTGCCGAGAAGTTTTCTTCGGGTGTCTTTTTTGCCTTTTCCTGCAAGAACTTCCACCGTTTTGCTTCACGCTTCGGGTAATCCGAGGCGGAGAAAGGAACATAGAAACTAGCTTCTATGAAGCCATTTTCAGCAAGCGTAGCAATGGCTCGTGCAGTGTACGGAGTCACATAGTACCGGTTTTGGCAGATAAATCCAATCGTCGTTGAGTTATTTGCCGAATAGTGGCCATTGAACTTCGCGATGAAGAAATCCACGCTAAGCGTCACTTCGTGACCAGTTTGCGGAAACACCGCAATCATGCCATGTGTGACTCTGAAAGAGTCGTGGATCAAGTCGCCTAAAGTGTAATTAACCATTTTCTTGTCTCCTTTAACAAGTTTGTTAATTGGTGAGTTTAATCATGCAACGAATCGCATGATTAAAAAATCGGACACTTTAATTTTACCATATTTACATAAAATAGTCGAATTTAACAGTGCACCAATGTGTATTTTTTACTCCGTCCCAAAAATGATTAAAATGTTTTGAAAGTGAAAATTTTAAAGAAATTTTTCTTGATTTTTCTATTTAAAGATGATAAGATATTTTTATATTAAAAGGGAGTAGCTTGATAACTACTAGTCAACATCACGGCTTTTAGCATGGCTAGTAACCACGAGTGGTAAGCAAGACTTTTAAAGAAATTTACAATGTTTTAGGGCGAATTTCTTTTAAAGTCTTGCTTTTTTGTACATAATAAAAAAAAATTAAATTTAAAAGAAATATAAAGTTTTAGTTTTTATTTATGAATTTTAAATCAGTGTTATAATAAAGCTTTATGGTAAAGCTAATAGCAAAATTCAGGATAAAGTACATAAGAAATTATTGCCCTTGGAAAGGATGAGGTTATGGAAAAAGAAAATTGGTTTAACAAATCGGTTGAAGAGACGGTTAAAAAGCTCAACACGAATAACACGTTAGGCTTGACTGCAGAAGAGGTGGAAAAGAGAAAACAAAAATATGGATTAAATGAGCTGGAAAAAGGCAAGAAAACGCCATTAATTGTAAAATTCTTAGAACAATTTAAAGATTTTATGATAATTGTTTTAATTATTGCAGCTGTTGTTTCTGGTGTTGTAGGGCACATTAAGGGAGAAGGCATAACAGATTCAATAATCATAATGGTTGTTGTAATTGTTAATGCAATAATTGGTGTGGCTCAAGAAGATAAGGCGGAAAAATCACTTGAAGCTTTAAAAAAACTAAGTAGTTATTCTGCCAAAGTAATAAGAAATGGGAAAATAACAGTTGTGCCATCAAAAGAATTGGTTCCAGGAGATGTAGTTGTACTAGAAACAGGCGATTACGTTCCAGCTGATATGAGAATAACAGAAGCTGTAAACTTAAGGGCTCAAGAAACATCGCTAACTGGAGAATCTGTACCAGTTGATAAATATACAACTACAATAAGTAGCGAAGATGTTGAAATTGGAGATAGAACCAACATGGTATTTTCTTCTAGCTTGATTACGTATGGTAGAGGTCAAGGAATTGTTGTTGAGACTGGAATGAATACAGAAGTTGGCAAGATTGCTGGAATTTTAAATAATACAGAAAAATCGGATACACCTTTACAACGTAGATTAAACAAGTTAGGAAAGACTCTAGGAATTGCTTCGCTTGCAATTTGTGTGGTAATTTTTATTATTGGATTGTTGCAAGGAAAAGAACCACTAGATATGTTTATGACGGCTGTAAGTTTAGCAGTTGCAGTAATTCCAGAAGGGCTTGCAGCAATTTCTACAATAGTTTTAGCAATTGGTGTTCAAAGAATGGTAAAGAAAAATGCAATAGTAAAGAAATTACCAGCTGTTGAAACGCTTGGAAGTGCTACCGTTATATGTTCTGATAAAACAGGAACTCTTACACAAAATAAGATGACTGTACAAAAATTATTTTATAATAACAGAATAATAGACATCGATAAAGTAGATACTAATAAAGAAAATGACGAGCTTGGAAGACTTGTTTATATTTCGATGTTATGTAATAATACAAAAATAGGAGAAAACAAGCAATTAACAGGTGATCCAACAGAAACAGCTCTTATAGATATGGGATTTAAATTGGACTTTACTCCAGCTGTATTTGATCAAATGCCAAGAGTTGAAGAAGTTCCATTTGATTCAGAGAGAAAATTAATGACAACAGTTCACAAGGTAAATGACAACCAATATATGGTTTACACAAAAGGTGGAGTAGATGAATTACTAGCAAGATGTAGCAAATACCAGATTAATGGAGAGGTCAGAGAAAATCTTGAAGAATATAAGAAGAAAATAGATGAATTCAACGACCAAATGGCTGAGAATGCTTTAAGAGTACTTGCAATGGCATATAAGCAAATAGACCACATGCCATCAAAAGAAGAGATGGAAACAATCGAAAAAGACCTAATTTATATAGGAATGGTTGGAATGATTGACCCTCCAAGAGAAGAGGCAAAAGTTGCTGTTGCAAAGTGTAAATCGGCAGGAATAAAAACAGTGATGATAACAGGAGACCATAAGGTGACTGCTGTTGCAATAGCAAAAGAACTTGGAATTTTAGAAGACGGCGAAGATGCTATAACAGGAAGCCAATTAGAAGCAATGTCGCAAGAAGAATTAATTCAAAGAGTAGAAAATATAAGAGTGTACGCGAGGGTTTCTCCAGAACATAAAGTGCGTATAGTTAAGGCATGGCAGGCTCATGGAGAAATAGTTGCGATGACTGGAGATGGAGTAAATGATGCACCAGCCCTAAAAACAGCAGATATTGGCTGTGCAATGGGAATTGTAGGAACAGATGTTGCAAAGGAAGCAGCAGACGTAATTTTAACAGATGATAACTTTGCAACAGTTGTTTCAGCAGTAGAAGAAGGCAGACGTATTTATGACAACATAATAAAAGCAATACAGTTTTTATTATCAAGTAACGTCGGAGAGGTAATAGTATTGTTCTTTGCAATTTTACTAACACCATTCTTAGCAACAAAGTTTGGAATTCCAATTGGATTAATAGAGCCATTACTACCAATACACATATTATGGATAAACTTAGTAACGGACTCATTACCAGCTTTAGCACTTGCATTTGACCCAGCAAATAAAGATGTAATGAAGAGAAAACCAGTAAAGGCAAGTTCTGGAATATTCACAAAAGGTATGACATGGCGTATAATTTACCAAGGAATAATGATAGGACTTCTATCACTTGCTGCATTTGTAATTGGAATTTCCACTCCAAATCCACCAGTAATAGAAGGATTAACACAAGAACAAGTAAGAGTTGAAATTGGTCAGACAATGACATTTATTGTTTTAGCATTTTCAGAATTGATTCATGTATTTAACATAAGAAACAACAAAGAGTCAATATTTAAGATAGGAATAGGTGGAAACAAGCAATTATTCTGGGCTATTGGAGCATCTGCAATGCTTATGCTAGTAATACTTGCAATTCCAGTTTTAAGAGCAATATTCAGTATTCCAGTACTTCCAATGGATAGAATAGTTGAAACAATAGCATTAGTAATTGCACCAGTTGTAATAGTGGAAATATTCAAATTACTGAAAATAAATACTTCTAAGGATGAATAAATTAATCAATTAATTAAGCAATAATTTATATTTTTATAAAGCATCAACATGTTGTACTGGGGGTGGTACTCCTAACGAACCTTCCCAAAGGTACACCTCTAGTTTGGTTTTTAAGGATATAAATTATTGCTATTTGAGTTAATCTATTAAAAAAGTATAATGAACCATATATTAAATTATTGCATGGAAAATTTATAATAAAAATTGTAGAATATTGTAATTAAAAGTTGCATATGATAGAATAAGAAAAAAATAAGAGGTAGAAAATGTACGATTTAATTATTAGAAGAGGATTGAATAAGAAAAAGGTGACAGTTTGCATTATTTTATTAATTCTTCTTGTTACTTTAGCAACCATTTCTGGAATAAGGCTTGCAGAACATCATGAAGTAAAAAAACAAGCAAAATTATATGAGGAACAACAGGCTCAAATAAGAAAAGAAGAAGAGGAAAAACAGAGACAAGAAGAACTTGCAAAACAAGCAGAAATTAATAAAAGAATAGAGCAAACTAGCAGAGCATTTACTGACGAAGAAAAAGATAGAATAAAACATATTTATCGTTCTACTGGTGAAAAAAGAGTATTTTTAACATTTGACGACGGTCCATCTGAAACGGTAACACCATTAATCTTAGACCTGCTAAAAAAGGAAAATGTTAAGGCAACTTTTTTTACGCTAGGAACTAATGTAAACAACTATCCAGACTTGGTAAAAAGAGAGTTTGATGAAGGACATTATGTAGCAAATCACGGCTATTCACACAAATATTCTGCAGTATATGCATCACCAGAGGCTACATTAAACGAATATAATTATACAGAAGATGCAATAAGAAAAGCATTAGAAAATAATTCATATATGTCAAAATTGTTTAGATTCCCAGGTGGTTCGAATGGAGGATATTATGATGAGGCAAAACAAAATTCCAAAGCATTACTTTATGACAATGGAATTATGCATTTAGACTGGAATAGCTTAAGTTCAGATGCTGCAGGTGCAAAGACTAAAGAAGCCTTATTACAAAACGTAAAAGATACCATGGGCGAAAAAGACAGTGTTGTAATATTAATGCATGATTCAAGCGATAAAATACTGACATATGAAATGCTATCAGATTTAATATCGTATTTAAGAGAACAAGGGTACAAATTTGAAAACATATATGATTTATTGGACTAGATAATGTGAGGAAGGAATACTTTTTTATGTATGATGTTATAATAATAGGAGGAGGTCCTGCTGGCATTACAGCTGGAATATATATTAAAAGAGCAGGTTTTAAAGTATTAATAATTTCTAAGGGAGAAGGAGCTCTAATTAGAACCGAAAAAATAGAAAATTATTATGGTTTTGAAATTCCCATCTCAGGGAAAGAATTGATAGAAAAAGGCGAGAAACAAGCAAAAAATCTTGGAATAGAATTAATAAAAAAAGAAGTAATTGGTGTAAAATATACTGAAAGTGGATTTGAGGTAATGGTATCAAATCAATCTAAAGATGATAGGTATGTTGCAAAAACAGTAGTAATCGCAACAGGAGTCAATAGAAACAAGCCAAACATGAAAGGACTGCAAGAATTTGAAGGAAAAGGTGTAAGTTATTGTGCAGTATGTGACGCACCATTTTATAGAAATAAAGATGTAGCAGTGCTAGGCAATGGAGAATATGCAATTGGAGAAATTGAAGAGTTACTACCAATCGCAAAGTCTGTAACAATGCTTACAAATGGTAAAGAACCAATAGAAAATAGAAGTATCAATGTACAGATAAATGAAAAAAAGATACGTGAATTTAGAGGCACAAATAAAATAGAAGAAATAGAATTTGAAGATGACTCATCACAGAAAATAGATGGAGTATTCATTGCACAAGGAACAGCGGGCTGCTTAGAATTTGCAAAAAAATTAGGTGCAAAAACTGAAAACAACAATATTGTGGTAAATGATGAGATGCAAACAAGCATAGAAAACATATATGCATGTGGAGATTGCACAGGAGGAATACTTCAAATATCTAAGGCTGTGTATGAAGGCACAAAAGCAGGATTAGCAATAATTAACAAATTGAGAAGAAAGGAAAATTAGATATGTGTGAAGTAAATTTAACAAGTAAAAACTATAGTGAAGAAGTAGAAAAATCTACTATTCCAGTACTTATAGACTTTTGGGCTACTTGGTGTGGACCATGCAGAGCAATGATGCCAGTAGTAGCAAAAATTGCAGACGAAAATGAAGGAAAAATAAAAGTATGCAAAGTAAATGTAGATGAAGAACCAGATTTAGCAGAAAAATTTGGAGTAATGAGCATACCAACATTTGTTGCAATAAAAGATGGTGAAGTACTTGGAACAAGCATAGGAGTACAAGACGAAGAAGAAATATTGAAAATGTTTGATAAATAAAAAGATAAAAATTAGATTTCAATGAGGAATCTAATTTTTTTGTTTTAGTAGGGCTATTAGAGGTTACCTAAGAACAAAAAAAGATACTAACTATAAATTAGTATCTCATTCTGGTGCGGATGAAGGGACTTGACGAGCCGCGTCGGGAAAACCGTCCACCGGACGTTTTTCTAATCCTCCTTTTCAAGTCCCACAAAAATTCTCAAAGGTAACAAAAAAAGATACCAACTATAAATTAGTATCTCATTCTGGTGCGGATGAAGGGACTTGAACCCCCACGTCGTTGACACTGGTTCCTAAGACCAGCGCGTCTGCCAATTCCGCCACATCCGCATATGTTATTCTTAACACTTAATTATAATAGCACAATAATGTTTTGATTGTCAAGTATAAAATTAAAAAAATACGGAATAATTAATGGAATAGTAATTTCTGTAATATATATGATAATTTTATATTTGGCATCTAGTTTTGTAAATAATGATTTTTCAATAAATTCAAAAACAATATATATGCTAATTACGGGAAGTGTACTTGGAATATTAGGAGGAATAATTGGTGTAAACATAAAACATCAAAGATAAAAAGTAATTAAATTTGAATTTATAAAATATCAAAATTTTGTAAAATATAGTTGATATTTTTTATGTTTTAATATAAAATTTAAAAATGTAAGGACATTAATAAAGTTATGCCAAATACCATACTTAGTAATTTTATACATTAGCTTTATAAAGCAATTAATGATATAAATTTATTATAAATATGAAGGATAAAAAGGAGGAAGCAAAGTGAAAAAAAATTACACATTAAAAATTACATTAGCAATGTTATTTGTAGTATTGGTATCCTTAGTATCATTTGTAGGTGTATACAAAGGAAAAAATTTAGTAAAGGATTATTCATTAGGCAAAGATTTTAAAGAAAGAAAAGTAGCAGTTTTTTCTGTAAAAGAGCAAACAAATTCAGAAAATACAACAGACAAAAACACAAAATCTGAAACAGAAAATAATGATGAAAGTACTAAAGAAGAAAATGGTACTGAAGAGAACAAGACAGAAGAAACAAATACAGAAAAAACAAATACAGAAGAAAATAAAACAGAAGAAAATAAAACAGAAGGAAATAAAACAGAAGAAAATAAAACAGAAGAAAAATCAGAAGAAGATAAAAAGAAAGATTATAAAAATTCAAAAAATATAATAGAAAGAAGATTAGCATCATTAAAATCTGATGAGTATGATATAAGATTAAACGAAGAAAATGGAAGTGTAGTTATAGAAGTACCAACTTCAATGGATTCTAGTTATATAACAGAATTAGTTTCAAAAGGAAAAGCTCAAATAAAAAATCAAAGTACAAACGAAGTATTAGTAGATTCAAATGGTTTTAAAGATGCATCAGCCAAAATAGATTCAACAAATTATTCAACACCAATGATATTATTAAATATAGAATTCACAAAAGATGCAAAAAATATATTTAAAAATGCAAACACAAATTATACAGATAGTGAAGGAAATGAAAAAGAAGCAACATTTGCTTTCACATTAGATGATGAAACTTTATATAGTGATACAGCAGCAAATTTTGTATCAAGCGCTAAAAATGGTGCATTAGACCTAGTTTTAGGACAAGGTACTGAAGGAGAAGAATTACAAAAAAATTATGAAAGTGCACAAGTACTAGTTTCTATAATAAAAACAGGGTCTATTCCAGTAGAATATCAATCTGATTCAATTACAATAGTATCATCAAATATTAATATTAAAACAATTGTTATTGTAGCAATTATTATAGGTGCTTTAATGCTAATATATGCAATAATTAAATTAAAAAATAAAGCAATATTGCCAGTACTATCATTAGTAGGACTTGTAGCTTCAATATTACTAGTATTAAGATATACAAATGTTGAAATAACATTATTTGGAATTTTAGGATTAGCAACAATAGTAGTATCTAATTATGTGCTAATTTTAAGAACATTACAAAATGATAAAACATTTAAGGAAAACTTTGTTGACTTACTTAATATTTTAATACCAGTTATTATAATAGCAATAGTATTTTGTTGTGCTCCATATTTACAATTAGCAACTTTAGGAATGACAATGTTCTGGGGAATAATAGTAATGTTTATATATAATATAATTATTACAAAAGTTTTAATAGATAAATAATTGTGGGAGAGGTGTAAAAGAGAATGAAGAAAAAGTTATTTTTGATAACAATAATTATCACAATTATTGGAATAATAGTTGTTGCACTAAAAGGGTTTAATGTAAACTTTAAATACAGAGCACATAAAGCAATTACTGTTCCAATTAGTACGGATTTTAATATGAATGATATACATGCTATAGCAGATGAAGTGTTTGGAAAAAATAAAGCAAATTTTGAAAAAGCTGGAATATATAATGATGAAGTTGTAATAAGTGTAGATGATGTATCAAATGAACAATTAATAAATTTAAAAAATAAAGTAAATGAAAAATACAACATAAACCAAAAAATAACAATTTCAATAGGAAAAGAAGATTACAATGTAGATGATATAAAAGCAATTGCAAATGAAGTATTTGCAAAAGAAGATACAAAGGTTGAAAAATCTTCAGATGACGCAAAATATGTTGAAATTGAATCATCTTTAATAACAAAAGATGAATTAGAAAATTTAAATAGCAAAATAAATGAAAAATATCAATTAACAAATGAAGTATCATCAATAAAGGTATCTCAAGTTATGTCTGTAACAGATATTCCAAGAGTAAGATTAGTTGATATGGCAAAACAATATGTAGTATATACTGGAATTTCAGCAGTATTAATATTAGTTTATTTTGCAATAAGATTTAACAAACTAGGAATAGCAAAAACTGTAGTAGGAAGTGTTATAGTAACAGTATTAGCAGAAGCCTTATATATGGCAATAATAGCAATTACAAGATATCCAATAGACAAAATTGCTATTATCGGTGCAGTTGCAATATATATGTTAATAATGATATTCTTAAATAACAACTTTTTAAAACAAACAGCTAAAGCGAAGGCAGTAGCTAAAAAATAAAATATCAAAATAAAAAATAGCGAATATAATATATTATATTCGCTATTTTTTTGTTTATGCGAAATAGCTAGTTATTACAGTAAAAATAAATTTATATATAATTATTAATTTGAAAGAGGGTGAGTAACATAAGAAAAAGGTGTTGTTGTTATACAAGAGGTTTTGAAAAAAATATAGATTACAAAGGAATGGAAGAAATAATAAACAAATATCCAACAATTATTGTAGATGTACGAAGTGAACAGGAATTTA
>ERZ773188.1273-NODE-1273-length-28870-cov-6.978900_pt1 | contig 28870 bp, 28 predicted proteins | sample MGYA00581011_ERZ773188 | MGnify/ENA primary metagenome ERZ773188 (study PRJEB29015, sample SAMEA2737798) | human gut metagenome | biome: human gut; feature: human-associated habitat; material: faeces | place: China | collected 2012 ...
GAAATCGTTTTGTCCTTAATCGGGCACGTGGGTTCGAATCCCACCATCTCCGCCAACAAAAGGCATCAGCTCAGGCTGGTGCCTTTTTTGCGGCTAGATGGTGCGGATGAGAACAGCGCGGCGGCCCGCAGGCCGCAAGCAATCAGCCCTGCGGGCTGTTGCTTAGCCCGCGGGAGAATATCCACCATCTCCGCCAGAAGTCGCAGATTGCATTTTGAGACAGGGGGGAATATACTTATATTGGATAGATTCCAATACGATAGCAATTCAACTTTTTAATGCAACAGCGGTGAATTGCATATCGCAAAGATGTCGTTTGAATGTTGCACGAATTTCTTAACTTGCGATAAAGTTTGCGATAAACGATTTTTGGAAGGAATATAATCATGTCGAAAGATGAATATTTGATCACAGATCCACCCCTTAAAGCGCTGACTGTTTTTGCGATGCCGATGATCCTTGGCAGCTTTTTTCAACAAGTATACAATATGGCCGATTCCATAATAGTTGGTCAATTTGTTGGTTCCTCGGCACTTGCGGCTGTTGGTGCTTGTGCTGCACTGACCAATGTTTTTATTTGTGTGGCGCTTGGTGCTGGTGTGGGCGCAGGTGTGCTTGTAAGCCGCTATTTTGGTGCAAAAAATTATGGTAAAATGAAAACCATTGTGTCAACGTCCCTGATCAGCTTTTTGATCTTAAGCGTTGTCCTTGGTGTCTTTGGCTTTTGCTTTTCCTATTTCATGATGAGCGGATTACAGACCCCTGCCGATATATTGGAAGAAGCAGTATTGTATCTGCGGGTCTACTTCGTGGGTTTCCCGTTTCTATTCATGTACAACATTCTTTCCACCATGTTCACTTCCATCGGTGAATCCAAAATTCCGTTGGGACTGCTGATATTCTCATCTATCCTGAATATTTTTATGGATCTCTGGATGGTGGCCGGTCTTGGTCTGGGGGTGTTTGGTGCAGCCCTTGCGACCTTGATCGCACAAGGAATTTCTGCCGTGTTTTCGTTTTTGATCTTTCTGTCTCGGATGCGGCAATACAAGAGCTCCTTTAGCAGGTTCGACCGGCAGGAGCTGTATTCCACGCTTCGCATTGCGGTACCATCGGTTTTGCAGCAGTCCACAGTGTCTATCGGTATGATGATCGTGCAGGCAGTGGTAAATCCCTTCGGCACACAGGCACTTGCCGGGTATGCGGCAACGATGCGGGTAGAAAATGTTTTTTCGCTGATCTTCGTATCCATCGGCAATGCAGTTTCGCCGTTTGTATCCCAGAATCTTGGCGCAAAGAAAATTGAGCGTATCAAAAAAGGGTATCATGCTGCACTGGCGTTGGATCTATGCTTTGCAGTTCTTGCTTTCGTGGTCATTGAAACACTGCACACACAGATTTCCTCGTTGTTCTTGGGAAAAGACGGAACCGCGTTGGCCTATCAGGTATCCGGTGATTATATGAGATGGCTTGGTTACTTTTTCATCTTCATGGGCATCAAGATGGCAACGGATGGCGTTCTTCGCGGACTTGGAATCATGCGGCCGTTTCTTATTGCAAATATGGTAAACCTTGCAATCCGCTTGTCTGTTGCTTTGATTTGTGCACCGCGTTTTGGCATTGCTTTTGTTTGGCTTGCAGTCCCGGCAGGTTGGCTTGCAAACTTCCTTATTTCCTATGCGGCGCTCAGAAGATCGTGGCCAGAGGATAAAGCAGCGGTATCTCAATGATTTCATGCAGTGGAGAGGGGCTTTGTTCTGACGGGTTTCACTTACAGAGAATGTGACGCGAAAAAATTCGCCGGTGTTCCGTTCAGAAAATCAGATGCTCGCTAAAATATCTGTCAGTGTGGCGACAAATGCTTCATCCTGCTCCTTCGTCCGCTTTGCGCTCCCCTTGGGGTGCTTTCCGGCACGGAGGAGTTTTTTGTTTTCATAACGCCGCAGCATGAGAGCTTCCATGTTGTCGGCGGTGTATTCCAGACCATTCTGGTTCAGCACCCGGGCGCACTTGGCAAGGCACATACTCGCCAGCCCGTAGTCCTGTGTTACGACCACATCCCCCGGCTTTACCCGGTTGACGAGAGCAAAATCTACGCTGTCTGCCCCTTTATCGAACACCAGCGTCTGCGCACCTTCCCGCTCGATCTGGTGAGAGGTGTCGCACAGGATGATGACTGGAACACTGAATTGCTTTGCAATCTGCAACGTCAAATCGACCACCGGGCAGCCGTCTGCATCGATCAAAATGGTCATGCGTGTTCCTCCATCGCCCACCGAAAGGCTTTCGCCGTGCGCAGGTCGGCGTCTTTGAAATGCCCGCCGCTGTTCCATTCAAGGGTGCAGTCTGCACCGCGCGCTATAAGCTGACTGTGCAGAGTGCGGATATTATCACCTACCGCAGCCATGACAGCGTTTTTCGTATGCTCTTCCTTGTTGCCAAGGCTCAGATAAACGCGCTGTGCCTGTATCGGGTGCTGCTGTTCAAACTCCATCCAGTCCGGAAACCACACCGAGGGCGAGGCGGCGGCGATACCATAGAACAGATCAGTCTGGGTGGATGCCCACAATGCAAACAACCCGGCCAGCGAGTAGCCGCCCAGAATGATTTTGACATTTTCCGGGAGAGAAAACTGTTGCTTCAGTGTTGGCATGACCTGTTCTGTCAGAAAGCGCAGGGTGTCCGCAGCCTTACCGCCGAAGCCTTGTTTTCCCCACACGGCAGGAGACTTCCACGGAGAAAGTTCATCGTTCCAGTTTTTCACCGGAATGGCCGCAAACAGAAAGTGGTGCGCACTCTGTGCAATAGCGGCAATCTCGCTGTCCATGCTCTGCAACTCATGTTCGCCTGTCATTTGGAGCAGTAGGTATTCTGCATGGGCTTCACCGTAAATACGGCAAGGTCTGTTCCCGATTTGCATTGTCTGTGCGGTCACTGCGGCATCCTCCCGAAAAAACTTTGATAAGCCCAGTATAGCAACTGAAAAATCATTTTGCAATTCAAAAGGCGTTCGCATTCGCAAGCAGTGTCTTCGTAAAAAAAGCTGGCACCTGATTTGAAGTTGTGCGAGGCTTCCAGAGTGATGTATCAGCAGTTTTTGAACGATCATGCCGTAGCCCATAAGCGGCAGACGAACCGGGCACGTGGGATCTGAACAGGGCAGCGTTATTCAATACCGCTAAGCTCGCGGTACAGCGTGCGGGCATAGGAATCTGTCATGCCGCTGATATAGTCGGTGACCATCAGCAGCCGGAGGTACAAGTCAAAAGGTTCCGTGCCGGTTCGGGCGTTTTGGTAATCCTGCTTGTAATTGCCGGAGAAGATGGCGAGAAGCTTTTTGTCGGCCTTGGAAGGTGCCTGCCCGTTGGTGCAGTATGCAGAGTCATAGTACAGCACGGCGGGAACAAAATGATCCAGCAGAAAATCGAGAATGACCTGCCCGGACAGCTCCAGTTTCAGGATACCGGGCGTATCGAAGGCAAATTTCCGCATGGCCCCTTTCAGAATGTCAATGGTGATGGCGTGATTGGTTCCTTCAAACAGATCACCGCAGTAGGTTCCGGCCATGATCTCTTTATATTTGCAGGAAAAACGGTAGATGGCTACATACATCAGCCACTGACGCGTTTGGGTGAGCCATTTTTTAAATGCAGCGCTGTCGTTTTCTGGGGTGTGGTCTGCACCGCGCAGCGCGGAAAGTTCTTGGATCCGCTCATCGGAGAAGTACTCAGGGCTTCTGTGGGGAACGACCTTTGAATGGTCATAAGAATTTGTGTAATATTCAATGAACTGGTCAAGGGTGAACAGGCCTTTTTTAAAGGCATCTTCCAGATCGGCAGTAGAGTATGCAATGTCGTCGGCCGCTTCCAGCAGGTAGGTCAGCGGATGGCGCACGATGCCTTTGTCGGGAGTGGTGGTCCCAACCGCTTCCGAGATCTGCTCAAAAGTCTCCTGTTCTGCAGCGAAGAAGCCGAGTTTGTGCTTTCGGATATCCGCACTGCCTTTATCAACGGAGCAGGAGTCGGTGGGATATTTTACCAGCGTGCTGATGATCGCTTTGGACAGATTGAGGCTGGAACCGTGTTTTGCTTTCAGCAGGATCCGCAGCGCCTGTGCATTGCCCTCAAAATTTTCCAGATCAGCGATCATCTGCGCGGATAACCAGCTGCGAAGGGGCTGTCCTTTGTATTTTACATGGTCAAGGTTCTCTTTGAACCAGTCGCCGATCACGGTCTCGCCGAAATGCCCGAAGGGCGGATTGCCGAGGTCGTGCAAAAGGCCGGCGCAGAGCAGGACCGATGCGATGGCTTCGGCATCCTCCGGCACAGCAATATCAGTTGGCTTGTACTGTGTTGTGTTTTTGGAGATCATGATGCCAAGCTGCCGGGCGATCGTGGAGACTTCGATCGAGTGCGTCAGGCGGGTTCGGATGAAATCACTCTTGTCCAGAGGAAACACCTGCGTTTTATCCTGCAGCCTGCGGAATGCAGCGCTGGAAACGATCCGGCTGTAGTCCTTTTCAAATGCATTGATGGGATACTCCTTGAACGAATCGGGCTCAGGAGGTTCAGAAGAAAGTTTTTCAGTTGACAGCAATTTTGCCCATTCCATAATCAGTACACCTCGCTTTTGAAACGTCGCGATTAAAAATCTGCAAAAGGCATCGGCCTTCCATCACTGCCATTATACAAAAGAAACGCTGTTCCGGCAACAAAAAACGGATTCTCTGAAAAAACACAAAAACTGCAGCTTGAACATGTGCAGAGCTCCAATTTATTTCGGGATCCGAAAAAAGGAAAGCAGTGTTATGCTGCGGTGTACTACTTCCGTCAGATGCACCCGAAATTGAATCAGACAAAAGCTTCCCTTTCCGTGGGCTGCGTGCCTGCGGCGGGGAAGCTTTTTTGTATGCCTGCGGAGCAGGAACGGCGGGATATCAGCCAGATTGCACAAAACGCATTGCACAAAATTGAACAGCTTTTCAGGAAAAAATCTTGCTATTCCGCTTGCACTCATGTATAATGGACTTAACTTGAAAGGTAGGATGTTTAAAAACACTCTGCCGTATGCTGCTGCAGATGACTTGAAAGGTGGAACATGGGATGTTGTATAAGAAAGCTTCTGAGATGAAACCCACTCCGATCCCCCATTGCATGGGCGGCGAGGGCACCGTGATGATGGAGCGCCTGCTGGATGCGCCTGCCGAAATGCTGGGCAAGGGCCGCGCCTACGTGCGCCACACGCTGGCACCGGGCGTGACCATTGGCAGGCACACGCATGAGCACGAGATGGAAAGCATGGTCATCGTCTCCGGCCGCGCTGTCCACATCATCAACGGCGAGGAGCAGATCTTGGAGAAGGGCGACATCATTGCCGCCATGCCCGGCGACACCCACCAGATCGCCTGCCTGGGCGACGAGCCGCTGGTGCTGATCGCACAGGTGCTGTACGAATAAAGGAGGAGCTTCAGATGGAACAGATCCGCAGTGCCGATGTTCTGGCCAATTTTCCGCAGGTGGATGAGGAAAAACTGAACGCCGCCCTTGCCGCCGAAGCTGCCGCCAGCAACCGCAAGATCATTGTGCTGGACGACGACCCTACTGGCGTACAGACGGTACATGATATTTATGTTTATACAGATTGGACGGTAGAAAGCCTGCGCAAGGGCTTTGCTGCGCCGGAAAAGCTCTTCTTTATTCTGACCAACAGCCGCGGCTTTACCGTGGCCGAGACCACCAAGGCCCACCGCGAGATCGCGGAGAACACCGCCAAGGTGGCCCGCGAGTTCGGCATGGACTACCTGATCATCAGCCGCGGCGACTCCACCCTGCGCGGCCACTACCCGCTGGAGACCGACCTGCTGCGCGAGGTGACGGAGGCTGAGAACGGTTACAAAATGGATGGCGACATTCTGTGCCCCTACTTCCGCGAGGGCGGACGCTTTACACTGGACAACGTGCATTATGTGCGCTACGGCGCAGAGCTTGTGCCCTGCGGCCAGACCGAATTTGCCAAGGACGAGACCTTTGGCTACCACGCCAGCAACCTGTGCGAATACATTGAGGAAAAAACCGGCGGCAAAGTCCGTGCAGGAGACGTGACCTGCATCTCGCTGGAAAGCCTGCGCGCCATGGACTTTGACGGCATCGAGGCCCAGCTGCTGGCGGTGCACGATTACGGCCATGTGATCGTGAACGCAGTGGCGGACTGCGATGTGAAGGTGTTTGCAGTGGCACTGTACCGCGCCATGGCAAAGGGCCGTCACTTCACCATCCGCAGTGCGGCCGCACTGGTCAAGGCCATCGGCAATATTTCCGACCAGCCGCTGCTCACCCGGGAAAAGATGGTCACGCAGGAAAGCAAGGCAGGCGGCATCATCGTGGTGGGTAGCCACACCAAAAAGACCACTGCCCAGCTGGAAGAACTGAAAAAAGTACAGGGCATCGAGTTTATTGAGATGGACAGCGACAAGGTGCTGGTGCCGGGCGAGCTGGAAAAGGAAGCAGCCGCCATCGTGGCCCGCTGCTCACAGCAGATCGCAAAGGGCATCACCTGCTGCGTGTCCACAAAGCGCGTGGTGCTCACCCTGCCGGACGACACCCCGGAAGCAGCCCTCGTGCGCAGCGTTGCCATCAGCGATGCACTGCAGAGCTGCGTGGGCAGGCTGACCGCTTCCCCGGCTTTTGTGGTGGCAAAGGGCGGCATCACCAGCAGCGACGTGGGCGTGAAGGCCCTGCGCGTGAAATGCGCCAAGGTGCTGGGCCAGATCCGGCCGGGCATCCCGGTATGGCAGACCGGTGCCGAAAGCCTGTTCCCCGGCACGCCGTACATCATCTTCCCGGGCAATGTGGGCGAAGTGTCCACCCTGCGGGAAGCGGTGGAAATTTTGCTGGGCTGACACTCTGATGATTTAGAATGCCCTCCGCTTCGCTCTGGGCATATTCAGCGGAAAAATTATCATGATTGCAAAACAGCCAGACCGCGGTTGCGCAGCAATGAAAGTCCCAGTGGGGCTTTCAAGCGGCAGAACGTTCTTGCGGGAGCAAGATGGAGGGGCCTTGCCCCGACAAGTTCCGCGGGTCTGGCTGTTTTGCTTTTTCACGGGGAAGGGCCGTGGCGGTAAACGGCATTTGCTCTTGCTCGTTTCCTGCGGAAACAGTCGCAAAGCAATAAAACTATGCTATTGCCCTTACGTTTCGTCGCGTAAGCGACTTCAAATCGGCGCAACACAAAAAATCCTTTAGCGAAGCGACTTGGATTTTTTGTATGGAGCCCATCTTCTTTGGGATTATTAAGGGCGAGTAGCCCTTAATTCGTGCCTCCCGCGCTTCGAAAGTAGCGGGTGCTTTTCTGGTTCTCTTTTGGCACGCAAAAGAGAACGTACCCGGCGGAGAAAAATTTATAAAAGCCATATAAATCTGCCCTACGCGAAAACGCTCTGCGCGGGAAGAAAAAAATCACTCTTTTTTGGCTTTCTTTTTCTTCTTTGCTGCCTTTTCCTCCGGCTTGTTCTTCATCAGCCTGCCGAGGGATGCGGCAGTGTATACGCAGAAGCAGCCCACCACCACGATCAGCACGACGGCGCTTGCGTCCAGCGCCACGGTGCCGGCGCGGACAGCGGCCAGATACAGTGCCAGCAGCACCACGCCGCCGCCCAGCCACAGGCTGCTGCTGTTCACCTGCTTTTGCCACTCCTGCTGCGGCGTGAGAGGATGCTGCTGCGCCTTGCCCTGCCGGGCCTTCTTTTTCCAGATGTTATCACTTTGAAACGGATTCATGTTCCGGTGGCTCCTTCCCTGTCTTTTTCTTTAAGGGTATTATACGCCGCAAGATGGGATGATGTCCAGAAAGAAGTGGATTTTTCACCACTTGCATCCCACATTTGTGCAGAACGACCAAAACCGGCCCGAAATATCGGCTATTCGCCAATTTACTTTTTGCGGGCCGAAGAGTAATCTAATGGTAGGATGTAAAGGTGGACAAGCTGTTGAGATAGAACTAAAGGTAGGATGTAGCAAAGAGCCTTTGCTGCGGGCTTGTCCGGCACGAGAACACGAAAAACAAAAGGAGGCTTTTCCGTTATGAAGGTAGGTCTGATCTATACCAGCACCACCCCGGAACTGATCGAACTGGTGGAGCAGGAGGTCAAAAAGCAGCTGGGCGATGATGTGGAGCTGTACAGCCTGCAGGACCCCAGCATTCTGGCAGATGTCCGCGCGGCAGGCTATGTGACCACTGCACCGGCAGCACGCCTGATCGGCATGTACATGAAAGCCGCTGAGGAAGGCGTGGATGCCATGCTGAACCTGTGCAGCAGCGTGGGCGAGGTTGCTGACAGCGCACAGGACGTGGCAAAGTACATTGGTGTGCCCATCGTCCGCGTGGACGAGGAGATGTGCCGCGAGGCTGTCCGCAAGGGCCAGCGCATCGGCGTGATGGCTACCCTGCCCACCACGCTGGAACCCACCAAGGGCACCATCCTGCGCATGGCCCGCGAGTGCAACCGACACGTGGAGCTGGTGGACTGTCTGGTGGACGGTGCATTCGGTCTGGATCAGGACCAGTTCAAGGCCCGCATGACCGAGATGGCCGGTACCATTGCCGACAAGGTGGATGTGATCGTGTTTGCACAGGGCAGCATGGCCTACTGCGAACAGTATATCGCCGATAAGTTTGGCAAGGTGGTCCTCAGCAGCCCCCGCTTTGGTGCAGCCGAGCTGAAAAAGGCGCTGGAAAAGAAAGGCACCATTTAAAAAAGGAACAAGAGCCGGAGCACGAGACCGGCTCAGGAGAAGATATTTTTTGAAGGAGAATTCTTATGAAAAAGATGATTTCCCGTCGTGACTTCCTGAAGGTGGCCGGTATTTCCGCTGCTGCTCTGGGTCTGGCTGCCTGCGGCGGCTCCGGCACCAGCACTGCTGCTTCCACTGCCTCTACTGCAGCTTCCACCGGTTCTTCCGCTGCCGCTTCCGGCTCGGCTGTCACCCTGAAGCTGGGCTTCTCCACCAACGAAGAAGACCCCCGTGCAAAGGGCGCAAAGCAGTTTGCAGAGGAAGTTGCCGAAAAGACCGGCGGCGCTGTGGAAGTTCAGCTGTACCCCTCCGGCCAGCTGGGCGGCGATGCTGACCTGATCAACTCCATCGCTCTGGATTCCGGCACGGTGGATATCATCATCACCGACGCTTCCAACTTTGCCACCTACGATGCAAAGATGGGCATTTCCGCACTGCCGTTCCAGTTCGAGACCTTCGACGATGCATGGGCATTCATGGACAGCGACATCGAGGCTGCCGCTGAGGAAGGCCTGCTGAGCCAGAATATGCGTGTGCTGGCCCACTACTGCAACGGCTTCCGCTGCGTGACCAACTCCAAGGGCCCCATCAACAGCCCTGCCGATATGAACGGCCTGCTGATCCGCACCCCCGAGAACCCTGTCATCATGGCTACCATGACCGCTCTGGGTGCCAACCCCCAGCCGCTGAGCTTCTCTGAGCTGTATCAGGCTCTGCAGCAGAAGACCTACGATGCACAGGAGAACCCCATCCCCGTTATCTACAACAATAACCTCTACGAAGTTCAGGAGTACCTGAGCATCACCAACCACATCTACTCCGGCATGTGCTTTACCATTGCCGAGAGCAGCTGGAACAAGCTGAGCGCTGACCAGCAGCAGATCGTTTCCGACGCTGCAAAGGCATCTGCCGATTACGACCGTGAGCTGAACGAGCAGCAGACCAACGACCTGGTCTCCGCTCTGGAAGAGAAGGGCATGAAGATCAACAGCCCGGAACTGGCTCCGTTTGCAGCTGCGACCGAAAAGGTCCTGACCGACAACGCTGATACCTACGGCGACCTGCTGGATCAGCTGAAGGCATGGAAAGAAGCCCGCTGAGATCACTGACCAGAAAACCTTGAAATAAAACCGAAGCAAAGGGACGAGGGGGCGTGCCCTTCGTCCCTTTGCATTTTATCTGAATCGCACTTGGAAAGGAGTTTGTACTGTGAAAAAACTGCAAACCACTCTGGACAAGATCACCACCCTTATTTCCGCCGTTCTGTGTGCGGCCATGATGGTGATTCTGTTCGCAAATGTTGTGCTGCGCCTGATCCCCGGCATCGGCGGCTTCAAGTGGTACATGGAGAGCAGCCAGTATCTGAACGTCTGGTCCATGCTCATTGTCTGCATCGGCATCAACGCCATGGGTACCAACCTCCGCGTGGAAGTGGTGGATTCCATCCTCGGCAAGACCCCGCTGGGCAAAAAGATCGTTGTCATCATCCGTGATCTGTTCATCATCCTGTTCTACGTTATGGTCACCTACGGCGGCTACCAGCTGTGCACCCGCGCAAAGCAGGCCGTTTCCACCATGCCGCAGTTCACCATGGGTCAGGTGTACACCATCTTCCCCATTGCCGGTGTGCTGTGCATCCTGTCCGCCGTTCTCAACCTGATCGTTGAACTGACCGCAAAACCGGAAGGGGGCAAATCCAAATGATCGCATGGCTGCTGATCTCATTCTTCGTTCTGCTGTTTCTGGGCGTGCCCATCGCCATGAGTCTGGGCCTGTCCGCCATGGGCGGCATCCTGTTTCTGGGCGGCGGCAGCACCGTCACCATTGCCCAGCGCATGTTTGAGGGCATGAACAGCTTTGCACTGCTGGCCATCCCTCTGTACACCTTTGCCGGCTTCACCATGTCCAAGGGCGGTATTTCCAAGCGCCTGATGGACTTCTGTTACTCCATCGTCGGCCACATCTACGGCGGTCTGGCTCACGTGAACGTGCTTTCCAGCATGATCTTTGCGGGCATCTCCGGTTCCGCTGTTGCCGATACCGCAGGCGTTTCCGGTATGTTCATGCCGGAAATGGTGCGCAAGGGCTACTCCAAGAACTTTACCGTTGCCGTTACCGCCATTTCCTCCACCATCGGCATCATCATTCCTCCGTCCATCCCCATGGTGGTCATTGCCGGTATCTGCGGCATTTCCACCGGTAAGCTGTTCCTCGGCGGCATTATCCCCGGCGTCCTGTGCGGTCTGGCACAGATGATCGTCAGCTATTTCATGGCCAAGAAGGAAGGCGTGCCCAAGGAGCCGGGCCACTTCACCATCGGCCCCGTGCTGCATGGCCTGTGGGAGAGCTGGCCCGCCCTGCTCATGCCCATCATCATCGTGGGCACCATCACCATGGGTATCGTCAGCCCCACCGAGGCAGGCGTGATCGCTGTTGTTTACGGTCTGTTTGCCGGCGGCATCATCTACCGCGAACTCAAGTGGGAGGACATCAAGTTTGCCTTTGCAGAGACCGTCCGCACCAGCGGCCGTATCTTCATCGTTATCGGCGCTGCAAAGCTGTACACCGTCATGCTGACCACTGCGGGCTTTGACAAGTGGGTGGCCAAGACCATGCTGGGCTTCTCCACCAACCCCACTGTCATTCTCATCATGATCCTGCTGATCTTCTTCATCGTCACCATGTTCATGGAGTCCATCGCAACGCTGACCCTGTTCATGCCCATCCTGTATCCCATTGCTCTGGGCGTGGGCATCGACCCCATCGTGCTCAGTGTCCTGATTACCGTGGTCATCGGTGTTGGTCTGGTCACTCCCCCGGTGGGCATGTGCATTTACGTTGCCTGCGATCTGATGGATGTTACAGTCGGCGAGGTGTTCCCCACATTGGTGCCGTTTATTGCGGCTACCTTCGTCTGCATTGCCCTGATGGTCGCCTTCCCCCAGCTGATCCTGCTGCCCACCTATTTGATGGCGTAACCGTTGCGTCCGCTTTTCAGATATGGTAAAATAGTGGCGGAAATTCAACGTGTGATGTTTGGAGGCTTTCTGCCCCGGAACGTTCCACGCTGAATGACCCCGAATATCCACCAAACCGGATTTGGAGGCGGAACTATGTCAATGGAATATCCTGAAAAGCAGAAGAATGCGGTAAAGTCTGTAGTCGATCAGGTCATGGATGGGATCATCTCCCAGATCATCGACGGCACCCTGCATCCGGGCGACAAACTGCCTACCGAAATGGAACTGTGCAAGCAGTTCGGCGCGGGCCGCAACTCGGTGCGGGAAGCTGTGAAAAAGCTGCAGGCCTACGGCATCCTGTACATCAAGCGTGCCGACGGCACCTTTGTGAGCGAAAACTACAACCAGAAAATGCTGGACCCGATGCTGTACAGCATCATCCTGCAGAAGAACAGCTGGCAGGAATTTGTGGAGCTGCGTTCCGTCATCGACATCGGCACGCTGAATATTATCATCCAGCGCAATGATATCGCCTCCTTCCTGCCGGATCTGTACCGCACCTTCGGCGAGCTTTCTGCCGAAATGCACTCGCCGGAGCCTTCGGTGGATAAGGTGCTGGAGCTGGACAGCCGGTTCCACACCCAGATCGCCAATGCGGCCCAGAACCCCATGCTGGCCACCATCACCGAGTACATCACCCGGCTGACGCTGCCCAGCCGTCTGGAGACCACCCGCAAGGTGCTTGCCAAGGGCGAAGCGGAGATCGAGCGGTTCGTAGAGCTGCACCGCCAGCTGCTCAGCGTGATCGAGCGCAGGCAGGTGGACGAGATCGCCGCTACAGTGCAGGATCACTACATCTTCTGGAAGAAGTAAGCATACAGGCCTCCTGCCTGCCGTAAAAGGCGGGCAGAGGACTGTGAGTTTACAAGATAGGATGTTTGTGCTAAAATGGCGTTAGCATCCTTTGTTAAGCTTCTCCAATGCGACATGCAAGGAGTGTTCATCCAATGAAAAAAATCATGATCTCCGTGGCCCCCGTTGCGGCCACAGACATTCTCATCAATCCGCGGGCCATTGCCCGGGATGTGTATGAGTGCTACAAAAACGGCGCGTCCATGGTGCACCTGCACTGCCGCGACCTGAACGGAAACCTCACCCCGGATCTGAGCCTGCTGGAAGAAACGGTGGCCTACATCCGCGAGATGTGCGACATCGTGGTGGAGATCTCCACCGGCGGCGTGTCCAACCTGACCATTGAGGAGCGTGTGCAGCCCTGCTACCCCTCCTGGGTGGAAGCCAACAGCCTGAATGTCGGCTCGGTGAATCTGGGTACCTCGGTGTACCAGAACCCCATCAAGGATGTGGAGTACTGCGTCAAGACCATCATGGATAACAAGAAGATCCCGGAGACCGAGGTCTTTGAGCTGGGCATGATCAACACTGTGCGGGAACTGAACGACAAGTTCCACTTTGTAAAACCCATCCTGTTTGCACTGGTGTTCGGCCATGGCGGCGAGATGCCTGCCACGGTGCCGGCCCTGCGCCACATGATCCAGGCGCTGGAAGAGAACTTTCCCAATGGCGACTACCTGTGGGGCTACACGCAGGCCCACCGCGAGGACTGGGAAATGGTCAAGACTGCGCTGGATATGGGCGCTTCCACCGTGCGCATCGGCTTTGAGGATTCGGACATGATCGCGCCGGGTGTCCATGTGGACAACAACGCAGCGCTGATCGCAAAGGTGTCGGACATCGTAAAGTCCAAGGGCATGATGCCCATGACTCCCGACGAGGTGCGCGCCATGCTCAAGATCCCGCCGCTGCGCCGTTAAAAAGGAGGAAAGAAACGTATGGTGATTCAAGGCGTTACTTACCTCTCAGACTTTGAGGCAAAAAAAGCCATCATGGAAATGGCCCGTCGGCTGGAAGCCAAGGGCTGGCTGGTGGCCGGTGACGGCAGCATGAGCGTCCGCGTCGGCCCGCAGGCCGTGTGGGTGACCGTTGCCGGTGCCGACAAGGCCGCGCTCACGCAGGATATGCTGGTGCGCGTGGATATGAATGGCAAGGCGATGCTCAGCGCAAAGCCCAAGCCCCTGCCCGAAGACCTGCCCATCCATCTGAAGATCTATCAGGAAAACGAGAACGCCCAGTGCGTGATGCATACCTATCCGGCCTGCGCGGCTGTGATGGGGATGCAGGGCCAGACCGTGCAGCCTGCAGCGTTCAGCCCCGCAGTGCGGGCGCTGGGACGGGTGCAGCTGCTGCCCGCCCAGAACGTGGACGCACAGGCACAGGCTGTCAGCCTGTTGTGCCGCACCGATAAGGCTGTTCTGCTGGAAAATGACGGCTGCCTGACCTGGGGCAAGACCCCGGCAGATGCGGCCCATCTGGTGGAAGCACTGGATTACTACGCAGCCGTCACCGCAAAGCTGGGCTGCGCAGGCTGCTCCAAATGCGGCAGCTGCGGCGGTCACTGCACCGGCTGCAGCAAGTGCAGCGCACCTGCCGTGCAGCCCATGGCTCAGCCCGCTGCACAGCCTGTGGCAATGGCAGTGCCTTCCGCACAGCCTGCCCAGCCGGTGAGCCTGCCGGGCGTTACCGGGCTGATCCAGCCGGGCATGGCGCTGCCCACCCTGCCCAAACAGCAGGCGGCTCCTGCCCCTGCCCCGGTGCCCGCCGCACAGCCTGCGGCAGTCCCTGCAATGGAAGCGGCCCCGGCCGCACCGAAGTCCGCAAATGCCCGCGATGCCGCAATGGCCGAGGTCATCCGCCGGACGCTGAAGAGCTTTCAATAACAAAAAGTTTCGTTTGATCCAACGGATATGACCTTTACGGAAAGGAACGAAAACCATGGATATCAGTTCGCAGGAAATTGAAGCGATCGTCAAGCAGGTGCTTGCCGGTATGGGCGGTGCACAGACAAGCGCCGCCCCTGCAGCCTATACCGCTGCACCCGGCGGTGCAGCAGGCGACCGCGGCGTGTTCGAGAACGTAGACGACGCAGTGGAGGCCGCATGGAAAGCCCAGCGCGACTGGGTGGCCAACTACAAGATCGAGGACCGCCAGCGCATCATTGAAGCCATCCGCCGCTGTGCCCGCGCACATGTGGAGGAGTGGTGCCACAAGATCGTGGAAGAGACCGGCATGGGCCGCTATGAGGACAAGGTGGAAAAACATCTGGCCGTCATCAACAAGACCCCCGGCCCCGAATGCCTGACCACCGAAGCCAAGAGCGGTGACGCGGGCCTGATGCTGGAAGAGTACGCACCCTTTGGTGTGATCTGCTCCATCACCCCCACCACCAACCCTACCGAGACCATCATCAACAACACCATCAGCATGATCGCAGGCGGCAACACCGTGGTGTTCAACGTGCACCCCCGCGCAAAGCGGGTGTCTGCCGACTGCCTGCAGGCGCTGAATACCGCCATCATCGAGGCGGGCGGCCCTGCAAACCTCATTACCATGACCCGTGAGCCGACCATGGAAAATGTGGACAAGATGGCCGCAAACCCCAAGATCCGCCTGATGGCAGGCACCGGTGGCATGGGCATGGTGAACGCCCTGCTGCGCAGCGGCAAAAAGTGCATCGGTGCCGGTGCAGGCAACCCGCCCGTCATCGTGGACGAGACCGCAGATATCGAGCTGGCAGGCCACAAGATCTACGAAGGCGCTTCGTTCGATAACAACATCCTCTGCTTTGCAGAGAAGGAAGTGTTCGCCGTGAACACCGCCTACGACGGCCTGCTGCACGAGCTGCAGAAGCAGGGTGCCTACCTGCTGAACAAGGCCCAGACCGAACAGCTGGTGAACATCGTGCTGCAGCCCAAGAAGGGCGGCGGCCACGAGGTGAACAAAAAGTGGGTGGGCAAGGATGCCGCCCGCATTCTGGAGACTATCGGCGTGCATGTGCCGGATACTTGCCGCCTTGCCATCTGCGAGGTGCCTGCCGACCATCCGTTCGTGCTGGTGGAGCAGATGATGCCGGTGCTGCCCATCGTGCGCTGCCAGAGCTTTGAACAGGCTGTGGAAGATGCCGTGGTGGCCGAGCACGGCAACCGCCACACCGCTTCCATCTTCTCCAAGGATGTGGACCACATGACCCGCTTTGCCCGGGTCATTGAGACCACCATCTACGTAAAGAACAGCGCCACCAAGGCCGGTGTTGGCATTGGCGGCGAGGGCCACTGCACCATGACCATTGCCGGCCCCACCGGCGAGGGCATCACCTGCGCAAAGAGCTTCTGCCGCCGCCGCCGCTGCATGCTGGCCGAGGGCGGGCTGCGCATCATCTGAGTTTTTGAAGGACGAAACCATCACATACAATTTTTTCAGTGTTCTGACAGGAGGAACAACTTATGAAAGCTCTGGGTTTTATCGAGACGAAGGGTCTGGTTGGCAACATCGACGCTACCGATGCAATGCTGAAGGCTGCTGACGTTGAGTTCATTGGTTCCGACACCATCGGTGCCGGTCTGACCACCGTGATCGTTACCGGCGAGGTGGGCGCTGTCAAGGCTGCTACCGAGGCTGGCGAAGAGGCTGCTTCCCGCGTGGGTGAGCTGTTCTGCGTCAACGTCATTGCACGTCCCCACGCAGATCTGGCCCGCATCATGCCTGCCAAGGGCCCCGCGACCGGCAAGTCCGGCCTGCCCGCAGGCGAGCAGGTGCCGCTGGATGCCGCTCTGGGCATGATCGAGACCAACGGCCTGACCGCTTCCATCGAGGCAGCCGATGCCATGCTGAAGAGCGCAGATGTCTCTCTGGTGGGTCAGGAGAAGATCGGCGCAGGCCTTGTTACCGTGTTCGTGCAGGGCGACGTTGGCGCTGTGAAGGCTGCTGTTGAGGCAGGCCAGACCGCTGCTTCCCGCATTGGCGAAGTGGTCAGCGCACTGGTCATTCCCCGCCCGCACGCAAGCGTGTCCGAGTGCATGCCTGAGCTGCGCTGAGCCCCGCGCTGACGCTGCATAAGAAAGGAGCGCTGTGCCTTGGTTTACCATGACATCAGTCAGGAACAGCTGCTGCTCCTGATCACGCAGGCTGTGCAGGCAGAGCTGCAAAAGCGCAGCCGTCAGGTGCCGGTAGGCATCTCGGTGCGGCACATCCACCTTACCCGCGATGATGTGGACAAGCTGTTCGGCTATGGCTACCAGCTCACCCCCAAAAAGGCGCTGAGCCAGCCCGGCCAGTTTGCCTGTGAGGAATGTCTGGACATCATCGGCCCCAAGGGCGAACTGAAGCATGTCCGCATCCTTGGCCCGGAGCGCAGTGCCACTCAGATTGAGCTGGCGCAGACCGACTGCCGCAACATCGGCATCAAAGCGCCGGTGCGTTCCAGCGGGGATACAAAGGGCACGCCGGGCGTGACCCTGCGCGGCCCCAATGGCACCCTGACCGTGCCGGAGGGCGTGATGATCGCCGACCGCCACATCCACATGACTCCCGCACAGGCAGCGGCCTTCGGCCTTGCCGACGGCGACCGCGTGCAGGTAAAGATCGACGGCCCCAAGCCGGGCGTGATGGGCGGGGTGCTGATCCGCGCAAACGACAAATGTGCACTGGATTTTCACATCGACACGGATGACGGCAATGCCTTCCTGCTCAAGCAGGGGCAGCTGGTCACCGTGCTGGGCAAAGAGGAGTAAGCTATGATTTTAGGGATCGTCAAGGGGACCGTTGTCGCCACCCGCAAAATGCCGGAGCTTGTAGGCTATAAGTTCCTGCTGGTGGAGCCGGTGTTCGGCTCCAAAAAGGATACCATCGTGGCGGGCGACAACATCGGCGCGGGTGTAGGCGAGATGGTTCTGGTCACCACCGACGAGACCACCCAGCATGGTCTGGACCATCCGTCGCCCATTGATGCTTTCATCGTGGGCATCGTGGACAATCCTCCCACCCTGAGTAAGTAACACCCTGCAAGTTTTGCCGCAGAGAGGGGCTTCCTCCCGGCGGGATCGTGAGGCTTAAACAATGAAAATTATTATCATCGGCAGCATTGCCGCCGGGGTTTCGGCCGCCGCCAGACTTGCCGCCGCCCAGCGCGGAGCGCAGATCACCGTCTACGAAAAAGGCGGCTTCTACTCCTGCGGCACCGGCGGCCTGCCCCATTACCTGTGCGAGGATCTGGACAGCCTGAACAAGGCCATTCAGGCCAAGGAGACTGAGCTGAACGCGCAGGGCATCACCGCACATCTGCGCCATGAGGTGCGCGGCATCGACGTAGCCGCCCGCAAGGTGACGGTATGTGATCTTGCCACCGGACGCGTGTTTGAAGACCACTACGACAAGCTGGTGCTGGCCACCGGTTCTTCCAACCGTGTGCCGCAGGTGCCCGGCAGTGACCGCGTGGGCGTGCAGACCCTCAAGACCGTGGAAGATCTGATCTTCCTCAAGGAGTTCGTCCGCACCCCCTATGTGCGGGACATCGTGATCCTGGGCGGCAGCTGGGCCGGTTTGGAGATCGCAAAGTCCTTCCTCAAGCTGGGCCGCAATGTGCGTATCATTGAAAAAGGGCAGCAGCTTTTGCCCCAGTTTGACCCTGAGGTGAGCAAGCTGATCCAGAAGGAGCTGGAAGCGCAGGGCGTGCAGTTCAATCTGGGCGAGCAGGTGCGCTCCTTCCCGGGCCGTACCTTCGTGGAGCAGGTGCAGACCAACCGCGGCACCTACCCCTGTGACCTTTGCGTGGTAGCCATCGGCGTTACCCCCAACACCGGCCTGCTGGCCGGTACCGGGGCGCAGCTGGCACCCAATGGCGCTGTGCTCATTGGTGCCGACCTTGCCACCAGTGTGCCCAATATCTATGCCGTGGGCGACTGCGCAGCCTGCCGCGACGGCTCTCTGCGCACCAGCAGCCTGAAGGTGGCGGATCTGGAGATCGCCCGCACCGGCCTGACCGAGACCGAGGCCCGCAAGGCCGGTCTGCGGGTCAAGAGTGCAATGGCCACCGGCACCGACCGTCCGGGCATCTGCCCGAACCCCCACCGCATCACCATCAAGCTGGTGTATGAGGCCAATACCCGTCAGGTGCTGGGTGCGCAGGCATGGGGAGAAAAGAATGTTTCGGCCCGCATCAACGCCATTGCCGTTGCCATCCGCGCTGGCATGACCGTGGAAGCACTGGGTCAGGTGGATTTCGTCTATTCCTCCTCGTCCTGTTCCATTTGGGACCCGGTGCAGATCGTCTGCGGTCAGGCACAGTAAGCGGAGGGTGAACACATGGCAGAACGCATCAACGCCGTCAAGACCAGCTTTTTTGGCAAGGGTGCCATCCGTCTTCTGGGACCGGAGCTTCAGAAGATGGGCATCCGCCGTGCTTTGCTGGTGACGGACCGCTTTCTCTATGATTCCGGTGCCGCTGCCCGGGTCGGTCAGGTACTGTCCGATGCCGGTGTGGAGTACGCCGTGTACTACAATGTGCAGCCCAACCCCACCGTACAGGTGGTGAACGACTGCATTGCCGCAGCCCGCACCCTGCAGGTGCAGCTGCTGGTGGCTCTGGGCGGCGGCAGCGCTATCGATACCGCTAAGGCAGCCAGCATCGTGGTGGCCTGCGGCGGTACCGTGGAACAGTACGAGGGCGAGAACAAGTCCTCCAAGCCCGGCCTGCCCATCGTGGCGGTGAACACCACCGCCGGTACCGGCAGCGAGTGCACCTCCTTCTACATCGTCACCGACCCTGTCCGCCACAGCAAAATGGCCATGGTGGACCCCAACTGCATGGTCAGCATCGCGGTAAACGACACCGACTTCATGTCCTCCATGCCGCCCAAGCTCACCGCAGCCACCGGCATGGACGCGCTGACCCACGCCATCGAGGCGGCGCTTTCCCAAAACGCCAACCCGCTCACGGACAAGGATGCCTACTGGGCCATGCAGGCGATCGTGCAGAACCTGCCCCGGGCCGTTGCCAACGGTCAGGATGAAGCCGCCCGCACCATGATGGCCTACGCCGAAAATGTGGCAGGCATGGCTTTCTCCAACGCGGGCCTTGGTATGGTGCATGCGATGGCACACGCGCTGGGCGGACACTACAACCTGCCCCACGGTGTGTGCAATGCGGTGCTGCTGCCCTACGTGCTGGCCTTCAACAGCCGCAGCCCGGTGTGCCGGGAGCGGTTCATGACCATTGCCGCTGCCATGGGCCTGCAGGGCACTTTTACCCCGGACACTGCCGCACCGGCAGTGATCCAGTTTGTCCGTCAGCTCAGTGCAGGCGTGGGCATCCCCGCCAATCTTGCGCAGCTGAACAAGGTGGACCCTGCAGATTTTGCCGCGCTGGCAGAGCTTGCCCTGCACGACACCTGCATGTCCACCAACCAGATCACCCCCACCCGCGACGAGGTGGTGGCGGTGTATACCGCTGCTTTCCGCGGATGAACTTTGAGACCTCCTCCATTTTCTCCATACCCAAACAAAGCCGCTGCTTTCCCTTGCAGAGGGAGAGCGGCGGCTTTGTGCTGTAAAAAAGGGGTGGTGGGATTGTTTTTAAAGAGGATTCTGTTATAATAAAATGAAAACGCGGTGCAGAAGTAAGAGGAAAAAGCGATGGAAACAAGAGAAAAACAGGCGTACATGCTTATGGCACATCAGTGCAATGAGATGTTTTGGACTTTGCTTCGGATGCTGGATGCACCGTGGAATGATATTTTCATCCATATGGACAGCAAGAATGAAAACTACCAGCCAGAAACCGTTGAACGATATGTAAAATATGCCAAGGTTTTTCACGCACAGAGAACGAGCGCTGTTTGGGGTGGTATTACTTTAGTAAAGGCAGAGTTTGTATTGCTCAAGGCAGCGGTAGATCACGGCCCATACCAACATTACCACCTGATCTCCGGTGCGGATCTGCCGATTCAGCCACCGGAAGATATCCGCGCATTCTTTGAGGCAAACCCGGACAAGGAATTTGTTCATTTCGACCCGCACCCATTCAGCCCGTTCAATGATGAGCGCGTTTATTACCGGCACTTTTTCCAGAATATCGATCTGCGCCGCCATCCGGTGCTCGGCGTGATCAATGGAATCCTGCTGTCGGGCCAGAAGCTGCTGAGAATAAAGCGCAATCAGGACGTTCACTTCACAAAGGGCAGTCAATGGTTCAGCTGCACGGATGGCTTTGCACGGTATCTGCTGACAAAAGAAGAGTGGGTCCTGCAGGTGCTGGACAAGACCTTTTGCTCGGACGAGTTCTTTGTGCAGACACTGATCGTGCAGTCGCCGTATCAGGATAAGATCTATCAGGGGCCGGGTGATACCAGTGCCCGTGCCATCGATTGGGACAGAGGCAATCCGTGGGTCTGGAAATACGCTGATCTGGAACAGCTGAAAGCATCGCCCTGCATGTTTGCCAGAAAATTTGATATCGAAAAAGAACCGGAGCTTGTGCATGAAATAGAACGCCTGTATGCACCTCATATATAAAAACAGTGCCGGACAGTTTTCAGGCTGTCCGGCACTGTTTTTTACTGTTCATTCTTTTTCGCCAGATCCTTGGTGTACAGGGCACGGGTGGCGTTGAGCACAGCCAGCACCATCACGCCCACATCGGCAAAGATGGCGGTCCACATGCTGGCCATACCGATCGCGCCCAGCACAAGGCAGGCAAACTTGATGGCCAGTGCAAACACGATGTTCTGGTACACGATGCGTAATGTGCGGCGGGCAATGCGCATGGCCAGTGCGATCTTGGCGGGGTCGTCGTCCATCAGCACCACGTCAGCGGCCTCAATGGCAGCGTCAGAGCCAAGAGCGCCCATTGCAATGCCCACATCGGCACGGGACAGCACCGGGGCATCGTTGATGCCGTCGCCCACAAAGGCAAGGTTCTCTTTGGGCCGCTTTGCGGCGAGCAGCGTTTCGATCTGGTCTACCTTGTCGCCCGGCAGCAGGCCCGCATGGTATTCATCCAGCCCAAGCTCTGCGGAAACGGCCTTTGCAACCGGCTCGGCATCGCCGGTCAGCATCACGGTCTTGCGCACACCGGCATCCTTCAGGCCCCGGATGGCCTGTGCGCTGTGGGGCTTCACCACATCGGCGATCAGCAGATAACCGGCGTACATGCCCTCGATGGCCACATGCACGATGGTGCCGGTCTCGCTGACGGCGGGAGCTTTCAGGCCCAGCTTTTCCATCAGGCGGGCGTTGCCGGCAGCAACGGTCCTGCCGTCCACCTTGGCGGTCACGCCGTGGCCGCCCAGCTCCTGCACATCGGTGACACGGTTCGGGTCGATCTCCCTGCCGTAAGCGGCTTTGATGCTGAGGGAGATGGGGTGCTTGGACCAGCTCTCGGCCAGCGCGGCAGCTTCCACCAGCTGCTCCTCGCTGGTGCCCTCTGCGGGGTGGATGCCGGTCACTTTAAAGGTGCCCTGGGTCAGGGTGCCAGTCTTGTCGAACACAACGATGCCGGTGCGGGCCAGCTCTTCCAGATAGGTGGAACCCTTGACCAGAATGCCGCAGGCAGATGCACCGCCGATGCCGCCGAAGAAGCTCAGGGGAATGCTGATGACCAGTGCGCAGGGGCAGCTGATAACAAGGAAGGTCAGGGCACGGTAGACCCAGTCGCCAAAGCGGGCGGGCTGGCCCATGAGCAGCAGCACGATGGGCGGGATAAAGGCCAGAGCCAATGCGCCATAGCACACGGCGGGGGTGTACACGCGGGCAAAACGGGTGATGAAGTTCTCGGCGCGGGCCTTCTTCATGCTGGAATTTTCCACCAGATCGAGAATTTTGGAAACGGTGGATTCGCCGAATTCCTTGGTGGTCTTTACCTTCAGCAGGCCGGTCATGTTCACGCAGCCGCTGATGACCTCATCGCCGGTCTGCACATCGCGGGGCAGGCTCTCGCCGGTCAGGGCGGCGGTGTTCAGGGCAGAAGCGCCCTCCACGATCACGCCGTCGATGGGCACGCGCTCACCGGGCTGGACCACGATCACGGTGCCGATCTCCACATCGTCCGGGTCCACCTGCTCCAGCCTGCCGTCCTCGCCCTCAATGTTGGCGTAGTCCGGGCGGATGTCCATCAGGCTGGAAATGCTCTGGCGGCTCTTGCCCACGGCCACGCTCTGGAACAGCTCGCCGATCTGGTAGAAGATGATAACGGCACAGCCCTCCACGTAGTCGCCCAGTGCAAATGCACCAACAGTGGCAACGGCCATCAGGAAGCACTCGTCAAAGGGCTGACGGTTCTTGATGCCAAGCAGTGCCTTGCGCAGCACGTCCCAGCCCACCACCAGATACGGGATGCAGTACAGTACCAGCTCCACCGGCGTGGGGAACTGGGGCAAAAGCTTGAGGATGAGCACCAAAATCAGCGCAATGATGATGCGCTGCAGGTTCTTTTTCTGCTTTTTGTTCATACAAAACTCTCCTTTTGCGGGATCCATGGGCCGCATCACGCTGCGGCGGGCGGGGATTTCAACAATTTTTCCCCATAAAAATGGATATTCCACGGTTTTACCCGTGTTTTCCACACAGTTTTTCAGGCGTAAAAGCGCTTTTCCACGTTTATTTTACGGTTTTTTCGCAAACGGTGTTGAAAACTGAGTGGAAACTGTTGAAAACTGTCTGATTTTTCAACAGAAAAAGTTATTGCATAACACAATCGCACACAAAGTAAAAAGCATCTGCACATTCGTTTGAGCTCTCAGAAAATCTACGAATTCTTGCTGCAGATGCTTTTTTCTTTAGCGGGCTCGCCCTCTCAGTCAAATCCTTTGGATTTGCCAGCTCTCCCAAAGGGAGAGGTGTCACCGCAGGTGACGGAGAGGGCGAGGCTGTTGATCGTGTGCAGCAACCTGCCGCGCATCAGATATCAAAGATCTCGCAGTCGTCCTCCACCTTCTTGCAGGCGGCCAGAACATTCACCATGGTGTCGTGGGGGTCTGCACCTTCAGAGAACTCCACCTTCATCTTCTGGGTCATAAAGCTGACGGTAGCATTTGCCACGCCTGCAACGGTGTTGGCAGCGTCTTCCATCTTCTGAGCGCAGTTTGCGCAGTCCACTTCGATCTTGTAGCTCTTCTTCATAAGTAATACCAGCCTTTCGTTATTCTTCGATATGATCCATCCCCATGGAGAGGATGCTGCGCACATGGTCATCGTCCAGTGCGTAGTAAACGGTTTTGCCCTCGCGCCGGAACCGCACGAGCTTGGAATCCTTGAGCACCCGCAGCTGATGGCTCACCGCCGACTGGCTCAGCTGCACGGCGTTTGCAATGTCCTGCACGCACAGCTCGTTGTCGTGCAGTGCATACAGGATCTTGATGCGGGTGGAGTCGCCGAACACCCGGAACAGGTCGGCCAACTCGTACAGCACCTCGTCGTCCGGCATATCCAAGGCTTCCGGCTGCGGCGCGGGCATTGCTTCCTTTATTTCCGCCATGTTGACATCTCCCTTCGTTGTGGATTCACATGAACGCTTGTTCATGTGTTCATAGTAGCACGCGGAATGCTCCTTGTCAAGGCTTTTTTAAAGATTTTCGGCGTCTGCTCTAAATTGATGAAATTTGCCTTAAAACGCAGAAAATTTGCGTTTTTGAATCGCAATAAGGATGCGGATTGGAGGGAAGGCGAAAACAAAAAAGAGGTCGCCGCATGGTCAGTGTCCTCACCCTCTCCGTCACCTTTGGTGCCACCTCTCCCAAAGAGAGAGGACTTGGCAGCCCGTTTGCGCAAAAAGAAAAAGAGAAATTTACAAAAAAGTGTAAAACAGGGTGCGTTCTGGTGCAAAATGTGGTATCTTATAAAGGTGTTCAAAAATAAAATGCGCCATACGGCGCGCAAAAGGAGAGGAAAGTATATGACATTGGAAACCGGTATCCGCGGGGAACAGAGCGTGCTCGTCACCGCAGCCAACACCGCAAAGACCATGGGCAGCGGCACGCTGGAGGTGTTTGCCACCCCGGCACTGGTGGCTCTGGCGGAAAAGACCTGCTGGATGAGCGTGGCCGATGCGCTGGACGAGGGCAGCGGCTCGGTGGGCACAAAGCTTGAGCTGGAGCACACCGCCCCCACCCCTGTGGGCATGACCGTTACCTGCGAGAGCGAGCTGGTGGCGGTAGAAGGCCGCAAGCTCACCTTCAAGGTGGCCCTGCACGACGAAAAAGGCCCTGTAGGCGGCGGCACCCACGAACGTTTTGTCATCAACAACGCCAAGTTCGCAGCCAAGGCGGAGGCAAAGAAGGGGTGAACTCCTTCCGTCATCGCTGCGCGATGCCACCTCCCTCACGGAGGGAGGCTCTGGCGAGAAGGAGAAGTGTTCCATTCGGCCAAAGGCTCTCTCTTTGAGGGAACTGGCACGGCGTAAGACGTGACGGAAGGAGTAAATTCCAAAGAATCAGTTGAACTTGAAGATCTTGCGCAGCTGGCGGTACACGCCCAGAGTGAGCTTGTCGCCGCCGGGGAACTTCAGGTCGGTCAGACCGCCCAGATTGTAGCGTACGGCGCGGTAAACGCCGGTGCTTACGTGATCCTTGAGGTACTGCCACAGCCCGGTGCGCTTGGCCTTTGCCTCGTCGCTGCCATCCAGCAGCAGGAAGATGTCGCTCACGGCCATCATCACGGACAGATAGTGCACCATGTAGGCATGCAGACGTCTCTGATCCTTCAGTTCATCCAGATCCTGACAGTCGATCATGTGCCGGGTGACCCGCAGCTGCTGATCCACCCGCTTTACCATGATGCTCTCGTTCACGCTCTGGTCGGCACGGCCAATGAAGTAGCGGTACAGATCCAGATCCATGTAGTACATGCTCTTGACATAGGGCAGGGGCTGGTAGACAAAAATGTTGTCCACATAGAAGGTGTGCTTGGGCAGCACCATGCCGCACTTGCGCAGCACCTCGGTGCGATACATCACCGAGTGCATCAGGATGTTCTGGTCCGGGCGGAAGTGGCCCACATGGGTCCAGTTGAACAGGCGGTTCTGGGGGAACACATTGGTGTAGCGCACGGTCAGGGTGGTGTTGTCCTCCACATGCTCGTACACATAGTTGCAGATCATCATGTCAGGCGCGGTGCCGCGGGCCACCAGAGTGGTCAGGCGGGCCAGAACCTTTTTCAGGGCATCGGTGTCCAGCCAGTCGTCGCTGTCCACTACCTTATAGTACAGGCCGGTGGCGTTGCGGATGCCCTGATTGACGCCCTCACCGTGGCCACCGTTCTCCTGATGGATGGCCTTGACGATGGTGGGATATTTGGCGGCGTACTCGTCGCAGATGGCGGGGGTATCGTCCTTCACGGAACCGTCGTCCACAAGGATGATCTCGGCCTGCTCTCCGGCAGAAAGCAGGGTCTCGACGCAATGGCGCATATATGCCGCCGAGTTGTAGCACGGAACGGCAAAGGTGATGAGTTTCTGCTGCATAAGATGATTGCTCCTTTTTCTATCAACAGTCGGCGCATAAAACCGCCGGACATGGAGTTATGTGCTCCTATTATATCATTTTCGCGCCTGAAAAGCTATCATTTGCAAAAAAATCCTTTTGGCATTTCGTGCTTTTTGCCGAAAAAACAGCTCTGTACCTGCGCAAAAGCCCGGCTTTTGTGGTATACTGATATGGTTTTGAAGACATTGCGCAGAAAAAACCTATTCTATGATACGGAGGGACCCATGGAAAACCCGCACTCGATCTTAAAAAAGGTATTCGGCTACGACAGCTTCCGCCCGGGGCAGGAGGACATCGTCCGGCGGCTGCTGGACGGGCAGGATGTACTGGCGGTGATGCCCACCGGTGCGGGTAAATCCATCTGCTATCAGGTGCCGGCGCTGCTGCTGCCGGGCATCACCATCGTGGTGTCGCCGCTGGTCAGCCTGATGAAGGATCAGGTGGGGGCACTGGTGCAGGCGGGCGTGGCGGCGGCGTTTTTGAACAACAGCCTCACCGACAACCAGAAGGCTCTGATGCTGCGCCGCGCCCGGGAAGGCTGGTACAAGATCATCTATGTGGCACCGGAGCGGCTGGAAATGCCCGGCTTCCAGCGGTTTGCACAGGAAAGGCCCATCAGCATGGTGACGGTGGACGAGGCCCACTGCATCAGCCAGTGGGGACAGGACTTCCGGCCCAGCTACCTGCGCATCAAAGCCTTTGTGGACAGCCTGCCCAGCCGTCCGGTGGTGGGCGCATTCACGGCCACGGCCACCGCCCATGTGCGGGACGACATCCGGGAACAGCTGGCCTTGCAGAAGCCCTACGAGGTGACCACCAGCTTTGACCGGCCCAACCTCTATTTTGAGACCCGGCGCGCCCTGCCCAGCCAGAAGCCGAAGGAGCTGCTAGATCTTGTGCTGAAAGAGGGTGACAACGCGGGCATCGTCTACTGCAGCACCACAAAGCAGGTGGATGAGACTGCCCGCCTGCTGCAGAGCCGCGGTATCCGGGCTGCGGCCTACCATGCCAAGCTGGACGCGGATACCCGGCGGAAGAATCAGGACGATTTCCTCTACGACCGGGTGCAGATCATGGTAGCCACCAATGCCTTCGGCATGGGCATCGACAAGCCCAACGTGCGGTTCGTGATCCACTACAATATGCCCAAGGATCTGGAAAGTTATTATCAGGAAGCAGGCCGTGCAGGCCGCGATGGACAGCCCGCCCGGTGCACGCTGCTCTATTCCGGCACCGATGTGCGCACCATCCGGTTCTTCATCGAGAAGGAGATGGAGGCAGACAACGGCCTGCCCGCCGATGTAAAGGCCGAAGCTGCCCGCAAGGCCGAGGAACGGCTCAAGTACATGACATTCTATTCCACCACGCAGGACTGTCTGCGTGGATTTCTGCTGCATTACTTCGGCGAAGCTGCACCAAAGAAATGCGGCAACTGCTCCTGCTGTCTGGCCGCAGAGCAGGAAGCGCAGCTGCAGGTGGAGTATTCCCGGCGGCGCGCGGCGGATAATGCCCGCCGCCTGACCGAGAAGCCGCGCCGCACAAAGGCGGTGGCAGGCGAGCTGAGCGAGTTTGACGAAAAGCTGCTGAATGCCCTCTATGCTCAGCGCAAGCGGCTGGCCGGAAAGCAGAATATCCCGGCCTTTATGGTGTTCAGCGATGCCACCCTGCGGGAAATGGTGGAGAAGAAGCCGCTGAGCACCGATGAACTGCTGAATATCAGCGGTGTGGGCGAGAAGAAAGCCGCCCGCTACGGCAATGCCTTCCTGCGCATCATCGAGGATGCCGTGGGCAGCAGAGAGTAAAACAAAAAAGAAAGCGTCCAGTTTTCCACATGTTCCGTTCAGGAAGTGGAAAACCGGACGCTCTTTTCTGTTGTGTTTATTTTTCCATGGTATGGGTGGCGAATACCTTTTCGTCCTCCCACCACACGGGCTGACCGGCGGTTAGGGTCTTTTTCACATCCAGAAGACGCTGGTTGCTGCTGCCGCGGAACCGCAGGGAGATATCGTGCTTTGCCTGCACGAACTCGCCGTCCACCAGCACATCCAGCAGGCTCAGCAGCTCGTCGGTGGCTTCACACCGGGCAAGGCTTGGCTCTTTGCCGGTCAGCTGTTCCCAGGTGTAGCCGGAATAGCACCATACCGTTTTGTTTGGGTACAAGGCCTTGAAGTTGCGCACGAAGGGCAGCAGCTCCCGCTGATTTTCCGGCTCCATGGGTTCGCCGCCCAGCAGCGATAGGCCCGCGATATAGTCCGGCTGGCAGGATGCAAACACCTCGTTGCGGGTGGCTTTATCGAAGGGCTGGCCGTAATGGAAATCCCACGCCACGGCGTTGAAGCACCCCGGGCAGTGGTGGCGGCATCCGGACACGAATACGCTGGTGCGCACCCCCGGGCCGTTGGCAATGTCATAGTATTTGATGGTTGCGTAGTTCATAATTTTAGCGGCCTAGCCCTCTCAGGCCGCTTCGCGTCCAGCCTGTTCCCCCTTTTGGCTTCGCCATCTTCCCCCGGCGCGGGGGAAGTCTGTCAAAGGGAGAGCCCCTGGCGAAACCACACACTTTGCATGGACTGCCAAGGCCTCCCACTTTGGGGGAGGTGGCATCGCGTCAGCGATGACGGAGAGGGCAAGGATGCTTTCCTTTCTACAAAAAAGGTTACAGATGCAGCACGCGGTCCTTGATCTCCTGCGTGCGGCCCTGATTCCAGAACTGGGTGCCGATATAGCCACA
>ERZ773188.1293-NODE-1293-length-28543-cov-5.696434_pt1 | contig 28543 bp, 23 predicted proteins | sample MGYA00581011_ERZ773188 | MGnify/ENA primary metagenome ERZ773188 (study PRJEB29015, sample SAMEA2737798) | human gut metagenome | biome: human gut; feature: human-associated habitat; material: faeces | place: China | collected 2012 ...
GCAAAGATACAACATTCAGAATCCGCCATTCACGGTTTCTCACGTTTACTCACGGATTTTCACGTCTTTTTCTGAAGAAGTAACTTACTTACGCCCCGTAAGTGACTTACTTACGATACCTAAGTGACTTACTTAGGATGCTTAAGTGACTTACTTAGGATGCTGGAATGAGACTTACTTCCGGGTGACAAGATGACACCAGTGACAGGCTTTTCTTGAAATCTCTCTCACGTAGGCGGGCGGGAAACCTTTCTGGAAAATTTTTCCTGCCCGCCCGCGTGAGAGAAAGTTTTAGAAAACAGGTGTCACCCGTCATCAGAATGGGAGATTGCCGCCGGCAATACTGATAGACAAGTTCACAGAGAACATCAGGATACGGGGGTAGCTGATGGGTTACTCGACTGGTTCCGCAAGGTCTGTGCAGCAGTACTTTAGATACCATGCCCCCCACACGCCCTGAAGGGGCAGAAGCTCCTAGCCCAGGGTAACACCCTGGGTATAAGACCAATCAGCCTTGCGCCCTGTAAGGGCAAAAGCTTCATATGTTTAGTCTATACACTTACTACCTTTGAAAAATTGCATCCATATGCCATTCCAAAAAGGCTTTATCTGGCATATGTTCAGCAGGTAGCACTAATTGCCTGTGATTTATACTACCAAAATATTTTTCAAAATAGCCCTTACTTTCTTGCTCCAAAATACGTGGCGAAAGAATAACCTTATATTCTTGATCGAAACCTATCAAACCTTTATCAAAAGCACTATCATAAAGCGAGGACAAACAAATTCCGTTTGAAGGATTCAATCGCTCCTTTTCATCCACAGCCCAAGGCTTGATATGGCTTGCCACTAGAAGTTCGGGAACATCTATCCCCGTAAGAGCACATTTCCCTAAATAATTTGAGAGGATAATAGAACGAAATACCGACTGATTTACCCTTGTTTTTACTGCTCTAACCTTGTCTTCTCCCTGTAAATTTTCTATATCTTTTAACTCAGCTACAAACTTTTCTTCAATAGACGAATTTTCAAGTTTTGCCAGGATCTTCTCACTCTCAAAGAGTAAGGTTTCACGATCATTATAAAATTCATCCCAATAGGGCTGACATTGTATTTTACCAGCCTTCAGACCATGACGTCCAGTTGAGATGATATATGGATCACAAGCCGCAAAATTACATAACCGCATAGCGACAGAATTATTTGTTCTACCCATCAATGCAGCTAATTCCTTCACTTCTTTGGTTCGTCGATTGAGTTTTCCAAATGGAAGTTTATAATAGAGATTCAGTACTACAATGTACTCATCTCTTGTCCAAGGTGTTCCTTGTTTCATAATCAACTTGCGTTTAATATTATAAGATACTTTCCACTACCCCAACATCCGCTGCAGCCCAGTCGAGATTTTTCAACTCTACAGGGCTGCACCACTTGCTATCAGCATGCTCCCTTCTCTTGAACCCATCAGCCTCAGCTTTTGGAGTACATAGATAGGCTGTCATAGTTATCGAGAAATCGGGATACTCGTGATTCACAGTTACCAACTTCTCTCCTACTTCTACCGGATACTCCATTTCCTCCATCAACTCACGAGCCAATGCCTGTTGAGGAGTTTCACCAGGTTCTATCTTGCCACCAGGAAACTCCCATTTATAGCTGGTATATTCAAACTTCGTCTTACCTTTCTGCATGCAGAGGTACTTGCCATCATGGCAAACCACGGCTGCTACTACATTATAATGTTTCATTGCATTTACTTCTCTTTAAAATATCATTTACTCCATCCACTGGAAATCCTCCTGCAATTCCGGCGGCAACGGATTATCCATGTGAATATCATACAATATGGAACCATTCGTCGTGGCATCCTTTCTAGGATTCTCTAAATGACCTGTTCCGATATAAGTATATGGCAGAGTGATACCATTCTCAGCACTCACCTTTCTCACAAATACCAATACCCTCTTGGCTGCTCGCTGCAAAGCCTCATCCTTGGCAGAAATACGGGCTATACTCTCCCACTGGAAAACATCTGGCGACAAGAATTTGTCATTATACTTCAGATGATCATCCAGCGAGGCATCCTTCTTCAAACCAGCAAAGACATACATATTGCCATTTTTATAGTATGTGCCATACTGATTGTGCTTCGGATTCTCCAATATTTTCAAGAGCACCTGGTCCTGACGATAATCCTGCCACAACAGGAAATCCCCAGCCTCATCAGCATACCTTGCCTCATATTGCGTCAAACCATAGTTGAGTAAATCTTGCAGATAAGCCTCATATTCCAGTTCTCTTTCACCACACAAATGCACTTCACTCTCTTTTATCTTCACCGCATTTCCATCTTTCAGGAATCGCAAAGCATGCTCCAGTTGTTCTGACTTAAAACCAGGAATCTCCTCCTGGATATTGGCTTCTATGTGCGATAACCGAGTCTCTCCGCTCAGTAAATTTTTGATTACCAAATACTCATGCTCTCTTACCAAAGGCAAAAGACTTGAAAGATAGTTGATGCAAGCTATCTGCTCTTCTGAGAATACCGGCAAGCCCTCTTCTTCTATACCCTTCAAGAAGCCATAATAAGAATTGGTTTTCTTGGAGCCAATTTTTATCTTCATGAATTTCAAGAGATTAGGAGCATAATCACTATTCATATAATCCATGTGCGATGGATAAGATGGAGTCTTCAGATATGCCTTAAAATTCTGATAATCCATCTTCAGATAGTTGATGCGATTGAAATTCTCACTTTCAATCTTGTCGATGATTTCCTCTTTAGAAAGGTCATCAATGTGTATCTCTACACCATAATCATCCAAGCCCAAGCTCTTGAAATCATTCCTTACCATGAACTTCAAGAGTTTCTTCTCCAAGATAGAATTGCGGGAAAGACTGCCAAGTGCCAAGGCTATATGAACGCTTCGCTTATAGCTATTGCCGATGAAATCGAGTATCGTAACATAAGGCTTGTTAGCATACTTACGAAGTCCTCGACCCAATTGCTGTAAGAAGATGGTACTCGATTCCGTTGGGCGCAGGAAAAGCACCATGTTGACACCAGGAATATCCACACCCTCGTTCAGAATATCTACAGCAAACAGGATTTCCAAATCCCGGTTTTCATCTTGCAAATCATTGTAGGCACGAATACGTTCACCGGTCTTGTTCTTACCACTCAAGAAAGCAGTATGATAATAATCACCCAAATTATCAGCCATCATTCTAGCATGCTGTATGTTTCTACAGAAAGCCAGAGCCTTCAGTTTCTGTCCTTCCATACGATGTTTTTCAATCTGTTGATGGATAAACTCACAGTTTTCCGGTGTAGAAATCTGCGAAATCAAACGGCGTTCTCCAGAAGCTGTCAAGCCATAATCAACCAGTTCGTCACGAATGCCGAAATAATGGAATGGCACAATCAGATCATTGATGATGGCATCACGAAGTCGCAACTCGTATGGGATATTATTGCCAAAAATCTCTACAACATCCTGATTATCCATACGGTTCTCTGTGGCTGTCAAGCCCAGCAGGAACTCCGGCTCAAAATAGTCGATAATCTTCCGATAACTGTCTGCCACAGCGTGATGACACTCATCGATGATGATATAATCGAATTCCTTCTTATCAAAGAGTTCGAGCGAGCGACACATCGACACATTGGTAGAAAACAGGAAATCTTCTTCTGTTTCCTTTGCTTCCGCATTATACAAGCCGCAAGTTTTAGAGCCACCAAATACCTTTTGGAATGTCTCCAGGGATTTCTTCAAGATAGAACCCTCGTGCACAATATAGAGTAACCTGTCGGGATTGAAATTGAGCGCATCAAATGCTGCCAGATATGTCTTTCCTGAACCTGTAGCAGAAATCACCAAAGCCCTCTCCTGTCCGATGGCACGGTAACGATTCAATTCTCGAAGCGCTTTGCGCTGCATATAGTTAGGCTTGATATCGGAATTTGCCATGTCGTAATCCATATCCCAACGCTCTATCGCAAAACTGAGTTTTGTAGAGTAATCCTTGATTCTATCCTGTGATAATTCATAAGTCTGGTTCCAAAGATTTTCAAACTCATTCATTGCATCAAGATAAGCCTCGGTATCACGGTCGCAGTTTACAACCAAATCCCACTCTATGTTTTTCAACAAAGCATAGCGGGTGATATTAGATGACCCAACAACCATCTCAATTCCATCTTCCATCTCAAAGAGATAGCCCTTGGAGTGGAATCCATTGGTAGAATAGTTTTTCTCATCGTGGAAGCATTCGTCATCCAGATGGCATTCAAAATTGGGATATCGGGTGAGGCTCATGAAAAAGTTCAAGGATTCTACGTCTGTGAAGTTCTGATAGGTAGAAGTGATGATTCTTCCTTTGGCTCCACGTTCTACGGCAGCCTTGATATCTTTAGCCAGGAGTACCAGGCCGGCTTTCTTGATAAAACTGACTGAGAAATCAAATGCCTTGCAGCGACGCAAGTTCATCTGAATGGTTGACAAGAATGTTGTCTCTGTATAATTGGTTAAAAATCTCGATTCCATAAGCCCCGCTTTTTATTTTCACGTGCAAAAGTACAAAAAAGAATCCAGTTACTTCACTGTTTCTAATGTTTTCTGATGTATCACGATATTTTTTTCCTTTTTTCTCTGGTTTTCAAGCTAAAAAAATTCTTGAAACTACTTACGACAACGTAACCAATCCTTTCACTATGGTTGGATGGGGATTGCAAATCCCCAGGTTTTATCGGTCGAACATTTTTCCATAGCGGATTGCAAATCCGCTAGAACGCCTGACGGAAAACATAAACCAAAATGTTTTTCTATTTTAATGCCACTAATGCCACACACAGGCTAAGTATCTGATTTAATATAAGCTATTTTATCGAAAATTCAGAGAGAAACCAACTCATAATTGGTGCTTCTTCCACCTTCTCCCGTTGGTTTTAATATACCTTTGGCTATCAAATCCCTGATATCACGATTGGCGGTATCTTGAGAGCAATGATTAATCTTATACCATTTGGAAGAATTCAGCTTCCCTTCGAAACCATCAAAAAGCATATTGAGAACCTTACGCTGACGCTCGTTGATGGAAACAGAACGATGCGCATCCCAAAATCTGGACTTGCGTAACACTCCTTCAGTTTTCTCAAAAGCTGCTTCCAACGCCAACTTCAATGTCTGTAAAAACCATTGAATCCAAGGTGTCACGTCAAGACCTCCTTTCTGTGCCTGCTCCAAATATTGATAATAATCTTTACTATGATTCAGAATTTCAGAAGAAAGACTGTAGTATCGCTGGGAGGTCTGATCGGCACGGGATAACAACAATTCCGTCAACGTTCTGCAAATACGACCATTACCATCATCAAATGGATGAATCGTCACAAACCAAAGGTGCATCACGGCTGTCTTTACCAACGGATCAAGCGTATTCTCAGAATCAAACCAGCGGAGAAAATCTGACATCATATCTGGTACATCCTTGCTTGCCGGAGCTTCATAATGTATCTTCTCATGACCTAATGGTCCTGAAACCACCTGCATAGGCTCTTCACCCTGTCGCCAATCGCCCACCAGAATTTTATGGATGCCACTTCTTCCAGTAGGAAACAGAGCTGCATGCCATGAGAATAAACGCTCGGCATCCAACGGCATATCATGATGCTGCACTGCATCTATCATTACCTGTACTACTCCTTCTGTATAATGATCGGAGTTTTTCAAACCTTCATACTCCAGTCCTAATTGACGGGCTACAGACGAGCGGACACTATCTCTATTCAATTCCTCACCTTCAATTTTTGCAGAGTGTACAATTTCCTGAGTCATAGACTCCAACATAGACAGGTTCTGTTCTTCAAAACCGAACATAGAAACTCTACCCAGCAATTTACCTCTTAGCAAATTGATTTCTGCCAAGATATTACTGAAACTGGTATCATCCCATTGCATGTGGGGCCAACCTTCTTGCTGCCAAATATATTTTGTTCCTCTCATCATTGCCGCATTTTTAATCTTTCATTTTAAATGTACCTGCAAAAATAGACATTTTTATCGAATATTGCAAGTTTTGCGGAGATTATTTGGCTTATTCTCCGCAAATTTGCGGAGAATAGCAACAAAAGGATGAGAAAGTCATATATAGTCGTACAACTATGAGGTGTATAGTTGTACGCTTTAAAGGTGTTGCCACTAGGCTCAGCAGACGTGCTGACTGCAGTCAGCAGACCTGCCGACTAGGCTCAGCACGTCTACTGAGCCTAGTAACAACGTTCAAGAAGATACTTCCTTGAACCCCGAAAGATATATGCTTGTACCCCAAACGATACTTGCTTGTACTCCAAAAGATATATTCTTGTACTCCAAAAGATATATTCTTGAACCCAGAAAGAAACATCCTTGCAATCAAGAAGATACATTCTTATAATTAATATCCATAATCGTGGAATAAATACCACACAATTTTACATGTCCTCCATCGACAACCCCTGGTATCCGATATTGAAATTCTTGAATTTTCCTGTTGCCTGAAAGAAATGCTCGGCTTTATCTTTTAAAATACCGAGATTTATATCCTTAGCTTGGCGTTTCACCTCATAGAAAATGACTTTTTGCTCCAGTTCATCGGCAGCGATAATATCGATTTCATTCTCTCCCTTTCTGTCCCACCAGGAAGCAATCTGGGTATATTCTTCACTTTCTATCATCTTTGCTATGAAATATCTTTCCAGAACCTTGCCGGTGTATGTGGTGTAGCTCTTGTCCATGACCATCTTTAGTTTTTTATTGGCGCCAACCTCTATCATGTATCCATATTTGTAGATGTAGCGAAACCAGACGCGAAGGAAGTTGTCTTCTATCTGATAGCGAATGTTGCGATTGGTCTTTTGAAACATCGGTGTATAACGGGAAATCAAGCAATAGTCGTTCTCCAGTTTAGTGAGATAGCCTGAGAGTTCTATTTTCATAATACTTTCTATTTCACCACGGGTTGTGTAGCCTGATGCGATAAGTTGCAATATTTCAAAATAACGGGCATAGTCTTTGCCAAATTCTTCTATCAGCATATTTTTTCCTTCGTATATGAAATAAGAGTTTTTTGCAACAAACTTCTCTGTCATCTGTTCCTTGGTTGTGGCTCCTGCATCCATCATCATTTCCACATATTCTGCTACTCCGCCTGTATAACTGTAGAGAGCCAGTAGATCTTCGTTGGTATAGGCTAAATTATATGTAGAGAGAATTTCCTTGACAACAGAAGGAGGAAATGGAGTGACTTTTATTTCTCCAGTCTGCCTACCATAAAGTGGTTGCTTGTTGTTTTTAAAGATGATGTTCATAAGTGAATAAACAGAACCGCAAACCACGAGATTAATATGAGCTTCCTGTTTGTTTAGATCCCATATCTTTTGCATATCTGAAAAAATAGATGGATTAACCCGCTTGAAATCTTGAAATTCGTCAATGACGAGAGTGATTGGACGAATCTTAGATAGTTGAAGCAGATATTTAAAGATATCTGCAAAGCGTGTAACTTCGCCGAGGATAGGAAGCTGAAGTTTGTTCGTCATCTCTTCAATAAAATCTTTGCAGAGTTCTGCTTCTGATTTTCTTGCAACAAAGAAGTATAGCATATCCTGAACATCCTCGTATGCTTTTATCAATAAGGATGTCTTTCCGCTACGTCGGCGTCCTGTTACGATTGTAAAACGAGCCGTTTGCAAAGATAGATTTCTTATCTCTTGCAATTCTTTTATTTCGTTTTGTCTTCCGAAGAACTTCATTTTTTATAGTTTTTTTAAATGTTATTTTCGAAACCGCCGTTTCCGAAATAGCGGTTTCGAATGCAAAGTTAATAAAAAAAACTGAATATCAGTATATTTGCTTATCAATTTAAGCTTTTTTATTTGTTTGAACATTATTGATGTTTCCGAAATAGTGGTTTCGAATACAAATATTTCGTCAAGGACAAACCAACTCATAATTGGTACTTCAAGGGAAAAAATAATTTTCTGAATGAAAAATTTGGTAGTTACTGAATAAAGCTGTAACTTTGCACATCCTAACGGAAGTTAAGAACATCAAGAAAAAGATTAGTAATTAAAAAGCAATATAAACAACCATAGTACAGCAATGACAATGCACAAGAAACATCATTACCGCGAACTGCTCTCGATAGGATTTCCTATCATCATCGGACAACTGGGAACCATCATCCTGGGATTCGCCGACACGCTGATGATCGGTCATCACAGTACTCCCGAACTGGCGGCAGCAGGACTGGTAAACAATATCTTCGGTCTCGTTTTTGTATCCTATATGGGATTCACCTACGGACTCACCCCTATCATCGGCAGACTCTACGGAGAGGAACGTACCGACGTCATCGGTCAGAAGGTGCGCAACTCCTTCCTTGCCAACATGCTGACGGGAGGCATCTTCACCCTTGCCCTCATCCTGCTCTATCTCAACCTGGCACATATCGGACAGCCGGAGGAACTGCTGGAGCTTATCCGCCCTTACTTTCTGGTGAATCTGGCATCAGTGCTCTTCATGGGAATCTTCTATACCATGAAGCAATTCCTCGACGGAATTGGACAGACTAAGGTGGCGATGTGGGCGATGATAGGCGGTAACATCGTGAACATCCTGGGCAACTGGGTGCTCATCTACGGTGTGGCTGGCTTTCCGGAACTGGGATTGCTCGGAGCCGGAATCTCTACCCTGGCAAGTAGAATCCTGATGGCACTGGCGATGGTAGGAATGGTAGTGACCTGCAGGAAATTCAGAAGCTACAGTTATGACATTGTACACAGTTGCGTAAACAGGAAGGATTTCAAGGAGATGAACCGACTGGGCTGGCCGGTGGCTCTTCAACTAGGTATGGAATCGGCTGCCTTTACGCTGAGTTGCGTGATGGTAGGCTGGCTTGGCACCATTCCATTGGCAGCTCACCAGGTAATGATTACCATTTCGCAGCTCTTCTACCTCGTGCTCTCGGGTATGGCAGCAGCCATGGCTATCCGTGTGAGCCACTTTATGGGTCAGAAAGACTATGCCGCCGTTCGCCTCAATGCCTACGACGGATTCCGACTGAACCTGCTGTTCTCGCTCTGCATGGGTCTGCCGGTACTTCTGCTCCGCCACCAGATAGGTGGATGGTTTAATGATAACGTAGAGGTACAGGCGTATGTAGCTACGCTGATTATCCTGATGATGGTTTATCAGTTTGGCGATGGTCTGCAATACACCTTTGCCAATGCGCTTCGAGGCATTGCCTGCGTGAAGCCGATGGTGCTCTATGCCTTCATCGCCTATTTCGTCATCTCATTGCCATTGGGTTATACCCTCGGTTTCCCTTGCGGCATGGGATTGCTGGGCATCTGGATTGCCTTCCCGTTCGGTTTGACCATTGCCGGCGAAATGTATCGGAGAAGATTTGAGAAGGAATTGAAAAAGATTGAAAAAAAGTGAATAAACAAAGTCGCCCTGAAAGGGCAAAAGCTTTCAATTTCAAAGCTTTTGCCCTTTCAGGGCGACTTTTGTTTTTGCCAACATTACCCAGGGCGATGCCCTGGGCTAAGAGCTTCTGCCCTTTCAGGGCGTATGGGGTAAACCTCGTTGGCTCTGAGCATGTAGGTATAATCAGTATTCTAAATGAATTTTACTCAGCAACCTGCTCTGCACGATCATCTACATTCTCACCCTCTGTTGGAGCAAGAGTAGCCTTGAAATCTGTGATACCATACTTAGCGAGGATGTTGTACCACTGGAGGAGCTTCTTGATGTCGCTGTCGTGTACACGGTCGCGATCGTAGTTAGGAAGAACCTCAGCGAAGTAATCGTGAAGCTCAGCAGCAGGAGCCTTCTTGTAGTTGAAAGAACTTGGCTTGCCCTCTTCCTTCTTGCTTACGCTGTCGAGTACCTCCCACAATGGCACCTCGTCTGCATCTGTGTACATAGCGATGTCACCAAGGCTGGTTACACGGTCTGTAGCGAAAGCTGGCACACGCTTGTGAGTTTCGTCGAGAGTCTCAACGATAAGAGTTCTGTTACCTCTTGATACCAATTTGTAAAGGCCTGGTTTGCCTGCAATTGAAAGAATTGTTTCCATTGTCTATTATAATCTATTTTTATTTTTTAATATGATCAATTATCTGATGGATTGAGCAGATTGAGCAGATGCACTACCTGCGCTTCTACATCACTCACCCCATCATTCACGATTTCATAATCCGAACGGGCTATCAGCTCTTCCTGCGGTATCACGGCATCTATCCACTGCTGCGCCTTCTCCTGAGAGATATGATCGCGCTGCATGATGCGCTGCAGTCGAACGGCAACGGGAGCCGAGACACATACCACCTTGTCGAAATGGGTACGACGATGGAACCCACTATCAAAGAGGATGGCACTCTCCATCCACTCACAGTCGCTCTGCTCGAAATCACGAGCCACTGCGGGATGCACCACATCGTTTACCGCCTGCTTGTTTGCCTCGCCTGTCAGGATAAACTGGGCAAGCACCGGTTTCTGCAAGATACCATCAGCACTGTACACCTCCTCGCCGACCAACTTCTTCAAGCCCGCCTGCAAGTCAGCATCCTGCCTCATCAACCACTTAGCCCCGGCATCGCAGTCGTAAACCCTGATGCCGTGCTTCTCCAGGATTCTGCACACATAGCTCTTTCCGCTACCTATGCCCCCCGTTATAGCTATCTTCATAACAATGAATTATAAATTGTAAATTATCAATTATCAATCATCATTGCTGTTCCAGCAGATAATCCACCGTTTCCATTTCCAGCGATGCCTTGCTCACCGAACGAGGCACACTACGCAGCTGCAGGGTACACTTATCTGAAGGATTGGCAGCGATTTCATTATAATCCACTACCACCGTAAACTGGCTAGGCTTGATGGTTCTGAAGAGACTAGCTCCGATGGTGAACTTCACCGACACCTTGGACGGGAAAGTTCTGAGTACCTTATCGGGCGGCATATTGATAGCCGTAATCGGAACATCCACCATTTCCTCGGTCAGAACATCCGGATATACAGCCAGTCGAACCATATCAGGCATTACCTTCACGCCTCGAATCTTCTTGATGCGCACATTTTCCCGGATGGTATCCTGGAGATTGCGGTAATAGAAAGGTACGATCTCTACAGACTTGACCTCATCGAGCTGTCGCTTGTTGGCATATACGGTAACCATAGAAGGGAAAAACTCGGTATGCGCCAGATAATATCTCTTGCTGGTCGTAATCTTTCCCCTGAACACCACCGGCACCTTCTTGGAAGCACCATAGGTGAAGTAGAAATCAAACTTGCCCGGCTTTACCTGCAGGAGTTTGCTCGAACCATAGAGCTGCGAAAGAATCTGCTTCTGGACATCAGCTACCGGAATCACACCCTGTCCCTCTGTCTCATCTGCATAGTTGTTAAACTTGAAATTAAGCGGACGGAAAGCATAGGTTATCAGGGTGAATCCCTTATCACGCACCGTAATACGCACAGTATCAGGCAAATCTCCTGTTATCACCGCATTACGTGGTGTTCCCACCAGGCGCATAGGAATCTTATATTCCCTCTCCATGGTCTCATTGAGCGTCATCATCAACCAGAAGGCGCCACTGAGAGCGAGAAAGAACAAAAAAATCAGAAACTCCTTATTCAGGCCACTGAACAGGAAGTTTCTGACAGCCTTCAATATGTTTCCAATACTATGCATCAGAATTCTATGAATAGACTACTGTGCGTTAGGAGTCTGGCTAGCTGCGTCTGCGAAAACGTAACCCTTAGCTACAGTGATGACAACACCACGTGCAATCTCTACATCTACTGTATTAGCCTGGAGATCTATGCGCTTAACTGTGCCATACACACCACCGCCAGTAACCACCTTTGTACCCTCTGCCAAAGAATTCTGGAACTTACGTATCTCTTTCTGCTTCTTCTGCTGAGGACGAATCATGAAGAACCACATGATAGCGAAGATAGCTACCATCATAATGAGGAAACTCATACTGCTACCACCAGCAGCCTGCAATACTAAATTTGTCATGTCTTTATTCTAATTGATTAATGTTGTTTATTCTTGAATATCACTATATATTATCGAAAGTATTCATATATATAATGTACGCGCGTACATTATATATGAGTACTCTCTACAGATTAGCCTTCCTTATGTCCATGAGAACCATGATGACCACCCTTGCGCTCAGGCAACTCCTTCTGGATCAAGCCACGAGAGATGAGGAAGCGGGCGATGGTATCGAGCATGCCGTTTACATAGCCACCACTGCGAGGAGTACTATAGAGCTTGGCAAGATCTACATACTCATTGATGGTAACCGTAGCAGGAATGCCAGGGAAAGTCATCAGCTCAGCAATGGCAATCTGCATGACTACTACATCCATATAAGCCAGGCGGTTGAAATCCCAGTTGCGGCAAGCATCACCGATATAGTGCTGATAAGCATCGCAGTTGAGCAATGTAGCACGGAAGAGCTTGCGGGCAAAGTCGCGGTCCTCTTCATCCTTATATTCCGGAAGCAATTCCTGATCAGCCTTGCTGGTTGGCTCGAAGCGCTTGATGGTCTTCAGCACGAAGGTATCAATGATATCCTTGTCATCATTCCAGTAGAGGCTCTTCTCCTCAAGCAAGGCATCGAGATCATCATTGTTCAGAATGAAGGTCTTGTAAGCACGGCGCCAGAACTCGCGGTCGTATGCATAATCGGTAAGTTCTTCCTCATGATCCTTGGTCATGGAACCGTCAATATAGCTGGCATAGAGATCGCTGGAGACGATGGCAGTATAAATCTTGCGCACTGTTTCGATATCCTCTTCCCAAGAAGACTTCTTCACATCAGCCCAGTCGGCAAGCATCTTGTTCTCTTCCAACTGCACAGCAAATCTATTGTATGCGAATCTTGAAGAAGGCTCTGGAGCACCCTCACGCTGAGCACGAGCCACCTCTACCTCATAGCGCTTCTGTGCCTCCTGGGTGAGAGCTACAATGAGTTGCAACATATAGTTGTACAAGTCATACGACTTAGAAAGAGCAAACAACAGCTCCTTTTCAGCATTATCAATATTATGATTGCTGTTCTGATAGTATGCGTAGGTTAACTGCACAATCTTACGTCTTATCAAATCCCTATTAATCATTCTCTAATAATTTAAAAGATTTATTTATATAATTACCTAAAACAGTGCAAATTTACATATTTAATATATAATATGCAAGAAAAGGGGCAATAATTTCTATTTTTTTAAGGTTAGGAGATGAGTTTTAGATATTTAACGGGCATTTTGGAGAAAATATCGCCCAGAAATTTGCATATTCCAAATAAAAGTAGTAATTTTGCACCCGCTTTACGAGAAACACTCGCGAGGCATGCTTCAAACAAAGCTAATCCGTGTGATGGCGAGTTAAGGCAAAATTATTTTTTTAACAACTTAATTTAGAGTAACACAAATGAAAGAGATTAATGTAACAGGTCAGAAGCGTACAGACCTTGGCAAGAAAGCTTCTAAGTCATTGCGTAAGGAAGGTTTCATCCCATGTAACCTTTATGGTGAGAAGAAGGATGCAAACGGTGCTCCTGAGGCTATGTCTTTCGCAGTTCCATTCACTGAGTTGCGTAAGATCATCTACACTCCTCATGTATATGTAATCAACCTCATCATCGATGGTGAGAGCCACACAGCTATCATGAAGGAGATCCAGTTCCACCCAACAACAGATGCTCCTCTGCACGTTGACTTCTACGAGGTGAACGATCAGAAGCCTATCACTATCGGTATCCCAGTTAAGTTGGTAGGTCTTGCACAGGGTGTACGTGATGGTGGTCGTATGAACCTCTCTATCCGTAAGATCAACGTTACAGCTCCTTACCAGGTTATTCCTGAGCACCTCGATATCGACGTTACAGAGTTGAAGATTGGTAAGAGCATCAAGGTAGGTGACCTCTCATTCGAGGGTCTCGAGTTGGCTACAAGCAAGGCTGTTGTAGTTTGCTCTATCAAGATGACACGTAACGCTCAGCTCGCTGCACAGGCTGCTACTGAGGAGGAGGAGGCTTAATCGATAGTCTTCAAAGATTTTACGAACCTGAGTAAAGCATTATCAAACATTGGATAAATATTTGATTTGTGGGCTTGGTAATCCTGGCGACGAATACGCTGATACCAGGCACAACACAGGATTTATGGTATTGGACGCTTTTGCTAAAGCGTCCAATATTCATTTTGAGGATAAGCGATATGGTTTCGTTGCCGAGACTACGCTCAAGGGAAGAAAGATTATCCTGCTGAAGCCTACCACCTTCATGAACCTGAGTGGTAATGCAGTGAGATATTGGCTGAATCAGGAAAAGATTGACCAGAGCCGCCTCCTGGTGATCAGTGATGAGCTTGCCCTGCCTCTCGGCGCTTTCCGCCTGAAAGCTAACGGAAGCAATGGTGGTCATAACGGCTTGGGCCATATCCAGCAGCTTATCGGCCAGAACTACGCCCGCCTCCGTATGGGTATCGGCAACGATTATCCTCGTGGCGGACAGATAGACTGGGTACTTGGCAAATATACCGAGGAAGATATGAAGCAGCTTCAGCCTGCCATCGACCTGGGTGTGGAGATTATCAAGAGCTTCGTATTGGCAGGTATTGATATCACCATGAACCAGTACAACAAGCTAGGGAAAAAATAGTAATGAAAGAATCAGCTAGAATAGACAAGTGGCTTTGGGCAGCCCGCATTTACAAGACTCGCAGCATTGCTGCCGATGCCTGCAAGAATGGCAGAGTAACTGTAGGCGGCGTAACCCGTAAACCCTCCTTCATCATTAAGCGTGGCGACGTGGTGAGCGTGAAGAAAGCCCCTATCACCTACTCTTTCGAGGTGCTCGATTGCATAGAGCAGCGTGTAGGAGCCAAAATGCTCTTCGGAGTCTATAAGAACGTGACCGATCCTAAGCAGTATGAACTGCTGGAGATGAGTCGCATCAGCGGATTCGTAGATAGAGCAAGAGGCACTGGTCGCCCAACCAAGAAAGAACGCCGTGCCCTGGATGCCTTCGTTGATCCAGCCATGTTTGGATTTGATGAAGAAGACTGGGACGAAGAAGATTCATAAATAACCAAAAGAGGATATAGCATCAGTTATATCCTCTTTTTCTTTTCCCTAAAAGCCGATAGTTTGCAAGAAAAAGGGGATAATAATTTCTAAAAACATACGATATGGGAACAAGTATGCTACATTTTGTAATATGATGGAAAATAAAGCTTAAAAAGTTTGGAGCGAATAGAGAAAACCTATATCTTTGCAATCAGTTATTTATGGTATCAGAGTATAAGCTGATTACCATCTTACTCAATCGTGAGTATTAACATACTATTAATTTTATAATTTAGAGATTATGAAAAAATTATTTGTAATGGCAGCTATGGTGCTGTCTTCAGTAGGTGCTTTCGCACAGCAGGCTGCAGGTACAACAACTCTCCAGCCTAAGGTAGGTTTGAACGTTGCTACAATCGGTGATAACGACTGGAAGGCTGGTTTCGCAGCTGGTGCTGAGTTGCAGTATCAGGCTGCAGACAACTTCGGTATCGCTGTAGGTGCACTCTATTCTGTACAGGGCTTCAAGGGAAAGGATGTAGATATTGACACTCCTATCGGAAGCGGAACTATCAAGAATGACTTTAAGTGGAATCCAGGCTACATCAATGTGCCTATCACTTTGAACTACTACCCAGTAGCTGGTCTTGCTCTCAAGGCTGGTTTGCAGCCAGGCTTCTTGGTAAATAAGGATGATATGGACGACGCAAAGACCGTAGATCTCTCTATCCCAGTAGGTCTCTCTTACGAGTACCAGGGTATCGTTTTCGATGCTCGTTACAACATCGGTGTAACTAAGCTTGCAGATAACTACGATCACTACAACAACGTAATCCAGATTACTGTAGGTTACAAGTTCACTCTCTAATCAGGGAAATGAAGATAGCGATTCCCCTTCGCTATTTAACATAGAAAAGAATAATCCCCGCTCCTCATCATGAAGAGCGGGGATTTCTTTTGTCATACCTATTTGAATTTTACCCTGAAAATCTATCTTTATCCAAACATTCCGTTAGAACATTCTACCAGGACCACCTCCAGGATGACCGCCATTGAATGGACGACCACGGAAATCAGGTCGGCCACCAGGACCGCCAGGACCACCAGGACCACCAGGACCACCCTGACGTGCCTGCTTGCCTCCGAAGAGATTCAAGCGATATACCACATGAAGCATCGCATAGCTGTTGATAGCATTATACTCGGTATCTGTACGGGATGTAGCAGAGATAGCACGAGAGAAGGTGCTCTGCTGACGAAGAATGTCATAGAACTGGAGCATGATGGTCAATGGCTTGCCCTTCAGGAAACCCTGAGAGAGCTGGGCATTCCATACAAACTCATCAGTATTCATACTGCTGTCGTTATAGCCACGGCGACTGCTGATAGAGAGACTTGAGTTCAAGCTGGTTCCCCAAGGAGCAGTAAGCGTCATGCTTGGTCCATAAGAGAACTGCCAGGTATCAAGGTTGCTGTTTGGCTGCAACTTGTTCTTGGCATGGTTATAATTCAATGTTCCATCGAGCGAGAGCTCCAACCAGTCGTTGCGATAGCTGAAAGAGAGACGTTCTCTCCAAGTGGTGCTTCGGGTGGTGTTCTTCTGGGAATCTGACTGCTTGTCAAGACTCAGATAGCTCACGTAGTTGTTGTAACCCAAATTGGTGTCAGTATTCAGATTCCAGACTCCTGCACTGTCGATAGAGCAGTTGAACATAAAGGCTCCCATCACATTCCAGTTGCCATTGATATTCTCCGGACGGGTGATTCTTCCACCAGTCTTCTCATCATAGGTCACCTTGTTGCTGATGCTATTGTTGGTGGTAGAGAAGTTGACGAAAGTCATGATACCCTTGTTGTGGTTCTGCACGAAGTTGTTGTAGAACAATCGGAAGTTCTGGGTGAACGATGGCTTCAAGCCAGGGTTACCCTTCGAGATGTTCAGCGGGTCGCTGTTGTCGGTGATATCAAGCAACTGTGAGATGCTTGGCTGAGATGTGGTACCACGATAGTTGATTCGCAGGTTGCTCATCTTTGAGAAGCGATAGCGGAAATCGAGCGTTGGACTCACATTCACCACATTGCGAACTGTATCTACATGCACTCCCTGATAATCCTGAATATACTTAGACTGCTGTGGCTGAACCATCACACCGAAGTTCAGGTTGTACTTCTGACGGATGAATCGCATCATCACCTGGATATCATGATTGTAGTTGCGATACTCTGAGAAACGGCTCAGCTCATCATCCTTGTAATCATTGAGCTGACCAGCGAACGGATTCAAGTAGCTATCCCAACCACGGTACTTCTGATCGCCACTCATCGCATACTTGCTGAAATCGTAGGTGCTGCGGTCGCTCTTGGAGTAGCTGTAAGTAAACTTATAGCTGAACTGCAGGAAGGTTGCCTTCCAAAGTGGCTCACTATAGGTCAACTGTCCCGCATAACTGTAATTCTTCGAAGGAGTCAGGTTGTAGCGGTTGGTCTGATACGTAGAATCCTTACCCTCTGCCGTCTGTACGAGATAGAGCTTGGCATTGTTGAGCGAGATGCTCTTGCTGTCATTATCAGTATATTTGGCATCCACACGGAAGGTGATGTTACGTCCCTTGTTGCCTAACTTGCGGTTGATCTGCAACATACCGTTGATATTGTTATTATCAGAATAGGTGATGCCATTGGTCAACTGGCTGTTCACCATTGCCTCAGCCTTGTCCAACTCCTCAATACCTTCCTCAGAAAGAGGGTCTTTGGAGGTAATGGTATAAGGATCCTTGTTGTAAGAAGCCGACTGGCTACCACTCAATCCATCGCTGGTACTCCAGGAGATGGAAGGACGGAAGAGGATATTGGTCATGGAATCAGGCATCCACTCCAATCGGATGTTGCCATTCCAACTGTTGCTGCGGGAGAAACTCTGGCTCAGGCTATTGCTGAAAGAGCTGCTGCTACCCATGAAGTTCTCGCTGGAACGGCTGCTCCATACATCGCCATCGCTGTGGTTCCAGCGGAGGGAAGTATTGAACTTGAACTTGTTCTTCAACTCATAGTTATAGTTGGCTCCTATCATCTTGCTGGCATTCAAACCGTTGGCACCGCCCCAGAATCCTCTGCCAGGGCCACCACCACCGAATCCACGGTCGCTGGTATTATTGGCATTGGCAAAGAGCATGAATCGGTTGTTGTCATTGAAATAACCACCCATACCACGCATATTGTAGCGGCTCTTGTTACCTACACCCAGGTCGATGTTGGAAATCAAACCCTTGTTCATACCTTTCTTTACACCGAAGTCGAGCACAGTCTGTTCCTCGCCGTCATCGATACCGGTTACCTTAGAGAGATCACTCTTCTCATCGTACGCCTTGATCTTGTCGATGATGCTAGTAGGCAGGTTTTTCAGGGCAGTCTTGGTATCGCCCGTCATAAACTCCTTGCCATCCACGAGAATCTTTTTCACTTCCTTACCATTAATCTTGATGGTACCATCATCGCTTACCTCAGCACCCGGCAGGCGCTTCACCAGCTCCTCAACCACCGAACCTTCCGGTGTGCGGTAAGCAGCCGAGTTATATACGAAGGTATCCTCCTTCAGGTTCACCTTCTGAGCCATAGCGGTTACCACGGCACCCTTCAGCATGATGGCATCTGCACCAAGAACCACATTGCCCATTGCCAGATTCTTGTCATCAGAAATCTCGATACGCTTTACGGTAGTCTTGTAACCTACACTCGACATTTTGAGTAAATACTTGCCATTGGCAGGAGCCTTGATATGAAAGAGGCCCTGCTCATTGCTGAGAGCACCCGACACATAGGTACTGTCGGTCTTGAGTAACTGAATCGTTACCTGTTCTACGGGATCCTTGGTATCGCGGTCGGTAATCGCACCGGTAATCAAGCGATCCTGCGCAAAGGATGCCATGGTTACGAACACCAGAAGCATCATCAGAATAGATCTTTTCATTAATTATAGACGTTATTATTATTTCTTACTTATATATTTGACTTACTTATATGATTAGACCCAATAAAAGCGCAATTGTAAAAAACAGCTGCTCTTTTTGGGGCATTCTGCTTCTTTTGACGCATAAAATATATCAAGGTTTAAACTTTTATAGATAAAAAAGTGCTTTTTATTTTGTTTTGTCTCTGATTTAACGTACCTTTGCAAGCGAATTTACAATGAGTTGCCCACAAAAGGTGACTCTGAAAGTCAGTTTCTTTTAAAAGTATATATGTTATGAATCAGAGAGTAATCATATCAACCCATCTGGAGAACGAACTGGTAAGCGCTCTCTCAGAATGCGAGCACGACAAGCTGTTTGTGCTTACAGATACTACCACACAGGAATTGTGCCTTCCGGTTTTGCAGAAATTCTACTGCATGAAGGAAGCCAAGGTGATAACGATTCCGGCTAGCGACAGTCATAAGGACATCGAAAGCCTGATGATGGTATGGAAGGGACTGCAGGAAGGTGGCGCTTCACGTCACTCTTGCATGATCAACCTCGGAGGCGGTATGGTAACCGACCTCGGCGGTTTTGCTGCCAGCACCTTCAAGCGCGGCATCAACTTCATCAATATCCCTACTACCCTGCTGGCGATGGTAGATGCATCTGTGGGTGGAAAGACCGGCATCAACTTCGGAGGTCTGAAAAACGAGGTGGGTGTTTTCAACGATTCTAAGTTCGTAATTCTCGACACCGAGTTCCTGAAGACCCTGGATGCCGAGAATATCTGTTCGGGCTATGCCGAAATGCTGAAGCACGGCTTGATTTCTACCGAGGCGATGTGGGAAGAGCTGGTAAGCTTCGACCTTGCCAACCCAGACCTGAAGCAGTTGCAGCGTATGGTGGGCGACAGCGTGAAGGTAAAGGAGCGCATCGTAGATCAGGACACTCATGAGAAGGGCATCCGCAAGGCACTGAACCTGGGTCACACCTTCGGTCATGCCTTCGAGAGCTGGGCATTGAAGCGCAAGCCAATCCTTCATGGTTATGCCGTAGCATTCGGTCTCATCCCTGAGCTTTATCTCAGTGTGGCAAAGACAGGATTCCCAACAGAGAAGATGCGCCAGACCGTGACCTTCATCAAGGAGAACTACGGTACGCTGAACATCACCTGCGATGACTACGACGAGCTGATAGAGCTGATGCAGCACGACAAGAAGAACCAGAATGGTATTATCAACTTCACCATGCTGGGAGCCATCGGAGATATCCGCATCAACCAGACCGCTACAACAGAAGAAATCAAGGAAGCACTCGACTTCTTCAGAGAAGGATAGATCGCTTCGGCTTTCCGGTTTCGGTAAGCGGAAGATGATCTACATGAAGGAATTCCCTTGGAATCCAGTATTTATGATCAGATAAGAGGCGGCGGATAGTCGCCTCTACTTTTTTTATCCCTTTATCCTCTGACAAGAGAACGGCTATTTCTCCAAACTTTTCATCTTTCTTCTTGGCTAGCATGAAAGGCTTTTCCAAATGAGGTTTCAGAAATTCTTCTACTTCTTCTATCTGTATCTTGATACCGCCACTGCAGATCACATTATCTTTCCTGCCCTTGATGCGGAAACGAGTTTTTTCCACCTTATTATATATATAGGATTCTATTTCCACAATATCATTCGTTACCAGGGTTTCGGCACAGACCAGAGGGGCATCGATGACGAGACAGCCTTCATCGGTCTGACTGATTTTCACGCTATCAAAAGGCTGATACCATTCGCTAGCCTCAGCGCCATTGATTCTTCGCAAGGCGATATGAGATAAGGTTTCGGTCATGCCGTAGGTGCTCCAGATAGCGATATTGCCAGGAAGAGCCTGGAGTTCCTTTTCCAAGGATGCATCGATGGCTCCACCTCCGATAATCAGATGGCGGATATGAGTGAGTCGCTCCCGCTCCTCAGGAACCTGCAGGGTGTTATACACCTGCATCGGAACCATGGCGGCAAAAGTGATTTCCCCATTTACATCTTTTCCATTTACATCTTTCATATCTATATTCTTCAGCGGATGACCACTAGGAGAAACAGAAATAAGATGGAGATGGCGCTCGATACTGCGCACCACCACCATCTTACCTGCGATATAATCAAGCGACATACAGAGCAGAGCGCTATCACCAGGCTTCAATCCCAGGAAATCACAAGTAATGCGGGCGGAGTTGAGCATTCGCTTCTTCTCCACCATCATCGGCTTGGGCTTTCCCGTGGAGCCACTGGTATGCACCAGTACCCAGTCGCTATCGTTATTCCATTCAGAAAAGAAATCTTCTAAAGTCATTACGAGAATTCTTTAAAAGTTATTACGAAAATTCTTCCAGAGTCATTTTACAACAAAGAGTTTATCACCCCGGATTTCCAATGGCATTGGGATGTTATCAGTAAAGAGCAGACCGGTGCCCAGACCTTGCGGCATCTTTACATTCGGACCATATACCTTGGCTGCATAATGTGCGATGGCATTCAGTCCGATGTTACTCTCCAATGCCGAGGTAATCCAACTGCCAACACCACGCTGGCTGGCCAACTGGATCCACTCGTTGCAACCATAGATACCACCATGGAGCGAAGGCTTCAGGATGATATACTGTGGACGAATGGTATCGAGCAATGCCTCCTTCATGCTTCTCACATTCACACCAATCAACTCCTCATCCAGGGCGATAGGGAGCGGAGTTTCCCTACAGAGCTGCGCCATCTTAGGCCACTGATGCTGCTTGATAGGCTGCTCGATGGAATGGATATCATACTTAGCCAAAGCCTCCAACTGGCTCATGGCATTCTCCGGCAGGAAACCACCATTAGCATCCACTCTCAGTTCTACCTGTTCCTGGGTATAGACATCACGAATGCGCTTGATGAGATCGAGTTCCTTGAAGAAATCAATGGCACCAATCTTCAGTTTCACACAATGGAAACCCGCCTGGAGCTTCTCCTCCAGTCGTGCCAGCATCTCCTCGTAAGAACCCATCCATACCAGTCCGTTGATGGTGATACCCTCTTCTCCTTTTCCGAAAGGAGAGTCGAAGAGATCTACCAGGTTCTCCATTCCTGCAGGAACAGAGCCCCCTTTCTGCTTCAACATTTCTGAAGAAGATGCTCCTTCAGCAGGAACAATCTCCAAAAACTTCTTCGCTGCATCGAAGAACGAAGCGAAGGCAGTTTCCAAGCCGAAGGTGATGCTAGGGTAAGCACGAATCATATCGTATGGGATGCGTCCCATCTGCTCCACCATCTGGCATACCTGTCGAAGGGTGACAGCATATTCCGGTTTGGCATCGCAACTGAGATCAGGGAGCGTAGCACACTCACCCACTCCCTCTACTCCCGGCAATTCATCCGATGTAAGGGTGAGATAATAACTGTGTCTCGTGGTATATACGCCACGAGACGTGCCTGCCGGCTGCTTGAAGTGGAGCGTGCGCTCCGAGATGTCTATCTTATACATTCTTTATATATCTATATATCTATGTATCAATACAATTGAATTCTTCACTCTTCGTTCTTCATTCTTCACTTAACTTACTTTTTCTGTTTCAAGTCGTACAAGTCTTTGCGACGGTCACGAAGATTTCGAACGGCACCGTAGGTATGAAGCTCATTTAGAAGATTCAAGTCAACATCTGATACGAGAATCATCTCGGTATTCGGTGTTGCCTCCGAACGCTTGCCATCGTTAGGGAAGGCGAAGTCGCAAGGAGTGAATACGGCACTCTGGGCATACTGGATATCCATGTTGTGAACACGTGGCAGGTTACCCACACTACCTGCAATGGCTACATAGCATTCGTTCTCAATGGCACGGGCCTGTGCACAGACTCTCACTCTAGAGTAGGCATTCTGCGTATCGGTCATGAATGGAACGAAGAGGATCTGCATACCATCCTCTGCCATCAGACGGGAAAGTTCAGGGAACTCCACATCATAGCAGATCACGATACCAATCTTACCACAATCAGTATCAAAGGTCTGGATATGGCTACCGCCGCTCAAGCCCCAGCACTTCTGCTCATCAGGAGTTACGTGAATCTTCTCGTACATATCCACGCTACCATCTCTACGGCAAAGGAAACCGACATTGTAGAGGGAATCATCCTTGAGATAAGGCATACTACCCGTGATGATATTGATGTTGTAGCTGATGGCAAGTTCACGGAATCGGTCACGGATTTCATCGGTATATTGAGCCATCATGCGGATGCTCTGTGCCTCACCCAAATCGTTGAATCTCGCCATCAATGGCGCATTGAAATACTCTGGGAAGAGGATGAAATCGCTCTTATAGTCGCTCACGGAATCCACGAAGAACTCTACCTGCTCAAAAAGGTCGTCCACCGAAGCGTATGGACGCATCTGCCACTGTACCAGTCCGATTCGCACGGTTGGCTTTCTATCTACATAGGAATCCGTAGGTGGCTGATAGTAGATATTATCCCACTGCAAGAGGGTTGCGCAGTGTTCGCTTTCCTCATCACTAGGAAGATAGTTGCGGATGACACGGCGAACGTGGAAGTCGTTGGAAAGCTGGAAGGTAAGAACCGGGTCGTAAATCTCACGGTTTCTTACGTGCTCGATGTACTCCTTAGGGCGCATCTTGTCGGCATACTTATGATAGTTTGGAATACGACCACCAAACATGATCGCCTTCAGGTTGAGCTTCTCGCAGAGTTCCTTGCGATACTCATACATACGGCGAGCCAATCGCAGGCCACGATAATCAGGGTGGATAAATACCTCAATACCATAAAGGATGTTTCCATTAGGATCGTGGGTATTGAAGGTTTCATTACCTGTCACCTGAGCATAGGTATGGTCGCCTTTCACCATATTATAGTTGACAATGATAGAGAGTGCACAGCCCACAATCTTATCATCCACGATGATAACCACCTGTCCCTCAGGAAAGATAGTAATGAGTTTCTTAATCTGTTCTTTTGTCCAGAATACATCTGAGTCTGCGTAAATACGCTTAAACGACTTGGCGAGCTGGTCATAATCCTCCATGTGGAGGTTGCGCATGCTCACCTTTTCGATTTTTCGAGTTGGTTCCATAACAACTGTATTTTTATTATTATCTAAATCCGGGTGCAAAGATACAGCAAATTATAGATACGACAAAGAGTTTTCGCAAATAATTGATATTTACGAAAACTCTTTTCATATATTTTGCTGTAAGAAAGCCTTTTGGCTTAGAATTTAACGCAAAAACTTGGCATCTTCCTGCGGTATTGCCTCGTCATGATCATCGAGATAGAGCAACTTTACCGGATGATATTTATCACTTGCCACCGAGTATTCATCCTGACGATAATGGGTCTGAATGCCACCGATGCCCAACATGGTATGAAAAGCCGAAAGACTACTCTGTACCTGTTTTGACCGATTTTCTCCCAATGCCTTCAATATATCCGGATATTGTTTACTGAAGCCTTCAGAAGTCCAGATGATGAAAGGCACATGCAGTTCGTAATCCGAAGCCTTCGGGGCAGCATGAAGGAAGAGGCAGCGCTCATCATCGAAAATATTCTCTCCATGATCGCTGGTATAGAGCATCGCTGATATAGGCTGATCATATACCCCATCCGTCTTAGTCTGTATCCCCTCCCATTTCTGCAGGCGTTCAATGATACCATGCAGGATATAATCGGTATATCGGATGGTATTATCATAGGCATTCAGGAGGTCACGCCGATTCTCCGACTTTGCCTCACTCCTGCTATCGGGCTTGAAATAAGCGAAACTACGGGGATAACGCTCCTGATAATTGAAGTGAGAACCATAGGTATGAAGAACGACGAAGAGCTTGCGATAACGGTAATGGGCAGACGAGGAAGCATCAGCCTTGGGCAATATCTCATCCAGTTTCTGCAACAAATCCTCATCATAATGATTACCTTGCAAAGCATCCTCTTTCTTCAGAAAATAATGCTCATCAGCCTGTTCTCCCAGAAAATCGATAAACGAATGATTGGGCAACTGGTTGCTGATAAACACAGTATGGAATCCGGCTTCCCTGAAGGCTGCCAGAATGCCTTTCTCATGAAAGAGCCGTGGGAAATCCTCTGCCGAAGCAGCCGACAGAAGCATCGGTACACTCTTGTGGGTGGTGTTGCTCTGCGTAGTTGCATCAGGGAAAGCCATAATACCCTGCGTTTTGGAAAGCAGAGGATTGGTATTTCGAGGATAACCATAGAGACTGAAGTTATGGGCACGAGCCGTCTCTCCTACCACCATTACATACACCTCAGGAGTTTCCACATCGTGCTCGCTCCGGGCATCAAACCGGAAGTTACGGCTTGCCTCCTTGTAATTCTCCGATGCCGCATTGCGCTCGAAAGCCAGATAGAGATTGTAGCAGACGTTGACAGGATAGAGCTGATTGCGCATCCGGTAATCATCCACCACCACATAGCATGCCAGCAGACAGAAGAGGCCGATAGCCCCCACCTCCATCAGCCATTTGCGAACGTGATGCTGAAAAGAGACAGATATCTGATGCTTCTTCCTGACATGGATGACAGCCAGGATGAGCAAGGGAAGATAAATCACAAAAACACCTACCACAGCAGGCACCAGATTGTCCAGCAGTTCCATCACCTCTCCTGGATTGGTGGTCACGAGATTCAGGAACATATCCACCGCTATCACTCCCGTTCCGAAGAGATAGAGCAACACCAGCTGGAAGGCTGCGAAAAAGACAAAGAGAAATGCCCACCATACCATCTTGCCCGGACATCTGGCTACGGAAAAGAACCACATATACAGAGCCAGGGGCAACAGCACATTGGCTGCGCCCGCCCAGAAAGACAATCTTTCGGTAAAGCACAGGGCGATGTTGGGCAGCAGCAATGACACCACCGCATACCAGTAAAGGAAGGTACCCGAAGACACCTTATTATATATAGTATTACATATAGAATGATTCATAGATTACACCTTATTATATATATATAGCATATCGTAAAAAGAATTCATAAGCATATCGTGAAAGCATCGTGAATGCATCATGAAAAAGTCTCATCAAAATGCCTCGTTGATATTGAAGAGGAAGCCAGACTGTCCCGACTTTCCAAATCCATAATCCAATCGTACATTCACATTCTTCTTGAACTCCCAGCGATAGCCTACTCCCGCATTCGGCAGAATCTGTCTGCTTCGCAACGCAGAGAACTTAGGGAAAACTGTACCTGCTCCAGCCCAGACCACAATACCATTTCGCTTCCAGACATGCTGGCGCAACTCCACGGTAGCCTCCAGGGAATGCTTGTCGCGATAGCGGCCCTCGTAATAGCCACGCATCGAACTGGTACCTCCCAGTTCCGCCATCATACCCCATGAAGGATTGCCGAAATTGAGATTGGCTCCGAAATCCTCGGCAAGAATCGTTCCCTTGCCCAGTCGCTGATAGGCATCAAAACGGAAGTGAGTCGTACTAAAGGCATAATCATTACCCATAAATTTTGGTCGGAACATCTGCTTCAGATTCAGATAGATACCCCGGTGCGGATTGGTAAGATTATCCCGGTTGTCATAAACCAGAGATACGCCCACTCCTACATTCCAGGTATGCTTATCCATCCCCTGCAGCAATTCCGGGCGCTCTATCTGCTTACCTATCACATAGTCGTAAGCTGCCATCGGTCCCACATAGAAGTTATCGGCTACCCTGAACAGAAAACTGGCTTCTGCCTGAGCCTGCCAACGCTTCATATCACTCTTGTTGTCATCGTTATCGCCCATCTCGTAACCGATTCCCCAGAAATCGGAAGGGAAGGAATAGAAATAGAGATGATAATCAATGCGGTAACGACCGGCAGGAGCTATATGATTGCCCCGAACACCCAACATATAGAAGCCCACCGAACTGACATCACCGAAAAGCGATACATTGGAAGGCGGCAAGATGCTATCGTTAGGATCGGTGCGGTAAAGTCCTGCAGCCACCATTCCCAGACCAAACTTGGTATCAGAAGCATAGTGAGGACCTCCAATTACACTGAAGTCGAACCGCTTATGCTGCTTGTTCTTGTTGGCATCATTGAAGTAGTCAAGGAATCGCGTCATCCACGATTTCTTGACCTGCTGGACAGTATCCACCTTCTCTGAAGAGAGAGTATCTGAAGAAATTGGCTCCGAGGCATAGCTGCTCAATGCCATCATCGCAAAAAGTATGATTAGAATATGCTTCATAAAGTCAATATTTTCCTGTTGATTCTATTTTCGTCATTTACTAATAAACCAGTGACGCATTATTAATATACCAGTGACACATTATCTATCCACAAGGTGTTGCCTGGTGTTCCGATATAGGCACCGCCATCCGAAGAAGAGAACTGGAGAATGAGATGAGTAGGCGTTTCATCGGCAGCAGCCCATCCCACTTCTCTTACGGGCACACTCTTACCCTTGCTGTTGCGGGCATAATCGGTAGAACGGAGTCCCATCGTTGCGGCATGGTAGCCAGCCATGTGACGGATATCACCATAGTGGATGGTATAGGTTGCATCTTCCACCCATCCATTCGTACTCTTGCCGTATCGTACCACCATCGTACCCACTCGCTTGGCTGTGATATTACCCTTGGCATCCTCGTGACGCTTCTGAAGATAGAGCACCACGATGGCATGGTCTCTTCCAGCCACAGTAGAGGCACCACTGAATCCATTCTGTTTGATACGGTTGGTAACATTAGGAAGGGAGGTCTTGTAATCGAAACGCAAAGCCTTAGGACGAGCCGTAAACGGAATACCCCAGTTGATAGCCTTTGGACCATCCTTGGTACTGGTGATCGGTTCACGAACATTTCCCAGGAAAAGGGAACCAGCTGCAAGTACCTTGATATTGATAAGTCCCAACACCTTTACCTTTTCTATATGAGTCTCCAGTTTGGCGCAATAGCCACTGCCGTGCCTGTCGCGATAAACCGAATTATTGGTCTTGTAAATGCCGGAAACATGCGCAAGAACATTGGATGAGCCCCAAGGAGACCCACCCTTATTGGTATATGGAGTATTGCCATGGATAGTCATATTAGGTCCTACGGCATAAATGGTTTTCTGATTACCACCAATGATAGCCGACTCTTTGATATTTCTGATTACCCAGTGGTCCATGTTTCCATATTTCAGAGGAACCACTTTTTCCTGTCCCTGCATAGGAAGGCATGACAAAATAGCAAGCGCTAATGCAATGCCGAAAATTACCTGTTTTTTCATATCTATTACTTTTATCTTTCTAAATGCTGCAAAGATAGAAAAACTTTTCGTACTTTCGGGTTTTCAAAGTACTAAAAAATGAAATATTAAGAAATAATAATATATTTAGGGGATTTTAATCGATGAAAAACAAAAAAAGCCCCGCAAGAGCAAAAGCTTGGGATAGTGAAAGCTTTTGCTCTTA
>ERZ773188.1305-NODE-1305-length-28233-cov-3.895592_pt1 | contig 28233 bp, 26 predicted proteins | sample MGYA00581011_ERZ773188 | MGnify/ENA primary metagenome ERZ773188 (study PRJEB29015, sample SAMEA2737798) | human gut metagenome | biome: human gut; feature: human-associated habitat; material: faeces | place: China | collected 2012 ...
TTTCACGGGGGTAATGCAGCTCCGGAGAATTATATTGAGGGACTTCTGTGGAGTGAACTTGGAGATTATGTCAGGGAGATTCTGAGAAAGGAAAGAGAATGAGTCAGGAAACATTTCGAAAACTGAGACAGATGCTGATGGAAAAACTGGATGTTTGCCAGGAACTTACCGATCAGGAAATCCTGGAGACCATTGACGAACTGATTCTGGACAGTCTGCGGGAATCGGGCGTAAGCCTGAAGGAGAAGGTTCAGCTTCGCCAGGAACTTTTCTATTCTGTGCGGAAGCTAGATGTACTGCAGGAACTGATCGAGGATGAGACAGTGACGGAGATTATGGTGAACGGACCGGATGCCATCTTTGTGGAACGTGCCGGAAAATTGACAAAGTGGGACAAAACATTTACTTCTGGAGAAAAGCTTGAAGATGTCATTCAGCAGATTGTAGGTAAGTGCAACCGGGTGGTCAACGAATCAATGCCTATTGTGGATGCCCGACTGGACAACGGAGCCAGAGTTAATGCGGTGATCCGTCCGGTAGCGCTCAATGGACCGATCCTGACAATCCGGCGTTTCCCCGATACACCGATCACGATGGAAAAGCTGATCGCACTTGGAAGTCTGCCGTCGGAATGTGCCGAATTTCTTGCAGCACTTGTGCGGGCGCGATATTCGATGGTAATCGGAGGCGGAACGGGAAGTGGAAAGACGACGTTTCTTGGTGCGTTGTCCAATTATATTCCGCCGGATGAGCGGCTGATCACGATCGAAGACAATGCAGAACTCAAGATACAGGGAATTGCCAATCTGGTGCGTCTTGAAGCAAAGATGGCAAACATGGAAGGTGCAGCATCCATTACGATTCGTGATCTGATTAAGACAGCGCTTCGTATGAGACCGGATCGGATCATTGTCGGAGAGGTACGTGGTGGTGAAGCTGTCGATATGCTTCAGGCTTTGAATACCGGACATGACGGCAGCTTAAGTACAGCACATGCCAATTCTGCTTCGGACATGCTCTCAAGACTTGAGACTATGACACTGATGGGAGTGGACCTCCCGCTTGAGGCTATCCGAAGGCAGATTGCTTCCGGTGTTGATATTCTTATTCATTTGGGAAGAATGCGGGATAAAAGCCGTAAGGTACTCGAGATAACAGAAATATGCGGATTTGAAAATCATGAAATAAAGACACATACGCTTTATCGCTGGCAGGAGGGAAAAGGACTGGTACAGACTGCTGAACTTCTGAACAGAGAAAAGCTGGTACGGGCAGGAGTGACCATATGAAGCAGAGTTATGAAGAGTATCGTTTTTCCATGACGGAGATTTTTAAGTATATGGTGCAGAGCTTTTTGCTGTGTGGGGCGCTGGATTACCTTTTTTATCAGAATCTCTGGCTGATGTTTCTTGCATTGCCGGTCACAGTGTTTTTTTTGAAATGGAAGAAGAAAGGACTGATCCGTGAACGTAAAAAGAACCTGAATTATCAGTTTAAAGATGCTTTGAATGCGTTGAGTGTTTCAGTACAGGCAGGATATTCCGTAGAAAATGCGGTTATAGCATGCTCCAGAGACTTGGAACGGCTGTATCCGCAGGAAGCGGATATTGTGCGGGAATTTCATTACATGGAAACACAGTTAAAGGTAAGCGTACCGGTGGAAGAGCTTTTTATGAGTTTTGGTGACAGAAGCGGGATTGAAGATATTGAAAATTTTGCAGCAGTATTTTATACCGCCAAGAGAACCGGTGGTGATATGAACCGGATCATACAGACTTCTTCGAGGATGCTGGGTGATAAGATTGATGTGCGTAAAGAAATCGAGACGACACTGGCGGCAAAAAAGGCGGAACAGATGATCATGAGTCTGATGCCGGCCGGGATTATTCTGTATCTTAAGATGACCTCGCCGGGATTCCTTGAAGTACTCTATGGAAACCCGTTCGGAATTCTGGCGATGTCCCTGTGCCTTGGAATTTACGGGCTATCTTACTGGCTTGGAAGACGGATCGTAGATATTGAAGTTTAGAAAGGAAATGCGGGAGAGCCGCACAGAATAAAATATGTGGGTACATATCATAATCTTTGTGCTGACTTTTGGAATCGTGCTTGTATGGAAAGCAGGCTGGATCCGGCTGGACGGAATCGCAGACCGACAGAGCATGCGGCTGTTTCTACTCGTTGCGGTCTGCGGAAATCTTCTGGGAATGGCACTGACCATGACAGACGGTAAAGATGTGGTCTATCAGGAAGGGCACCGCATGGAGAAGAATCTGGATGGTGCATACACGGAAGAACTTGAAGTGTCTGTGGATGGTCGGAAACCGCAGAAGTTTGATGTGGAGATTCCGGAGAAAGAGACGGAGGAGACGGAAGTCGAACCGGAGCAGGAAGTAAATGAGGCAGAACAGAGACAAAAAGAATTAAAAGAAATCATTGAAGAATATAATCAGCAGAAACAGGATCCGGATTATTATTATCTGCCGGATCAGTGGGACGGTCAGAAACTTACCTGGCAGAAGTCCGGAGACCGGACAGGATCCCTTCTGGCATCACTTGCATTTTTTGCAGCGTTTGTTGTAATGCTGAAAAAAGCAAAAGAGCAGCAGGAAGAAATGGCAAAACGCGCAGAGCAGCTACTGATGGATTATCCGTCACTGATCATGAAGTTCACACTTCTGATTCAGGCAGGAATGACAGCTCGCAAGGTGTTTCAGAAAATGAGTGCAGATTATATAAAAAACCGTCCAAAGACCGGACGATATGCGTATGAGGCAATCACGATCATGTGTCATGAGATGGACAGTGGCGTTGCAGAACTGGAAGCATATCGGAGATTCGGAGAAAGGTGCGGACAGATGAAGTACAAGACCTTTTCCACGATTCTGATACAGAATCTGCAAAAAGGCAGCCACAGGATGGCGGATCTTCTGGAAAAAGAAGCACTGGAAGCGTGGGATGAAAGGAAGCGAAAGGCAAGAGTGCTGGGTGAGACAGCGGCTACAAAGCTGCTCGTACCGATGGTCATGATGCTTGCGGTGGTGATGGCGATCATCATGATACCGGCATTTTTAGCTTTCTATGGATGATGGAGCAGCAGGAAAGAGCAGATAGAATAAGGAGGCAGAATATGAGTGCATGTATGCGGACAGCAAGAGAGTTTATGCGTGAAGAAGATGCGGTAGGCGTCGTTGAAATCATTTTGATACTGGTGGTATTGATCAGTCTGGTAATCATTTTTAAGGAACAGCTGACCAATCTGGTGAGAAGTATTTTAAGCAAGATTACGAAGCAGAGTAATTCTATCTGAGAAGGAAAGGAGTATGCCAATGGAGAAAAAAGGAAGTATCACTGTTTTTCTGGCGCTGATTCTGAGTTTGCTGCTGTCGCTTGTTACGACCGGAATCCAGTCAGTACAGGCTGCGGCGGCAAGGACTCAGATTCTGAACAGTATGGATATCGGCCTCTATTCTCTGTTTGGACAGTATGACCGTTTCCTTATGAATGAATATGACCTGTTTTTCATTGACGGGACACAGGGAAGCTCCGGATTAAATCTGGGGGCAGTATATGACAACCTGGAATCTTACATGAAACCTGTTCTGAAGCAGAACAGTCAGAAACTTACTCTGAAACAGGGTGGATTTACAGGCTATCGTCTGGCAACCGATGAAGATGGAGAAGTTTTTTTTCGTCAGGCAGTGACATTTATGAGAGATACACTGGGAAGTCAGGGGGTGGGACTTCTTCTTGACCGCTACCACAAAAAAGAAGAAAAGATCAGACAGGCGGAAGAAGCCGGACGTCAGAGTGAGGATGGCAACAGCCTCGAAAATTATGATGCAGAGATGGATTCGGCAGCACAGAAAAGTCAGGAAGCCGAAGCTGCCTCGAAGGCAGAAAACGGCTCAGGTGCCAACGATATATTTGGAAGTGGCGAAGAATCAGGTGGAAATACCGGCGGCAATGAGATAGTGGAAGCACCGAAGCCTTCTGCAGTCACGAATCCGATCCCGGTCATAAAACAGATTCGAAAAATGGGGCTGCTTGATCTGGTCGTTCCGGCTGACCATGGCATTTCTGAGAATCAGGTTTCCCTTTCGGATCTTGTATCGCACCGACAACTGCAGGAAGGAATCAACCTTCCGGCAGAGAATATCCGGACATCTTCTGCGACTTCACAGATACTCTACCAGCAGTATCTGATGGAACATCTGGGAAATTACCGGGAACCGTCCACCGCAGGACTTAAATATCAGATTGAGTATCTTCTGGGTGGAAAATCCAGTGACCGCGAAAATCTCCAGACAGTTGCCAGACGACTCCTTCTGATTCGCGAAGGGATCAATGTATCGGCACTGATGACTGATGTATCAAAGAGAGCGCAGATACAGGCGCTTGCGCTGGCTGTGGCATCCGGTTTTCTGATCCCTCCGGCAGCAGTGGTGATTGAAACTGCGCTGATTCTGTGCTGGTCATTTGCGGAGAGCATTGTGGATCTGAGAGAACTGTTTCATGGAGGAAAAGTACCGCTTGTGAAAACAGCGGCAGACTGGCAGCTGTCACTGGAGAATCTTCCGAATCTCCTGCAGAAGATGGACAGTGAGCGTAAAGACGTGGAGGGCGGCATGTCATATGAAGATTATCTTCAGGTACTTCTTTTATCCACTTCACGTTCGCAGAAACTTAAGCGTGGAATGGATATGATCGAGGCGGAGATCCGTGCCGCAAAAGGCAGAGAACAGTTTCGTCTGGACTGTTGTATCGAAGCGATTGAGGCATCCGTGGATGTGAGGGCAAACAGAAGCCGGACATATACCGTAACAAAACAATACAGCTATATCTGATGGCTGAGGGCGGCATTTACGCCGCCCGCTAAAAGGAGGTGCAGAAAGATGCTTTTTCAGAAGGCACAAAAAAAGCTCAATGGGAATCAAAACAAGATAGACAGAAAGAATAAAGAAAGGACACGCTCTCTGAACAGATGGTATCTGTCGTCCCCGATAGGCAGAATCCTCCTGACGCTTTCTGAAAAGGTATCTTTGTGTACCTCGGGTGAGAAGATAAAAAAGGCAGGACTGTCAGTAGAGACAGCACTTGTACTTCCGCTGTTTTTTCTGGGTATGGTGACAATGATTTCCTTTATGGACATTTACAGTCTGCAGACGACACATTTGCAGGCGTTGTGTGAAAAGACGAAGGACGCGGGAATGTATGCATATGTAGCAGATGGAAATGGTCCGGAGGAGATTACACTGCCAGATGTGTATTCATATAGTCCGGTTGGTGCGCTGATACCACTTCCGAAAGTCTGGATGCATAATACCGTGAAAGTCCATGCATGGACAGGTGCAGAAGAAGGCGTGAAAGGCTCCGGTGACAGTACAGAATCTGAGGAAATGGTTTTTGTGACGGAGAGCGGGTCGGTATATCACACAAAGGCGGGCTGCCGATATCTGAACTTGTCCATTACACAGGTGTCTGGAAGCAGCGTATCACAGAAACGAAATGATAACGGAGAAAGATACAGACCCTGTGAGATTTGCAGCCATCATCAGAATCCCTCCGGGACTGTTTATATTACGGGTTCCGGGAACCGTTATCATAATAATGCTTCCTGCAGTGGACTGAAGCGTACTGTTCGACTGGTCAAGAAATCACAGCTCGGAGATATGCATGTATGCAGCAAATGTGGTTAGAAATCTGATGGAATATCATTGAATTATAAGTAGTAATCACAAAAATTATAGAACAGAATGCTAAGAAGAAAGAAGGAAAAGAGAAATGGAAAGATACGGGACACTGCTCTTTCTGCTTTTCAGCAGTTTTCTTGATATCCGAAAAAGGGAAATCTCAATACCGGTCACATTGCTTTTTGGACTGGCAGGAGTGGTATACAGCGTCAGAACCGGAAGAACAATGACGGACTATCTGATTCCGCTTGGTATCGGCATTCTTATTCTTGGGGGTAGTGTCCTGACACGGGGACAGGTAGGAATGGGAGACGGATGGATGCTTCTGGCGCTGGGATGCATGTTACGAATGGAATGCTATATTCAGATGGCATGTATCGGAGTGCTGCTCGCAGCGGCATATTCCGGTGTTCTGATGCTGGTATTTCGAAAGAACAGGAAGACAGAGATTCCACTGGTACCGTTTTTATTGCTGGGATATGTAGGAGGGATGATCATATGAGGAAAAAACCCAAAAAAAGTTACAGATACAGGGTTACAAACTCAATATATAAGCAATATAGAAATAATCCGTGTAAGGGCAGTTTTACCATAGAAGCTGCATGCGTCATGTCTATTGTACTTCTGACCGTTATGGGAATTATTTATCTGTCGTTTTTTGTACATAACCGGGCCTGGCTGACGGCAGCTGCCTGCGAAGCATCATTGAGTGGAAGTATGGAAGCAGTACGTCAGGACGGACAATCACAGGCGGCAGCAGAAATCCGCGGTGAGGAGCTTGGAAACGTAGGATTCTTTGGTGCGGAAAATCTGCGATGCCATGTAAATGCAGGAAAAAAGAACGTCAGTGTAACTTATGAGGCAGATACGATTGCAGGTTTTGGAGGCTTTAAATGGACATTAAAAACAGAAGGAAGCTCAAAAGTTATTCAGCCGGTAAAGTGGATCCGCAGGATTAAGGCTGCAAAGGAAGCAATTGGTATAACCAGAGATCAGGATATCGGAGATTAAAATATGTATGCAGAATATAAAAGAGATGTAAGTCACAATTATTTGATCCTGCGAGAAGACGAAAAAGTGAATACAGCATCCTATCAGGTACGAATGCTGACGGGAAATGTAATTCCCTCTATATTAAAGTGCAGAATACAGGGGCTGGACGGAAATCTGTTGTTTTATTATGACATCACATCCAGACAGTCACTGGCATCCTTCTATGAGCAGCGGAAATTTCACAGCAAAGACCTGCACATGCTGTTTGGAGGATTTATCCGTGTGATGGAAGAGATGGCAGAGTTTCTTATGAACACCGATCAGCTTCTTCTTTGCCCGGAGTATATCTTTCTGGACATAGAGAAGAGAGAAGTGAAGTTCTGCTGTCTTCCGGATTATCATCATCCGATACAGGAACAGTTTCGGGAACTGACGGAATACCTTCTTCCGAGACTTGATCATGAAGATCCTCTGGCGGTGAGCATGGGCTATGGGGTCTATCGGAAAGCAATGGAGACAGGATTTCAGCTTGAACATATAAAAGAGGCGATTTATCAGAACAGAGAAGCTACAGGAAAAAATGACAATAAAGAATCTGCACAGAAGCAGGAGCAGAAGTTAACAGGAAACAATCTGGATGGTGTGGATAATTTTGGAGAAGAAATACAGAAGAAGACGGATGTTTCACAATTATTGAAGACAGATATGGAAGATAAAACTTCGAAAAGAAAAGACAAAAAGAAAGAAGAATCTGTGTCTCACAAGTCCGCTAACGAATGGACGGCTGCTTTGCTCTGTGTCTCCACAGCGGCAGTTATGATCATTCTTCTTATACTTCGCTATCTGGGATATCTTCCTGGGATTCCGGCGGAAGCTATCTTCGGAGGCGCCATCATCCTTTTGGCTCTTGCCGCATTCCTGTCATGGACAGCCGAAAAGAAGAAACAGAAAAAGCAGATGAGCGCAGAGTGGAGACAGAAAGTGCAGCGGGAACTTGCGGATACGAAGGAAAGTGACGATAAGAAAAAGCGAGCGGAGAGAAACTCGGAAAATTTGTATGAGGCAGATATATCACAGAGAAAAATGTCGGAATGGGGTGAAGAAAAGTATAAAATGTCGGAATGGACAGGGGGAACAGGAGCTAACCGTCTGGAAAATTCACAGAATGTATACCGGGAAACAGTGCAGCAGAATGAGAACTACGAAACTGAAAAGACAGAAAACTATGGTGAGACAGTCGTCTTATCCGCCGGACAGACTGAAGGACCGGCCAGCCTTGTAAGCCGTGAACCGGGAGAACTTGCGACAATCTATCTTGACCGTGACCTTATGGTAATCGGTAAGATGGAAAATGCTGCCGATGCAGTGATCTCCCTTCCGACAGTCAGTCGTATTCATGCAAAGATTCGGAAAGTAGATGAGGAATATTATCTGTCTGACCTCAATTCGAGAAACGGAACATCAGTAAATGGAAGACTACTGAAAACAGGAGAGGAATATAAGCTGCAGGATGAAGATCAGGTGGAATTTGCACAGGCCCGGTACATATTTTTAAAATAGACGGAGAATGCCTGAAAATACGGTTGAAGGAAAAGTGGTTATATAGACTTTTATAATATGGTATGCTATACTTTCTGAAAGAAAAATGAAAGGGAAATATAACCCATGAAAAAGAAAAGTAAGGTATGCTGGTTGATATATATAGCGGCATTTGTTGTATTTTTATATATCGGATATAAGGTACCATACTGCCATGATGAATGGCAGTGGGGTCTGGATGAACGGATAGAACTTATGAAAAACGGTTTTAAAGATTATAATGGCCGTTATCTGGGAGATCTTCTGGCACTTTTGATTACCAGAAGCGTACTGGCAAAGGCTGTGGTACTTGCTGCAGGTGTTGTGTGGCTTTTGGATGTTATGTATAAAAATATACGTTTCGAAGAAGAAAGCAGGACAAAAGAAAATACATTTTTATTATTGGGAGCTTTTTTTCTTTTGATCTCAATTCCATCAACGTTGTTTCAGCAGAGCTATGGCTGGCCGGCAGCATTTGTAAATTTTGTTCCACCGGTTTTTCTGTTTTTGATCTATTATAACTGGACGGAATGGGTGTATACGAAGCAGAAGCAGCCTGCTATTCCTGTCTGGGAAACAATTATGGTAATTCCACTTGGTATTTCTGTGCAGTTGTTTTCTGAGAATATTACAGTGTTTGTGGTTTTTTATGCAGTATGGATTGTTGTGTATACACTGATCCGTTATAAAAAAATTCCGCTTATAGAATTAAATTTTTTATGGGCTTCTATAGCGGGGGCGCTGATTATGTTTTCTAATGGAGCCTATTCAAGAGCTGCTGACGGATCAGACGGATATAAAGAAATTCACACAACTGTCAGTGGAATGGCAAGACAGTTTATTAGCAATATCTGGTATCATTTATCAATAAATAACTGGGTGTTAAATATACTTTTGGTTATCGTCTTGTTGATTTTGATTCAGAAAAGTAGGCGAAAAACTTTTGCCACAATAGAAATGACGGTAGTATTTTGTGGGTACAGTGTATATAGTGTCTTTCATAAAATTTATCCACAATGGGTATTTGACAGTAATCAAAATCTGAATAATGCGATCAATACCATGCTTGCGATTTTGTTTTTTGCAAATGTGCTTTTGTGCATCTGGAAAAATGTAGACAGGAAAGAGGGAATTTCCATGTGCATTCTTTATCTGTCATCGGGAGCTGTGGCGGCGCCGCTTCTGGCGGCGAATCCTATTGGTGCGAGATGTTTTTACGTATCTTATATTTTTCAGGCGCTGGTGCTGTTGAAGCTTCTCAGATATCTGACAGGCAGATACAGGACAGAGTTGTTCTATCCTATACTGATAACAGGAATGGCGGTCTGTGTTCTGTGTGTGATATATGTAAGAATGTTTTTGGCAATCGGTCAGGTAAACGATTACAGAGCACAATTGATACAGACGGGAATAGAGCAGGAACAGAAGGAAATTGTGCTGCCCGTTCTGCCGTATTCGGAATATTTCTGTCAGACTATACCGCCAAATGAGCGATGGGCAAAACGTTTCAAGAAATTCTATCATATCCCGGAGGATGTGACAGTGAGATTTGAACAAATTCTGGAGTAATGATCTATATGGAAGAAATAAAAAAAGAGCCGGTGACAGTCGGCCTGATCCTGATCAATATTATTGTGTTTCTCGCGGTGGAATTCACCGGCAGTTCACAGAACACGATGCATATGCTGGACTGCGGCGCAGCCTACACACCGATGATCATAGAAGGTGGGGAATATTACCGACTGTTTACCTGTATGTTCCTGCATTTCGGAATCGAACACCTTTTGAATAATATGCTGGTTCTGTTTGTTCTGGGAAGCCGTCTTGAACGTGTGATCGGCAAGATAAAATTTCTGATCATCTATATTGTGGGCGGACTTCTCGGCAATGTGATCTCAGTGCTTATTGAGCTGAAATCTATGGATTTTGCTGTATCAGCGGGCGCTTCCGGTGCAGTTTTTGCTGTTATGGGAGCGATGATTTATATTGTGATCCGCAACAAAGGATGGCTCGGAGATCTGTCTGCAAGACAGATTCTTGTCATGGCATTTTTTTCTCTTTATTATGGATTTACCAGTACAGGAGTGGACAATACAGCCCACGTTGCAGGGCTGGTTTGTGGAATGACGATTTCCATTCTTCTGTATCATCCGAGAGGCAGAAGAATATAAAAGATTGTTCCTTCACCGGGTACACTTTCGACGCGGAGCGTCCCATGGTGTGCTTCGATAATCTGCCGGGTGACAGCAAGCCCGAGACCTGTGCCGCCGGGCTTGTACGTTACGAAAGGAAAAAAGATCTGTTCCGTCTGCTGGGCAGTCATACCACAGCCATTGTCATGGACGGTGATCTGTATTCCATCTGAAACAGCAGAAGCGGCAATCTGGATTTTTCCGTGTGCGTGCTGAATGGCCTCCTGTGCATTGCGGAGAAGATTAAAAAGAGCCTGACGGATTTTTGTCTGATCCAGTTCAAGATGGGGAAGATCCTTAGGGATGTCAGTCTCAAGTACAATGCCCAGATAATCCAGTGCAGGTCGAAAGGTATTGGTAATTCGATCAAGCCACAGGCTTGTATCTGTTGATACGAGAGAGAGATGTCCTGCATTCTGGTACCGGGAAAGTTCATCGAGAAGCTCGCGGATGTAATTCAGATTTTCCATAATGTTGTCCCAGTGTTCATCCAGACAAAGCTGCGGATGATGGTCGGATAACATCTGTAACTCACTTGTGATAAGAGCGAGGGGGTTACGTATCTCATGTGAGAACATCGAGAGTGTCGACTGAAATTCTTTTTTCTGCTGTTCAAATTTGTTCTTTTCCTGCATAATCTGTCACCTCATGGGAAGTGTATCACCATAAAATACCACAATCAACAAATTTCGTATTGAAAAATTCGCACAAATACGAGACAATATAGTTATTAAACAGTTATTTTTACAGAATTCTGAAGGAGGAATTTATCATGGAAAATTGTATTTTTTGTAAAATCGCGAATGGAGAAATTCCATCCGCTACATTATATGAGGACGAAGACTTCCGCGTGATCCTGGATCTGGGACCGGCTTCTAAGGGACATTCCCTGATTCTTCCGAAATCACATGCTGCCAATATTTATGAACTTCCGGATGAAACCGCAGCGAAAGCAATGGTTCTTGCAAAAAAAATGGCAACAAAACTCAGAGATGGACTGAACTGTGACGGATTTAATATCGTGCAGAACAATGGCGAGATTGCAGGACAGACCGTATTTCATTTCCATATGCATCTGATTCCGCGTTACGAGGGAGACCAGGTCGCTCTGACATGGAAACCGGGCGAGCTGACTGATGAAATGAAAGAAGAGATTCTGAATAAAGTAAAAGCATGAGTCATACAGAATACGTAAGAAAAAACAACAAAATAAAACGAAAGCGTAAATACGAATGACGATTGAGAATTTTAATCAGTTCTATGATGAATACCAAAGATTCTCAGCATATGTTGCATATTGTATCACGAAGGATAAACTTCTGGCAGAAGATATCAGTCAGGAGATCTTCATCACGTTTTATAAGATGAAAGAAAATCTGGACTATTCAGATCGTAAGAAACTGAAGGCACTGGTTCTTCGCACAACTACAAACAGATGCAACGATTATTTCAGAAAATCTTCAACAAAACAGGAAATGTGTACATTCGACGAAGAGGGTGTGGAAGAGACTCCCGACGAAAGTGGAGATCCGGAATCACGGCTTCTGCGCATGGAAGAAGAAACTTATCAGAGACTTGTTCTTCGGAAACTCAGAATGAGAAATCCACAGAACTACGATATTTTGATGAAAACCAAGTTTTACAGGATCCCGGCCTCGGAAGTAGCTGAGGAATACGGAATCACAACGAACAATGTAAACAATCGTAATCTGCGTTCAAAGGCGTGGATTATAGAAGAACTGGAGAAACTAAGAAGGCAGTCACACAGGTAACTGCCTTCTGTTGCTTATCTGGATAATACACATTCCTCAATAAGAGAAAAGATATGATGAATGGAATCCATCTGTTTGCTACCTGCCATTGCTTCTTCGAATGTGTGGCGGTTTTTGTATAACTGATGGATGGTATCGAGGAGCTTTTCATCAGTGATTTCCTCCTCTTCAAGTACCATGCTGAATCCCTGTTTTTCAAAAGAGCGGGCATTCAGAATCTGGTCACCGCGGCTTGCATTTGCAGAGAGTGGAATCAGAAGATTTGGTTTGTGAAGAGCGCTGATTTCACAGATTGCATTCGCGCCTGCACGGGAGATCACGACATCGGACAGTGCGAAGAGATCCGGGAGTTCTTCCTTGATGTATTCGTACTGTACATAACCTTCAGTACCATTGAGAGACTCATCCATTTTGCCTTTGCCGCAGAGATGGATGACCTGGAATTCTTTCAGAAGTTCCGGAAGGATCTTGCGGACATGGTCGTTGACCGAGGCTGCACCGAGGCTTCCGCCGATTACCATAAGGACCGGTTTGTCGGAAGTGAATCCGCAGAATTGTCTGCCGGCTTCTTTGTCACCTTTCAGAAGTTCCTGACGGATCGGAGTACCGGTGAGGACTGCCTTGTCTGCCGGAAGACTGCTGACTGTCTCAGGAAAGTTACAGCACACTTTAACTGCGGAAGGGATACAGAGCTTGTTGGCAAGACCCGGAGTCATATCTGATTCATGAATAATTGCTGGAATCTTACATTTTTTTGCAGCGATAACAACCGGGACGGTTACGAAACCGCCCTTGGAAAATACAACGTCAGGTTTCAGTTTCTTAAGAAGCTTTTTGGCTTCGTGGAAACCTTTGAGAACCCTGAACGGATCGGAAAAGTTCTTAGGATCAAAGTAACGTCTGAGTTTGCCTGAGGAGATTCCGTAATAAGGAATTCCCATTTCTTCGATGAGCTTACGCTCAATACCTTCATAGGAACCAATATAGGAAATCTGATATCCGGCTGCTTTGAGTGTCGGAATCAGGGCAATATTTGGGGTAACGTGGCCGGCAGTACCACCGCCGGTAAGAACAATATGTTTCATAGGGAATTCCTCCTGAAAAATCTTTTTATTAACCATAACTATGAACCACCGGGACAAAATTGTCAAGGAGAGATAGGGCTGTCGTTTGTGTAAAGTGAGGTAAAAACGGCGGCAGGAGATAGTAAGATGAAAGAAAAATTTGAACAAGAACAAAAAGACAGGCAAAATCATATAGAGGATCTGATACCGGACATGCCGGATATGGAAGATGATGAGAAATTCCGGCAGTGGATTGAAGAAACATATATTAATGAGGCGGAGCTGATCGAGAAATCTCTGCTTGCCGGACAGGAGTATGAGAAAAATCCTGATATTGCAGAAGAGCTGAGTGTCCCCAGAGAAAAATTCTATCAGCGCCTGAAAGAAGAAGGGCTGTATGACGAGGCGGACGAGCCGGATGACACTTCTGAGTTTTCAAAGAAAGTGGTCAGAGGTGTCGGGACAGAAATTGCCGGAGATGCTGTGGCGAAGAAGAACAATGATTCTGTGTCAAAGACAGCCAGGGAGAAAATTATCTCTATGGAGGCGAGAACCTCGAAGGAGGATGGCGGTGAGGAAAAAGCAACCAGAGACAAAATTATTGACATAGAGACAGGAAGTTCGAAAGAGGCTGGTACCGCAGCAAGGGCAACAGAAGATTTCGATTCGCCGGTGAAGACAGAGACAGTAGCAGTGTCTGATATTGGGGTATCGTCGGAGAAAGGTTCAAAGAATGACCGTCCGGTCAGAAAGAAGCGGAGTTATCTGCGGCTGGGTAAAGTCGCGGGTGTGGCAGGCGTATGTCTAATGTGTGTGTTTGCCGCGAGCATGACAAGTGAGGCGAATAGGAACTATTGGGTCAGAGGATTTAAGTATCTGACTGGGAATGATACAAAAGTAATTATCGGAAATGATAAAGAAAATGAGGATATAAATAGTGATGAATACGAAGCCATACAAAATATAGAGAAAAAATTGGAAATTAAAGTTCCTGAATTTTATTATAGACCAGACGGTATGAAGTTTTGGGATTACCAGATTAGTGAAGAAACATCAGCTGCTAGAATTGAGTATCAGTATAAAGATACTATTTTAATGTTTTATATTAATAAACAAAGTGAAGATAGATCCAGTCATATTTATAGTTTGCATGGCGATGAACAAGAACGCATAATTGCAGGAGATGAAAAAACAGAAGTTGTAATTGATAAAGTGTATGATGAAGGTGAAGAAATGCCAAGTTATACTGCCAGTTGGACCAAGAATGATATGGTTTTTATCTTATCAGGAAGAGTAGATATAGAGGAATTAAGAAAAATTATAAAATATATGAAATTCTAGAGTGATTTTTTGCGATTTCTTACGTATATATTATGTAAGGGTATGTTTACATAGCGAAAGGAAGTGAGAAATGAGCAAAAGAAAGAAATTACTTGGTCTTCTTATGGCAGCAGGATTGTCGGTAGGAATGAGTGTAACACCGGTGATGGCAGAAACAACCAGTATTCTGGATGAAATTACAGAAGAAGAGCTTACTGATGAGGAAACTACAGAGGATTATTCCGAAGATACCAGTTACAGTGTACTTCGTGGAACAAATCTGAATTTGGGAACAGTAAAGATTCAAAGAGTAAACAGTGGAGAACTGGCAATTTATGGTGTAACACAGTGTCATAAGAAATGCGCGAAAGTATATCTGTCACTGTTTCTGGAGCGTAAAGTAAATGGAAGTTACAGTACTTACAAGATTTGGGAATTCACAGCAAACAATGCGACCAGTCTTGGAAGAACCATCGATGTCATCGTTCCGAGTGGCACTTACTACCGTGTGCGTGGATACCATGCAGCCAGCAACAATGGTCTGAAGGAATCTACGTCCACTTTGACACAGGGTATTATGATTAAGTAATTCCAATCATTCAACAGTAACTATTAACCCAAAAACAACATTAAAGAGAAAACCAAAAACCAACTAAAAACCAAAACCATGTAAAACCAATTAACAAATTAAAACTTTAAAAACCTAAGACAAAATTTTTAAACCAAACTACTGCGGGCATCACGGACACTGGAGAATGTAAACTAATAAACCGTGTAAACATCCGTTACCTTTCGATGGGACGAGTTGTCTGCAGACTTTTAAAAACCAAACCAAAATCATGTAAAGGCAGGGCGGGATTTCAGATCCCGCCCTGTTCCTTTTCTTGCTTTAGCAGGAAATTACTCCGTAATGTTTCAATAAAGCAAAAATATTTTTCCAGACATATCCAGACTTCATTGGTCGGAGAGACAGATACTATTTTTGAAGCCATCTAAATATCCGTACGTGATTGACTTGATTAGAACTTCCTTATGTGGAAACCACCTGATTTACCTGAAATAATTGACTTGATTAGAACTTCCTCATGCAGGAGTCATTCGATTTTAGAAAATTTGTGGACTATGAGAAGACTAAGTGTCATACAAGTCAATTATGCGCCCGAAATCGGTAGACTATGTAAGAAGTTAGTACTAAACAAGTCAACTTAGCGTCCGTAAACGGTGGACTACATAGGAACTAAGTATGTGTAAGGTCAATCCAGCAGGTAATTCCACTTTACCAATCTTTCCCGTTTCTGTAATTACAGACATCACAAAATCTTCTCTTGTATTTCTCCTGTGATTTTACACAAAAAGACTGTTAAAAAACAAGCAAACCGTGTATAATGGTTACAACAATATATATTTACATGATTTTTCAGACAAAGGGGGCTCGCACATGAAGATAACCTTTATTGGGGCGACACATGAAGTGACCGGAAGCTGTTATTATCTGGAAGCTGCCGGTAAGAAGTTTCTTGTAGACTGTGGTATGGAACAGGGACCCGATTATTATGAAAATCAGGAAATACCGGTTAAGGGAAGTGACCTTGATTTTGTTCTCCTGACTCACGCACACATGGATCATTCCGGAAATCTGCCGGCAATCTATGCAAAAGGTTTTCAGGGACCGGTTTATGCGACACAGGCGACCTGCCATCTCTGTGATATTATGCTTCGAGACAGCGCCCATATTCAGATGTTCGAGGCAGAATGGCGAAACCGTAAGGGACGTCGTCAGGGCAAGCCGGAGTTTGTACCGGCATATACGATGGAAGATGCAATGGGTGTCCTGAAGAATTTTGTTCCGTGTCCATATGAAAAGACGGTCACACCGGCGGAAGGTATCCGTGTACGATTTGTCGATGCCGGACACCTGCTTGGCTCTGCAAGCATTGAAGTGATCATCAACGAAGATGGAAAAGAGAAAAAAATTGTATTCTCTGGTGACATCGGAAATCTCAATCAGCCACTGATCAAAGACCCGGTATATCTTCACGATGCGGATTATGTCGTGATGGAGTCGACCTACGGTGACAGAAGCCATGGTGACCGTCCGGATTATGTAGAACTTCTGAGTGAGGTGATCCAGAGAACCTTTGATCGCGGGGGAAGTGTTGTGATTCCATCCTTTGCGGTAGGACGTACGCAGGAGATGCTTTATTTCATCCGTCAGATCAAAGAAGAAGGACGCGTTCACGGACACGATAATTTCAAAGTTTATGTGGACAGTCCGCTTGCAAATGAAGCGACAACCATTTTTAATGAACATATTTATGACTGTTTTGATGAAGAAGCGCTGGCACTTGTAAATAAGGGCATCAACCCGTTAATGTTCCCGGGACTGAAAACTTCGATCACAAGTGACGATTCCAAAGCCATCAACTTTGACGAGGACTGCAAAGTAATCATTTCCGCGAGTGGTATGTGTGATGCCGGACGAATCAAACATCACCTGAAACACAACCTGTGGAATCCGAACAACACGATTCTGTTTGTCGGTTATCAGGCAATCGGAACGCTCGGAAGATCACTTCTCGAAGGTGCTACAGAGGTAAAACTTTTTGGTGAGACCGTTTATGTTGGTGCAGAAATCTGCCAGATGCCGGGCATCAGCGGTCATGCCGATGTAAACGGACTTATGACCTGGATTAAATCTTTCAGTCAGAAACCGACAAAAGTTTTTGTTACACATGGTGATGATGAAGTGACGGAAATTTTTGCAAGACGTCTTGAGGAAGAACTTGGACTGGATGCAATGGCACCGTTCAGCGGCACCGTTTTTGACCTCGCAGAAAACGTCTGCATCTATGAAGCACAGGGCATCAAGATCACGAAAACTGCTGTTTCACCGAAGACTTCGAAGGCTGCACGTGCATTCCAGAAACTGGTTGCCATGGGACAGCGCCTTATGTCTGTTATCCGCAAGAGTGAAGGGATTCCGAACAAAGATCTCGACCGCTTTACGAGAGAAGTGCAGTCACTGTGTGATAAATGGGACCGTGATGATCTGTCATAAAGAACTGAAAATAAAAAACAATGTCAAGAACGCAAAAACCGGAGAGCCGATGTGGTTCTCCGGTTTTGCAATTGATGCCAAAGTATGCGAGAGAAGCTGTCAGTGGCAGGTTCTCTGTATGTACTTATATACAGCATGTAGCTGTACAGGAAAAAAATTTAGTTTAAAGCTTCTTTCAGAGCTTTGGAAAGCTGGTCCGGACAGGATGTTGGTCTGAATCCGCAGCGGATCCCTTCGAGTCTGCTGATTGCTTCTTTGGCATCCATGCCTTCGATCAGTTTGGCTACGCCCTGTGTGTTGCCGGAGCATCCGCCCTGAAATTTTACATCATGAACTTTTCCCTGTTCGTCAATTTCAAATGAGATGGCGCTTGAACAGACGCCGGATGTTTTATATACCATAATATCAACCTCCTTGAGACAGTATAGCAGAAAAGAAAAAAAGTTTCCATATAAACGCAACATTTGGTATAATAAAAAAGTATATTTAAAGTTGCTGTGAACGGAGTGAACAGTAACTATTTAAACTTAACAGAACTGTTCATGACAAAATAACAGATGTGAAATGTTAAAAGTAGAATGATATGTTTGGGAACAGTACAGAATACAGAAAAAAGACAGGAGAATTTTATCATGAGATGTATCGGTATTATTGGAGCGATGGAAGTAGAGGTTGCAAGTTTGAAAGAGCGCATGCAGGATGTGGAGATCACACGCAAAGCTTCCATGGAATTTTATGCCGGTGTTTTAGAAGGCAAAAAAGTAGTAGTTGTCCGCTCTGGAATCGGTAAAGTAAATGCAGCAATTTGTACACAGATCCTGATCGACGATTTCCATGCAGAAGTCGTGATCAATACAGGTATCGCAGGAAGTCTGAATGCAGATATCAACATCGGTGATATTGTAGTTTCCACAGACCTTATCCATCATGATATGAATGCAGTAGCATTTGGTTATCCGGTAGGTCAGATTCCGCAGATGGATGCATTTTCTTTCCACAGTGATGATGCACTCCGCAAGCTGGCAGTGCAGGCATGCAAAGAAGTCAATCCGGACATCGAAGTATTTGAGGGTCGTATCGCATCCGGTGATCAGTTTGTTGCAGACCAGAGTGTAAAAGATTTCGTCGTAAAAGAATTCGGTGCATATGCCGTTGAAATGGAGGGCGCAGCAATCGCTCAGGCAGCATACCTTAACAATGTTCCGTTTCTTGTGATCCGTGCGATCTCCGACAAAGCAGACGGAAGTGCAGAAATGGATTATCCGACATTTGAGGCAATGGCAGCAGAGCACAGCTTCAAACTGACACTTCGTATTCTGAAAGACATTCAGGGCTGATCGCGGCACATTTCGCATAGTCCTGCATAAAATGATAGGGACGATGGTAAAGCAGGAGCCTGTCCATGTATTATGACAAGTTTTTACCATTTTATCTGACTTATGCCAGTCCGGCGCTTTATAGCGGAGAACGCATGCAGGAAAGAGAATTTGCCCTGATGAAATCTTATTTTCCGGATACAGCACTCAAAGTGCAGGAAAAAGTAGAAGAAGAATGTGAGCTTCTGGATTATGAAGGAAGCAGACTTTATGACGAATATCCCGACAGACTGATGATGCGCAGCCTTTGCAGACAGATACGCGAGCAGGTTGCAGGGGAACTTGAGATGCAGGAGATTTCGGATCGTTTTCTGGATGATCTGATCGAAGTGCTTCTGTATCAGGAAATTTCAAGGAGACGCTGCAGACGGCGCAGATGCCGGGGATTCTGACAGGAAGCTTTGTATCACAGATGTACAGTGTGACAGAAAGAAAGATTTATTTTATATGATGACATTACAGGAATTTTTGAAAAAACAATTTGATGAAGAGCTGATGCTTGCAGTATTAAGTGGTCAGAGAAGCAAGGAAAAAGATGCTCCGTCCCGTGTGCGGATACGCCCGATCAAACTGAAAGGCAGTGTCTGTTATCAGGCATCCTCGACGGTGGGAACGAAGGTGCTCCACTCGAATTATACAAGAGAAGAAATCATTTCCTATGTGGAGGCAAACCTTGGCGAAGGCTGTTTTTCGCAGTTTCAGATACAGGGAAGATGCGTGGATGGGACGGTTCTGGTCAGCAAAAAAGGCAGGCAGACAATCAAAGTCAAAAAGCATCCGGCGCGGGAAACAGTCAGAATCCAGGCGCATAACCGGGTGAAACAATATATTCTAAAAGAAGGGACGGCAGTTCCGTTTCTTGTGGACCTTGGCGTGATGAATCGTGAGGGCAAAATCCACAATACTTCTTATGACAAATTTAAGCAGATCAACCGTTTTCTGGAATTTATCGAGGATATTCTTCCGGCGTTGTCCAGAGAACGGGAGATCACGATTCTGGATTTCGGATGTGGCAAATCTTATCTGACCTTTGCCATGTATTATTATCTGAAAGAACTCAAAGGATACGATGTCAATATCATCGGCCTTGATCTGAAAGAAGATGTTATTAAGAAATGTAACGGCCTTGCTCAGAAATATGGCTATGACAAGCTGCATTTCCTGCATGGTGATATTGCAGATTATGAGGGGGTACAGAAGGTCGATATGGTCGTGACGCTCCATGCCTGTGACAAGGCGACAGATTATGCGCTTGCAAAAGCTGTCGAGTGGGATGCGCAGGTGATCTTATCTGTGCCGTGCTGCCAGCATGAGCTGAACAGTCAGATCCACAATGAACTTCTGGAGCCGGTGCTGAAATACGGCATCCTGAAAGAACGTATTTCGGCGCTTCTGACAGATGGCATCCGTGCGGAATTACTTGAATCGCAAGGATATAGTACACAGATCCTTGAATTTATTGATATGGAACATACCCCGAAGAATCTTCTGATCCGTGCGGTCAAAAATGAAAAAGCTCATTTCCCGGAGGGACTTCCTGCGATGAACGATGCGCTGAACAGCCATCTGACACTGGAAAAACTGCTTTATCCGGACGGGCTGCACCTTAAGAAGGGAGTCTGAAACCATGCTAAAAGTACTGAAAAGGTTTTTGATCCTTCTGGTAATCTTCATACTGGGAGTGACCGGTACGGTGTTTCTTATGAATAACGAAACGACGGATGACCGTTCAGATATGAACAATCCGACGCTTCCGGAATTGATGGTGGATTTTAACGGAACGCTTGCAAACCGCATGTATGGTTACCGACAGCCGATGGAAGCAGATTTTGTCCGTGACAGCGTGACACCACTTGATACAACGAAGAAGCTGACAATTGCAATCAATCCTTATGACGAAAAGGTAAAGAGCCTTTCTTATGAGGTGCGTACTTCCGATGGAACAAAGATCGTCGAAAACCGTAAGATCAAAGATCTGAATTCTTCAGGATCGGACGGTTATCTCCGCGCACAGATCGAGATCAATTCCGGGCTTCTGATGAATCAGGAGTATTCCATGCAGCTGACGGTCGATACAAATGATGGAGAAGCCTATTATTATACGAGAGTCGTTTCAAGATCCTCTACAAATACGCAGGCTTATGTGAAATTTGCATCTGATTTTGCGCAGATGTGTATGGACAAAACTTCGGCAGATAATCTTGCCGCATATCTGGAATCCGCAGATTCAGCGACGACAAATTTTGCATCCGTTTCCATTAAATCACCACTTTCTGTGATAAGCTGGGGCAATTTAAATCCGCAGATCACAAAGAAAGGGATACCGGTCATCAAAGAGATCAATGAGACGACTGCAAGTATTTCACTGGAATATGAAATCTGTGCCGCAAATGAAAACGGTGGTGCAGAATATTATAATGTAACAGATTTTTACCGCCTGCGTTATTCGGAAGACCGTATTCGTCTGCTTGATTTTGAGCGGTCCGCAGGACAGGTATTTGACCCGAAACAGTCAGTGATCACGGATGACGGATTGCTGCTCGGAGTCCGTAACAAAAACGTGACCTATCTTACAAATACAGAGGGAAGTGTGACGGCTTTTGTGCAGGAAGGGGCACTCTGGACTTATACACAGAACAACGGCAAGTTTGCACAGGTGTTTGATTTCCGTAAGGCGGCAAAAGGAGATTTCCGTGATTCACATACGGAACATGACATTAAGCTTCTGAGCGTGGAAGACGACGGCGATGTCAATTTTATGGTCTATGGTTACATGAACCGCGGAAACCACGAAGGCTACTGCGGAGCCGGAATCTATCATTATAATCATGACCAGAATGTAGTTGAGGAGAAAGTATTTATCCCGACGACAGAGTCGTTTGAGTTTTTGAAATCCGATCTCGGTACATTGAGTTATGTAAACAAGAAAAACCAGCTGTTCCTGCTCCTTTCCGGAAGTCTTTACCAGATCAATATTGATGACAGCGAATATAAAGTTCTGGCAGAAAACATCGACAGTAATCAGTTTGCCGTATCTGAGACGAATGCACATGCGGCATGGAGAATCACGGACGGTGATCAGGCGGGACAGATCGAATACATTGATTTTGACTCACTTAAGACAAGAAATAATACACCGGATGCTTCGCAGCAGTTTCGAGTACTCGGTTTTATGAATGAAGACCTGATTTATGGAAATGTGCTTGACGGGGACAGCCTTACTGATGAAAACGGACATACGGTCGACGGAATTACATCAATAAAGATAGAAGATTTTGACGGAAATATCAAAAAAGAGTATCATCAGGATGGATATTATATTACAGACGTGACGGTCGGAAGTTCTATGATGGAATTTAACCTGTCAGAAAAGAATGGAAATGCGTACACCGTAAAGAATAAAGACAATATCATGAACAATAAGAAAACTTCGGCAGATCTGGTTTCTGTGGAGCAGACGAGTACGACACGTCAGGGTGTTATCGTCAAGCTGGTATTCACTGACAAACCGGAGGCAGATGAACCGCTGATTCTTACCGCCAAAATAAAAAACGGCAGCGAGAATATTGTTCAGGTCGAAGTGGACAAGAGCCAGCTTGGAAACGTTTATTATGTATATGCCCGCGGTGGATTGGACAGTGTGTGGACTGATCCGGCACAGGCAGTACTGCAGGCAGACAGCCGGACAGGTGTGGTTTTGAACAGGGCACAGCAATATGTCTGGGAACGTGGAAATATGAAAACACAGCTTACGTTGAATACGGAGGATGTTCCTGAAATCATCCGAAGTGGTTCATGGGATAAAGACAAGCTGCAGGAAGGTTTGGGAGATTCCGGAACTGTGATCGATCTTACCGGATGCAGTCTGGAAAATGTCCTTTATGAGATCAGCGCACAGCGTGCAGTTATAGCAAAAACCGGTGCAGATACCAGTGTCGTGATCGTCGGATATGACGCATACAATACATGGCTTCTGAATCCGGCAACAGGTGAGGTCAGCCCGTATGGAATGAACGACAGTACCGCTCTTTTCCAGCAGGCGGGCAATGTATTTATTTCTTATCTTGATAACCAAAAATAATTTTACAGGGGGACAGGCTTATGTTAAGCAAAGGCATCGCAAAACTTGTACAGTATGGAGTTGAGTCAGGACTGGTTCCGGAGTGTGAGAAAAATTACACAACGAACCTTCTTCTGGATGTATTTCACGAAGATGAATACACTGAGCCGGAAGAGAAATTTTCCGGTGTGGATCTGGAAGAAACTCTGAATGAACTTCTGGATGAAGCAGTAAAGAGGGGACTGATCGAAGACAGTGTGGTCTACCGTGATCTTTTTGACACCAGACTGATGAACTGCCTGATGCCCCGTCCGGCGCAGGTTCAGAAAGAGTTCTGGGACAGATATCAGGATGATCCGCAGAAAGCAACAGATTATTTTTACAAACTGAGCCAGGACAGCAACTATATTCGCCGTTATCGTGTAAAGAAGGATCAGAAATGGAAGGTGGACAGCCCGTATGGAGAAATTGACATTACGATCAATCTTTCCAAACCGGAAAAAGATCCGAAAGCGATCGTAGCAGCAAAAAATGCCAAAGCAAGTAGTTATCCGAAATGTCTGCTCTGCCCGGAAAATGAGGGATATGCAGGACGTGTAAACCACCCGGCAAGACAGAACCACAGAATCATTCCGATCACGATCAATGATACACCATGGGGATTCCAGTATTCTCCGTATGTATATTACAATGAGCACTGTATCGTGTTTAACAGCAAACATACCCCGATGAAGATCGAGAGAAATGCATTTATCAAGCTGTTTGATTTTGTCAAACTGTTCCCGCATTATTTCCTGGGTTCCAATGCGGATCTTCCGATCGTTGGCGGCTCCATTCTGAGCCATGACCATTTCCAGGGCGGTCATTATACATTTGCAATGGCAAAAGCTCCGATTGAGAAACATGTGACGATCCCGGGTTATGAGGATGTAGAGGCTGGCATCGTTAAGTGGCCGCTGTCAGTGCTTCGTATCCGTCATAAAGACTCTGACCGTCTGGTCGATCTTGCGACACATGTACTGGAAGCTTGGAGAGGATATACCGATGAAGCAGCATTTATTTTTGCTGAGACAGACGGTGAACCGCATAACACGATCACTCCGATTGCACGTAAAGTCGGCGACATGTATGAGCTGGATCTGACACTTCGAAACAACATCACAACCGAAGAAAATCCGCTTGGCGTATATCATCCGCATGCGCAGTATCATCACATCAAAAAAGAAAATATCGGTCTGATAGAGGTCATGGGACTTGCCGTACTTCCGGCACGTCTGAAAGAAGAACTGGAACTTCTTGAAGAATACATTCTGGAAGGCAAAGACATCGCTTCCAACGAAAAGATTGAGAAACATGCGGCATGGGCAGCAGAAGTGCTCCCGAAATACAAGGACATCAACAAAGACAACATCCATGAAATCCTCCAGAAAGAGGTTGGCAATGTGTTTGTACATGTACTCGAAGATGCCGGTGTATACAAATGCACACCAGAAGGAAGAGAAGCATTTATGAGATTCATCGAGACATTATAATTACATAGTGTAAAAGCATCAGAAAGTGGAACCCGGAAGAAATTTCGGGTTCTTTTTGTATATATTCAGAAAAATTTTTACAGCCATGCAACAAAACCATGCTAAAATGACACTAATATACAGATGCATCAAACAGAACACAGAACCGGCGGGGGCCGGGCAGAAACAGAGGTGAAACATGGACGATTTAAAAAAGCCTGAAGTATTTGCCGCATATTATGAAAAGGTGTACAGGGAACTGTATTATTTTGCACTCCATACACTGAAGAATCCGCAGGATGCGGAGGATGCCGTGAGTGAGACAGTTACAGATGCGTTTGCAACAGTGGAGAAGCTGCGTGATAATGAGAAATTCCGGGTATGGATTTTTCAGATACTGTCCAATAAATGCAAGCGCAAACTAAAAGAATATACCCAAAAGACGGTTGAACTGCCGGATGACCTGCCGACAGGCGATGCGACGGAAGAATCGTTGCAGGTACGGGAGGCACTGGATCGTCTGGACGAAACAGAGCGGCGGATCATCTGCCTCAATGTCATTGGCGGATTCAAGAGCCATGAGATCGGAGAAATGATGCAGATGAACCACAATACGGTCCGTTCGCGGATCAGCCGCGGGCTGAATAAGATGAAAGAATTTCTTGCATAGAAAGGAGGCAGCAATATGGATGACAGAGAATTGATGGATAAGATCAGGAAATCAATGGAAGATACTCCGGTGCCGGATTCCCTGAAACCGGAGAATGTACAGAAAATGCTCGAAGAGCAGAGCAAAAATCAACAGCCAGATGAAGCAGCCCGGACGGAGAAAGAAGATCAGCCAAAAGGCACCGCCACACACAGATTCTGGAATGCCCGAACTTCCCGATATATCGGTGCAGCAGCGGCAGTCGTTGTAATTGCAGCCCTGGGAATCACTCCGGGGATGTTAAAGACGCGTACCGGGGCAAAGTCAGGAGACACAACATATACAGCAAGTAATGATGCACAGACCGCCTCGGAGTCTGCTAATGAAACGGCACTGGAACAGGCAGATATTCAAAGTGCCGAAGAATCCGACACAACAGAATTTGACACAGTTTCACCGGAAGCAGCCGAACCTGTCAAAGCTGCACAGGCGACAGATCCGGTCTCAGGCATTGCCCATATGGACAGCTATGATGATCTGTACAACATGCTTAAAGAATGGAATGAAAACCCGACTACCAGTAACTATGCCCGTGTAATGACAATTGAAGAATCGGCCGACACTGGAAGCGCAAATACAGCGGCAGCATCAGATATGGCGTCATCGGATGCAGCTTCCCCGGACAGCGCAATTGCTGCGTATCCTGAGGGCAAAATCGATTCTGCTTTCAGCTATGATGAAAAATCGGATTCGGATGATTATTCATCAACCAACACACAGGAAGAAATGATTGACGAAGCAGATATTGTAAAGACAGACGGAACCTACATTTATGCGATGGACAGCAAGGGCACAGTCAGGATCGTAGACGCGGCGTCCATGAAGCTGATTGGAACGATTAACGGCGAAAACAGTGCCGATTACAAAGAAATGTATGTGGAGGGAAGCTGCCTGCAGTTAATCCGCCAGCAGGTGGAATACGTCACTTACAAAGGAGAACTGAATCTTCCGTCAGCGAGTGATGAGGACTCCGACAGCGACAGTATGCAGTCAGTACGCTCAAGCTACAGCATGCCGGTGACGACCGTTTCTGTTTTGACATACGATATATCGGACAGAACTGCTCCGAAACTGACAGGAACTTATCAGCAGGACGGTTCCTATCTCTCATCCAGACGAAGCAACGGTTATCTGTATCTTTTTACTTCCTACACGCCGGATACGGGAAACAATGCAGATCAGCTTGAGTATTATGTCCCGAGAAGCGGACAGGAATATATCGCATATGATCATATTTACCTGCCGGAGCAGGAGGGTGCGGATGATTTTTCCTACAATGGAAAGGCATATCTGGTTTCCGGCGCAGTTGCAGTCGGGACACCGGATCAGGCTTCTGACATCATGGCAGTTGTCAGCGGTGCAGAAACCTTCTACGTGAGTGAAAACAATATTTATTCCGCAGTATCGACCTGGAACGAAAAAGAGACCCGTACAGAACTTGTACGCATTGGTTATGCAGACGGCAAATTCACGGACGGAAGCACCGGCTCCGTCGCAGGAGAGCTCAATGACAACTTTTCATTAGACGAATACGCAGATCATCTCCGCGTGGTAACGACTGTGGAATCCTGGAGTTCTGATTACAGTGATTTTTCACGGAGCAACAGCCTGTATGTGCTGGATTCTTCAATGAAAACAGTTGGTAAGATCGAGAATCTTGCAGAAGGTGAAGAAATCAAATCTGCCCGCTTTATGGGGGAGACCGGGTATTTTGTCACATACAAAAACACAGACCCGCTTTTCTCCGTTGATCTTTCAGACCCGGAAAATCCGAAAGTGCTCGGTGAGCTGAAAATTACCGGATTTTCCTCTTACCTGCACTTCTATGGCGAAAACAAGCTGCTCGGAATCGGATGGGAGACAGATCCGGATACCGGAAATACGATTGGGATGAAATGCTCAATGTTTGACATCAGCGATCCGTCCGATGTAAAAGAGACTGACCGTTTTGTACTGAAGGACGTTTCTTTCTGTGATGCACTTACAAATTACCGTTCGATCCTGGCTGCGCCGAAGAAAGGCCTGTTTGGTTTTGCCTACGGTATGTACGGAAGCAATTCGGATATCTATGATTCAAGTGAAAACTTCTATTACAGTGTATTCTCCTTTGATGAAGAAGACGGTTTTGTTCCGAACGCTTATGTGAAGATGAACGACTGTGGCCTTTTTGACGATAGAATGGAATGGCAGGACTACCGTACTGCACGCGGTATTTATATCAAAGATACTTTTTACCTTGTGACCGAGAAAGGAATTGCTTCCTATAATATAGCGGATGATTATTCTGCTGCCGGAATCCTTAAGTGGAACGAATAAAAACAGCGGTTCTCCCTGATTTACTCCTTGCAGGAATCCGTTGAATAGTCTATACTAGAAATCAATTGGATGAGAAATGAATAAACAGAGAGGTATAGATTATGAAGCTCACAACTGTAAAAGAAATTTATAAAAACAGAGAAGCATACCTGAACAAAGAGGTATCCGTAGGAGGATGGGTACGAAGTGTACGTGGATCCAAGGCATTTGGATTTATCGTACTTCATGACGGTACTTTTTTTGAGACTCTGCAGGTCGTATATCATGACAACATGCCAAACTTTGCAGAGATCAGCAAATTAAATGTTGGTGCTGCGATCATTGTCAAAGGTACACTGGTTCCGACACCGGAAGCAAAACAGCCATTTGAAATTCAGGCAGAAGAAATACAGGTAGAGGGTGCATCTGCTCCGGACTATCCGCTTCAGAAAAAACGCCATACACTGGAATACTTAAGAACCATGACACATTTAAGACCGAGAACCAACACTTTCCAGGCAGTGTTCCGTGTACGTTCTCTTTGTGCATATGCGATCCACAAATTCTTCCAGGAGAAGGGATTTGTATATGTACACACTCCACTGATCACAG
>ERZ773188.1323-NODE-1323-length-28011-cov-19.097975_pt1 | contig 28011 bp, 22 predicted proteins | sample MGYA00581011_ERZ773188 | MGnify/ENA primary metagenome ERZ773188 (study PRJEB29015, sample SAMEA2737798) | human gut metagenome | biome: human gut; feature: human-associated habitat; material: faeces | place: China | collected 2012 ...
CGATGAGCTTCGCGGTCTGGACGGCGGGCTCATTGTAGAAGTAGTTGGAGCAGTGCAGGATCGTGTGGGCGCGCTCTTCGAGGCATTTCACGATCGCGGGATGGCAGTGACCGAGACCGTTGACGGCGATACCGCCGATGAAGTCGAGGTACTTGTTGCCGTCCTTATCGAAGACGTAAGCACCTTCGCCGCGCTCGATGGAAAGGGGCATACGGACGTGGTTGCCATAGAGATACTTGTCGCCGTTCTCGATGACTTCGGCGTTGGTCTTGAACTTTTCGATCATTATTATGTCCTCCTATAATAAAAGTTGGGTGTATGTTTTACCATTTGATGCCGACGCTCGGCTGTGCGGTGCCGATCGTCGTGCCGGTGCCCTCGTTCGTGAAGGCCTCGTAGAGCACGGAGTGCGGCTTGCGGCCGTCGATGATGTTGACGCTCGTCACGCCCTCTTCGATGGCCTGCACGCAGCAGTCGACCTTCGGGATCATGCCGCCGGCGATCGTGCCCTTGTCCTTGAGCGCCTTGACATCCTCGATGTTCAGATAGCTGATGACGTCGCGGATCTTGATGTCGTTGCACAGGCCCTCGATATCGGTGAGGATCACGAGCTTTTCAGCGCCCAGCGCGGAAGCGAGCTTGCCCGCGGCGGTATCGCCGTTGATGTTGAAAGTGTGGCCCTGACCGTCGGTGCCGACGGGGGCAATGACGGGGATGTAGCCCGCGTCGAGCATGGCGAAGATGGGCTTGGGATCGACATAGTCGATGTCGCCCACGTAGCCGTGGACCTCGTCGCGCTGGTGGCAGTGATAGATGTCACCGCTGACACCAGAGAGGCCGACCGCCTTGCCGCCGAGCTTGTTGATAAAGCCGACGAGCTCGGTGTTCACCTGGCCGACGAGCACCATCTCGACAACACGCATGATGTCGGCGGAGGTGTAGCGCAGGCCCTCGATGAACTCGACGGGGATGTCGAGCTTTTCGAGCATCTTATTGATGCCGGGGCCGCCGCCGTGGCTGAGCACGGGCTTCATGCCGAGGAGCTTGAGCAGCACCACGTCGTGCATGACGGCGTCCTTGAGCTCTTCGTTGATCATGGCGTTGCCGCCGTACTTGATGACGATGATCTTACCCTGATACTTCTGAAGGTAAGGCATTGCCTCCATCAGAGTTTCGACCTTGTTTGCGATATCGCTCATGGTGGAGCCTCCTTCAAAAATTAGGTGCGGTAGTCGCCGTTGATCTTGACGTAATCGTAAGTGAGGTCGCAGCCCCAGGCCTTGGCCTCGCCGTCGCCCTGATAGAAGCGGACGATGACGGTAATGTCATGCTCGGTGAGGACCTTCTTGGCGAGCTCTTCGCTGAAGTCCGCGCCGAAGCCGTCCTTCATGACCTGCACTTCGCCGGCAGCGCTCTTGATGATGCAGTCGGCACGGGTCGGGTCAACGTCAGCGCCCGAGTAACCGGCAGCGGCCATGATGCGGCCCCAGTTGGCGTCCCGGCCGAAGACGGCAGCCTTGAAGAGCATGGAGCCCGCGATGGACTTGGCGACCAGGCGCGCGTCGTGCTCGGTGGGCAGGCCGTAGGCCTCGACCTCGATGAGGTGGGTCGCGCCTTCACCGTCGGAAGCGACGCGGCGGGCCATATCGGTGCAGATGGCGAGCACAAGGTCGGCCATCGCCTTCTTGTCTTCTTCGGTCTTGATCTCAACGCCGGAAGCGCCGTTGGCGAGCAGGAAGATCGAGTCGTTCGTGGAGGTGTCGCCGTCGACGGTGCACATGTTGAAGCTCTTATCCACAGCCGCGGAGAGCATCTTCTGCAGGTCTGCGGGATCCGCCTTGGCGTCGGTCGTCACGTAGACGAGCATCGTCGCCATATTGGGGTGGATCATGCCAGAGCCCTTGGCCATCGCGCCGATCTTCACGGTGCCGGTGGAGAGCTGCAGCTCATAGGCGCACTCCTTGCGGACGGTATCGGTGGTCATGATGGCATAGGCAGCCTCGGAGCCGTTCTCCTTGGCAAGCTTTGCGGGAATGATCTCGCGGATGCCCTGAAGCACCTTGTCGACCGGAAGTCTCTGGCCGATGACGCCGGTGGAGCAGACGAACACTTCGTCCTCGCCGAGGCCGAGCAGCTTTTCCGCCTCGCGCTCAACGGTGCGGGCGTCTTCGATGCCCTGCTTGCCGGTGGCGGCGTTGGCGTTGCCGGAGTTGATGACGACGGCGCGGGCCTTGCCCTTTTTCAGGATCTCGCGGTCAAGGATGACCGGAGCGGCGCAGAACTTGTTCGTGGTGAAGCAGGCCGCGCAGGAGCAGGGCAGGTCGGAGTAGAGAACAGCGACGTCGGGCTTCTTGTTCTCGCGCTTTTTGATGGCGGTGTAGACCGCGCCGGCGGTGAAGCCCTGCGGCGTGGTAACGCCGCCCTCGATCTTTTTCAGATTGGACATGTGGGGGGATCTCCTCTCTTAACGTTAGTTTAACAGCATTCTTGCCTAAATCGGGTCGAAACTCGTCGAACCGAAAATTACGGATACATCGGGGGCATCATGAGGCCGGTGGTCTCGGGCAGGCCCATGATGAGGTTCATGTTCTGGATGGCCTGGCCGGCTGCGCCCTTGCCGATGTTGTCGATCACGGAGGAGACGATCAAGCGGTGGGTGCGCTTGTCGAAGGTCGGGGTCATCTCGCAGAAGTTCGTGCCGTAGACCCACTTGGTCTGAACGGGCAGGCTCGCCGGGAAGACCTTGACGAAGGGCTCATCCTTGTAGAAGTCCTTGTAGAGCTCGTAAACTTCCTCGTTGGTGAAGTCTCTGTCACAGGTAGCGTAGATGGTGACCTCGATACCGCGGACCTGGGGCAGGAGGTGCGGCTGGAAGTTGATGTACTGCCAGGTCTCGGGCTTCATCAGATCCTTGCCGGTGATGTAGGCGATGTTCTGCTCGATCTCGGGCGTGTGGCGGTGGCCGCCGCCGAGGGCGTAAGCGCAGAAGTTGTTCTCCGCCTCAGTGAGGAGCTTGTTGAGGGCGGGACGGCGGCCTGCGCCGGTGTAGCCGCTCTTGGCATCGATGACGATGGTGTTGTCAACGATGTGACCGGCCTTGAGCATGGGCTGGAGGCCGAGGGTGGAGGCGGTGGGATAGCAGCCGGGGTTGGCGATGAGCTTCTTGCCCTTGGCAAGGTCGCGCATGACCTCAGGGATGCAGTAAACAGCGTCGTGGGTCATCTTGGCGTCGGGGTGCTTCTGGCCGTACCACTTCTCCCAGACGTCGACATCGCGGAAGCGGATGTCAGCGCCGATATCGATGATGGCGCAGTCCTCAGCGAGCACGATCTCCGCCCACTTGGCCACGTCGCCAGAGGGGACCTGGATCATGATGACATCGCTCTTCTTCGCGGTCTCGCGGACGTTCTCCTCCGTGAGGTCCATGATGACCTGATCATAGAAGCCGCGCAGAGCGGGATGATGCGTAGAGATGGCATCGCCGACACCGTAGGTATCGAGCACGTTGACAAGCTCTCCCTCGTGGTGGTTGACCATCATGCGGAGCACTTCGCCGCAAACATAACCGGTAGCACCGATGCAGGAATAATGGATCATGTCTGTTTTCCTCCTTGTTGATTCGACATTTTGTCTGACAATTTTGTACTGCTTGGAAAATCCCGTGTGTAGGCATTGAATTTTCTTTGTTGATATTGTATAATCCAAAAGCAGTTTTGAAAAGCGAATATATTTTTATATGCGCATTCCAAAATGGAATCTTTGAGGTATTGTTGATTATTGAGGGCATTTATAATGAGTATTCGTAAATATATTGCCTATCTCCGCACTGTGGAGACCGGCAGCATCACTCAGGCGGCGAACGAATTGGGCTATACGCAGTCCGCCGTGAGCAAGATGATCTCCGATCTTGAGCAGGACTGGCAGGTCAAGCTCTTAACGCGCAACCACTCCGGCATCGAGATCTCCTCCGACGGCATGGTGCTCCTGCCCACGATCCGCGAGATCGTCAAGGACTATGAGGACCTCAACTTTGCCGTGTCCGAGCTGCATGGCGTGCAGTCCGGCACGCTGCGCCTCGGGTGCTTTACAAGCCTTGCCATCAGCCTGCTGCCGGAAATTCTGAAGGACTTCCACCAGACGTACCCCAACATTCAGATCCAGCTGATGACTGGCGAGTATTATGAAATTTCCGAATGGCTGCGCCGCGGCGCGATCGACTGCGGCTTTCTTGCCATCCCCGCCTCCAACGACTTTGAGACGACGCCCATCCTGCACGACACGATGGTCGCCATTCTCCCAAAGGATCACCCAATGGCGGACGCGTCCGTCTTCCCGCTCGAGCAGCTGCCGCACGAGAACTTCGTGCGCCTGATGGAGATCGAAGACTACGAATTCAACCGTCTGCTCGACCATTACAACATCCATCCCGAGGTCACCTATGACACGACGAGCGACTTCGCGCTCTTGTCCATGGTCGAGGCGGGACTTGGCATCGGCATCGTACACAGCCTGCTCATCAAGCACGGACGCTACCGCGTCGCCGCGCTGCCGCTCAACGTCAAGCAGTCGCGCGAGATCGGCATCGCCGCGAAAAAGGGCTTTCTCCCCTCCACGATCACGCAGCTTTTCCTCCAGCACGTGGTCGACTACACCAAGGATATGGGCGAGATCACCGTCATCCGGCACTGAGTTTTTCTTGAAAAATCAGGGAAAATTTCATTTTCCAACCGGCGGTTGGAAAGGATTTTCCCCGATTCAACCACCGCGCCATTGTCAATCCTCCCCATGCCCCCTATACTGAGTCCATAACCGGTGATTCAAAGCCGCGGCTGCAGCACGGGGCAAGGAAGGATCAACATGTTACGATCGGCGATCAGGCGTTTGCACGCGATGTGCTGCCTGAATATGAGGGAAACGTCGGCGCCTGACTTCCCGTTCGACGCGGGACACCCGCTCATCGCGTTTCCAACGCTCATTTTACTATTATAATGCAGTGCAGGAGGATAGACAACTTGGAAGAATCGACAATGGGCGCGCGCATTCTGCGCCGCCGTAAAGAAAAAGGACTGACACAGGAGGCGCTGGCCAATCAGCTCGGCGTCAGCAATCAGGCCGTGTCAAAGTGGGAGGGCGATGTCTGCTGCCCTGACCTGCAGCTTTTGCCGCTGCTGGCCGACACGCTGGAGCTCAGCCTCGACGAGCTCTTTGGACGCGAAAGCATGGCAAAAACCGCCCAAAAAGCGGAAGCGGACAGCCAGATCTTGTCCGTCGCGGTCGAACTGCCGTGGGAGGATGACGACGCCATCCACGCCGTGCTCTTCCAGGGGCACCGGCTGCTCCAACCGAAACAGGAGAGCCTGTTCCGCCACGACAAATACGACGAGATCCGCAAGACCGTCGAGCTGCACTTTTCCGGCACGGCGCAGGATATTTACAGCGATTTTTCCGTCGTCTGCACCGATTCGACGATCTCCGGCAGCGTCAGAGCCGGTGACGGCGTGACCTGCACCGACGTTGGCGGCGATGTGTCCGCGGGCGATGACGTGACCTGCGGCAATGTCGGCGGCAATGTGCAGGCGGGCGACAGTGTGCACTGCACCGGCGACGTGCAGGGCAATGTCCGCGCGAGCGACAGCGTCACCTGCGGCAATGTCGGCGGCGACGTGTCCGCAAACGACAGCGTCCGCTGCGGCGAGGTCAAGGGCAACGTCCGCGCAAGCGACAGCGTCACCTGCGGCGACATCAGCGGCAGCGTGAGCGCCGAGCGCGTGCGCTGCACCAAAGCCGGCGGCGAAGAGCAGGAGAGCTTTACTTTCACCAAGAAGGGCAAGAGCTTTTCCTTCCCTCTCCGATAAAACCGTAAAAGCGCGGCCTTAAGAGGTCGCGCTTTTTTCCTTGTCATCGCGGCGGGTTTGTGTTACCATAACTTTGACAAAGGAAAAGGTGGGAAAATCATGGAAAATACCTTCAAGAGCTCCGTCTTCGGCGGCTTCAACCGCGATGACGTCATTCGTTATATCGAAAAAACCTCGCTCGAGAGTAAGCAGCAGATCGAAGCGCTCGAGCAGGAGAGCGACGGCCTCTGCCGCGAGAATGCAGAGCTGCGCGACAAGCTCGCCGCCGCCGAGCGTGAGCGCGACAAGTTTGCCGAGTCCTATTCGACCGCGTCCAGCGCGCAGGACGCCCTCAAAAAAGGTCTGACCGCCGCGCAGGAGACGATCTCCGAGCTGCGCGCGCAGATCGAAGAGGGCGCGCAGAAGCTCGCGAGCGCCAAGGCCGACTGCGACCGCCAGCTGAAAGCCAAAGAGGAGGCTGCCGAGCAGCGCATCGCCGAGCTGGAAGCGCAGCACGCCGAACGCCTTTCCGCCGCCGAGCAGGAGCGCAAGCGCCTTTTAAGCGAGCTTGACGAGCTCCGCCCGCAGGTCGAGGAATACGGCCGCGTCAAGGCGCACATCGCCGACATTGAGCTCTCCGCCCGTGAGCGCGCCGACGCGCTCGACGCCGCCACGCGGGAGCGTTTGCAGGCAATGATCGCGGCATGCAGAGGGCACTGCGAGCAGGTGCTCTCGACGCTCGGCGCGACGTGTGAGAGCGTGTCGAACGAGCTCAAGCGCGCGGACGCTGCCGTCGCACAGCTGCCTGAGGCGTTCACCACGCTGGAGGGCCAGCTCGACGGGCTCAAAAAGTTAGAGCAGTGACAAGATAGCAAAAAAGAAGTGCGTTCCCGTTAGGAACGCACTTCTTTTTATGCTAATTCGCTGTACTGATTAAAGATGTCTGCAAATTCGTCCAGATGCTCGCGCAGGCTGTCGGGCGCCTCGGTGCGGAAGTAAAGCACCTCTCCCCCGCGGCGCAGGATAAGAAACTGGTGGACTTCGTCCGGTTCATTTGGAAGCCGGGTATTTGGTTTGATAAATTCTGCGTAGTACGCCTCGTCAAAGCCGTCGATGAAAAGCGTCTGCGCATCGCTTCCCATGAAGTAGTCGCGCAGCTCATGCGTCAGCGGAACGGCCAGCGCGGAAATGCGCGGGACGTAGAAGTCGAGCTCCGTGCTGTACTGCATCCAAGTGTCGATCGTTCCCGCATACGGCGTTTCGCCGACAGAGTACACGTGCCCGCCGAGCAGCGTCGAGAGATCGCGCACACCATACCAGTCCGATCTCCTTTCGCCGCCGAGCATCTCGGTCCCGATATACGGCAGCGGCGGCTCGTCATAGCTGTCGCCGTAGGCCGTATCGTTCACTCGCCAGAAAATCAGCGCGAGCGCCAATACACCGGCAATGATCGTAAGCGCGCGGTCCGCTTTCGCCCAGCGGTTGCGCGGCATCTTCTCCACGCGCTCGCACGCCTCCATCGCGCGCTTGAGCGTCCACATCTCGTTTCTCTCCTTTGCCTCGCTCAGGATACCGAGGATACTGCCTAAGATAATGGACACAAACTGAATGACCTCGCTCTTTTCCATCGTGAGGAACGACATCACCGGGAGACTCAAGGCACTAAAAAGGAAATAGACGAGCCAGATGTCCACCACCAGGAAGATCATCGGCAGGAAATAGCTGCGGCGCAGCTTTTTGCACAGTCTGCGGTAGCCATAGGAGTCCGTACAGTCCTTCGGCGTGGGGACGTGCGCAGTTCTGTCACCGCGCCAGATATAGAAGATGCCGTCCTTCGTCCGGCAGACGTACTCCCAGCCCAGGCGGGCGCGCTTTTCGCGCAGGCTTTCGTCGGGGTCGTCATCGTCCGCGGCGGGCTCCAGATGATAGCGGCAGTCGCGCGGCTCGCCGATCACAAAATCGTCGTAGCGGAGCAGGAGCTTCCCCTCCGCCGCGCGCTCGGAAAGCCACTGCTCGATGCCGCGCGGGTCATAGGCGCTGGGCACAAAGCGGATGCTCTTCGTCTCGGGCTCATTCTCTTCGCTCGGCGCAGTCCCTCCGCTCTCCGGAAGCTCTGTTGCTTCGCGCAGGTTTTCGTCCATTCGCGCTCCCTCCTCTCTCCTCTCTATGGCAAAGTATAAAGAAGCGAGGGGGATTTTTCAAGCAAGTTCAGCGAGCATTGACAAAAATCGCGCGCAAGTTTATTGTTACACCGCAAAAAAGGCAGGAAATTCCTGCCTTTTTTCGTTTCACAGCAAAATCGGCTGAATTTGTCTTCCCTCCAGCGCCGCCTCGGCCGTCGGGATAATTTTGCGGAAGTCCGCGATCAGCGACGTGGGCTTCGCCTCGGCGTTGTCCTGCCCGAAGGGGACAAAATAGTAGTTCTTGCGGTTCAGCAGCACCGCGATGTTCGGCGCGCTCGCGGATAAGCCGTCATTCGTCGCAATGGCAAGCACAACGGGCTTGCCGTTGCGCAGGTGCCCCTTCGCCGCCATCGTCACCGCGCCGTCCGTGATGCCGTGGGCGAGCTTGGCAAGCGTATTTCCCGTGCAGGGCGCGATGACGAGCACCTCCATCGCGCCCTGCGGGCCGAGGGGCTCGGCTTCGACGATATTCCGCACGGCCCTCCTCCCCGCCAGCGCCTCCACACGGGTGACGAAGTCCTCCGCCGTGCCGAAGCGTGTGGAATACTTCGCTGCGTTTTCCGACAAAATCGGGACGATCTCATGCTCGCGCGCGATGTCCTCGTAGAGTTTCAGCAGCTCGGGATGGTTGCAGAACGAGCCGCAAAAGGCAAATCCGATCTTCATGCTTCCTCCTTGATGAGTCGACATAACGTCTTTTTGATGGCCCGCGCCGCCGTCTCTGGCGCGACGCGCCCGGGCAGCCCCCCTGCCTTGAGATACGAAAGGCGCAGCGTTTCGACCGCATCCATGTCAAAGCCGCTCGCGCTCGCAAGCTCGATGAGCAGGCAGTCCGGCGGCAGCTCGGCAAGGAGCGTTTCGTCCAATACCTGATGCGGCACGGTGTTGAACACCACGCGGAATTCCCCCAGCGTGCCGGAGAGGCGGTTCGTGTGCAGCGGCGCGTAGCCGAACGCGTCGATCCACGCAAGGTCCGACCGCTTGCGCGCACTGACGCTGACCTTCGCTCCCAGCGCGCTCAGATCGTGCGCGAGCACCTTTCCGATGCGGCCAAAGCCGAGCACGAGGCATGGCGTGCCGTGCAGCGTGACACTCGTGTGCTTCATCGCCGCCTCGATGGCCCCCTCCGCCGTCGGGATCGCGTTGCGCACGCTCAGTTCTTCCGAGGCAAAGTAGTCCGTGATCGTAAGCCCCAACGACTGCGCGAGCGTTGACGCGTCGTTTCCCACATTGCCCGCGAAAATGCGGTGCTCGCGCCGCAGCGAGCGCAGCAGGCTCTCCATCGTGAGCTCTGTGCCGCTCAAATAGCCGTTTTTCTCCGTCGGCAGCGGCAGGACGATAATGTCTGCTTTCAGCGCGTCGCACAGCGCCCGTTCATTCGGCGCACCGGTCAGCTCCCACGAGCAGACGTCGTATCCCTCCGCAGCCATCATCTGGGCAAGCAGGCGCATGCGTGCGTCGCCGCCCAGGAATGCTATCGTCTGGTCCATCTCATTCCCCCTTTTCCATAAAGGGTATGCCGCAGCGCGTGCGCGCATGACGCAAACTATTTTTGATTTTTTGCTTGACAGCTCTATTTTTATCGCTATAATAAGAATTATTCTAATTCTTATTATAGGAGAATCACATGACCAAGTACGCCCAGCAGATTCTCGATCTCGTTCTGTGCTCCATCGAGCACCCGACCGCCGAGCAGATTTTTCTGCAAATGAAGCAGGAAAATTCCAAAATCGCGCAAGCTACGGTGTATAACAACCTCAACGCGCTTGTAGCGGACGGCAAACTCATCCGCCTGTCGCAGCCCGGCGCGCCCGACCGCTACGACAACACCACGCGCCACGATCACCTGATCTGCACCCGCTGCGGCGCGCTCGCAGACTTCAAGTTCACCGACCTGACGCACGACATCGAAGCCGCGCTCGGCGCGCGCATCCAGTCCTACGACCTTCGTATCCACTATCTCTGCCCCGCCTGCCGCAAGGCGCAGGAGCAGCATGAAAATTTTGAAAGATGAAAAGGAGAATTTCACCATGAAGACCAACAAGTATTCCGGCACCAAAACCGAGCAGAACCTGCGCACCGCCTTCTCGGGCGAATCCGAGGCGCGCAACAAGTACACCTTCTTCGCCTCCACGGCCAAGAAAGAGGGCTATGAGCAGATCGCCGCGCTCTTCCAGAAGACCGCGGACAACGAAAAGGAGCACGCCAAGATGTGGTTCAAAGAGCTCCAGGGCATCGGCTCCACCGCCGACAATCTGCTCTCCGCCGCTGAGGGCGAAAACTACGAGTGGACCGACATGTACGATTCTTTCGCCAAGACCGCAGAGGAAGAGGGCTTTCCCGAGCTGGCGCAGAAGTTCCGCCTCGTCGGCGAGATCGAGCGCCATCACGAAGAGCGCTACCGCGCGCTGCTGCGCAACGTCGAGACCGCCAAGGTCTTTGAAAAGAGCGAGGTCAAGGTCTGGGAGTGCCGCAACTGCGGCCACATCGTCGTCGGCACCAAGGCCCCCGACGTCTGTCCCACCTGCAACCACCCCCAGAGCTACTTCGAAGTCCACGCGGAGAATTATTGAGAATCGTCAACTAAAACGAGAGCCGCAGGCTGTGCCTGCGGCTCTCTTACTATTCACTTACTCCTTCGGCAGCAGGATGCAGATCGTCGTGCCCTTGCCCTCTTCGCTATGAAGCTCGACTGTACCGTGATGGTACTGCACGGCGTGCTTGACGATGGAAAGGCCGAGGCCCGTGCCGCCGCTTGCCTTCGAGTGGCTCTTGTCCACGCGGTAGAAGCGCTCGAAGATGCGGCTCTGGTGCTCCGGCGCAATGCCGATGCCCGTATCGGCCACGGAGACGAACGCCTTGCCGTCCCGCTCGCCGACGCTTACCTTCATGCTGCCACCCTCGACGTTGTACTTGATGGCGTTGTCGCAGAGGTTATAGATGACCTCGTACAAAAGCCGCCGTACGCCTCCGATGGTCTCACTCTCGCCCTCGACGGCGATCGCGATGTTCTTCTCCGCCGCCGCGGTCTTGAGATCGTCCGCCGCCTCCTGCGAAAGCGTGAGCAGGTCGACCGTCTCGCGCGGCATTTCGTCGCCCTCGTCGAGCTGGGACAGGCGGATGATGTCGCCGATCAGCGTGACAAGGCGCTGCGCTTCTTTTCGGATGTGGCCGACGAAGCGGGGGACGTCCTCCTGCTTCACCATGCCGTTTTCCAGCAGCTCCGCGCTGCCGATGATGCCTTGCAGCGGCGTTTTGAGCTCGTGCGACACGTTCGCCGTGAATTCACGGCGCGTCTGCTCCGCTGTCTCGCGCTCGGTGATGTCGAAAGCCAGCAACACAGCGCCGACCGCCGCGCCGCTTGCGCCGATGCGGCTGACGTCAAACTGCCAGATACGGCCGCCGCGCTCCACGCGCGCCTCACTGTGCCCCTCGTCCATGGCGCGCTCGATGGCAAGGCTCATGTCGTGGCTGCGGTCGATGGTCAAAAAGTCCTGCCCGACGCAGCTCTCGTCCGTGCCGAAGAGCTTTTCCGCCGCGGGGTTGATACTCAGCACATGCTCTTTTTCATCGAGCAGCACAAGCCCTTCGCGCATGCTGCTTGTGATCTGCGAAAATTCCGTCTGCTGGCGCTGAAGTTCGTCCATCTGCTCGTCGATCTGCAAGTGCTGGCGGTTGATGCGCCCGAGCAGCGGGGCGAGCTCTTCATAGGCGTCATTTTCAAGCGGATGCTCAAGGTCCAGCTTGTTGAGCGGCTGGACGATGCGGTGCGACAGGCTCTTGGCTAAAACAGAGGACAGGATCAGCGCCACGATCAGCACCACTAAAATGGGCTGCCCCATGCCGACGAGCAGCACACCCGCCGTCGCACGGCTCATCGAAATGCGCAGCACGCTCCCGTCCGCGAGCCTTTCCGCGCAGTACATCGTCTTTTGCAGCAGCGTCGAGGAATAGCGCGTGCTCTCGCCCTCGCCGTATTCCAGCGCTTGCTTGACCTCCACGCGGTCGGCGTGATTTTCAAGGCTTTCGGCATCGGTCACGGTGTCGTAGAGCACCGTACCGTCGTTTTCGATCCACGTCAGGCGGTAGCGCTCGGAGGAGAGCTGAGAGAGATACTCCGTCCCGTTTTTCTCCACGGCGACGGCGGCAAGCTCCAGCTCGTCACGCAGCTGCTTTTTTTCGACGCTCCCGAAGTATTCGTACAGGCAGCCCATGATGACGAGCAGGCTCGCCAGCAGCACCGTGCCCGCCACAAGCAGGATGGAGTGAAAGATCTTTTTTGTCATGCCTTGCCCTCCATCCGGTAGCCCACGCCGCGCACGGTCTCGATCTTCTCGCCGTACGCGCCGAGCTTCTGCCGCAGCGTGCGGATGTGCATGTCCACCGTGCGCGTCTCGCCGCAGTAGTCCGTGCCCCACACGTCTGCCATGAGCTGGTCGCGCGAAAACGCCGTGCCGGGATGCGAGAGGAACAGGCGCAGCAGTTCGAATTCCTTGTATGTCAGCGCGACGCTCTCGCAGTCCGCCGTGACGGTGTGGCTCTCTTCGTCGAGCACCAGACCGCCGCAGCGCAACTGGGCTGCCGTCTTCGTGCCGCAGCGGCGCAGCACCGCCTTGACGCAGGAGACGAGCTCCATCACGCCGAACGGCTTTGTCAGATAGTAGTCTGCACCGAGGTCGAGACCGCGGATCTTGTCGTATTCCGCGCCCTTGGCCGTCGCCATGACGACAGGGATATCGGAAAGCGCCGCGTCCGCGCGCATGCGGCGCAGCAGCTCCATCCCGTCGATGCCGGGGAGCATCACATCGAGCACGACAAGCTCTGGTCTTCCCGTGCGCAGCGCCTCCCAGAACGAGGTACCGTCTTCAAAGCCCTTGGCCTCAAAGCCGGTCGATTGCAGGGCATATACCTCGATATCGCGGATACTGGCATCGTCTTCCACGCACCAGATCATACTTTACCCCTCCTTATGCTCTCCTGTCACAGAGAAAATGACCCATTCGGCGATGTTCGTCGCATGGTCGCCGATGCGCTCAAAATACTTGGCGATCATCAGCAGGTCGAGTGCGAATTCACCATCATCAGGGTCCTGCGCGATGCGCTTGATGAGGTCCTTCTTCACGCGCGCGAAATAGTCGTCCACGGTGTCGTCCTCAGCGATGACCTGATCGGCAAGCGCCGTGTCGTGCTTGACGTAGGCATCCACGCTCTCGGTCACCATCTTGATGGTCGAGCGCGCCATCTCGCGCAGGAGATTACTGTTTTCCGCACCGCGCCCGCCGAGGAACGTGATGATCTCGGCAATATCCTCGGCCTGGTCGCCGATGCGCTCCATGTCCGTGATCATCTTGAGCGCCGCCGAGATCTGGCGCAGGTCCTTTGCCACGGGCTGCTGCTGCAAAAGAAGCTTTAGGCACAGCGACTCGATCTCGCGCTCCTTGCGGTCGATCTCCTGATCGAGCGGTGCGACGCGCGCGGCCAGCTCCGCGTTGCCCTCCGTCAACGCCTGTGCCGAAAGGGCGATGACCTCCTCGCACAGCGCGCCCATCTCAATGAGCTCGCGGTTCAAAAGCGCAAGCTGTTCATCAAACCGGCTTCTCATTTAACCGAACCTCCCCGTGATGTAATCTTCTGTCCGCTTGTCCTGCGGCTGGGAGAAGAGCTTCTCCGTCTCGCCGTACTCTACGAGCTCGCCGAGCAGGAAGAACGCCGTGTGGTCGGAAATACGCACCGCCTGCTGCATGTTGTGCGTGACGATGACGATGGTGTACTTCTCCTTGAGCTCCATCGCGAGTTCTTCGATCTTCGACGTCGAAATGGGGTCGAGCGCACTTGTCGGCTCGTCCATCAGCAACACCTCGGGCTCGACCGCGAGCGCGCGGGCGATGCAAAGGCGCTGCTGCTGGCCGCCGGAGAGGCCGAGCGCGTTTTTCTTCAGGCGGTCCTTGACCTCGTCCCAAATCGCCGCGCCGCGCAGGGATTTTTCAACGATCTCATCGAGCTTTGCCTTGTTCTTGATACCGTGCGTGCGCGGGCCGTAGGCGATGTTGTCGTAAATGCTCATTGGGAAGGGGTTCGGCTTCTGGAACACCATACCCACCTGACGCCTAAGCTCGCTCACATCGACGGACGCGTCAAAAATGTCCTCGCCCTTATAGAGGACGCTGCCCGTGATCTTCACATCGGGGAGCAAATCGTTCATGCGGTCGAGCGTCTTTAAAAACGTCGACTTGCCGCAGCCACTCGGGCCGATGAGCGCCGTAATGCTTTTTTCGGGAATTTCAATGTTGATATCCTTGAGCGCCTGATGGCTCCCGTACCACAGACACAGGTTCTCAACGGAAAGGATGTTGTTCATAGCCCTCTCCCCTCTTTCAATTTGTCTTCAAAGGCGAGGCCGTACCAGTGGCTCTCGCCGCGTTTTGCCGTTTTCTGCACGCAGTCGTCGCAGAATTCCGCCGCGTCTTTCAGGGCTTGCGGCATGCCTTTACCGTTCATCAGCTCGCCGCACAGGGCGGAGACGAACACATCACCCGTGCCATGCAGCGTCTGCGGAAGGCAGGGCTTGAAAATTTCCATATACTGCCCGTTCAGCCGCGCGCAGTAGCCGATCTCCTCCCCGCGGTGGACGCCGGTGATGATGACATTTTCCACCGTGAGCGCTTTAAGAAGCGTTTCTATCGGTGCGTCCATCCCGCAGCCCGCGAGAAGCGCCGCCTCCGTGCGGTTGGGCGTGATAAGCTGTGCGCTCTCGCACAGCGCGCGCATCGCCTGCACGTACTCTTCAGTAAAGCAGCCGTACAGTGCGCCGTTGTCACCGAGCACGGGGTCGACCACAACGATGGTATCCTCCCCCGCAAAGTCGCGGAGGAAATCTTTTGCAAAATGCATCTGCTCCACCGAGCCGAAAAAGCCCATGCAGATGCCGTCGAATTTGATTTGAAGCTGTCTCCAGTGCGCGGCAAAGGCCTTCATCTCGTCTGTCATATCGCGCATGACGTAGCTGCCGAAGCCGTCCGCCGTGTGCGTCGATAAAATGGCCGTCGGCAGCGGTACCGTCTCCACCCCGTAGGAAGAGAGGATGGGCATGGCCACGCTCAGCGAACACTTGCCGAAGCAGGAAAGGTCATTTAAGAGCGCCATGCGTTTCATGCCGCTTCCGTTGACAGGTCGTATCATTGCTGTTTCCTCCTGAAGTATCGGCCGACCAGATCGGCGATGAGGTTAATGAGCATCGTCAGCAGCATCAAAATGGCCGCGATGGCGAACACCACCCCCGTATCGCTCGACTCCTTGGCGTAGAAGTACAGCGCCACCGTCAGCGTCGCGCCCGCGTTGTGCATGCCCTCAAAGAAGTTGTAAAGCATGTGCGCCGAGCCCGCCGTGAATAAGAGCGCCGCCGACTCGCCGAGGATGCGTCCGATCGACAGGATACAGCCCGTCACGATACCGTCCACGCAGCTTGGCAGCACCACCGTGCGGATGGTGCGCCATTTGCCCGCGCCCAGGCCGAACGCGCCCTCGCGGTAGCTCTGCGGTACGGTCTTGAGGCTCTCCTGTGTCGTGCGCATGATGGTCGGCAGGTTCATGATCGTCAGCGTCAGCGCACCCGCAAGAAGCGACGTGCCGTTTTTGCAGAAGATCAGCATGCCGACGAGACCGTAGATGATCGACGGGATGCCCGAAAGCGTTTCGGACGCATATTCAATGACGGAGACGAGCTTTTTGTTCGCGGCGTATTCGTTTAAGTAGATGGCCGCGCCCACGCCGAGCGGCAGCACGATTAAAAGCGTCGCGATGACGATGTAGAGTGTGCTCAGGATGTCCGGCAGGATGCCGACGCGGTTGGCAAGATAGCTCGGCGCGGTGGAGAGCATCTCCCATGTGATGTTCGGAATGCCGTTGCCCAATATATAACCAATCATACCGACTACGAGCACGCAAGTCAATACTGCGGCGACGCCCATCAGGATCTTCATCGCCGTGATATAGGCCTTGCGGCGGGCCGAAGACTGCATTTTCAGCATCAGTTACCCTCCTTGTCGCGCTTTAAGAAGAAGTTGAGCGCCGCATTGATGAGCAGGATGAAAAGATACAGCACGAGCGCGATGGAAAAGAGCGCCTGACGCTGCAAGCCGCTCGAATACGACATCTCGCTCGCGACCGCCGTCGTAAGAAAGCGGACGCTCTCAAAGATCGAGCCGGGCATGTTCGGCGCGTTGCCCGAGACCATCATCACGGCCATCGCTTCACCGATGGCGCGGCCCACGCCGAGCACGACCGCCGCGGCGATGCCGCTCTTTGCCGCCGGAACGGAGACGCGGAAATAGGTCTCGACCTCAGTCGCACCGAGGGCAAGCGAGGCGTCCTCATATTCACGCGGAACGGCCTCGAGCGCCGTGACGCTCACCTTGATAATCGACGGCAGGATCATAACGGCCAGCACAAGGATGGCCGCGAACAGGCTCGCGCCGTCCGGCAGGTGGAAGGTCCTGCGGATGGCCGGCACGAGCACCAGCATACCGACGAGGCCGTACACCACCGACGGGATGCCCGCCAGCAGGCTGACGGCGGCCTCCAGCACGGTGCGGATCTTCTTCGGCGCGACCTTGGAGAGGTACACCGCCGTCAAAAAGCCCACCGGCACGCCGAGAACGATCGCGCCCGCCGTGCCGTATATGCTTGTGAGAATGAACGGCAGGATGCCGTACTGCGGCTCCGCCGACGTCGACGACCACACCTTGCCCGTGAGAAACGGCACAAGGCCGATCTTCTGAATGGCCGGGATGCCGGAGATGATGAGATACACCGTGATCAGCAGCACGCATCCGACCGTAATGAGGCCGAGAAGCAGAAAAATACCGTGGACGACGGCTTCAAACATTTTTTTCCTCTGCGCCATAATTGTTTCCTCTTTTTGCTGTCAGCGGGAGACGGCTCACGCCGCCTCCCGTGATGGTTCCTGTGTTCTGTTAGTTGGCTGCGACCGCACCGGCAGCGGCGATGATGCTTGCCGCGTCAGCGGACAGCGCGTAGTCGAAGAAGGCCTGTGCCGCGGGGGAAAGTTTGGTGCCCTCCTTCGTGACGAGCACGAACGGACGCTGGACCACATAGCTGCCGTCCTTGACGGTCGCCTCCGTGGCTTCCACACCGCCGACTGTCAGCGCCTTGACGCTGTCGCCGACCGCGGAGAGGGAGGCATAGCCGATGGCGTCGGGGTTCTGGGACACGGTGTTGATGACGTCGCCCGTGGAGGTGAGCTCCTGACGGTACTGGCAGGCGTCCTTGGTGTCGGTGATGGACTCGAAGCCGTCACGCGTGCCGGAGCCGGCCTCACGGCCGATGAGCACGATCTCGGCGTCGTTGCCGCCGACGTCCTTCCAGTTGGTGATCTCGCCGGTGTAGATCTTGGCGATGGTGTCAATGTCGAGATCGGAGACAGGGTTCTCGGGGTTCACGACAATGGCGATGCCGTCGAGCGCGACGACGGTCTCAACAAGGCCGGAGGCCTTTTCGTCATCCTTGAGCGCACGGCTCGAAAGGCCGATGTCGCAGCGGCCTTCGCTAACGGCCTGAATGCCGGAGCCCGAGCCGGTGGGGTTATAGGTGAACTTCACGTCCTTGTTCATGGCCATGAAGGATTCGCCAAGAGAGTTGATGACCTTTTCCATCGAGGTGGAGCCGTCGGTCGAGACGGTGCCGGAGAGGGTCGTTTCGGTGCTGCTGCCGTCAGTGTTGGTGTCGGCGCTGTTGTCGTTCTTGCTGCCGCAGGCGGTCAGCAGGCTCAGCGCCATGACAGCGGTCAGCGCAAGAGTGAGAAACTTTTTCATTTGAAATACTCCCTTTCAATTTTTCCAAGATGTTGTTCCTTGCTACATTTGCCATCATAAAGGCAGGTTGTAAAATCAGAAAGTCGCCTTTTGTAAAATCGCGGTAAAAGAGAAAAAGGACGTTTTCCGTCGGAAAACGTCCTTTTTGAAGGTCAAATATCGTGTTATTCGGTGCGCAGCGCTTCGACAGGGTCCTTGCGCGCGGCGATGCCGGAGGGGATGAGGCCCGCGATAAACGTGAGCGCCATGCTGATGACCACGAGCGCCACGCCGCCCGCCACCGGCAAGATGGCGTTCAGGCTCTCGATACCCGTCAAGTGGTGCACAACGAGGTTGATGGGGATGATCAGCAATAGCGTGATGCCGATGCCGATGGCACCGGAGCAGAAGCCCTCGATGAGCGTCTCCGCGTTGAACACGCGCGAGATGTCGCGCATGCTCGCGCCGATGGCGCGCAGAATGCCGATCTCCTTCGTGCGCTCGAGGACCGAGATATACGTGATGATGCCGATCATAATGCTCGACACGACGAGCGAGATCGCGACGAATGCGATAAGCACATAGCTGATGGCGTTGATGATCGTCGTAACCGAGCTCATCAGAAGCGCCACATAGTCGGTGTAATCGATCTGGTCGTCCTCGGAAACGCTGTTGTTATACTGCTCAATCGCATCGGCGATGGCGTCCTTGTCGGCAAAGGTCGAGGCGTAGATGTTGATGGTCTTGGGACTCGCGAGGTCAACGTCGCCAAGGAGCTTCAGATTGTCCTCATACGTGCCGGTCGAGACCGTCGCGGGCATGTAGTTATCATAAAGCCAGTTGTACTGCTCGCTCGTCAGCGGCGTGACAGCGGGCGATTTTTCGAGCGCCAGGTCGAGCGCCATGGCAAGCTGATCGCTTGTCATGTTAGATAGCCGCGCCTGCACGCCCGCGGCGTACTGCTCCGTCACCTGCTCGCGGATAGACTGCTCCACGTAGCCGAAAAGCGTCTCGTCGTCCATCTGCGCAATATAGGACTTGACGGTCGCCTCATCCACGCTCATCTGCTGGGCGTAGGTCGAAATGACCATCTGCTCGATGCTCGCGCGGTCGAGCGAGCCCATCTGCTGGTCCACGATGGCGGAGAGATACTCTTCGCTCGGCACGCTCATCATCGCGGTGTAGGCTGCGGCGCGCTCGGTGACGGAAAGCGTTTCGAGATAGTCCGTCACGTCCGCTTCCTTCTGCTCGTCGCTCACGGAGTAGTCATCGGTCAGGAACGGCAGGCCGAGGATAACGTCGGTATCGGGGTCTTCTTTCTGCTTCTGCAAAATCTCGGTCTGTCCCGCCTTTTCGACGAGGTAGTCCGTCAGCGCGGACGTATAGCCAATCGCGCCGGAGAGCATCGAGGATACCGCGTTCTCATTCGGGCGCAGGATGCCGACGATCTTCACGCGCGTGCCGACATCGTCGGAGTTATAGAGGAAGTCGAGCCCCGTATCCGTCGTGCTGACGTCGGTATATGTGCCGCTTGCGGAATCGTACTGGTAGCGCTCAGCGGGCAGGACGATCTTGAAGCTCATATTGCACAGGTCTTCATAGCTCCAGCTCTGGATGTCCTTGCTATCGAATTCCGAACCGTCGAGCATGTGCTGCATCGACTCCACGACCTCGTCCTGTGCGCTCAGGCCCAGCGAATAGATGACAAGGTCGGAAATTTCATTGTCCTTGTTGACGATGAGCATGACCTCGTCATAATTCTGCGGCCAGGAGCCGTAAATGAGGTCATACTGCTCGTGCAGGAGGTCGCCCATGAGCTCGCCGCTCTCACTATCCTGCGGCGGGAGCATCTGCTCCCAGGTCTCCATCGCGGAGTAGGCCGAGCCGAAGCGCTCGAAATAGCTGCTGTAATCGCCGCCGTAGAGCTCGCTCATGCAGGTCTGCAAAAGCTCCGTCACGTCGGACTTGAAGACCTTGCCGTCGGTGTCTTTGGCATAGATGCTCATGCCGAGGTCGTAGTCATAGGAAATGGAACTGATATGCTGCGAAAGCTCGTTGTCGTCCTCCAAATAGGTCTTGAAATCCTTCAAGTTGTTCGTCTGCGTCTCCGCCGAGGCAAACGAGCTCATCATATCGTACATAATGTTGTTGGAGTACACGGCGTCGAGGTCATGCTGCTCCCCGTCGCCCTCGTCCTGCGCATGGACGCCCATCATCGAACTGACCATGCTGGACATGTCCATGCTCTCAGCCTCGATGGTCAAGGGATAGCTCGATAGCGTATCTTCCTGCACGCGGTCGATATAGGTCTGGATGCCGTTGCTCAGCGACAGAATGAGCGCGATGCCGATAATACCGATGCTGCCGGCAAAGGCCGTTAAAAACGTCCGTCCCTTTTTCGTCATCAGGTTGTTGAGCGACAGCGACAGCGCCGTGCCAAAGCTCATTGAGGTCTTTTTGCTTTTGCCCGCGGCGGGCTTTTCTTCCACGGCCTCCTCATACGGCGCGCTGTCATCCACGATCTCGCCGTCCTTCAGGCGCACGATGCGGCTCGCGTAGGTCTCGGCGAGCTCAGGGTTGTGCGTCACCATGATGATGAGGCGGTCCTTGGAGATGTTCTTCAAGATTTCCATCACCTGCACGCTCGTCTCGCTGTCGAGCGCGCCGGTCGGCTCGTCGGCGAGCAGAATGTCCGGATCGTTGACGAGCGCCCGCGCGATGGCGACGCGCTGCATCTGGCCGCCAGACATCTGGTTCGGCTTTTTGTCGAGCTGGTCGCCGAGGCCAACGCTCTCAAGCGCCCTGACCGCGCGATCGCGGCGCTCGCTCTTGCTCACGCCCGAGAGCGTGAGCGCCAGCTCCACGTTGCTCAGGACCGTCTGGTGCGGGATGAGGTTATAGCTCTGGAAGACGAAGCCGACGGAGTGGTTGCGGTAGCTGTCCCAGTCGGCGTCGGAAAAGTCCCTGGTCGATTTGCCATTGATGACAAGGTCGCCGCTCGTATAGTGGTCGAGGCCGCCGATGATGTTGAGCAGCGTCGTCTTGCCGCAGCCTGAATGGCCGAGGATGGCGACAAACTCGCTCTCACGGAACTGTAAGCTCACGCCGCGCAGGGCGTGGACGGTGGTGTCGCCCGCCTGATAATCCTTGACGATCTGTTGCAGCTTCAGCATATCCTGCCTTCTTTCTGAGTAAATAAAAATAAGAATTCCAGAGTAGGATATCATTTTGGCTTTTTTCCGTCAACGTGTGCGCGGAAGAATTCACCGAAAGTTCATGCCTCTTCCCCCTTGCACCGATGCAAAGAGAGCGCGGCAAAGCTGCCGCGCTCCCGCTCCGCGCTTATAGGAGGCCGTTTGCGCCGATCTCAATTTCCCGGCGCAAAATTTCCCGGTGCATGGCATCGCAGCCCGTAATATACAGAACGCCCTTTTCCGCCGCATAGGATCTTGTATTTTCCTCGCGCTCACGCGCGTCAAGAAGAAAATAGCGGCAGCCGCCGTCCTCGATGAATTCTTCCACCGTGACGGTACGCAGCCTGCGGAGTTTTTCATTCTCGCACCCCGGCTTTGTCCAGTCTCTGCCGCCCCATTCCTCAATGGTGAGCAGCGCAATGTTGGGATCGTCGACGCGGCCGAATATGATCTCCTGTCCGATGATCTTATTGAGCGAGCCCGGGCACCAATTGCCGACATGCACGCTTTCCCCATCCGCACAGGAGATCGCATCGCCCATAAAAATGATATCCCAGCCGGAGGGAGTCAGCCGTGCCGCGCCGCAGTAGAGCGAGTTCTCTCCCGCCGTCAGATAGACGCGGTAGTTTTGCCAACCGATGCGCATACGCTGCATCGCAACGGTGCGCGTCTGCTCATAGATGCCGTAATACTGCTCTCCCATGCGGATTGCCGCGCGCGGTGTGAGCTTCATGTCGGACAGGACGACATACGCCGCCAGCACGCACAGCAGCACGGCAACGCTCCTGACCGCGCGGCGCATTCTGTTCGGTTTTCGCTTGATCGTTTTCACGGCTGCGCCTCCCTTCCCGGCAGCGGGATCTCCACCTCGACATGCTCACCGAGCCGGTCGTAAATGAGCCTGATATAAGTATCGTCCGGCTCGATATTGACGCGGTGACTCGCGATGCACACATAGAGCGTGCCACTGCTGCTCACGCAGCTTGGATAATCGCAGTCTTCCCATTCGTCGATCACCTCGCCGCGCTCGTTTTCCAGCCGCAGCGTATGCAGCAGCCGCGCATAGACCACGCCGCCTGGAATACGGTCAAAGGCTGTCAACTGTACTTCTGCACGCTGGGTACTGCAGGAGACTGTATCGATGCGCACGATATCATCGCCAATGGGGATTCGCGTCCCCGGTGTCTCCGTGTTCCAACGCTCCCAGCCCTCACCTGGTTTCTGCACCTCGTACCGGTCACGGATCGCGCCGTAGAGGCCGCTCGACTTCACGATCAGCCCCACGATCATCACGCACAGCAGCGCCGTGAGGATGCGCGCGATACGCTGCACGATAACGAGCCAGAAGTGGCGGTACTGCTCGCGCAGGGCCCTGCCCGTCTCCTCCGGATCGCCCATCAGCTCCACGGCGCGCGCAGCGGCATCCTCCTCCGTATAGCCGTGCTCGACCAGCACTTCGGCGTGGTCTTCGATGTGACCGGCGAGCTCATTTCTCAGATCGTTTACTTCGTCAGCCGTCAGCCGGCCGACCTGTGCGAGCACGCGATCGCAATACTCGTTTCTGTTCATAGCCTCACCCTTTTTTAAGCAAAGTGCAGCACGGCGTTCACCGCGCCGCTGTACTCCTGCCAGGCTTTCTCCTCTTCTGTGAGCGCCGCGCGCCCGGCGCGCGTGAGGTGATAGTACTTTCGCACGCGGCCGGTGGGCGCCGCCTTTTCATAGGCCTCCACATAGCCCTCGCGCTCCATGCCGTGCAGCACGGGGTAGAGCGTGCCCTCTTTCATCTCGAAGACATTGCTCGAGCGGCGCGCCAGCTCCAGAATGATCTGGTAGCCGTACATGTCCTCGGTCGAGAGGAGCTTGAGCAGCAAAAGCTGCGTGTGGTCAATGCTCTTTTTCTTCATGTTGCACCTCCGATGATACATAGAGTATCTATGCTTGTAGTATACATAGAGTTACGAGGTATGTCAAGCCAAAAATATTTGTGAATTTTTGTTCATTTTCTTAACAGACCCTAAACTTTACTTCTTGTCCTTTTGCGGCATACAATTATAATAACAATCTGAAAATCCGGCGGGACTCTTTTACCGCCAAATCGCATCGACATGAAAAGAGAGGTTCCCCATGAAAACGTATCAAGCAGGCATCGACGTAGGCTCCACCACGGTCAAGCTCGTCGTGCTGGATGAAAACGGACAAATGATCTTCGGGCAGTACCAGCGCCATCTGTCCCACACACAGCGCGCACTGTCCGACTTACTCAAGCAGGCGCGCGCAGCGCTCGGCGAGTGCGCGCTCGAATTGCGCGCCACCGGCTCCGGCGCGATCAACCTTGCCAAGGCGCTCGGCATCCCCTTTGTGCAGGAGGTCGTCGCCGTCGCGCAGGCGCTCGAGCGCGTCGCGCCGCAGGTGGATGTCGCCATCGAACTCGGCGGCGAGGATGCCAAGATCATCTACTTCAAAGGTGGGCTCGAAGAGCGCATGAACGGCGTCTGCGCCGGCGGCACCGGCTCGTTTATCGACCAGATGGCCGCTCTGCTGCAGACCGATGCCTCGGGTCTCGACCGCGAGGCCACGCACTATCAGCAGATCTACCCCATCGCCGCGCGCTGCGGCGTGTTCGCCAAGACGGACATTCAGCCCCTCATCAACGAGGGCGCGACGAAGGCCGACCTCGCCGCCTCGATCTTCCAAGCGGTCGTCAACCAGACCATTTCGGGCCTTGCCTGCGGCAAGCCCATCCGCGGCCATGTCGCGTTCTTAGGTGGGCCGCTGCACTTCCTCCCCCAGCTCAAGGCCGCGTTTATCCGCACGCTGAAGCTGACGGATGAGACGACCATCGACCCTGAAAATTCTCATCTCTTCGCCGCCACCGGCGCGGCCATCGACGAAACGCCCGCCGAGGCGCAGCCGCTCAGCGCGCTCATCAAGCGTCTCGACAGCGGCGTGCAGATGGATTTTGAACTAAAGCGCCTGCCGGCGCTCTTTGAAGACGAAGCCGACCTCGAGGCCTTCCGCACCCGTCACCATACGGCGGTCGTGCCGCGCGGCGATCTTGCAACGTATAATGGCGACTGCTTTCTCGGCTTCGACGCGGGCTCGACGACGACAAAGCTCGCGTTAGTTGGCGAAAAGGGCGAGCTTTTGTACTCGTTCTACGCCAACAATCAGGGCAATCCCATCCAGACCGCCATGCAGGCGGTACATACGCTGCGCGAGCATCTTCCCGCAGGCGCGCATATTGCGCGTTCCTGCTCCACGGGCTACGGCGAAACGCTGCTCAAGTCCGCGTTCTCGCTCGACGAGGGCGAAGTCGAGACCATCGCCCACTGCACCGCCGCGTCGTTCTTCGACCCGAAGGTCGACTGTGTGCTGGATATCGGCGGGCAGGACATGAAGTGCATCAAGCTCAAGGACGGCGCGGTCGACACGGTGCTTCTGAACGAGGCCTGCTCGTCCGGCTGCGGCTCATTCCTCGAGAATTTCGCCAACTCCCTCGGCATGACGGCGCAGGAATTCGCGCACGAAGCACTCTTTGCCAAGGCCCCTGTGGACCTCGGCACGCGCTGCACGGTGTTTATGAACTCCAACGTCAAACAGGCGCAGAAGGAGGGCGCAAGCGTCTCCGATATCTCCGCCGGCCTTGCCTACTCCGTCATCAAGAACGCTCTTTATAAGGTCATCAAGCTCTCCGACGCGAGCGAGCTCGGCTCGCACGTCGTCGTACAGGGCGGCACATTCTTCAACGAGGCCGTGCTGCGCGCGTTTGAGCGCATCTCCGGCGCGCAGGTCACGTGTCCCGACATCGCGGGCATCATGGGCGCGTTCGGCGCAGCACTGCTCGCGCGCGACCGCTACCACGGGCAGCAGAGCACAATGCTCCCGCTTGAGGAGATCGAACAGCTCACGTACAAGACCTCTGCCGCGCGCTGCCAGGGCTGCCAGAACCACTGCATGCTCACGGTCAGCGTCTTCCCCGGCGGCCGCCGCCATGTGAGCGGCAACCGCTGCGAAAAAGCCCTGCGCGGCGAAAGTGCTGCCAAACCCGGCGAAAATATCTTCGCTTACAAGCGTGAGCGCATGTTCGCCTATCCCCCGCTCGAGCCGGAAAATGCGCCGCGCGGCGAGATCGGCATCCCGCGCGTGCTGAACATGTATGAAAACTACCCGTTCTGGGCGACGTTCTTCCGCGACCTCGGCTTCCGCATCATCCTCTCCCCGTTCTCCACGCGCGCGATCTACGAGCTGGGCATGGAGAGCATTCCGTCGGAATCTGAGTGCTATCCTGCCAAGCTCGCCCACGGTCACGCCCAGTGGCTTATCGACCACGGCGTCAAGACCATCTTCCACCCCTGCGTGTTCTACGAGCATCAGGAGGTGCCGGGCGCGCAGAACCACTACAACTGCCCGATCGTCGTCTCGTATCCCGAAAATATCAAGAACAACGTCGAAGCCGTGACCGATGGCTCTGTGCGTTATCTCCATCCCTTCCTCGCTTTCACGAACGAGAAGGTCGCCTCCGACCGTCTCGTCCAGTTCTGTAAGGAAGTATGGAACATTCCCGAAAAGGAAACGCGCCGTGCCGCCCACCTCGCGTGGGAAGAGCAGCGCAGGGCCAAGGCCGACGTCCGCGCCGCGGGCGCGAAGGCACTCGCCGACATGGAGAAAAACGGCGGCAGCGGCATTGTGCTCGCCGGACGTCCCTACCACGTCGACCCCGAGATCAACCACGGCATCCCAGAGCTCATCGCGGCCTACGGCCTGACGGTGCTGACTGAGGACTGCCTCCCCATTAACTTTACCCCCAAGCGCCCCGTGCGCGTGAACGACCAGTGGGTCTACCACTCCCGCCTCTACACCGCGGCGGAATTCGTCTGCGGACGCGACGATCTGGAGCTCATTCAGCTCAACTCGTTCGGCTGCGGTCTCGACGCCGTCACGACCGACGAGGTCTGCGAGCTTTTGGAACAGGGCGGCAAGCTCTACACCTGCCTCAAGATTGACGAGGTCAACAACCTCGGCGCGGTGCGCATCCGCATCCGCTCGCTGCTCGCCGCCGTCGCCATGCGGCGCGAGCGCGGGATCCATTCGACCTCTCACGTACAGCCGTTCGAGCGCGTCTACTACACCAAGGAGATGCAGAAGCAGCACTACACCATCCTCGCCCCCCAGATGAGTCCCATCCATTTTGACATTCTCGAGCCTATCTTCCGCCACCACGGCTATAATTTTGAGGTACTGCAAAACGACGACCGCGCCGCCATCGACGCGGGCCTCAAGTACGTCAACAACGACGCCTGCTATCCCTCGATCACGGCGGTCGGCCAGCTGATGGAGGCCGTGACCTCCGGCCGGTACGACACCGACCACCTCGCCCTCATCATGTCGCAGACCGGCGGCTGCTGCCGCGCGAGCAATTACATCGCCTTCATCCGCCGCGCGCTCAAAAAAGCGGGCCTTGAACACATCCCTGTCATCTCGCTCAACGCCAACGGCATGGAGACGAATGAGGGCTTCCGCATCTCGCCGTCACTGCTGTTGGACGCCGCGCACGGTATCGTGCTTGGTGACCTGCTGATGCGCTGCCTGTACCGCGTGCGCCCGTATGAGCTCGAAAAAGGCAGCGCGAACGCGCTGCACCGCAAGTGGCGCGACATCTGCATCGACTCGCTCACGAGCGAGCATCCCAAGTACCGCTACGCCCAGCTCTGCCGCGGCATTGTCAAGGATTTCGACGCGCTGCCCATCGACGAAACGATCCGCAAGCCCCGCGTCGGCGTTGTCGGTGAGATTCTGGTCAAGTACATGCCGCTCGCCAACAACCACGTCGTCGACCTTTTGGAGCGCGAGGGCGCAGAGGCGGTCGTTCCCGATCTTCTCGATTTCTTTGCCGCTACGATCTATGAGCAGGACTTCAAGCACACCCACCTTGGAAAGGGGTGGACAGCTTCGGCCAGCGCCAAGCTCGGCATTCCGGCACTTCAGCGCATGCGCCGACCCGCCATTGAGGCGCTCAAAGCCAGTAAGCGCTTTACCCCGCCCATGGCCATCAACCATGTGGCGGAGCTTGCCAAGCCCTTCCTTTCAATCGGCAACCAGTACGGCGAGGGCTGGTTCCTCGCCGGTGAGATGGCAGAGCTCATCACCTCCGGCACGCCGAACATCGTGTGCATCCAGCCGTTTGCGTGCCTGCCGAACCATGTGGTCGGCAAGGGCGTCATCAAGGCGCTGCGCGCGGCCTATCCCGGCGCGAACATTGTCGCTGTCGACTATGACCCCGGCGCGAGCGAAGTGAACCAGCTCAACCGCATCAAGCTGATGCTCACCGCGGCGCAGCGCGCGCTGCACGCGCAGGAGGCCACCCCGAAAAAGCCGAAGCCGCCCGAGGCTCCGTCCATCAGCCTGCCGCACCCCAAGGTCGCAATGCTCTGAGCGCAGAAAGCGGCAGAAATTGAAAAATAGGCTTGCTTTCCGCACCTTTCTATGGTATTATGAGTACCTGTGAATATAGCGTGATCACACGTTCAACAATTTGGAGGTTTTCACCATGACTTTATTCGTTACGATTCTTCAGCTTCTCTGCGGTCTCATCGTCATCGGCATCGTCCTGTTCCAGAGCGGCAAGTCCGCCGGCTTAAGCGGTGCAATCGGCGGCGTGGCCGATTCCTTCATGGCCAAGAACAAGGCCAAGAGCACGGATGCCCGTCTTGCGCGTGCCACCAAGTGGGTCGGCGCTGCGTTCATCGTCCTGACGCTCGTGCTGAACATGCTGTAAGAGCAAACGAATCCATAATGAAGAAGAGCGGGAGCAATTGCTTCCGCTCTTCTTTTGCATCTTTGAAATGCTGCTGCAAATGGCGGGAATTGTTACTATCTGCAAGTCGCACTGCGCTGTGCGTTCCGATGCCATTCCGCCTGATTGGTCAATCCTTTTCCAAACGATAAAAAGCCCTTTTGTATGGCTTCGCGATCTGCCATACAAAAGGGCTTT
>ERZ773188.1324-NODE-1324-length-28006-cov-10.850166_pt1 | contig 28006 bp, 23 predicted proteins | sample MGYA00581011_ERZ773188 | MGnify/ENA primary metagenome ERZ773188 (study PRJEB29015, sample SAMEA2737798) | human gut metagenome | biome: human gut; feature: human-associated habitat; material: faeces | place: China | collected 2012 ...
TTCTCCCCTCCTCGTCATTGCGAGGGGCTTTAGCCCCGTGGCAATCCGTTCTCTTTTAAGGGGATTACGGATTCTTTCGTGCTTCGCACTCAGAATGACACAAAAATAAAGTTGGGTATAATTCCGTTTTCCCCTTTTTAAAAAACTTAAAACCGCCCTGCAAAGCAAAGCGGTTTTTGAATTTAAAAACTATCAGTCTTTCTTAAAGAAGTTGATAACATCGCTGTAGCTCTCGTCGTCATCGGCAGTATTTCCGAGGATAGAAGCTAAATCGTTATTCTTTTCTTCCTTCTTGTCGTCGCCGAGACCCGTAGCAACAACTGTTACGCGGATAGTGTCCTCAAGGGTATCGTCAAGCTGAGCGCCCCAGATAATGGTTGCGTCCGGATGAGCCATATCCGAAATAATCGAGGAGGCAAGCTCAACCTCTTCAAGCCCGATATCCGAAGAACCTGTAATGCTTATAATAACGCCGCGCGCATTTTCCATAGAGGTTTCGATAAGCGGACTGCTGATAGCGGTACGCGCCGCCTGCTCTGCCTTATCGCGTCCGGTTGCAACGCCCACGCCCATATGAGCATAGCCTGCGTCTGCCATAATGGATTTAACGTCTGCAAAGTCAAGGTTAACAAGCGCGGTAACGTTAATAAGCTCGGAAATGCTCTGAACGCCCTGACGAAGAACATCGTCGGCAATATCAAAAGCGTTTTTAAAGGTAATCTTTTGCTCTGAAACAAACTTTAAGCGCTCGTTCGGAATAACAACAAGGCTGTCTACCTGCTCGCGCAGAGCCGCAATACCGGATTCTGCCTGCGTCATACGCTTTTTGCCCTCGAATGCAAACGGCTTTGTAACAATACCTACCGTAAGAATACCAAGCTCCTTTGCAATAGAGGCTACTATCGGAGCCGCGCCCGTACCCGTGCCGCCGCCCATACCTGCGGTAATGAATATCATATCGGCACTACGGATAGCAGCGGCTATTTCATCGCGCGATTCCTCAGCGGCTGCTCTGCCGTTATCGGGATTGCCGCCGGCGCCCATACCCGATGTGGTTTTATCGCCTATTTGTATTTTTTGGTTAGCTTTAGACTGTATTAAAGCGGCCTTATCGGTATTAACTGCGATAAACTCAACGCCGCGAACGCCTGCGTCTACCATGCGGTTAACTGCGTTACCGCCGCCGCCGCCTACGCCGACAACCTTAATTTGCACAACATTTGCCTGATCTTCTGCTACTTCAAATGGCATTTTGAATTCCTCCGTATTTATGTAAATCTATATTATATAACTTCACGTAATATGATAATACCATATATCTTTTTGAATTTCAACACTTTTTATTACATTTCTGTAATTTTTTTTATTATGACGAAAATAGGAGTAAAAAAACGGCAATTATATGCCAAAACTGCCTATTCCGCCGTTCCTTCAACGAATGTGCCCTCGGTATTGGAGGAAGACCACATACTGAGATTAACTGTTCCTGTTTTTTGCGCGTCGATATTCTTTATCATACTTGCCAAATGCGCAAATTTTCCGTCAAGTCCGTTAGATGTACCGAAATTCACAACGAAGCGTCCCTCGGTTTTAACCGAAATTGCAAGCTCGTCGGTAATATCTATGCGGTTAAGCGTAAGAGAGTATTCCTCTGCTGATTTTTCGATCTGCTCAATAAGTCCGCCGGCTTTATTGTCGCCGTACTGTACGTCTTCCCCTACCTTACAGCTTACATTGCCTGCAAGTATCAAAAGCATATTTTCGGGCGGCTCGTCACAGCGGTTAAGCACGTGCAGGTTCCTGCTTACGGTGAAGTATTTGCCGTCCGCCTTATAGCAGGCGTATTCCGCCGCGTCCTTTACCTTTAGCGTAAGGCTGCCGGGCAATTTTCTTACCGTTTGCACGCTTTGCACATACGGCAGCTTTTTTGCCATGGCGCCGGCGTCCGCTTTAGCGGTAAAAAGGTTATCGCCCTTTTTTATGCCTGCCGCGGAAAGTATTTCCTCGGCGGTGTATTTTTCACTGCCCGTTACGGTAATGCTGTCTATCGGAAAAAGCACGGTAAGCGACAGAGCCGCGCCCGTTATTAACAAAGCAACAACCAAAAAGCCTATAAAAATTTTTATGCGCCTTTTTCTTATTTTGCGCTGCCGCGCCTTTCTTTTGCGCGTAAACTCATCGTTTACCGTTTCGTTTTTCAAGTTCCTTCACTCCCGCCTATTCCTTTGATATATCCGCGCCGATCAGCCTTAAATTTTCGGCTATATCCTCATACCCGCGCTCTATATGCTGTATCTCGCCTATTTTTGATTTACCGTTTGCCGCAAGCGCCGCAATCACAAGCGCCGCGCCGCCGCGAAGATCCGTTGACTTGCAGTCTGCCGCGGAAAGCTCGGTCACGCCCTCTATCACCGCTATTTTACCCTCGGTTTTAATTTTAGCGCCGAAGCGTTTAAGCTCGTCAACATACCGAAAACGGTTTTCAAATATATTTTCAACAAAAACCGAGGTTCCGTCCGCCTTACAAAGCAGAGCCGCCGCTATCGGACCGGCGTCCGTAGGAAAGCCGGGATAAACAAGGCTTCTTACCGTAGGCACGCGCAGCAGCCTTTGCGGAGATAGCAAATTTATGCTTTTGCCGTTGATATTAACCTTACAGCCGCTTTCGTTAAAAAGCCACAGTATAGACGCCATATGCGGCGGCATTACGTTTTTAAGGGTTATATTGCCGCCCGTAACCGCCGCGCACGCCATATAGGTTGCCGCAACGATGCGGTCGGGTATTATGGAATGCTCTGCTCCGCCGAGCGTTTTTACGCCGCGTATTCTTACGGTATCCGAACCGCAGCCGTTAATTCTGGCGCCGGCGCTGTTTAAAAAATCGGCAAGGTCGCTTATTTCGGGTTCCTTTGCCGCACCGTGTATTACGGTATCGCCCTCTGCCAAAACCGCGGCTAAAATAATGTTTTCGGTAGCGCCTACACTTGGGAAATTAAGTGTTATTTCCGCACCGTGAAGACCGTTTTCGGCGGTGCAGTTCAAATAGCCGTGTTCTTCCTTTACCGTTACACCCATTTTATTAAGGGAGGATAAATGCAGGTCGATCGGCCTAGGACCCAGCTCGCAGCCGCCCGGACTGCTTATAACCGCTTTTCCCGTTCTTCCGATAACCGCGCCCAAAAACACCACCGAAGAGCGCATTTCACGCATAAGGGTATCGGGTATAGAGTAATCCGAAATATCCCTCGCGTTTACAGCCACGGTATCGCCGTCTTTTTTACAGCCGCAGCCTAAGTGCGCGAGTATTTTGAGTGACGTTTCAACGTCCGAAAGCTGCGGACAGTTATGTATCACGCACTCGCCGCCGCACAGCACCGTTGCCGCAAGCACAGGCAAAACGCTGTTTTTCGCCCCCTGTACGCAAATTTCGCCCGATAGTTTTTTGCCGCCGTTTATAACAAGCTCAGACATTTAACGCACCCTTTCACAGCAGAACTTTTACAGTCCATACTATGCCGGTGCGCCGAAAATGTCACGGTCTTGTGTAAAGCTGCATTAAAACCTCGTAAATTCGTTTATTTGCGTCGGTTATTGCGTGCTTTTTTGCGTTTGCGCTCATTTTCATAAGCAGCGGTTTATTTTCTATAATATTATCAACTGTTCTTATCAGGCTTTCTCCGCTCAGATCTTTTTCCTCAAGCACCTCCGCCGCGCCTGCGTTTTTAAGGGTCATTGCATTGTGAAATTGGTGATTTTCCGCAACATAGGGAGACGGAATAAGCACCGACGGCTTGCCAAGACAGCAAAGCTCGCTTAAGGTTATTGCCCCCGCTCTGCATATAACAAGATCCGCCGCCGCCATACAAACGTCCATATCCGTAATATATTCGCGTATATCGGTAAGACTTGAAAGCTTTGTATCGGAAAGCGCGTTTATCATAGCCTCATATCCGCTTTTTCCGGCAGCGTGTATATGGTAAAACTTTTCCGTACCGTTATGGCTTTTTATAAGCTCGCTTACCGCCTCGTTAATACGCCTTGCGCCGAGCGAGCCGCCGAACGAAAGTATAAGCGGGCGGCTGTCAAGTCCTAATTTTGCGCGCGCCTCTTCCCTTGTTATGCGCATAAGCTCACCGCGCACGGGGTTGCCCGTTATAACCGGTTCGTTTTTAAGCTTTAAGTATTTTTTTGCTTCGGGCATGGCAAGCATAACCCTGTCCACCCTGTTTGCAAGCATTTTTGTGGTAACGCCGGGGAATGCGTTTTGCTCGTGTATTGCGGTTTTAAAACCGAGCTTGTGCGCTTCGCGCAAAACAGGTCCGCTTACATATCCACCCGTACCCACAACAATATCGGGGTTTATTTCCTTTAATATTTTTTTTGAATCCAGAGAAGAGGAAACGGCTTTCCCCACCGCGTTAATATTTCGCGCAATATTTTTAAGCGAAAGTTTACGCTGAAAGCCCGCCACGTTTATGGTGTGAAAGTCGTATCCCTTTTCGGGAACCAATTTTGCTTCAAGCTTATCCGCCGTTCCTATATAGGAAATTTCGGCGTCGGGGTGTTTTTCCTTTATGTACCCCGCAACAGCAAGTGCAGGATTTATATGTCCGGCGGTACCGCCGCCCGCAAAAAGTATTTTCATATAGCCGCCCTCTTTAAGTTTTTTCTATTGCCGCACCGCGCGATACGGAAAGCACAATACCCATTTCTGCAAGAAGTATTAAAAGCGATGTGCCGCCGTAGCTGAAAAACGGAAGACTTATTCCCGTGTTAGGTATTGTGTTTGTAACAACCCAAATATTAAGCATTGCCTGAAGCCCCACCTGAAAGGTAAGACCTATTGCCAAAAGGGAACCGAATTTATCCTTAGCGCGCATAGCTATTGTAAAGCCGCGCCACACAAGCAAGCAGAAAATAAGAATTATAACAACCGCGCCCACAAGCCCCAGCTCCTCGCACACGATTGCAAAAATAAAATCGTTATGGGGTTCGGGCAGCCACAAATATTTTTGCCTTGACTGGCCTATTCCCCGTCCGAGTATACCGCCCGAACCTATTGCCAAAAGCGACTGTATGGTTTGAAAGCCCTTATTTTTTGCGTCTGCCCACGGGTCAAGCCAATATTTTATTCGGTCTGAGCCGTAGCCTATAATTCCCGTTGCGATAGCAAGCACGCCGCCGCCCAGGCCTACGGCAATGCCGCCTAATATATACCGCTTTTGCAGTCCTCCCACAATCAGCAAAACTATGCCTATTGCAAATATAAGTACCGTTGCGGAAAGGTGGGGCTCTATAACCACAAGCCCGCACGGAAGTGCAAGCAGCAGCACCAAAAACGCAACAAACTTAAAGCTTTTCATTTGCTTATAGTTAGCCGCTATAAGAGAGGAAAACAGCAGTATTACCGCAAATTTCGCAATTTCCGAGGGTTGAAAGTTAATAGGACCTATAACGATCCAGCGCTTAACGTCCTTACCCTCAAGCATAGGCGGCAGTATTTTAACCACCGCAAGCAAGCCGATAGAAACAACATACAGCACCCATGCGAATTTGCGCCAAAAATGATAGTCTATTTTTGAAACAACAAGCATTACGGCAACGCCCACCGTGGCAAAAAGCGCCTGACGGATTATAAATTTATAGCTGTTGCCGTAATGCTCATATGAAAACGCATAGCTTGCGGAAAAAAGCATAACAAGACCTATTGTAAGCAATATTAAAACAAGCGATAAAAAGGTTATATCAAGTCTTCCCGAAAGCGGCTCCGACTTTTTCCTTTTTGCCATGCTTTTTCCCTCCAATTTAATTTACCAACCGAATATAAGCGGCAATACCGCAATCACGCAGCCGACCGCTGTAACAAGTGAAAACACAAGAACGATCTTCTGTTCCGACCAGCCGCACATCTCAAAGTGATGATGAAGCGGTGCCATTTTGAAAATACGTTTTTTTGTTTTTTTATAATACGCTACCTGTATTATATCCGAAAGCGCCTCAAGAAAATACGTTATACCGGCAAAAATAAGTAATACGGGTCTTCCGATTCCGAAGGACACTGCAACGACCATACCGCCCAAAAACATTGAACCGGTATCTCCCATAAACACGCGCGCCGGCTTTGCATTCCACACAATAAAACCCACGCACGCTCCCGCGAGCGCCGCAGACATAGCGTTTATGCTCATATTGTAAACAAAGCCCGATCCCATCATAAACGCGCACGCAACCACAAGCGTTACAGATGAAGCAAGCCCGTCGATACCGTCGGTCAAATTAACGGCGTTTGTAAAGCCGTAAATAAACATAAGCGCAACAGGCCAAAACAGAAGACCTGCACCGCGTGTTATATCAACGTCGCCCACAAACGGAATAGTTGTGGTTTTCATACCCGAAATACAAAGCGTTGCAAGATATACCGCCGAAACAAGCAGCTGCAAAAAGGTTTTTTGCCTTGCGGTAAGCCCCAAATTGCGTTTTTTAACAACCTTTATATAGTCGTCCATAAACCCGATAGCCGCCATTAAAAGCGCCATTAAAATTCCGGCAAGGAAAACCGAAAGGCGGTATCCGTCGTGCATTTCAAGGGCAAAGCGGCCGCCTGCGGCAGCCGAATAGGCATAGGCAATACCGAGCGACAAAAGCACGCCCGCAATTATCATAAAGCCGCCCATCGTAGGCGTTCCCTGCTTATCCTTATGCCATTTAGGACCGATCTCCAATATAGTCTGCCCAAAATGCAGCTTTCTTAAATAAGGAATTACAATATATCCCAAAAGCGCAGTTACGGCAAAAGCGGCTGCCGCGGCTATAACGGGTGTAAAATCCTTCATATTATCTCTCCGTTCCCCTTTTTTATTTAAGCTCCCTTAAAGCTTCGGCAACAACCTCGCGCTCGTCAAGGTGTATGGTGCCTGTTTTAAGTATCTGATATGTTTCGTGCCCTTTACCGGCCAAAACAATTATATCGTCCTTGGTTGCAATCGATATCGCATATTTTATAGCCTCGATACGGTTTTCAATCACCTTATAAGGCGTTGCAGTCCCCTTCATACCCGTTAATATATCCTTAATTACAGCGCCGGGTTCCTCGGTGCGCGGATTATCGCTTGTAACCACGGCAAAATCGGAATAGCGAACGGCTATATTACCCATTATCGGGCGTTTTGTTTTATCCCTGTCGCCACCGCAGCCGAACACAACTATAAGGCGGTTTTTCTTACATTCGCGGAATGTGGAAAGAATATTTTTAAGACCGTCCGGCGTGTGGGCGTAATCTATTATAACGGTAAAGTCCCTGCCTGTCGGTACTACCTCTGCCCTGCCCTTTACGCCGTTAAGCTCTGACAGCGCCGCCGCCGCAACAGATACCGGAATACCGATAACATCCGCACAACAAGCCGCGCAAAGCGAATTGTAAACCGTAAATTTACCGCCTGTGTTAACGTGAATATGCTCTATTGTGCTGTCGCTCACAAATTCATAGTCAACGCTTGCAGGGTGGTAATTTATACCCTTTGCGCTGTATGTTGAATCGTTGCCCGTAGAGTATGTAACCTTACGGCAGTCAAGGTCCTTCATAAGCTCAGGGGCATATGAATCGTCGCTGTTTATTATTGCCGTCTTACACATTTTAAACAGCTTTTTCTTTGCGTTAAGGTAGTTTTCCATAGTGATATGGTAATCAAGGTGATCCTGCGTTAAATTAGTGAACATCGCCGCCTCAAAATCAAGCTTATAAACACGCGACTGATCAAGCGCGTGAGACGATACCTCCATTATAACATAGGTACAGCCCTTAGCCTTCATAAGCGCAAAAAGCGAGTTGAGCTCATAGGCATTAGGCGTTGTGTTGTGCGCCGCAATTATCTCGTCGCCTATCATATTCTGTATTGTGCCTATAAGACCTGCCTTAAAGCCTGCCTTTTCTATTATTTTTTTAAGCATATAGGTAACCGAGGTTTTACCGTTTGTTCCCGTAACGCCTAACAGCTTAAGCGATTTTGCGGGTTCGCCGAACCATTTGGCGCACATATCGGCGTATGCGGCGTGGGTATCGGGTACCGTAAGCTGATTTGAAAGCCCCAAATCACGTTCGGCTACTATAACCGCGGCGCCCGCGTCGATTGCCGCAGGTGCATAATCGTGACCGTCCGATTTAGCCCCCACAATACAAACAAACGCAAAGCCTTCCTTTACCTGCCTTGAGTCGCAGGTAATGCCAGTAATTTCAGTTTCGGATATTGCTCCCGTGCATTCAATCAAATTTTTAAGCTTCATATATAACCTTTCCTTATCCGTCAACAACGTTTTCATCGCCGAAATAAACCGTTACAACCGTTCCGGTATCAACGCTTTCACCGGCGCCTATGCTTTGCTTATAGGACCTTATTGCCCCGTCTGAAGAATTGCCCGAAAATTCTACGTTAACACCGGCGTTTGCCGCGGCTGTGTTAACCTCTGTTGCGGTAAGTCCCGTAAGATTGGGCACCGTAACCTTTTGAGAACCGCCCTCTTCCGTGTAAAGTATTACTATGCCGCCCGATATTACCTTACTGCCTGCGGCGGGCAATTGACGCAGCACCGTACCGCCGGAGCCTATGACCTTGTATTCAAGCTTTGCGGCGGTCACCTTACCCTTAGCCTCGCCTATTTCGTTACCCACGGTATCGGGCACGGTAAGCGAAAGCTTTTTAAGCTCCTCGTCGGTATAGCTCGGTTCAAATCCGAGATACGGCAGAATATCGCTCATAATCTGCGAATTTACAGGCGCCGATATTAAACCGCCGTAATATTTATCGCCCTTAGGCTCGTCAAGCATAACATAAACCGCAATTTCGGGATTTTCAATAGGTGCCACCGTAGCGCACGAGCCTATATATAAAGCCTTATCGCCCGTTGCCAATATTTTGGAAACCTTTTGCGAGGTACCTGTTTTAGCGCCTATATTGTACCCTGCAACAAGCGCGTTTTTTGCGCCGTTTTCCGAAACATACTGCATAAGGGTACGCATTGTAGCCGAGGTTGAGGCGGATACCACCTGTCTTTTATAAGAGGTTGACGAGGTTTCAACCACCTTGCCGTCAGAATCAAGCTTTTTTTCAACCAAATGCGGCTGAACCAGATAACCGCCGTTAACCGCTGCAGATACGGCTGATATTAACTGCATAGGCGTTACGTTAAAGGTTTGCCCGAACGAAGAGGACGCCAATTCAACAGGGCCCATTTTATCCTCTTTATGATAGGTTGAGGTTGCCTCGCCCGGCAGATCGATACCGGTTTTTTCGGTAAGACCGAACGCCTTAAAATATTTTGAAAATGTGCTTACCCCTACAAGCTGACCTATTGTTATAAACGCAGGGTTGCAGGAATTTGATATTGCCTGCATTAAATTCTGCGAGCCGTGTCCCCCCACCTTATGGCAGTGGTAAGACTGCCCCGCAACAGTTGCGTGACCGTTGCAGAAAAATGTAGAATTGTTGTTTATAAGATTTTCTTCAATCGCTATTGAAGCTGTTACGACCTTAAATACAGAGCCCGGCTCCATTGTATCGGATACCGCTTTATTACGCCACTGCCTGTTCATAAGCTCGCTTTTAAGCTTGGATTTTTCCTCGTCGCCCTCAGCGGCGTCTACCTTGGCCTGATCCTCTGCCGATAACGTAAACGGCTCGTTAGGGTCAAAATCGCCCTTTACCGCCATTGCCAGTATCGCGCCGGTATTAACGTTCATAACAACCGCCGCGCCGCGTTCGGCAATTTTGTTTTCGGCTATTGCCGCCTCAAGGTATTTCTCGGCGGTATACTGCACATACGAATCAAGCGTAAGCACAAGGGATTTTCCCTTTACCGCCTCTTCAACCTTTTCATAAGAAAAACGCATATCCGCGCCTGCGGCGTTCTTAGCCGCCACAACGCGCCCCGCAATGCCTGTAAGATCGTTGTCGTAATAGCTTTCTATGCCTGCAAGTCCTTGATCGTCGGAGCCTACAAACCCCAAAACAACCGAAGCCAAATGCTCGTTAGGATAATAGCGCTTTGTGGTTTCGTCAAGCCCTATATATTTTACAAGTTCAAGGCTTTTATTGTCAAGTATAAACTGTCTTATTTTGTCGGCAACGGCTTTTTCAACCTTTTTCTTAACTATAACATAATAAGAGTTTTTTTCCGTATAGCCGTAAACGGTATCGTAATCAAGCTCTAATATTTCCGAAAGTCCCGACGCTATCGTTTTTTTAACCTCTTCGGCTTTATCAGCGCTTTTAAGCCTTTTTATGCCGTTCGGTGTTATGTAAACGGTCCAAGCCGGCGAGCTTGTTGCAAGTATCTGCATATTTCTGTCGTAAATATCTCCGCGCGGCGCGGTAACAAGACTGTCGTAAAGCTGCTGCTCGGAGGCATAGCTTTGATACTTTTCGCCCTTTATTACCATAATGTTAAAAAGACTTGCCGAGGAAACAAGCGAAAGCGAAAGTATAAGCGCGACCATTACTACTATTATTCTTGTAACCATTGTTTTACCCGGTTTTACAGTCACGCTATGCAACCCCCTTCAAAATATCCGAAATACGAGAGTCGGTAACACAACTCTCGTATTTTCTTCTACACTGATAATTATATTATTGTTCCTTCAATTTATTACTCCGCGGTCACTGTACTCCCGTCGGATTTTACCGCCTTGTCTTTATCATTTACCCTTATATATTTAACGTCGCTCTTTTCCATTTTTCTCATACCGAGCTGTGTCGCCTCAAGCTCAAGATTCGCATAAGAAATTTTCTTTTGCATTTCCATTTCAAGACTTGTTTTTTCACTTTCAAGCTCGGTTATAACCGATTTCACATCGTTTATTTCGCTGTTAAGCTCATTTATTTGAAGGCGGAGCGCTATATTGCCGCAAAGTCCCGCCAAAACAAACACAGCCGTCATAACAAGGCCCATAGGCGAAACCAGCCGGCGCGCGGCGGCGCGGCGGCGCTTTCTCGTCTTTTCGGCGATTTTGGGCATAACCACAATATTATCGCGTGTTTTCGGCGTTTCGGCAGTTTTAGGGGCAAACATTTCAAAATCGTATGCTAAACTGTCGTTATAATATTTTACGTTGTTCATAGCCGCTCTCCTTTTCTAAGGCTACGGGCTTAAAACCCGTTTATTCGTTCTTTATGATTACACGCAACTTTGCGCTTCTGCTGCGCTGATTTTCGTTTATTTCTTCCGCCGTAGGTTCAATAGGCTTTTTTGTTAACAGCCTGCCCTGCGGCTTTCTGCCGCAAACGCAAACAGGAAAATCCGGCGGACATATACAGCCCGTGCAATATTCTTTAAATTTTTGCTTTACCATTCTGTCTTCAAGCGAATGGAAGGTGATAATCGCGAGCCTTCCCTCTTTATTTAAAAGCGCAAAGGCTTTATCAAGCGCTGTTTCAAGTTCATCAAGCTCGCCGTTTACCGCAATTCTTATTGCCTGAAAGCTTTTCCTTGCGGGGTGCCCGTCTCTGCGCGCCCTTGCAGGCACGGCAGATGATATTATATCAGCCAATTTAAGCGTTGTATCAATGGGGGCTTTTTCACGCTCGCTTATTATGCGGTCCGCTATTTTAAAAGCAAACTTTTCTTCGCCGTAATCTCTTAATATTCTTACAAGTTCCTCTTTTGAATAAGTGTTGACAATATCCGCGGCGCTTATTCCGCTTTTGCTCATTCTCATATCAAGCGGAGCGTTCTGCCTGTAAGAAAATCCGCGTTCGGCGTTATCAAGCTGATAAGAGGAAACCCCCAAATCAAGCAATATCCCGTCCACGCCCGTTACGCCGCGTTTGTTTAAAACCTCCTGCATTTCGCTGAAATTACTTTTAATAACCTCGGCGTTATAGCCTTTAAGCCGTTCGGAGGCGGTTTTTACCGCGTCGGGATCACGGTCAAGCGCGTAAAGCCTGCCGTCTGTAAGCCTTTTTGCAATTTCCAAAGAATGTCCTGCACCGCCGGCAGTACCGTCTGCATAAATGCCGTTCGGTTTTATGTTTAAAGCTTCTATTGTTTCGTTTAAAAGAACCGATTTGTGTGAAAATTCCATCAGAAATTAAGCTCCTCAACAATTGAAGCAATGGATTCGGGTGTGTATTCCGCATTTTCGGCGTTCCAAAGCTCGGTGTTCCATATTTCAAGGTTTGTATCCATACCTATTATGTGAGCCTCGCCCTCAAGCTGCGCATATTCGCGCAAAACCGGCGGAATAAGTATTCTGCCCTGTGTATCAAAGTCTATGCTAAAGGCTCCGTCATAAAGGAAACGTTTAACGGCGCTTGACTTAGCGCTCGGCAGCGTTCCTATTTTTGCAACAAGCTTGTCCCACTCCTCTGCCGAATAAACACAAAGGCAGCGCTTACCGTAAATACCGCGGCAAATCATAAAGCCTGTCCCTAATTCTTCACGAAGCTTTGAAGGAATGAAAACCCTGCCCTTCTTATCTATATTATGCTGATAGCCTCCGAAAAGCATGATTTTCACCTCTTTTGCTCCACTTTAATACACTTTAGTGGATTTTTACACCACTTTGCACCACTATGATTGTATTATAAGTCTAAAAGGAGCAAAAATCAAGTAATTTTTTCAAAGTTAACATATTTTTTTTGTTTTTTTAAGGCAGACTATATATATTGTGGTTTTAATAAGACGCAACCACAATAAAACTGCCGCTTACGATAAAGCGTAACATTTGTTTTTTGCGTTTTAAATATTTTCCTTGACAACGGCGTATAAAATACATATAATATTTATCGTGCTTATAAAGCAATTATATACGGAGACGTATCGAAGCGGTCATAACGGGACTGACTCGAAATTTTTTGAAGAGTTGGCTGTTTTCTCCGCTTAAAAAGCCCATAAATACAGGGTTTTCTCCGGTTCGAAAATTAAATATTTTGTTGTTCTTTCCGTCAGTTCTTTCCAAAAGTTTTTGGAAGAAATGCGGAATTACATACACGGAGAGTTGTCCGAGTGGTCGAAGGTGCAGCACTCGAAAACGAATGCCCTTTTTGGAAGCTCACCTCTGAAAAACCTTGATTTTATGGGGCTTTTCAGCTATCATTGAAAAGTAAATATCCCTTAGTTCTCTCCATCAGTTCTCTCCTTTTTCCGAGGTTTTTTTGAGGGCTGATGTGAAGATAAATACACGGAGTGGTATCGAAGTGGTCATAACGGGACTGACTCGAAATCAGTTGTACCTTCGGGTACCGTGGGTTCGAATCCCACCCACTCCGCCAGAAAACTCAGTCTGCAAGCGGTTTTTGCCGTTTGCAGGCTTTTTCTTTTTACTGCACCTTTGGGATTTTTCCGTGAGTTCTCTCCTGAAAATCGATAGTTCTCTCCTAAATTTTCTGAGATTTGAACTCTGGATATGTAGTTGGCGTATCCTTAGTAAAGCGATACGCCGCAGAAGCTATGAAATAACCTCTAATGCACCACTCAGACCGTTTACCATTGCGTCAGCCGATGACAGCTTGGAATTGTAATCCAAATGGGCATATACATTTGCCGTAGTTGAAAAATCGCTGTGTCCGAGCCATTCCTGTATCTGCTTCATAGGAACACCGTTTGCAAGAAGCAGTGAAGCACAACTATGGCGCAGGTCGTGGAAACGAATGTGGCGCAAATTGTTCTTTTCAAGCAGCTTTGGAAATGATGCTGTGAGATAGTGCGGAGAAATCAATGTCCCCATCTCATCTACGCAGATATACTCCAAATACTTTTTGTTGTAGCATCGTCCGCATACTCGTTTGTATTCTTCCTGCTGTTCCTTGAGCTTTAGCAGCTTCTCTTTGAACACAGGAACAAGGGGCAGCGTTCTCATACTCGACTTGGTTTTGGTCGTATCTTGTGCTATCTGGATATGCTTGCCATCAAGATTGCAGGAAGTAACGGTATGTCTAATGGTAATCGTATTGTTTTGAAAATCAATAGCATCCCACTTTAAGCCGAGGGCTTCACTTCGCCTTAGCCCATAAAATGCACCGAGAAAAATCGGTATTTCAATCAGCGTTCCTTTGGCGGCTTCAAATAATGCCTGTACCTCGTTGCTGTCATAGAAACTGCCGATGAACTTATCAGCTTTAGGGCGTTCCACTTTATCCGCAGGATTGACGGAAATAAGGTCAATCTTTACGGCATACTTCAAAGCCCTGTGAATAACAGCGTGATAGTGAATAACCGAATTAGCTTTTACTCGCTTCAACTGCTTCATATAGAAAGCCTGAATGTCTGTTGCCTTCATTTCAGAAAGTGTTATTTCTCTTTCCTTGAAATACGGAATGATAACGCTCTTTGCCATACCTGAGTATGATGCGTATGTGGTAAGTGCGATAGTCGGCTTTGCGATTTCCAACCATTGAAGCAGAAAATCCGAAAACAGCATATCCTCCTGTATGGGTTTGCACTCAGGAACAAAGGTCTGCCTTGTTTCCATCAACATCTTTTCCGCTTTCTTTTTATTGCCCTTGACAGGCAATCCTGTCGGCAACCATTTCGTTTTTCTTTTTCCCGCAGCATCGGGATAGCTCAAAACCATATAAAAATAGCCTTTTTTCTCTTGCAGATGTCCTGCTACCATAAATTAACCTCCTTTGCGTAGCACCGACTTCTGCTGTTGACCATATACATTGTAGCAATTTATTAAGCAATTTGGCAAGCTCAATCCTATCGGTGGACGCTTGATTTAACATAATGATAAATTCACTATTGGCAAGCATTGTCCTCGCCGTATGGCTCTGCAAAAGGTCGTCCACATTCTGCGTAATACCCGTACAGTACGCACCGTATTTACGAACACGCTTCCAGAGAGTAAAGAGGAAGTTTGCCGAGTATTCGTGTTGGAACAGCAAATAGATTTCATCAATGAAAATGAATGTGTTTCTGCCTTTTGCTCTGTTCTGGGTAATACGGTTTAAGATACTATCGAGAACGACAAGCATACCGATGGGCTGTAACTGCTTGCCTAAATCCAGAATGTCATAACAGATAAGGCGGCTGTGCGTATCCACATTGGTGTGCTTTGCAAAGGTATTCAGAGAGCCGTCCGTAAACAGCTCGATAGCAAGGGCGATTTCTTTCGCTTCTGGCTCGTCCTGCTTTAACAGTTCCTCACGGAAGTCCTGCAAAGTGGGCGGTACGCCCTGATAATTGCCTTGCTGATAATGGCGGTACACGCTTGCCGTACAACGGTCAATAATTGACTTTTGTTTTGCACCCAGACTTGCGCCGCCGATGAGCTGTTCACACAAAGACAAAATAAACTCCGATTTCAAAATGACGGGATTTGCACCGTCACCGTAATCGGAGTTCATATCCATAGCATTGATATGGTTTTCGCTCGTTGCCGAGATGTGAATGACCTCGCCCTGCATAGCCTTTACAAGCGGCGAATATTCTCGCTCAGGGTCAATGATAATAACATCGGCATTGGGGTCTGTGAGAATAATGTTTGTCATTTCTTCTTTCGCCGTAAAGGATTTTCCTGCTCCAGACACACCGAGAATAAAAGAGTTGCCGTTGAGCAAATAGCGGCGGTTGGCAATAATCATATTTTTGCTGATAACATTTTGACCGTAGTAAACGCCGTTTTCGTGATGAATTTCCTGTACTCTGAAAGGAATAAATACCGCAAGACTTTCCGTTGTAAGAGTACGCATTGCATTGATTTTGCGAACACCAAACGGCAGGGCGGTGTTCAGTCCGTCCATCTGCTGATATTTCAGCACCGCAAACTGACACAGGTGCTTTCTGGCAGTTGTGAGCAGGGCTTCGGTGTCATTGTCAAGCTGTTCCTTTGTTTCAGCCGTATGCACCATTGTCAAAACCGCAAACATCATTCTTTGGTCACGGGTTGTCAAATCGTCCAAGAACTCCTTGCTTTCTTTGCGCTGCTGTTCAAGGTCGTAAGGAATGACCGCCGAAAAATTGTTGTTCTGATTTTGTTTACGCTGCCAATTCGTGATATTGGTTTCCACGCCGAGCAGACGGTTTTCCACCTCACGCACAGCTTCGTCTGTTGGTACGGGGATATCGTCTATGATGTTCTGCATTACGGTGGAGAGCGTTATGGGTATATCGTCAGGTCTGTTGTAGCCGAGTGCCATTGTGAGATTTGCCTGTGCATCGGCATCAATGAGCAAGACTTTCTTTCCTTGCTGTAACAGACCTACGCCCAGATTGACCGCCGTGGTCGTTTTACCGACACCGCCTTTCTGATTGGTCAGAGCAATCACTTTGCAATTTGACATTTGTGCGTCCTCCTTTCGCATAAATTTAGCCGCTTTGTCAAGGCGGCTATGTAAAAGAGTGAGAGAACGCAAAAAAGCCGCTTACTCTTAGGTGAATAAGAATAAGCGGCTATGTGTGATATGCCTTAGATATGTTCAATTTTCATTTTCTTAACAGGAGCATTGACAACCTTGAAAATCAGCTCGTCAACGCAGTCCGTGTATCTGCCTTCCTGTATCAGTCTGTTTTTCAGCTCTACAAGGCTATGTATTACCAACTGTCGCTCGTGGCTATCCAGATACGCGTGGTAGGTTTTATCTTTCATAACGAATACCTCCGTTTCATTTTTCATTATAGATATGTTTAAGAAATTACGCCATTGTGTCATCGCTGCCTGTACGCAATTTTCGTATTTGCTCATTAAACCTCTGGTGCTTGACAGACTTCACGGCAATTCCTATGAAATATCTGCTTACAAGGAAATCCAATAGATACTCTTTAGGGATTTGATAACGCTGTTTGATATAAAAGCATTTCAGCTCTTTTTTACCGCACCAGCGACTAACCGAATTTTTATTGTAGCCCGTAAACTGAGCTACCTGCTCAACTGACATAACATCTGGGTTGTTTTTTAGCAGTCGTTCATAATACTGCCGCATACGAATTAAATCCTCTTGTGTAAACACCTCATCAAAGGACGGAGCTTTTTTATCTCCGCCTTTTCCTTTGTAAAAGCCGTCTGGAGCTTTGAATAGCTCTGGGTAATCATCTCTGTCTTTCAAATACTGAATAACATCAACCGTCTTGATTTTGAAGCGGCGTGTTTTTTTGCCGCTATCTATGTTCGGCACAAGACCGCTTTCCAATAAAAACAAGCAGGTCTTTTTGCTGATATGACAGATACGGTACATCTGGTCTTTGGTTATGTATTCGGGGTATTGCTGCAAAATCTCGTTGCAATATTTTTCTGTAATCATCACTTACACCTCTTTGCACTTTTTGGTCAACAGCAGAAGAAAGGTGTAAAAGTTCTCTCCAATAGTATTTTGAGAGTGCCTGAAAAGCAGGCGGGAAAAAGGGTTTTGTTCTCTCCTGAGTTCTCTCCGTTCTCTCCAAGTTCTCTCTTTTTTGCTTTTTTTAAGCCATTTTTTGCTCCTTAACTGTGGGTTCGAATTTTCCTTGCAGTTGCAGGACTTACGAGCCATAGTCCCTTGAATTTACTGTACTTTTCATCATTTTTAACTTCTTATATAAGGCATCAAAAACGGTGATTTACCGCTAAAGTGTGTTCGGAGTAAAACACTCGAAATGCTGTGTTCCCAAAAGGAACCTAGGGTTCGAATCCCTAACTCTCCGCCAAAAAGTCCAGTAAACAAGCGGGTTTTCTGTACTTTTCTTTTTTGCTCGTTTGCTCAAAAACGGCTCAAAACTATGGAAAGAACAGGCCGTTTTTTGGAAAGAACAAGGCGATTTCGGGTATTTTGGCGTATTCGAACCGTAAAAATCAGTTCTTTCCGCCATCGTCTGAAATTTCAGCCCACTTGCCAGCGAAATTCACCGATTCGGGAAGTGACATTCCGCTGACCATTGCCTTTGCCGAGGACAGCTTTGAAGTGTAGTCAAGGTGGGCATATATGTTAGCGGTGGTAGAAAAATCGCTGTGCCCCAGCCACTCCTGAATTTGTTTCAGCGGTACGCCGTTTGCAAGAAGCAGGCTTGCGCAACTGTGCCTTAAATCATGAAAACTCATTCTTTTACAACCGTGCTTTTGGATATACTGTGGGAAATAACTTGTCAGATATTCCGGTCGCATTAAATCACCAAGCTCGTCTACAAAGACATAACCGTCATATTCGTAGTTGTAGCAGTTGCCGCAGACCTTTTTGTTGACTTCTTGTGCCGCTTTTACTTCTTTGAAATACTCAGCAAAGCTGCCGACAAGCGGAAGTGTACGCATACTGGATTTTGTTTTGGCAGAGTCCTGTGCGTACATTTTTGTTTTTCCGTCCGCTTGCAGAGAAGTGACCGTGTGCCTTATGGTGATTGTGCCACGCTCAAAATCAATGGCGTTCCATTTCAGTCCGCAGACCTCGCCACGACGCAAGCCGTAGAAAGCGGCGACTAAAACAGGAAGTTCCAGTTTTGTCCCTTTGACTACTTCAAATAAATGTTGCAGTTCTTCTGCATCAAGGAATACAGGCTGATAATCATTCTTTTTCGGGCGGTCTACCTTCATTGCCACATTCTGCGTAACGAGGTCGGTTTTCATTGCGTACTTCAGCGCCTGATGAATAACAGCGTGATAGTGAATGACCGAGTTTGGTTTGACCGTTTTCAGCTTTTCGGAATAGAATTGCTGAATGTGTCTTGCCTCCAAACCCTGAAGCGTTACCGCTTTCTTTCGGAAATACGGCTCAATCACTGATTTCACCATTTGCTCGTAAGAGCTGAATGTGGTTGCCTTAACACGCACCTTGACGATTTCCAACCATTCAAGCAGGTAGTCTGCAAACGGCATATCGGAAGCAAGCTCGCCGACTTCCTGCGGCGGCACGAATTCACTTCTGATTCGCACAAGCTCGGCTTCGGCTTTGCGTTTGTTTCCCTTTTCGGGCAGTCCCGTGGAAAAGTATTTCACACGGCGTTTTCCGTTGTTGTTATAGTAGCTTAGCACTACATAATAAAAACCTTTTTTAACTTGTAGGTGTCCTGATACCATTGTTTTTAACTCCTTTCATTGTACATCACAGGAAAGACCTACACCGACAAGCCTATTATAGCTTGCCGGCATAGTTCTTTCCATTCTGCAAAAGTCACTGGATATATACTAAAAGAGTGGACCAGTATGATATAATAAAAGCACAAGAAAACAGACAATCGAGGAGGAAATAAAAATGGCAGGCAAAAACCAAAAATACACGCAGGAATTCAAGCAAACGATAGTAGATCTATATCACTCAGGCAAAACCTACAACCAAATAAAGGAAGAATACGGCATATCACATAATGCTTTGGCAAATTGGATAAAACAGTATTCTGAAGTAAAAATTGATGACAACACGGTTCTTACTGCAAAACAAATAAAGGAATTGCAAAAACGCAATGCTCAGTTGGAGGAAGAAAACCTTATATTAAGCTCCGTCATCATACAAATACAATCAACAAAGATATACACTATTTCGTATGTGCTTACAACAAAGTGGATTACAGAGGTGACTGCCCCGGCAGACACTATGCCAGAGCAGACGCTATTGAGCAGGTGGTTATGCTTGAACTTCACCGAATGGCGAAATTCCTTGAATCGGACGAAGAATCCTTTGCCGAGCTTCTTGCCCAAAAGACCGATAAAGAGCTTTTGAGGGAAAAGAAGCACGACGAAGCAGAACCCAAAGAATCGTTATCTATTACCGCTTTGTCGGGTACGTGGAAATACCCGAAGTATCTCACAGACCGAATATTATTGCCGACACCCGAAAAGGCGTCGCGACCAAGTATTTAACCGAGCCGAAAACGGCGTAACAAAAGGAGCAGGCGAAAACCTACCCCCAACATAAAACCGTATCAGAATAAAAAAATCGAGTATTCATAAAGTCAAATCCCTTATGAATACTCGATATGGTACGGATGTTCATAACCAACCTAAAATCCATATTGAAATCCGGCTGAAAACTCACATATTTCCCCGTACTTTTGCCGATTTGCTTCCTCTTTGCTATGATAATATCACAAGATTTTAGGAGGCTGTTTTTATGGAAAAGTTCATTATAGATGAACGCACAGGGCTGAGATATGAGTTGGTTGGTGATTATTACCTTATCGCCGGGGATGATGAGCCGGAGGAAGAACAGAAGCCAATCGGGATATGGGGTCAGCGGCATCTTCGCTATCTGAAAAATCACCGCAAAGTGCTCTATGCCAATTTGCTGACAAGCGGCAAATTGGACAACTACCTTGCTGACATTAATAAACAGGCTGAGGAAATGTTTGAACGGCTTACAAGGCGGATGGCGGTGGCAGAGGACATAACAGAGCAACTGAAAGCCACCGACCAAATGGTATGGGTCGGCAGGATGAACAATATACGAAATCGGGCAACCGAGATCATAAATACTGAGACTATATTCACATAAGATTCAAGCCGCAACGGGAGTAAAATCCGTTGCGGCTTGTGCTTTTATTCAGTTGTTTTCGCTTTCCTCGGTGGTGGGCGGCTCGGTCTGAGCTGCCGTTGTGTTCTCCGGGGTTGTGGTCTCCGGCGCAGGAGTTGGTTCTGTGTCGGTGGGTTCGGGTTGTGTTGCAGCCGGAGCGGTCGCCGAGGGTTCGGGTGTGGTGGTTGTGCTCTCTTCCGGAGTGCTGCTCGGCGTTGTCGGTGCGGTCGGTGCGGTTGGAGCAATAGGCTCGGTTGACGGCTCGGTAGTCACGGTGTTATCCGGTGCTTGGGTGTTGTTTTGCTGTGAGCCGGTGGCGGTGATAACATCGCCGTTATGAAGCGTGGCATCGTGGGAGTATGTTCCCCATTTAGGAGTAAGGGTGATTTCCGTGCCTGCGGCTGCGTTTACGGTAAAGGTGAATTCAGAGGTGTCATTCACAAATATCTGCTCGGTGTAATAGGTTTCATCACCGATTTTTATACCGCAATAGCCTGTTGCGCCTGCCGTTCCGGTGGCTTTCAGCGTTATTAAGGTTGTATCTGCTGTCAGCGTATAGGTGTTATCCGCTTCGGTAAGCTCGGTTGCGGCGGTGTCCTCGCCAACCTGATAGGACAGCTTATAGGACGAGCTTTGAATCTGCGTTGTTCCCGCTGAGGTGCTTGCGGTAAACCAAGCCCAGCTTGCACCGCAAAGGCAGATAGCACAGATGCAGATAGCAAGCATTGAGGGGGCGAGGATGTGCATAAGACCGTCAGAGCGCTTTTTCTTTGCTGCGTGCTTTGCCCGGTAGAAGAATACGGGGTACACCTTCATTACATTGCGCTCGGTCACGAACGGAATAAGGCAGAGGTAAAGGCAGCGGAGTTCCCTGCGCCAATAGCGATATTTGTTGTAATCTGCCGCACGACTCATCTCGGTTAAAAGATACTGCTTTTTACGGCTGAAATGATTGACAAACTGTGCGAGTTTTAGAACGATCAGCAAAAAGGCAGATACGATCAGAACGATCAAGAGTATCAAAGCGCCGCTATTGTTGCCCATAATGATGTATCTCCTTTCGATTGTGTTTGTGTGGGCAATCAAAAGGCATAATACATAGTTTATGCCCTTTGATTGCCCCTCCACCCGAAGGTGGAGAGGACTTGGAAAGAGGTTTGGACTTATACAATAATCAATTCTTGCTTACGACAACCATACCGCCATCAAGCTTAGCTGTATAGCCATCAGGACAATATCCCTGCATAAACTCCTCTGTCTCCCCCTGATAGCTACCGCCTTTTACGACTGTACCCTGCGCATAAGTCTGCACGAAAAGACTTCCCTGAGGGCCGGAAAATGTACCGCCGTTGATCTCCATCTTTGCACCGCCGTTGGAAATGGCAATGTAGCTGTCAGAAGTGATGTTGCCGCCGTTAATCGTTGCAATACCGGTTGAGTCATTGGACAATCCCCAGTAACCGGTACAATGTAATGTGCCACCGTTCATTGTCAGAGTGCCACCAGCGCAGTTTTTCAAACCGTTTGGAGCGGCCTTCATTTCGATGTTGTTGATCGTCATGGTAGCTTTTTGTTTGCCGGGATCTATATAATTCCAACCGTTGACAATGGCAAATGATTGACCGTCTTCAGCAATCACTTTACCGCCGTTGAAGGTCATGGTACCAAAGTTTTCCACAGTGTGCCACTTGTTGTCCTCCCCATCCGCGCGGGTGAAGGTGCCGCCCTCTATCACACAAACAGCAGCGTTGCGAAGCGCAGATGTATTGGCTTTTGACGCAACGATCTTTCCATTATTGCCACTGCTGTCCTTTATGCACAGCGTACCACGGTTCAAAATCGCATGGGAGTCGCCGCCGGTCAGCGTAAAACCATTAAGATCCAGCGTAATGTTTTTATCTTCGGGAATCGTAAGACTTCCGGCAATATTGCCTTCCAGCTTCGCAGACACAGGTTCAGTGGCGTTATTAATCAGCTCTTGGAGAGTATCCATGGCAACAATCGGATACTCCGCATCCTTATCATACTGATTGTCGAAGCTGTCGTTCTCCACGGTGTCCTGCGTGGCGTAAACGGTGATACCGATGCCATCAATAGCAAGATTCTGATAATCGTTACTGGCGGCATCCTGCATATGACCCTTGATGGTGAAAGCAGTGCCCGTCTGACCGGCAGTCAGATGTCCCTCGGTCAGATCGATAGCGGCATCGTTGATCGTCCAATCAATAACCTCATTGAGCTTTGCGTCGCCCTGAATACCGGTGATCTGAATCTTATACTTCAGAGCAAGGTTGCCTTTGTTGACAACACGGAGCTGCGGCAGCTCGTATGTACAGCCCGGCTCCCAAAGAATTTGGTCGGCGGCTCTATTGTCTTTGGTCTTGAAAGTAAGGGTCTTACCCTCTGCACTTTCCCAATTTGTGCCGTCGGTGGACATTTCAAGATCCACATCCAGATTTCCCGCCTGGATCTTGTTTACCGCAGTGGATGCGGTGTCGGTGAACCACGCAAAGGTGGTGCCGATGAGCATTGCCACGCACATGAGCAGAGCCAGTGTGCTGGAAATCAATGCCCGCTTGGTAGATTTGCTGCTTGTCATTGTGTTCTTCCTCCTTATTGTATTTTTTCAATGGCAATATGTAAACACGGTTTTTCTGTGATTACACCAAAGCAATCAAAAGGCACAAGCATAACTTATGCCCTTTGATTGCCCCTCCGCCGCGATGGGTGGAGAGGCCTTGAAAATTAGAATTTATTTGGGAACAACGGTGTACCACACTTCGCCATTGGTTTGGCTTGCGGAAACAACCTTGTAGCCGTCCGCAACAAAGTTCGTTCCTGCACCCTCAGCAGTATTGTTTGACGGGTCGAAGTTGACAAATGTGCCGCCCTTAACAATTATTTGTGCGCTGCCGTTCTTGTAGGCAGAGTCAACGCAGTTCAGCAGGAAGTTGTAGCCGTAAGGCTCGCCGAACGCTTCGACAGCAAAATGACCTCCGGTGATGGTGAGGGTACCCTCTTGAACCTGTACCGCAGTACCTCCGCCGTAATAGTTGCCGCCTGTGATGGTCAGATTTGCACCTTTACGCACATTGAGTGCATATCCGCCGTTCCTACCGGTATCAATTCCGCCATTTTCGCCTGCATTGATGGTAGTATCAGCATCGACAATCAGCGCGCAGAAGTTGGTACTATTGTTACCCATATCATCGGGAGAGATAATCTTAGCATCCAAATTCAGTGTAGTGGGTTGGCTGATCGTAATGCGGTCTGCTACATTGTCGCCGATATTATCGGTTTCGATATCCTGATTGACAGAAACGATACCGCCATTAGCAAAAGCCTCTTTCATCTCTGCAGCAGAAGCAACAGGATAACCTGCATTCTTATCATACTGATTGTCGAAGCTGTCGTTCTCAACGGTGTCCTGCGTGGCGTAAACGGTGAACTTAATGCCGGTAAGCGCCTTGCCCATGTAGTCGTTGCTGGCAGCCTCGTCCATGTGCGCGGAAACGGTGATCATATCGGTGGATGCACCGTCAGTTCCCTTGGCGGTCAGGTGACCCTCGGCGCTCATATCAAATTCTTCGCCGCTTGCGGTTTTGTAGGTGAAGTTGATTACATCGAGCAGCGGGGAATCGCCGTCCAGACCGGTGATGACGATCTTATATTTGAGCGCCAAATTGCCGGTGTTGGCAATCTTGAACGGCGTGAGCAGGTATGTACAACCCGGCTCCCAGAGAATGCCTTCCTGATTGGCGATATCGTTGCCGTCCTTGTCGACCCATTTCAGAGTGTCAATTTCTGTGCCTTCCTTGTCCTGAATCTCCACATTAAGATTGCCTGACACAATCTTGTTGACACCGGTGGATGCGGTGTCGGTGAACCACGCAAAGGTGGCGCCTACGAGCATTGCCACACACATGAGCAGAGCCAGTGTGCTGGAAATCAATGCCCGCTTGGTAGATTTGCTGCTTGTCATTGTGTTCTTCCTCCTTATTGTATTTTTTCAATAGCAATATGTAAACACGGATTTTCTGTGATTACACCAAAGCAATCAAAAGGCACAAGTAAGCCTTATGCCCTTTGATTGCCCCTCCACCCGAAGGTGGAGAGGACTTGAAAATTAGAATTTATTCGGGAACAACATTGTACCAGTCGCCGTTCTGAACTACCTTGTAGCCGTCAGCAATGAAGATTTCACCTTCGCCGACAGTGACATTGGACGGGTCAAACTGATAGAACGAGCCGCCCTTAACGGTGATAGTGGCAGAGTCGCTGTCATTGCAGTTCAGCGTCCAAGCCGGGCTGACACACTTAAAGGTGCCACCTTCGATGGTGATCTTCGCATTGTCCTCTGCATAAATCAGGGACAGATTGGAACCCGCAGGAGCCTGATTTGCAAATTCGCCGCCCTTGATGGTGATCTCGGATCTACTGGAGGCGCAGACGGCCATCGCGTAGTTGCTGACATAAGTGCCGTAAACCGTTGTAGCATCTACGGTAATCTTTGCAGTACCCGTTCCGTGAATTGCACCGGCTGTGCCGTTTGCCTGAATGTTGCCGGTCACTGTATGTTCGCCGTCAGTATATTCCATGCGATTGAGCACAGTAGCCGCATTTGCATCGTAATTGTTATCAAAGCTGTCACTTTCCACAGTCGCCTGCGTAGCGCGCACCTCAATGCCGAGACCGGAAACAGAGGAAGGTCTGTTCTTGGATGCGTTGGCTTCGTTGCCGACCGAGGTGGGCATGTAGATCGCCACAGCGAAGGGCTTGGACGATTCTCCGGCCTTCAGCGTGATCCAGCCGTCAGTAAACATAACATCCTTCGCCAAAGTCTTTTCGGTGGCGGCAATGGCAGACCAAACATCCTCGCGGTTTGCAAACTTGGTCGTGGTCTCGGCAGTGCCGATCTTCAGATAATTGTCCACACGGTACCAATCGCCGTTAACATTTTTCCCTCTGTTGGAGGTGTAGTTTTTGGAGAAGCCGGCCTCATATTTCAGAGCCAGATTGCCGGCGTTTACAACCTTCAGATACACCACCTGTGTGTAACCCGGCTCCCACAGGGCATTGTCGTCAAAGAGCTTGGTCTGATCGGTGGCTTCCTTCCATGTCTGCATATCGGTGCTGTACATGAGCTTGACATCCAGATTGCCGGACACAATCTTATTGACCCCGGTGGATGCGGTGTCGGTGAACCACGCAAAGGTGGTGCCGATGAGCATTGCCACGCACATGAGCAGAGCCAGTGTGCTGGAAATCAATGCCCGCTTGGTAGATTTGCTGCTTGTCATTGTGTTCTTCCTCCTTATTGTATTTTTTCAATGGCAATATGTAAACACGGTTTTCCCGTGGTTACACCGTAGCGGTGTCGGACGGTGTTTCGTCCGTTTTCGGCGTTTCGCCGCCGCTACTTTGCGCCATCTGCGCTTTCATTTGCAGCAGTTCCTGCATCATGCGCTGTGTTTCGGCACGATCGGCGGCAATCTTGTCTCGCTCGGCTTGCAGTTCTGCCTGTTGTTCTGCCTTATATTTGCGGAACAGACGGATGCAGCGGATACCCTCTAACAGAATGAGGAGCAGAAACGGAATGAGAATACAAACAATATAACCGGGTGTGGTTTTTAAAAACTGAAAGAAAGTACCCACCTTCGGGATATGACTGCTGTATTTACCCAGCACATACGGATAGGTCACGACGGTTTCATCGTCGGTATCTGTGGTAGTACCGTAGGTAACAAAGCCCGGTTCGCCGTTTGCGTCGGTGGTTAATTTTCGTATCTTATGGGTGACGGTTTCGCCGTAGTTGGTTGTATTCTGCGAGGTATAGGCGATGATGTCGCCCTCTTTGAGGGTGGAGGGGTCAACCGCTTTCACGAGCACCAAATCGCCCGCATTGAAGTCGGTTTTGCTCATGGAGTCGGACAAAACGATGAACGCCTTATAGCCGAACAGATTGCGGTCGGCACGGTCAAAGGTGGATACCGAAACAATGGTGAATATCATCATAAAAACGGCAAGCGCCACCATCAGCCACACAAATATACTTCGGATTATTTTTAATGCTTTCATTTGCTCACTCCTTGGCTTATCCCCGGCTCAGCCGGATCAACTCGTTCATTTCATCGAGGGAAACGGTGGTTTCGTCCTCGGATCTATGGGTATATAATTCCATATAACCTTTGCTGCAGAGCTGCCCACTGCCTTGAATATAATACTTGCGGTTGGAAATCGGCGTGTCTTTCGGGATGCCGGTATCGCATCCGCAACAAGCGCATCTGTCGGTTTCTGTGTTGGGTGTTTACATTGCTTGGTTCTTTCCTTTTTATCCGAACAGCTTATTCGGATTATTCTTCGTTTGCGTTGCCTCGGCGCACAGCGTAAAGGTGAGGTCGAGGTTTTGGGTGTCGTTGCCGCTGCTTTCGGGGTAGTCAAACACCACGGTTAGGTTGCGTCGCTGCCCGATTTTAAGGGTATCATCGGCGGCAATAACATTCTGCTTTGTCAGTTCGTTCGCCGTGCCGGTGTATAAAATTTTATCGCCGTCCTTTATCGTCACGGTCAGCACATCGGAAAGCCCACCGGTCACATTATCGAGATAAAGGCGGTAAAACACATCCCAAGTGCTGTCGTTTTCAATGAAGAAGTCCTTTACAACGGTCATTCCCGGCTCAAAGAGGAATTCGTGTTCCTGAATCACGGGCTTGCCGTCATTGAGGTTTATCTTGACCTCGCCGGTGTGGAACAGGTTATTCTCAACGGAAACGGAAGCGTATACAAGGGCAAACGTGGTAATGCAAAGGCAAACGGCAAGGACGATAATGGCGATAATGCCGCCTGTCAGCTTTTTAGCGGTTTTGGTTTCAGCCATTTGCATGTTCCTCCTTACGCCTACGGACTACAAGCAGGAGGATCATCATACTGCCGGAGCAAGCGGCAAGCACCGCCCACAGCAGAATGTTTGAAGGATCGCCTGTCTGCGGAGCGTGATCGAGGTTTCCTGTTTCCTCGACCCACCATTTGAAATCGGCAATCAAGTCCTTGTTCTGATAGTCATTGCCTACGCTTGTATCTAAATAAGCCGTGATTTCATAGTACAGCTCGTCGGTGGTGGATTTTTGGGACGCCAATTTGTGCGTCAGACTTTCGGGCATATCCGCTATCCCGCCGTCATACATCGTTTCGCCTGTGGTGAGCAGCTTGACCCGCACTTTCAGCACTTCGGCTAATTTCTCATAACCGGGGCGAACGGTGGCTTTGTAATGCACGGTGATTTTATCGTGATAGGATACCCGCACACGGAAGTATTTTGTTTCGCTGTCGCCGGGGAACATATTGCCCACGGTAAACGCTGTGTTTTCCTCCGGCTGTTTATTGTAAAGTTCAATGGTCGCCGCTTTCTTTTTTTCGGCGGTGGTGCTTTGTGCAGGCACGGCAGAGGAAGAGGTGTCGGCGGAGCTGCTCGGCGTTTGTGTATCGGAGCTGTCCGGCTTCTCGGTGTCGCTGCTGTCGGGCTTGGTTATATCCTCGTCCGGCGTGATCAGATTATCCGGCACGGTCACGGTGGCAGGGGTGGTGTTCGCTATTTTGTTGTATAC
>ERZ773188.1340-NODE-1340-length-27720-cov-6.184312_pt1 | contig 27720 bp, 19 predicted proteins | sample MGYA00581011_ERZ773188 | MGnify/ENA primary metagenome ERZ773188 (study PRJEB29015, sample SAMEA2737798) | human gut metagenome | biome: human gut; feature: human-associated habitat; material: faeces | place: China | collected 2012 ...
TGCTTACAGCGTATAGCTGCTTAGCACATTATTGAATTATTAACGAACTATTGAATTATATGTAATTTAAATTTTTCGATTTCTCTTCTTAGAATATAAATTCCTCGTAAATTCGACCGCAAAGTTAGCAATAAAAACTGAATCCACCAAACTTTTCCCCATCTTTTTTCCCCGCAAATCCCTCCAGTCATTCCCCCTCCATAATCATATTATAATATGGTATTCCTATTGCTTTCTTTATTTTCTAAGGTATTTGTTTTTTTTTGTTAAAAAACACCTTTGTAAAGCGATATATTCTTTATTATCAATAAAAACCATTAATTTTGCAGCCGGAAAAACTCTACTCTGGCCGCAAACTCGCTCAGAATAGGGGGCACCCGCCTTAGAGGTGGAGCTCCCTTTGGTTAAAGGGAGACGGAGGGATTCGAAAAAGCTCCCTTATGTTAAGGGAAAAAGGGATTCGAAAAAAATACTATCATTTGCTGATAAAAAAAATAAGAAAAGAAAAAAGGATAAAGGTGTATGATAAAAAAAATGCATTATCTAGATAAAAAAATGAAATTTCGTAAATTTATGCTGTTAGGTGCCCTAGGGGTAGCGCTCCTAACCGCTACATCTTGCGGCACACCGAAGAATGTAGCCTACTTTCAGGATTTAAACAACAATCCTGATACCGTTATCACCCTGCAGAACAAAGTTATTACTGTAAAGCCTACCGATAAAATCTATATTGGGGTCAAGAGTAAGGATCCGCAGATCTCACAGCTCTTCAATCTTACAGGCGGTACAAACAGCGGTGGTACTTACAATATGTCGCAGGATGCCTATTACTATACAGTAGATAGCAAGGGTAATATTGATTTCCCGGTAGTAGGAACTATTCAGGTTGCAGGATTAACTCGTGAGCAGATTGCCGAAAAGGTAAAGAAGTCATTGGTTGATGCAAGTCTTGTGAAAGACCCAACTGTAACTGTAAGTCTCAGCAATCTCCATTATTCTATGATGGGCGAAGTTGCAAAGCCAGGTCAGTATGCCATTGAAGAGGAAAAGGTAACCATCCTTGATGCCATCAGCAAGGCGGGCGACCTCACCATTCAGGGACGCCGTCAGGACGTGATGGTCCTCCGTCAGGAAAACGGACATCAGAAGATCTACAAGATCGACCTCTGCTCCGGTAAGGACATTTTCAATTCACCAGCTTACTATCTCCAGCAGAACGATGTGGTATATGTAACACCAAACGATACCAAAAAGCGTAGTTCTACCCTCAATGGTAACACCGTGCAGTCAACAGGCTTCTGGTTGAGTATTTCATCCCTCCTCGTCACAGTTCTCACATTCTTGAAGGTAAATTAATTTTAGAAAAATGATACAGAATACAACACCGGCAAACCAGCCGGTACAGCCAAATCCGATGGCTCGTCCTAACCAGGCCCAGACCGAAGACTTCCTTCGTCTTCAGGATCTCCTCTATCTCTGTCTGGCACAGTGGCGTTGGTTCATCCTCTCACTGGTTGTAACTTGCGGCATCGCTACTTATTACAACCTCACCACCCCTAATGTATATCAGCGCACTGCATCCCTGATGATCAAGGATGAGAGCAAGGCGCAGGGCATTGGCGGCGATGTAGCTTCCATGTTCTCCGATATGGGTATGGGAAACATGAAGAGCAATGTAAACAATGAACTCATTGCCATTCAGTCACCAGCCGTTCTCCTCGAGACCGGTAAGAGATTGAAACTTGATGTGGATTATGCCATCGATGGACGTTTCCATAAGGAGGCACTCTATGGCGCAGATCTCCCAGTCACAGTAGATTTCGTAGGATTCACCGATGAGCAGAGCGGAAGCTTTAAGCTCCAGCTCAAGGGCGATGGCTCTTATGTTATCAGTAAGCTCAAGGGAGTTACCCGTGATAATCTCCCAGTAGATGACAGTGATGAAATCACCGGTAGAATCGGACAGATCATTCGCACTCCATTGGGTAAGATTAAGGTGGATAAGGCTCCTGCCTTCACACAGTTTGTTTCTGGTGAAGACGAACCGGTACTCTATGTATCACGTTCCAATGTTTATGCAATGACCGACCGCATCAAGGGTTCATTCTCTGCTAGTCTGAGCGATGTGAAATCTACCGTCATCGACCTTACTTATAAGGATGTGCTTGCTAAGCGTGCAGAAGATGTCATCAACAACATCATCATCGTTTACCGCAAGAACTGGTTGGAGGATAAGAACCAGATGACCATCTCCACCTCTCACTTCATCACTGAGCGATTGGGCGTCATCGAGCGTGAGTTGGGCGATGTGGATAAGAATATTTCAACCTTCAAGAGCAGCAACCTGCTGCCTGATGTAGAGGCTGCCGCACAGCAGTATATGCAGAAGAGCACCGAGGTTGATAAGCAGATTATGGATCTCAATTCCCGTCTCGCCATCGCTCAGTATATCCGAAATTATCTTACTGGTAAGGTTGGCAAGAACCAGCTTCTTCCATCTAATACCGGTATCGAGAGCCCTGGTATCGAACAGCAGATTACCGAGTACAATAAGAGTCAGTTGGAGCGCAACAATATCGTCGCCAACTCCAGCGAGCAGAACCCATTGGTAGCAGATTATGATCAAAGCCTTACCTCTATGCGCAAGAGCATCTCTGCTAGTCTCGATAACTTCGTGGTAACCCTGAAGACTCAGTTGGGCACCCTCCAGGCTAACGAGGCTGCTACTACTTCTCAGATTGCCAGCAATCCTAACCAGGCGAAGTACCTGCAGACTGTTGGCCGTCAGCAAAAAGTTAAGGAGGCGTTGTATCTCTTCCTTCTCCAGAAGCGTGAGGAGAACGAGTTGTCTAAGGCGTTTACCGCATACAATACCCGTATCATCACCCCTCCAACAGGAGACAACACCCCTGTGGAGCCGGTTCGTCGCAAGATCTTGCTCATCGCTTTGGTATTGGGCTTCCTTATTCCAATGGTAGTCGTCTATATCCGTGAGAAGGCAAATACCACCGTTCGTGGCCGTAAGGATCTCAAGAAGGTCAACGTACCATTCCTTGGCGAGATTCCATTCTCTATCAGCCGCAAGAACCGTCCAACTCTCGAGCAGCGCATCAAGTTCTGGAAGAAACCTAAAGAGGTTCGTATGATTGTGGTGAAGGCAGGCAAGCGCGATATTGTCAACGAGGCTTTCCGCGTATTGCGTACCAACTTCGAGTTCACCATCGGAACCCATCCGGAGCAGAATGTCATCGTGTTCACTTCATTTAATCCAGGTTCTGGTAAGAGTCATATTGCTGCCAATATGGCGATGTCGCTCGCTATCAAGAAAAAGAAAGTTTTGTTGATTGATGGTGACCTCCGCCATGGTTCAACCTCTATGTTGATTCATAGTCCGGGCGAGGGATTGAGCGATTACCTGAATGGTAGAATCACCGACATCCACGACATCCTCTATAAGGGTGAGGAAAACGGATTGGTTAAGGGTTTTGATGTGATTCCTATCGGAACCATCCCTCCAAACCCAACCGAGCTTCTCTTCACTCCATTGCTGGAGCAGATGATTAAGACCATGCGCGAGGAGTATGATTATGTATTCATCGACTGTCCACCTATCGAGGTCGTCGCAGATACCCCAATATACGAACAGTTTGCCGATCGTACAATCTTCGTGGTTCGTGCCGGCTTGATGGAGCGTAGTATGTTGCCTGAGGTGAATGCCCTCTACAAGGAGAAGAAGTTCAAGAACATGACATTGATTCTGAACGGAACCAAGGCGCATGGCGGCAGATATGGCAGTCACTACGGTTACGGTTACGGCTATGGTTATGGCTATAACTATAATAAGGAAAAGAATGGGGGGGCAAAATCTTAAATAATTGGATTATAGAATAATAGAAACAAATGTTTAAATTCTTCCAGAAAATATTTAATCAGAGTATGCCATCAGGGGAGCGAGAGCTTCTCCCTGGTGGCATTGATTTTCATTGTCATATCCTTCCAGGGGTAGATGACGGATTTCAGGATCCGGAAAAGAGTCTGGAGCAGTTGAGAATCTATGAGGAGAGCGGCATGAAGGAAGTGTGGTTCACCCCACATATCATGGAGGATGTACCGAATGAGCCGGAAGAACTCCGCCGTGTCTTTGCAGATTTCAAGGAGAAGTATCTTCAGGATTTTGCCCAGCGACATCCTGGATATCAGGCATCAGGAGCTGAAGGAGCGAAGCAATCTTCTGCGACCGATGCAGAGCCGTTGCAATTGCATTTGGCAGCCGAGAATATGTTGGATGCTCTTTTCGAGCGTAGATTAAAGGCGAACGATCTTCTTCCGTTAGCAGAAAAGTATCTCTTGGTAGAGACTAGTATATTCGCCCCACCGATGAATTTCCGAGGCTTGTTGGAGCGCATCAAGAATAAGGGCTATACCCCGATTCTTGCTCATCCCGAGCGCTATCTGTATATGAAGAAAGAGGATTACGAGGCATTGAAGTCGCAGGGCATCAAGTTCCAGCGCAACCTCTTCAGCCTGAAGGGGCAGTATGGAGAGCGAGTTCAGAAGCGCTGTCGTCAGCTTCTGAAGTGGCAGATGTACGACTATGTAGGCACCGATCTCCACCGCCTCTCGCAATTGGAGTAAAAATGGCAGCGGAGGTCGGTGACCGTTGGTTCAGGGCGTATGGGTGTGGCTTATGGCACACCCTCTTTTATCCTCTGCAGGATTGGACACAAACTGCAGAAGCAATTGCGGTTAAAACCGTAATAATCAAATCAATGATTTTTTTAAGAGTTTCTTTTTTCATAGGCACAATCAGATTTATAGGAAAATAATCATTCATCATTAAGAATCATAAAGTAATCAGAAAGGAAACAATTCAGCCGCATTAAAGCACGGACACTCCTTAGGAGTGGCACCCGGCAAATCCCTATGCCCAACGATTTCAGCCTGAGGAAACAGAATCTTCAACTGTAGCAGCAGATGACGAATCACCCTGTACTGAGCATGCGTCAGCGTGTTGGCAGGGCGACCCTCCTCATCCAAGCCACCCTCGTAGCAGATACCGATAGAACATCTGTTGTAAGGTCTGGCATGAGCACCCACCTCCAGCAGTTTTCTGAACTGCGTCAGGCTGCCATCCTTTTTGCAGTAGAAGTGATACCCCACGGTGCGGAAACCACGAGCCTTGTGGTCACGGAGAAGCTGCTTCTCCGTATAGTTGCGGTTGCATTTCGTTGCACTGCAGTGAATCACCAGAAAACGGACACTCTGGGGAGAATCCATCATTTTGCCGTCTTCGTTGTAGGCAAGGAGAAGGTGCTCATTGAGCACCTCCTCATCACCAATGGTCATAGGAAATTTTTCAGTTACCATCGTTTAGAGTTCTTTAAGATTCATTCAATCAATCAGTAAATCTAGAGACTTACGTTATCACCAGATTCGGAGCCGCCAGTATCCTTACCAGGTTCCTGCGACCCCGTTTGCGAGCCGCCCTGCTGAGGGGTGTTGGTTCCTCCCGATCCTCCCTGCGAACCATTCGGATCGGTAGTAGTACCGCCACCACCATCATCAGAGGCATTTTTCTTCTTCTTCTTAGGTGCATGTCTCTTCAGGTTAGCATCCAAGTTCAGATTCACGAAGCGGAAGTCGCCGGTAGCACGTGCTCTCATTCTCACGCCCAGAACATTCTTGAGCACCGAGAAATCATCCTCAGTAGCTGCACCCTCCTTGTTCTTGATGCCAATGTAGAAAATGGCGAGGTTGTCCAGTTTCACGTTCTTACCAGCGAGCAGAAGCTCCTTGATGTGTACCACGGCATCAGTCAGGATGCCCTGAATGGTGCCGGCAGAGAAAGGCGAATTGAAGGTGTGCATCTGTTCTGCCAGAGCTTCCAGGTCAATCGTCTCAATAACGTGAGGCTTGGCATAATACTTGCCGTAAGCCTTCTCGTTCTTCTTGTTGTTGTTTTTCTTTAAATCGTACTCGATCATAAGGCATTAAAGGTTTTGGTTGTTGTTGTGTTTCTGTTAAGCGCTGCGCTATGAGACAGAGTACCGGCGGAAGGGCCCGATCCGCGAAGTGTTTCTGAATCACGATGCAAAGATACAACATTGCCAACCCCCCAAAGTACGATGGATATACGATGGTAGTACGATAGTCACCGAAATGGGCAAAACCACTTTTCTGAGTACGGTTTAAGGGTGGTCAGCCCCCTTATGGCTCGCCCAGATACTCGTAGATCAGCATCACCATCCGTAGGCTGAAAGTCTTGTCCCTGGGATGATAGCCTTCGTTCTTGAGCGCCGTTACCAGTGGAGTACAGTGGTTGATGAGTCTCATCAGATGATTCACAGCCACATGCTTGGATTGCATAGGATAGTAGAGCCATGCCAGCTCAAACTTATTGTATATTTTTATCTTCATGTGATAGGTATTTTTTGAAATGATACTCTTTATTGTTCAAGACGTCACTGAGAGGTCGTCAGAACGTCTCCAAGAGGTCGTCAGAACGTCACTGAGCACCCCTCAGAAGCATCCTGACGCATCGTCAGAAGCATTCCGGCGACCTCTCAGAACGTCACTTACTTTTTCTTCTTCTTATCATCCTGTATTTTGATATTCAGATCCATCAGATAACTATTCTTCTGGCATCCGTCCCATTCCGATGGCGAGATGATCGCCTCGATGTTGATTTCGCCCGGCTGCTTCTCTATCACCGCCCATCCGTTGCCGTAAGAGCGGTGAATCTTCCTGAATCCCAGACTGATCATCACGCTCGCCAGGTTCTGCTGAGCCAGATTGTGGTTCATCGCATTGCAGCAGCCGATGCGCTCCATAATCTCGGAAGAGAAGCGGAACTTGATGAGACTCGGATCCGTGTCAGGCTGAGGTACACGATAGTAGCGCAGGATCTGGTCGGACATCAGGTTCACGCCCATGAACATCTCGTTGTGCGCCTTCATCTCCTGGATGTCCTCGTTGGTCAGCCAATATACCCAGCCATCCTCCTTCTTCTTCTGTCGCTCCGTCACCTCCTTGCCCAGAGCCACTGCCTGGCTATATACGTGGGTATAGTCGATCGGGTTGCTGATAGGGCTCACGATGTTCTCCACCAGCCAAGGGCAGTAGCGGCGGTTCTCAGGGTCCGTAATCAGGTGCATCGTATTGCTGGTGCCGCAGAGCGCCGCACGGTGCATCAGTTCTGAGCGGTACTTGTCGTAGGGGCGACGGATGGAGAACACCAGTTTGGTGACGTTGCTCTTGAAGGCACTCTGGTTCTTTCCCGTCACCTGGTCCAGCTCATCGCAGCACATCAGCGCCTTGCTGGCGAAGGCTTCCATCACATCCTTGTCGGTATAGTTGGCAGTAGATTCATTGATGAAGTACTTGCGCAGGATAGGAGGCAGGGTGTAGTAGAAGGAGGTAGTCTTGAAAATGCCGCCCCTGCCCACGAAGATGAGCATGGTCTGCGCCACCACGTTCGGCGTTACCCATGCCACCACCATCGCCACGAGCCATTTCTTGAAGTAATATCTGAATCGCTCCTGGGTATGACCGTAGCCCGGACAGTAAGCCACTGTCACTCTGTCGGCAAGTTCTGAGATGTAATCCTTCTTGCCGTCCCATTTGGGCAGATTCGAAAGATAGTCGTACATCGGATCCCAAGGCTCGCTGAAGTCGCTGTTGATCACGGAGTGCAGCTTCTGTGGAGTAATCGCCAGCCCCTCCTCATCCATTTTCGACCAGATGGAGTTCTCGATGTTGTCGTCTATCTGCGTCCAGTGATGGAACTTGCCTTTCAGGCTTAGGCTGAGGATCTCATAGTATCCGGTCACCATGTTGTGATGGAACTCATATCGCATGCTGAGCCACTGCTTGATTACCTTGGCAGAAGGGCGTTTGCCGTAGGTCTCACCCTTCTCATAGAAGTGCCAGGTGCCTTTTCTCTCCACGTGCTTGTAGCAGGAGTTGATCACGCTCGCCGTATCGGGATAGTCCTTGCTGAAGTGCTCGATGGCATAGTTGAGCACCTCCTGCTGGTCGATGCCATATCTCAGGCAGATGTTGCCGAAATGGCAGACATACTCGTTGTGGCTGTTACTTTGGAAGACATAACCCTGTTCATCCATCATTTTCAGGATTTTTTCAGCGGCATGTTCCATGCTAGGCACACTTTTTGCTAGTAGAATCATTTTTTGGGATGTCTTTCTGCGGGTGCGTTTCGCATACTTCGCCTGCATCGCCTTCTTGGTATAGAGCTTCTTCAGGTCTTTCAGGTTCAGGCTAAAGGTCAGGGCATTCCAGTTGAAATAGGCATGGGAGTCGTAGGCAAGTCCGCACATGCGGGTGATGTCCGTGCATTTGTCATCGGCAGTGATGCCGAGCAGCGCATTGTAGTACTCCATCGCCTTCTGCAGGTTGGCCTCGAAGAGTTCCAGAGCCGAGAGCTCATCATCATCCACGCTGTCGTAGCTGGCGATGATGCGGAATCCACGGCCGCTTGCCGTAACGAAGAGCACCTTGGTGTGCGGATCCGCCTTCGCCTTGCGGATGCACTCTTCCATGAGCTGTGCGTCCACGTGGTCGTAATCCAGGGCGATGTTGCGAAGCACCTTCTTGATGTTTCGCATCTCCTTGCCGTAACCATCCATCAGAGCAGCCACAGTGATGCCCGGCATCTGGATTTTCACCTCCTGTGCAAGCTGCTTGCTGATGGCGAGGCGCTGACGGTACTCCAGGGTACGTGCCTGGGTGAGAGGATCCTTGGTGATGATTCTCTCTAACTCCTCCCAGTTGGTGAGAGGACGACTTTCACTTGATGCGATAGCGTAGAAGAAAGAGGGCAAGATAGCCTCTGTATTCTCTTGATTGTTTGTTGTTGTTGGTTTCATCATTACTATTATTTAATTTAGTGTTTATGCTGATAAAGGCATCAAGGATACAGGAGTGTGAAGGGGGTATATGAAAAAACTAGCGTTAAAGCACTGTTAAAAACAGTATCTAACTAGTTGATATTCATTTCTTTTATCTTTCGCGTACGCTGTTATATCAAAGATGTTAAGCCACCCCCTTCACATAAGCGTATGATTTGACGTGATTGTCAACTGGGCACAAAGGTAAGACAAAGGTTTGAAATAACCAAACGCGATTTCCGCATATCGGAAACCGTTAAATTAAATTTAAATAAAAATGAAAGTTTTAGTTTTCGTTAAGAAAGCAATGGCGTCAGCCATTCAGTTTGCAGGGAAAAAAAAGGCGTAGCCCGTTCCCTCGAAGTGTTCAACCGTTTACTCCGTCTGGTACATGATGGGGTACAGAAAGGCGTCAACAACGGCAGTCTTCAGGATCCTCATCACACCTGGGTGTTGAACAACAAGGATCTTCCAGCTGCCTATGGTGTATCGGGAGGTTTCATTCGTCGTGGCATGAACGACGATTTCGACCCCTTGTTGAGTGATGCGATTCGAATGACGGTCTGGTTATTGGATCATGATTTTCCGGTGACGGATCATCCGACGGAGCGAGAGGAGAAGGAGTATGAGAAGCAGCGAGTAGAGTTGCTGTTATCTTTGCTGGATGCGTTATTGTCAGACAGTGAGCACATCTCGTATCATCACCGTAATCTCTTCAGTGCTCCCCTGAAAGATTTGGTTCTGAAGAACTTCTCGTCACCAGACGGTTCAAAGAATTAATCCCCCCGAATCCCCTCCGAATCCCCTCCCTCCCATCATCCCTTACTCGCTAAATTTTTGCATGCTAGCCTTTTTTAGTGCTTGGGGTGCTTTATTCCTTTGTTTTGAGCTCCACTTCCTCCACATATTTCACTAATGAATCCTTGCCGTTGAGCAGGTAGTAATCCACGCGGACCACGTGGTTGATATCGGCATTACCCTTTACCTTGATGTGGCGGGTCTTGCTGTATATCATTGTATCGCGGCGGGATGGATAGGAGACGAGCTGGATGATGTCCTTGGTGGAACCACTGCCTATGTAGTAGATGCCCACACTATCCTTGCCTGCCTTGACAGCCGCCATCTTCGCCGTCTTCTTGGCATGGATGGCAGCGGTATCTTCCGGATAGAATTCGCTGGCAGCTACTGTGTCGCCGTCGTGCTGATCGGGTGCAAACTTGCAGCTTGTACTGGTTGTTGTGATAAAAGTTGTGGCAGCCAGAGCTGCCACAAAACATAAAATTTTCTTCATTATTATTTTGAATTAATCGATTACATTTCTACAATCACTTCGTGCTTGCCTTTCTGGCAAGGAACGATGGTGCCTGCGATGGCTTTGCCATCCACCGTAATCTGCTTTACGCCTTTCTCCCTTCCTTCTGGGTTCTTCACCACGATGTGGTATTCGCCACCACGGAACTTGCGGGTTACCTCGTATTCAAGGGCGGTGCTTGGGAGACATGGGTCGATGAACAATCCCTCGTAATCCGGTTTGATACCGAGGATGAATTCAGATACGGTGTACCACATCCAGGCGGCTGTACCGGTTAACCAGGAGTTCTTGCCCTCGCCAGGCTTGGCGGCATCCTTGCCGGCTACCATCTGGCAGTTGACGTATGGCTCCACCTTGTGCAGGGTCTGGTATTTCTCCTCTACATAGCTTGGCAGAATCTTGGTATAATGGTTCCAGGCATCATTGCCACGTCCGGCAACAGTTTCGCCGATGATGACCCAAGGATTGTTGTGGCAGAAGATGCCGGCATTCTCCTTGTAACCTTCAGGATAGGATGAAATCTCGCCCATCTCTACATGATAGGTGGTGTAGGCTGGGTTGTTCAGCACCATTCCGTGCTCGCACTCCAGGCGCTCCTTGGCGCTATCCAGTGCCTTGGCGCAGAGGCCTTCTTCCAGTCCGATGCCAGCCATCGTACACCAGCCCTGGCTCTCGATGAAGATCTTGCCTTCCTCGTTCTCGTTGCTGCCTATCTTGTTGCCGAAGAAATCGTAAGCGCGCAAGAACCATTCGCCGTCCCAGCCATGCTGCTTCACGGCATCGCTCATCTCATCTACAGCCTGCTGCATGCGCTCGGCTTCTACCAGGTAATCTTCCTCGGCAAGTCCGGCGATAGTGCCTTCATGGCTGTTCGCGGCTTCCTTGGCAAGCTGCTTGCACAGCGCCACGTAGTCCTTTCCGGTTACAACAAACAGTCCGGCAATCATCAGGCTCTCAGCCTTGCTGCCTTCGCCCTTGTTCTCGGTGGTCTGGAAGCTCTCGTTTGGATCCCAGGAGAAGCAGTTCAGGTTCAGACAGTCGTTCCAGTCGGCTCTTCCGATGAGTGGAAGCTTATGCGGACCCAGGTTGTTGATGACGTGGTTCATCGAAATCTTCAGGTGTTCAAAGAGACTCACCTCGCTGCCTGGCTGGTTGTCGAATGGTACCTGCTCGGAGAGGATGGAGAAATCTCCCGTCTCCTTGATGTAGGCTACGGTTCCGAAGATGAGCCAGCAAGGGTCATCGTTGAAACCGCCACCGATATCGTTGTTGCCTCGCTTGGTGAGCGGCTGATACTGGTGATAGCAGCCACCGTCTGGAAACTGGGTGCTGGCGATGTCGATGATGCGCTGGCGGGCACGGGTAGGTATCTGATGAACGAAGCCTACGAGGTCCTGGTTGGAATCACGGAAGCCCATGCCTCTGCCGATGCCGCTCTCGAAGAAGCTTGCTGAACGCGACATGCAGAAGGTTATCATACACTGATACTGGTTCCAGATGTTCACCATGCGGTCGAGCTTGTCGTTTCCGCTCTTCACGGTGAAGATGTTCAGCAGGTTATCCCAGTACTGGTTGAGTTCAGCAAAGGCTGCATCCACCTTTTCGGTGGTATCGAACTTCTGGATGAGCTGATGTGCCTTCTCCTTGTTGATCACCTTCTTGGCAGAGAACTTCTTGTCCTGTTCGTTTTCTACGTATCCCAGAAGGAAGATGAGGTCGCGGCTCTCGCCCGGCTGCAGGGTTACCTCTATATAATGTGATGCGATAGGGCTCCAGCCGTGGGCAAAACTGTTGCGTGGCTTGCCTTCCATCACGGCTTCCGGCTCAGCAAACTCGTTGTAGAGTCCGATGAAGCTCTCACGGTCGGTATCGCAGCCCTGAATCTCGGTATTCACGGTGTAGAAAGCATAATGGTTGCGGCGCTCACGGTACTCCGTCTTGTGATAGAGGGTAGATCCTTCTACCTCCACTTCGCCTGTAGAGAAGTTGCGCTGGAAGTTCTCCATATCGGTAGCGGCATTCCAGAGACACCATTCCGCAAAGGAGAACACCTTGAGGGTCTTTACTTCCTTAGTCTGATTCTTGAGCGTCATCTTCTGGACTTCAGCCCAGGTGTGGAGTGGAACGAAGAAGAGAACGCTTGCCTCTACGCCGTTCTTGCTGCCCGTGATGCGGGTATAGTTCATGCCGTGGCGGCACTCATAGCTGTCGAGTGGCGTCTTGCATGGTTTCCAGCCTGGATTCCAGACGGTATCGCCATCCTTGATGTAGAAGTAGCGACCACCGTTGTCCATAGGTACCCCGTTGTAGCGATAGCGGGTGAGACGACGGAACTTGGCATCCTTATAGAAAGAATACCCACCTGCTGTGTTGGAGATAAGCGAGAAGAAATCCTCGTTACCCAAATAGTTGATCCAAGGCCATGGAGTCTTTGGATCTGTAATCACGTACTCGCGATTGGCGTCATCAAAATGACCATACTTTTTCTCTACCATTGTTTTTTTAATGTTTATTTTTAGGATTTTTGCATGAATTTGATGCAAAGATACTAAAAAGTTTCAGTTTATAGGTTAGAAAACAGATATTTTTTGTATTTTTGCATTGAAAAGTTAGATGTTTAACAATTTGCGATTAACATAACATACAATTGGCTTATGAAAAGAAACATTATAACACTCCTCATAACCGTGTTTGCCATGCTGCAAGCAACGGCTCAAACCTACGACAACTTGTGGAAGCAAGCTGATATCATCGCTCAGAAGGATCAGCCCAAGAGCGAGATAGGGGTGATGCAGAAAATCATCTCCAAGGCTACGGCAGCGAAAGACTACGGCCAGCTGCTGGCGGCTGAGATAAGGCAAGCTATACTCTGGAGAGAGATTTCGCCCGACTCGCTGACACCCAATGTGAAGCGGATGGAAACGGAAGCACTGAAAGCGAAAGACCCCGTGCTGAAAGCTGTGAGATATGCCGTGCTCGGCAAGGTGTATAGGGAGGTGAATGGGAAGAAGAGCGAGGAGTTCTTCAAGAAAGCCCTGGAGCAGCCTGAACTTCTTGCCAGGAATGCTTCTACCGGGTATGTGCCGCTGACGCTGAAGGGTGTGGATGGCAGTTCTTTCAACAACGATTTGCTGCATCTCATCGGTTTCGAAGCTGACAGCAAGGAGGCGTATATGCTGATGTACACCTATTATAATAAGGTGGAAAATCGGGGTGCAGCCTGTCTCTGTGCCTACAAGCTTATCGAGAAATACCGCCAGGATGACGTAAGAGAGGTCAGAAAGTCGAAGTATCTGAATACCATCGACTCGCTCATCCACGTCTATCAGGATATTCCGGAGGCAGGCGAACTTGCCGTGGAGCATTTCCGCTTCATGGAAGGTGCTACCGATGCCAAACCGCAGGATAAGCTCAACTATATCAACTATGCACTGAATAGATGGGGCGGATGGTCGAGAATGAATGTGCTGAGGAATGCGCAGAAGCGACTCACCGAACCGATGTTCCAGGTGCAGGATATGCCATTGGTGCTTCGCCCTTCGGAAAAAAAATGGGTGCATCTGAATGTGCGCAATCTCCAGAATCTGAACATTCGGCTTTCCCGTCTCAATATCACAGCGGATAATGAATATGATGCCCAGAATGAGGCAACCTATAAGATGCTCCTGAAGAAGACCACGAAGCTGCATCAGAAGGATTTCAGCCGCAACTACTATGGTCGCCCGGATTACGAAGAGGTGAAGGATTCCATCGAAATCGGTGGCAATCTGCCATTAGGCGCCTATCTGATGGAGGTGACTTCGGATAATACAGGCATTGCTCCGCAGCGAGAACTCTTCTATGTCAGCAATCTGGCGGTGATGATCCAGCAGTTGCCTGATGACAGGCATCGCTATGTGGTGGTGAATGCTACCGACGGACAGCCTGTTCCAGGTGCGAAGATAGTGCTCTATGACAGAAACTATGACGACAAGACGGGCAAGTTCAAGAGAGTCATTCATGCCCGAATGACGACAGATGACCAGGGCGAGGCTTACTTCAAGAATGTGGATGGAAACGTCTTGATTTCCACCAGCAATGACAAGTTTACGCCTGCCAAGGATATCTACCTCTCACGTGCCCGCTATTACGAGAAGAAGGATGATGAGGTGAAATATCAGCTGTTTACCGACCGTGCCATCTATCGCCCGGGACAGAAGGTGCATGCCACTGCCGTTTCCTATATCGTGAAAAAGGGCTTGGATGCCAGTGTGCCGGGAAAGAGCATGGAACTGAAGTTTATCCTGAGGGATGCCAACTGGAAGCAGGTGGCTGAGCAGAAGGCTACAACCGACGAATATGGTACGGCTTCGGTGGATTTCGAATTGCCTCAAGGTGGACAGACGGGACAGTATTCCATCTCCGTGAACGGTACGGCAACAGAATATGTCAGAGTAGAGGAGTACAAGCGTCCAACCTTCGAGATTACCTTCCCGAAGGTGAACGAGAAATATAACTGGGGCGACACCGTAGTGGTGAAGGCTTCGGCAAAGACCTACGCCGGTGTACCAGTGCAGGGCGCCAAAGTGGAGTATCAGGTGACCCGCAGAAACCAGCTCTGGTGGTGGGGCGCAGGCTCTGCCGGACAGTTGGTGAAGACTGACAGTTGCGTGACTCGTGAGGACGGAACCTTCGACGTAGAGATTCCGCTGGAGGCTTCCTTGTCAGGAAAAGACGAGGCTGATATGAGCGACTTCATGCGCCAAGCCCGTTTTTTCAACTTCGAGGTCTCAGCCATCGTTACCGACATCAGCGGCGAGAGCCACGAGGGCGTGATGAGTCTGCCTCTGGGCACCAAGCCAACCATCCTCACGGTGAATCTTCCTAAGCGTATTGAGGCAGACAGTCTGAAGACGGTGACCTTCGCTTACCGCAATGCCAGTGGTATGGAGATATCCAGCAACCTGAAGTACCGCATCGACAAGGGCGAATGGAAGGATGCCGAGGCGAATGCGCCGATTTCTATGGCTGTATTGCCATCAGGTGTGCATGAGATGGAGGCAATCTGCGGACAGGACACCCTGCAGCAGAAGTTCACCCTCTTCAGCATCAAGGATACCCATCCGATGGAGCCAACCACCGAATGGTATTATCAGACGGCGAAGACCTTCCCGCGTGATGGAAAACCGGTATATGTGCAGGTGGGTTCTTCTGAAAACGGAGCGCACATCGTATATTCCATCATCGCCGGCAACAAACTGCTGGAGAAAGGCGCCTGGGAGTTGGGCGACAGCATCGTGACCCTGCCATTCACCTACAAGCCGGAATATGCTTCGGGTGTGGTGATCAACTATAGTTTCGTGAAGAACGGCGAATGCTATACCAGAAAAATCAGCATCGCCCGTCCTTTGCCGGAAAAGAAATTGAACATCACCTGGAAGACTTTCCGCGACCGTCTCACTCCGGGACAGAAGGAGAAGTGGACCTTGCAGATTACGACTCCCGACGGCAAGCCAGCCAAGGCACAGCTGATGAGTGTACTTTATGATAAGTCGCTCGACCAGTTGGCTGACCACACCTGGAAAATGTCGCTGGGATTCAGCCAGTGGTTGCCAGACTGCTATTGGAAGAGCAATCTGAAGTATTATGAGATGGGATTGTCGGGTACTTATCCTACCAAGTATTATGATGAAAAGGAGCTGGATGTGGATCAGTTTGATGGCAAATTCTTTAGCTATTATGCTTATATGCAAGCGGTGGAACTGAGCAAGTTGGAACGTTCTTATGGCGGAACTGTTGAGGCAGTTCGTATACAGAAAGACGAGCTGGTTCGAGATGAAGCGAAAGTCATGAGAATTCGTGGTTCTAAGATGGCTCGTGTCGGTGCTTCTGCTCCATCTGTCAACAAGGTTTTTGATGTAGTAGAGGAGATGCCGCAGTTTGTCGGCGGTTCAGGTTCAGATGCAGGACAGTACCTCGACAAAGTGCAGGTGCGTGAAAACCTGAACGAGACCGCCTTCTTCTATCCTGCCTTGGAAAGCGATAATCAGGGCAATGTAGCTATCAATTTCACCCTGCCGGAGAGCGTGACCACCTGGAAGTTCATGGGATTGGCTCATGACAAGGAAATGCGCAACGGATTGCTGGTGGATGAGGCTGTGGCTCAGAAAACCGTGATGGTGCAGCCTAACATGCCTCGCTTCCTGCGTGAGGGCGACAAGGCTACCATCGTGGTGAAACTCTTCAATACTTCTGACAAGAAGGTGAACGGCAATGCCCGTATGCAGATTCTGGATGCCGAAACCCAGAAGGTGGTTTGGCAGAAGACTCAGGGCTATCGCATCGATGCCGAGGGTTCTGCTACCGTCTCCTTCGATGTTCAAGGTCTGAAAGAGGGTGTATATATTAATAAGGTGGTGGCTGCCGGAAACGGATACAGCGATGGCGAGCAGCACTATCTGCCGGTCTTGAGCGACCGTGAACTCGTGGTGAACACCCTGCCTATCACCCTGCACCAGCCGGGCGAGCAGAGTTTCGACCTGAGCAAACTCTTCCTGAACAAGGAGGGCAAGCAGGCGAAGGGCGCAGAGGATGCAAAGGTGACCGTGGAATATACCAACAATCCAAGTTGGCTGATGGTCAAGGCGCTGCCGTCTATCAGCAACCCAGATGAGGAGGATGCCATTTCGCTGATGTCTGCCATCTACGCCAATACCATCACCACCCATGTCCAGAAGACTCTCTCTTTGGATAATCATTCTCAGAAGAATCTCTCTCAGGAGACCATTCGTCTGCAGAATCAGGTGGAGAAACTGAAGAAGTTGCAGAACCCTAACGGTTCCTTCTCCTGGTGGAAGGGAATGAAGGGCAGCAGATACATGACAACGTCGGTAGCCGAAATGATGGTTCGTCTGAATGCCGTTGCCGGTGTTCAGAAATCCACTGCCAAGATGCTGACTTCCGCCATCAATTATCTCTCCTGGCAGACAGCCCAGGAAGTAAGAGAAATGAAGAAGATGGAGGAGAAGAAGCACAAGGTGAGTCCTAGCGAACAGGCGCTGCATTATCTCTACATCCTTTCGATGGATGGCAGAAAGATGAAGCAGAATCAGGAGGCTGACAAGACTTATCTTCTGGAAAAAATGTCGAAGATGACCGGCGATTTCACCATCTATGGTAAGGCACGTGCTGCCGTGGTGCTCGCCAAGAACTGCCAGCAGAATGCCGATTACCGCGAGAAGGCAGGCGAATATCTGCAGAGCGTGAACGAATATGCCGTTTACCGAGAGGAGATGGGCCGCTACTACGATACCCGCAAGGCACTCTACAGCTGGAGAAACTATAAGATACCAACCCAGGTATCCGTGATAGAAGCGATGCAGATGCTGAAGCCGAACGACAAGCAGACCATCGAGGAGATGCAGCGCTGGCTCCTGATGTCGAAGCGTACCCAGGTTTGGGATACGCCAGTGAACACCGTGGATGCCGTCTATGCCTTTATGAAGGGCAATGAGAGCAACTGGAACAGAAAGGCTGGGAATGCCGTGCTGAAACTGGATGGCAAGCTGCTCCCGATGCCGCAGGATTCTACTACGCTGGGTTATGTCAAGACTGAAAAGGCGGGTAAGGCATCTACCCTGAGCATCAACAAGAAGAGTGATTATACCAGTTGGGGTGCCGTGTATGCAGAGTTCAAGCAGCCGCTTAGCGAAATAGCTTCTCTGGAATCGGGCATCAAGGTTAGCCGTAAGGTTGAAAACCAGAAGAAGGCGAAGGTGGGTGATAAGATCAAGGTCATCATCACCATCACTGCCGACCGTGACTACGATTTCGTGAAGATTGTGGACAAGCGTGCCGCCTGTCTGGAACCTGTCAATCAACTGAGCGGTTACCAGTGGGGGATGGAATGTTATGTTTCTCCTAAGGATAATACAACAAATTTCTATTTTGATCGTTTATCTAAAGGTAAGCATTTCGTAGAAATGGAATATTATGTTGACCGTAAGGGCGACTACCAGTCGGGATCCTGCACGGCAGAGTGTACCTACAGTCCGGAGTTTGGTGGTCGTACGGAGGCATATAAGATGACAGTTAATAATTAATATAAGGATTGATAATTACGAATAGAATAGTATGAAACGAATGAATATATTGATGCTTTCATCGCTGTTGGCGGTGTCTGCGTCGGCACAGAAAATAAGTACTCAGAACGAGATCGTGGATTGTGGACAGGTAGTATTCCGCAAGCCGGTGACCGCTGAGTTCCTGATGAAGAATGAGGGCAGCAAACCGCTGATCATCCATCAGGTGTATAAGAGTTGCGGATGTACAGAGGTTGTATATCCGAAGAACAGTGTGGCTCCTGGCGACAGCTTCTTGGTCAAGGCGGTGTATGATGCGAAGCAGATGGGCACCTTCCACAAGCAGATATGCCTCTATAGCAATGCATCGGAGGAACCTTTTATCCTCTCCATGCGCGGTAGGGTAGTGAGCAATGTGGTAGATTTCGCAGGTCCATATAATGAACTGCTTGGCGAACTCAAGTCGGATGTCCAGGAGGTGGAGTTTGATGACGTGAACCGTGGCGACCGTCCGGTACAGCGCATCCATATCTTCAATCCTACAGAGGAGATGATGGAACCTGTGGTCATGCATCTTCCTAACTATCTCCAGGCGACGGTTTCGCCATCCAGGGTGGCTCCTCACCGTTCTGCAGAGATTACCTTCGTGCTGGATTCGAAGAAGCTGCGTGATTTCGGCTTGAATCAGACTTCTGTTTATCTGGGGGAGCGTCCTGGTGACAAGATTGCTCCAGAGAAGGAAATCGTGGTTTCTGCCGTTCTCCTGCCAAGTTTCGACAAATTGACTGCTGAGCAGAAGGAACAGGCTCCGAAGGTGGAACTCTCTACTACCGATCTGAATCTGGGTAACTTCAACGGCAAGAAGAAGCTGAAGGGAGAAATCCTGGTTAGCAACCTGGGTAAGTCGGTTTTGGATATCCGAAGCATGCAGATGTTTACCATGGGCTTGCAGGTACAGTTGAAGAAGAGCAAGATTCAGCCGGGAGAGACCGTGAAGATGAAGGTGACAGCCGTGGCTGCCGATCTGAAGAAGTCGCGTGCCAAGCATCCTCGTATTCTCATGATTACCAATGATCCGGAGAATGCCAAAGTTGTAATTAGAATAAATGTAAAGTAATGCAGATAGAAATAGATCATGGTAGTGGTTTCTGCTTCGGCGTAACCACTGCCATCAAGAAAGCTGAAGAGGAGTTGGAAAAGGGCAGTACACTCTACTGCCTGGGTGATATTGTGCATAATGGTATGGAGGTGGAGCGCCTGCATGAGGCGGGACTGATTACCATCGACCATGAGGAGATGAAGGAGCTTCACGGTGTGAAGGTGCTGCTTCGTGCCCATGGTGAACCGCCTGAGACTTATGCGCTGGCAGAGAAGAACAATATTGAGATTATTGATGCTACCTGTCCGGTAGTACTCCAGTTGCAGCGCCGCATCAAAAAGCAGTATGTGAGCAATCCGGAGGCGCAGATTGTCATCTTCGGCAAGAAGGGACATGCCGAGGTGCTGGGACTGGTAGGACAGACCGAGAGTCATGCCCTCGTGGTAGAGAAGTTTGAGGATGTAGAGCATCTGAAGGAAGTAGGTAAATTGGATTTCAACCGTGATATCTATCTCTATTCCCAGACCACCAAGAGTCTGGATGAGTTCCATCGCATCATCGAGTATTGCCAGGAGCATATCGTAGAGGGCGCAACCTTCAAGAGCTTTGATACCATCTGCCGCCAGGTGGCTAACAGAATGCCAAACATCGCATCCTTTGCCAGCAAGCATGATGTCATCCTCTTTGTCAGTGGCAGAAAGAGCAGCAATGGAAAGGTGCTCTTCAAGGAGTGCAAGAGTGTGAATCCTAACAGCTATCAGATAGAGAGTGCCGAGGAAATCAATATGGATTGGTTGAAGGGCGTGAATACCGTTGGCATCTGCGGTGCTACCAGTACTCCTAAATGGCTGATGGAAGAATGCAAGGAGAAAATCATCAAGGATACCTTATCATAAACAGAAACAGGTAATCTGATGATTCATCTCATCAAATAAAAACAGGTGATAAATCTTCTCACGAGGACTTATCACCTTCAAAAAACAGTAATTAACTCAAAATTTATAATCTATATCATTACTACCTTGTCATTATGTCTGCAAAGATAAATAAAACAACGTTTTTTTGCAAAGCCAATTCTTTAAAATGGCAGTTTTTTTATATTAAACTGAAATTTTAATATATTTTTGCAATCGTCTTTGGACATTCTACGACAAAGTAGCTTTTTGTTACTTTTCTGCGGCTTTTTGATACTGTTTCATCAACCATTCCTTCTGTTCCGGAATTGTCATCTCACTGTTGTCGAGTGTGATGGCATCATCAGCCTTGCGCAAAGGAGAAGTCTCACGATGGGTGTCAATATAGTCACGCTCCTCTACGTTTTTCAGAATAGCCTCGAAGTCGGCAGGCATTCCTTTCTCCTTGAGCTCATCGAAACGGCGCTGTGCTCTTACCTGAGAGCTTGCCGTAACGAAGATCTTCAGTTCTGCGTTAGGGAAAACGGTGGTACCGATGTCACGGCCATCCATTACGATGCCCTTGTCTTCGCCCATCTTCTGCTGCTGGGCTACCAATGCCTCTCTTACGAATGGGATGGCTGCCACAGGACTTACGTGATTGGAAACCTCCAGCGAGCGGATTTCCTTCTCTACCAACTCACCGTTGAGATAGCAGTCTGGGCGACCGGTTTCGGCGTTGAACTTGAAAGAGATGTGGATGTTGGACATCTCAGCCTCTAACTCTGCTACCTTTACCTTGCCATCTTCATCGAAGAGCTGGTGGCGCAGGGCGTAGAGCGTAACTGAGCGATACATGGCACCTGTATCTACATACACATATCCGATTTCCTTGGCAAGATCCTTTGCCATGGTACTCTTTCCACAAGAAGAGTAACCGTCAATTGCTATTGTAATCTTCTTCATGTCTTTAAATCTGAAAAGTTTATCTGTTCTATAAATCTGTATTCTATAATCCGTATTCTATAATCTGTAGTCGATATTCAGCAGCAGACTATTGCTGCTGACATGGTATTTGCCGTAGGCGATGTTGAGATGGAAGCGCTCCAGATTGATACCGCCACCCAACGACCATCCGGCTCCATGGCTGCTGGTTTCATCTTCTCCGTTTACGATTTTCATTTCATCGTGGCGTCGGAAGTTGTAGCCGGCTCCCACCCAGAGGCTTTCGCCCAACAGCAGATCGGCACCTAATACCGCATGGTTTCTGAGTCCCTTATCCCAATGATTCAGATTCACCAAGGTGGCTGAAACGCGGAAGGGAGTATTGATGAAGTGCTTGCTGACACCCACCTGTAGGTCAATCGGCATCTTCTCGTATTCTTCATCATAAGCCTTGAGCTGTCCACCCAGGTTTTTGGCTACTGCTGAAACCGACCATTCTTCTTCCGAATCGTAGTAGTTGAGTCCCAGATCCACTCCCATGGCGATGGAGTTGTAGTCACCGATATACGAGGTGATGAATTTGGCGGTGATGCCACCCACGATGCGTTCGCTGAGCAGGTAGGAGAAAGTACCCGCCAGGCAGATATCCTTAGCCGAGAATTCCCCCATCTGGATGTTGTTCTCATCGGTCTGCTTCATCTTGCCATAATCCACATACTGCGCCGATACCGCCCACGAAGCCTTCTCTCCGGCGATGCGGTTGAATGAAGCTGATGCCATATTCACCCCCTTCATATAGTTCATGTAGTTGAAGTTGAGGGTACGGTCGTTCACCGACGCCAGCAGGGCTGGGTTATGGAAAACAAGTGCCGCATCATCTTCTATCAAGGTGATGTTATCGCCTCCCAAGGCGGCAGCATGGGCACTGACGGGGAGTCGGAGGAAGTTATACCCCGTCTGACTCTCTTGAGCCCCCATTTTTGTCGCAAAAAGCGTCAATATAATGGAAAAAACAACTTTTTTCATTTAAAATATCTAATTCTTTGGCAAAGATACGGCTTTTTTGAGAAATAAGACGTAAATTTGCAATGTTTTCGTAGAAAATAACGAAAGAGAATGTAAAATATTGCAGTTTGGACCCCAAAAACGGGTGAACAAGTCTGCAAATAAGTAGATAATAGATATTGTGGAAATAAAGAAATCAGATCGTGCACAGTTGGAGGACAAGCGGGTAACCTTTTTCCTGCTGGGACTCCTTATTGCCTTTACGCTTCTTTTTGTAGGATTGCAATATTCCAGAAATCCGCAGGGAGATGACGACTGGGCAGAGAACTTTGAAGATCTTTCGCAAGATATGGAAATGTCAACTCCGCCCGATCAGAAAGATATGGTGAGTGCGGAGGCTATGGCGAAGGCACCTGCATCGCAGGCTATCACCCAGGAGGTGAAACCTACCGAGCAGCAAATGGTCAAGAAGACACCGGAAAAGATCAGTACTACTACCAGCAAGCTGGTAATCGGTGATGGATCGGGTGTAGTAGAAGGGGCTGACGTCAAGGAGGCGGCTCCTGAGACAGCGGTGGATCCGGCAGATACACAGGCTGAGGCTCCTATCAAGTTTACCGTGGTGCAGAAGATTCCGGAGTTTCCGGGAGGCTGGTCGGCATTTATGCAATGGCTCACCAAGAACCTGAAGTATCCGCAGGTGGCGCAGAACAACAAGGTACAGGGCACGGTGGTGGTTACCTTCATCGTGAACAAGGATGGAAGCATCGCCAATACCAAGGTAAGTACCTCGGTGGATGCTGCCCTTGATGCTGAAGCGCTCCGCGTGATGAAAATGATGCCCAAATGGAAACCGGGTATGGACAAGAACAAGGTGTGCCGTACCATGATTGCCGTTCCGGTGGTATTCAAGTTATAAAAGACAGATTATAAATCAGATATTATAAATTAGAAATATGATAGATATGAAGACATCAGAAGAATTATTGGTAATGGTGAATGATTTCCTGGCAAATCTCCCATACAATCGTAAACCATTGTCGCTTTACGAACCGGTGAAGTACGTACTCTCTTTAGGTGGAAAGCGTATTCGCCCTGTTTTAATGCTCTTGGGATACAATCTTTTCAAGAATGATCCTGAGAAGATTCTGATGAATGCGATAGCTCTTGAGACTTATCACAACTATACGCTCTTGCACGACGACCTGATGGATAATGCAGACCTCCGTCGTGGTCATGAGACTGTACACAAGAAGTGGGATGCCAATACGGCTATCCTCTCTGGTGACAGTATGTTGGTGTTGGCTTACGAGAGAATGGCACAGTGCGACGATCAGCATCTTGCCAAGGTGATGAAGCTCTTTACTACTACAGCCCTTGAGATTGGAGAGGGACAGCAGTATGATATGGAGTTTGAGAACCGCAATGATGTGAAGGAAGAGGAGTATATCGAGATGATTCGCCTCAAGACCAGTGTGCTTCTGGCTTGTGCCCTGAAGATTGGTGCCATCCTGGCTGATGCTTCTGCAGAGGATGCAGACAATCTCTATAAGTTTGGCGAGCAGATTGGCTTGGCTTTCCAGCTGCAGGATGATTTCCTCGATGTATATGGTGATTCCAAGGTGTTCGGTAAGGCTATTGGTGGTGATATCACTTCCAACAAGAAGACTTTCATGCTCATCAATGCCTTCAACCATGCCAACGATGCCCAGCGTGCTGAACTCCAGAAATGGGTGGATGCCAAGGAATTCGACCGCAATGAGAAGGTAGCTGCTGTTACCCGTCTCTATAACGAGATCGGTATCGACAAGATGGCACAGGATAAGATTGCCTATTACTTCGAGCAGAGCAAGAAGTATCTTGATGCTGTGAATGTGCCTGCTGAGCGCAAGGAAGAGCTGGCGAAGTATGCACAGAAAATGATGAAGCGACAGTACTAATCATCAAGTTTAAAGTTCAATGTTCAAAGTAATAGATACGCATACTCATCTCGATGCAGAAGAGTTTGATGAGGATAGAGCGGAAGCTTTCGCTCGTGCCAGGGAAGCGGGGGTAGGCAAGGTGTTCTTGCCGGCCATCGACGTGAAGACCACGCACGCTGTCCTGGCATTGAGTCGGGAATATCCGGGTTATGCCTATCCCATGATCGGTTTGCATCCTGAAGAGGTGAAGGCTGACTGGAAGGAGCAGCTGGCTGAACTCCGAAAGATGCAGATTTCTGACTTTATCGCCATTGGCGAAATCGGACTGGATTATTACTGGAGCCGTGAGTTCGAGCAGGAGCAGTTGGAGGCATTCGAGGAACAGGTGAAATGGTCGGTAGAAACCCGACTCCCCCTGATGATTCATTGCCGCAAGGCACAGAACGAGATGGTGCACTTGCTCCGTCAGTATCAGAAAGACCTGCCTGGTGGCGTGTTCCACTGCTTCACGGGCAATCAGAAGGAGGCTGAAGAGCTTCTCTCGTTCGATAACTTCGTGCTGGGCATCGGTGGTGTATCCACCTTCAAGAGCAGTCATCTCAGAGAAGACCTTCCGGCTGCGGTTCCGATGAATCGCATCATCCTGGAGACCGACTCTCCATACATGGCTCCCGTGCCATATCGTGGCAAGCGCAATGAAAGCGCTTTCGTGATAGAAGTGCTCAAGACTCTGGCGAAGGCATACGGAGGGAGTGAGGAGGAATTCGCAGAACAGACGAATAAGAATGTAGAAAGCGTCTTTCAGCTGAATTAAATCAGGAAAGCGTCTTTCCCCTATGAAATAATAAAAATTATAAGCTTAATATTAAAACCAAACTATTCATTATGACTAGAAAAGTGATTTTGGCTGCTATGTTGATGGCAGCATTTGCACAGGGCACTCAGGCACAAGACCTGAGCGGCCAGCGTTCTGAAAAGCAGGACGTGCACATGATTCCTGGTAAGAAACTGGATCATCACGGACTCATCGTGAGTCCTACACCACATCTCCTGAATGTGGATGCTGCTAACCGACTCGACCTGCAGAAGGGTGTCAAGGTGATTGACAAGAAAGGTAAGTTTGCTGATGATGTGAAATTCCTGACCGCTAACGCCAAGGGCATTCGCCTGACCATCGATTTCGGTGAGAAGCTTGCTGCTAAAGCAGGAGTGAAGCCTGTATCGGGTGCTTACAGCCTGAAGGCTGATGCCAAAGGTATCCAGATTGTGGGTTACGATGAGCGTGGTGCTTTCTATGGCTTGCAGACCTTGCGCCAGATTGTAAACAGCGAGATGGCAAAGGGCCAGATGCCTTATACCACTTGCAACGACTACCCTGATCTTCCAAACCGTGGTGTAGTAGAAGGCTTCTATGGTGAGCCTTGGTCTCATCAGGTGCGTCTTTCCCTCATCGATTATTATGGAAAGAACAAGATGAACACCTATCTCTATGGTCCAAAGGATGATCCTTATCACAGTTGCCCTAACTGGCGCTTGCCTTATCCTGAGAAAGAGGCTAAGAACATCAGCGAACTCGTACAGGCTTGCCGTCGCAACCGTGTAGATTTCGTATGGGCTATCCATCCTGGACAGGATATCAAGTGGAACGAGGAAGACTATCAGAACCTGGTTCACAAGCTTGACTTGATGTACGACCTCGGTGTACGTTCTTTCGCTATCTTCTTTGATGATATTTCCGGCGAGGGTGCCAACCCAGTGAAGCAGTCTGAACTCTTGAACCGCTTGGCTAAGGAGTTTGTGAAGGCTAAGGGCGATGTTACACCGCTCGTGATGTGTCCTACCGATTATACCCGTCTCTGGGCGAATCCAAAACCAACCGGTTCTCTGGCTATCTTCGGTAATACCCTCGATCCATCTATCAATGTATTCTGGACAGGTGATGTGGTATGTAGTGACTTGACCCGCGAGACTCTCGACTGGGTGAACTCCCGTATCAAGCGCCCTGCTTATTACTGGTGGAACTTCCCAGTAACTGATTATGCACGCCATATCATCATGCAGGGTCCTACCTACGGTTTGCAGACCGACCTGACCAACAAGGATCTCTGTGGTTTCGTGAGCAACCCAATGGAGCATGGTGAGGCTTCCAAGCTGGCTCTCTACGGTGTAGCTGACTATGCATGGAATATCGCCAACTATAATCCGCTCGACAACTGGGAGCGTGGTCTGGTAGATCTGACTCCGGAGGCACACGATGCTTATCGTACCTTCGCCATGCACTCATGCGATACAGAAACCGGTTATCGCCGTATCGAATCATGGGAAACCAAGAGCTTCCGCATCGACAACTTTACAGATGCAGAGTTCAATGCTTTGCAGAAGGAATTTGAAAAGGTGAAGAATGCACCTGCTCAGATGGAGGCAAACTGCAAGAACGCCTTGCTGATGAAGGAACTCCGTCCTTGGTTGACCGAGTTTGGCAAATTGGGTAACCGTGGTCTGAAGACCATGCAGCTCATCAAGGAGTACAAGGCTGGTAATGACCAGGCTTTCTGGGATGGTTATGTCAACAACCGTATGAGCAAGGAAGATGTGGCTGCTTACGAGAAGCATAAGTCTGGAACCATGGTATTGCAGCCATTCTATGAGCAGTCTATGGATGATATGGCTTCTGGCTTCTTCAAGAAGTTGACTGGCAAGGTGCCTGCTTTCTATAAGGGTATCGGTACTTATGCTACCTTGAGAACTACCCAGAGCAAGGCGATGTTTGACAATGATTCTACCACCTATTATACATCAGGTAATAGTCAGAACACTGGCGACTGGATTGGTGCAGACTTAGGTTGTGTTCGTTCTGTTTCTGAGGTAAGAATCCTCCAGGGACGTAACTCTGTAGATGATGTGGATTACTTCGACAACACCGTTTTGGAGTATTCTCTTGACAAGAAGGAGTGGAAGGCGCTGACCGGTGAGTTGAAGAAGCAGTATGTCATCAACTGGAAGACAGATTCTCCTGTTGAGGCTCGTTATATCCGCATCAAGAAGTTGAAGTCTGACAAGCGCAACTGGGCTGCAGTCCGTACCTTCGAGGTGAACCCAACTACCCCAGAGCGTTTGAGCTTCCCTGTTGAGGCAGGCAATCTGCAGGCAGCGATGTATGGTTTCGATGAGAACCCTTGCACCTCATTCATCAACGAGGGTACCCTTACCATGGGTGTAGAAAAGGATGTAAAGGGTTACACCCTGCTGTTGAAGTTGGCTCCAGGCAAATCATTGGTATGTCGCCAGCTGAATGCCAAGGGCAAGGTATTGGCAACCACCAACATCGATCAGTCATTCTGCAAGATAGATTTGGTGAAGAAGGCAGCGAAGGTTCAGCTGGATGGTTCAGCCGAAATCTTCGAGATTATTCCTGAGAAGTAAAGGACAGAACTTTCGCAAGTGGGGAAGTCCACTAGGACGCCATACTCTAGGCAGGGGATAACAAGTTCTTTATTCCCGCTAGGCGTCTCGCCGGATTTGCAATCATAAGTGGTTGATAGTTTTTAACATTTACAACTACTTAATAATCAGCTATT
>ERZ773188.1341-NODE-1341-length-27718-cov-31.712179_pt1 | contig 27718 bp, 19 predicted proteins | sample MGYA00581011_ERZ773188 | MGnify/ENA primary metagenome ERZ773188 (study PRJEB29015, sample SAMEA2737798) | human gut metagenome | biome: human gut; feature: human-associated habitat; material: faeces | place: China | collected 2012 ...
ACCGTCATTCGCCACAACATAGATGCTCATTACGACGGCGATGGCCATAACCACCAGCCCAATCGTTTTCAGCACCGAGGCGATTCCCTTTGCGATTTTCATGCTTCGGCGGCTCCTTTCTTCGCGTTCTGCAAGGCTTCTGCTGCTTCTCGTTCAGCCTGCTCCTTCTTCATGCGTTCAATGCGTTCCACCACAATCGCCGGCGGATTTACCTTCGGCGCATTCGGATGCAGCAGCCACGTCGCCGCCATATGCGTCTCGCTGACATGGAACATCGGCGGCTGTTCCTCAAAGTCGATTTCCATTGCGTACTTGTTGCGCGCGGCGAAAGCATCGCCCTTCGGCGGCAGAATCATATCCGGCGGCGTACCGGGGATAGCTTCCAGCTTCTCGCGCGTCTCCAAGTCCGGCATGGAGGACAGCAGCGCCCATGTATACGGGTGGCGCGGGTCGTAGAACACATCATCTGCCGTGCCGTACTCGACAATCTTGCCGGCGTACATGATGGCAATGCGGTCCGCCATGTTCGCCACAACGCCAAGGTCGTGCGTGATGAAGATGACCGACAGGCGGCGTTCCTTCTTCAGGCGGTTAATCAGTTCCAGAATCTGCGCCTGAATGGTCACGTCCAATGCGGTTGTCGGTTCATCGCAGATGAGGATATCCGGGTTCGCGGACAGCGCAATAGCGATAACAATGCGCTGACGCATACCGCCGGAGAACTCAAAGGGATACTGATAGAAGCGCTTGTGCGGCTCCGGAATGCCGACTTCCTTCATCAATTCGATGGCGCGGTGGCGTGCCATGCCCTTGGTGAGCTTGAAGGCGTAATCCTGCGCGCGCGCCTTCATGTAGTCCACCATTTCCACCGCCAGCACGTCAAAGTCCTTCGTCTCGCTCGCCGCGATGAGTTCCTCAAAGTGCTTCAGCAGGCTCTGGGTCATTTCGCAGAGGTTGTGCTGCGCCATATCCGCGTCAATCAGGTTCTTCGGGATAACGGACGGCGGATTCTTGCCCTTCGCCTTCTGCGCCTCAAACTTCTTCTGCTCGCGGGCGTAGCGCTTTTCTTCCTTCGGATTGTGCGTCTTGGAGCGGGCATAGCGGTCGATGTAGGACTGTGCGCCCGAACGGTAGACGTACGCCTGATTGTCCTTATCCAGCTGCAGCTTGTCGATGGCTGCTTCAACCGCCGCAGCCGATTTGTGCAGCGCTTCCTTGCATTCGCCCTCGTTCAGCGGCTTTTGCTGATAGACCTTCAGGGCGCTGCGGAGCGTATCCACCGCCGCCTGCTGCGATTTCGCCGCCTGCTGGCTGGAGTACTGGAGCGCGTGAGCAATGTCCTGCAAGAAGTCAATCATGAACTCGCGGTCGAGCGTTTCGCGCGCCATCTGGTTCAGCTCGGTGATGGACTGCTTTTTCGGGTCGGGCGTTTTGCCGCTCGCCGCCAGATAGCCGATGCAGAAGAAGTTCGGCTCCTGCGCATTCACCATCGCGCCCAGCTTAGCGGTCATGTCCGCCATCAGCGCGCGCATTTCGCTTTCGCGGCGGCGCGTGTAGTTCTTCTGGAAGCCTTCCAGCGCCGTATGCCACTTCGCGATTTCCGGGTCATTCTCATCGAAGGTGTACGGGTCGAAGATATGCTTCAGGGACTTGCGGATGCGGCCGCAGATTTCGCGGACATCCTTGTCCTTGCTCGTCAGGATGGCATTGTCGATTTCGTCCATGCCGTCCATGCACTCGACGATGGATTCCATCGCTTCCTTATAGGTATATTCCATCTTCAACCCAACGGAAGCAAAGTGGTCGAACTGCTTCGTTTTGGCATGGATGGCTTCGCGCGCCTGTGCGCCCTGTCCGCGCGCCTCGGCATCCGCCACCATCGTCTTTTCGAGCTGCGCCAGCAGGCTGTTGAAGCGTTCCTTGCCATCGCGGCGGCGTTCCTTGTTGTTCAGCAGCATGGCTTCCGTCAGCTGCTTGCCGATGCGCATGATAGGGTTCAGGGCGCTCAGCGGGTCTTGGAACACCATTGCCAGCTTGTGGCCGCGCAGGGTGTGGAACTCTTCTTCCGGAATTTTCAGCAAATCCTTGCCGTCGTAGATGATTTCGCCCGCATCCACCATGGCGTTGCCCGCCAGAATGCCCATGATAGCACGGGTGGTGACGGACTTGCCGGAACCGGATTCACCGGCGATGGCGAGCGTTTCGCCTTCCTCCAGATTGAAGGAAATATCGCGCACTGCGCGAACCGCACCGTTGTTTGTGCGGAAGGAGATGGTCAAGTTTCGGACTTCCAGCTTTGCCATATCAGTCGTCCGCTCCTCTCAACGAAGGATTCAGCGCGTCGCGCAGGCCATTACCAAACAGGTTGAAAGCAATTTCCAAAATGGCGATGAAGATTGCCGGGAACATGATGATGTGGGGGTAGGTGCTCAAGTACGCCTGACCGCCGGAAAGCAGCGTGCCGATGGAGGTCAGCGACGACGTTTCCAGATTGATGATGTGCAGGTAGCTGAGCATGGATTCGGAGAAAATGACGCCGGGGATGGTCATGACCGCGCCGGTCACGATGGTGCCCAGGCTGTTCGGGAAGATGTGCTTGAAAATCAAGCGAGCGTCGGATGCGCCCAGCGTGCGCGCCGCCAAGACGTATTCCTGACCCTTGAAGCGGTAGAACTGCGTACGCACACGCGCCGCCGTACCAACCCAGCCGGTCAGGACGAAGGCGAACAGCAGGGATGGCAGCACGCCCACCTTTTCCGCCAAGTGCAGCTGGAACAGGGTTGCGACGACCATGAACGGCACGCTGTTCAGCACGTCGGAGATACGCTCCATCACCATGTCAACCGCGCCGCCGTAGTAACCCTCGATGGAGCCATACAGCACGCCGAGGATGAAGTTGATGCTCGCCACAACGATGGAGAGCAGGAAGCTCAGGCGCGCGCCGACTGCCAGGCAGGTGAAAATATCCTGCCCGTAGTTGTTCGTGCCGAAAATGAACGTGGGTTCATAGCCGTTGACATAGCGGAAGTACTCCAGATAGTGCACACGCACGCGGTAGCCCGTCTGGTTCTTCTGGGCGTAGGTGTACCACTGCCCATCCGCGCCGTCGTCGCCGGCAATGCGCTTGCTGTTGTAGTTCGCCTTGTTCGGGTTGTCGGACGTGAGGTAGTTCGGAATCAGGCTGCCGTTTTCATCCAGCGCCGGATCACCGTTGGTGTTCACGCTCTCGTCCTTGAGCTGGTACCAGAAGTTCGCGCCGCCGTTGCCCATCATGTACTGCGAATTGTGAGTCTTCTGCAGCGGGTAGATGACCTGAATGTCCTTCTCGTTCTGATACGCCATCAGGTTGTTGTATTCCGTTTCGCTCAGGTTGACATACGCGAAGCCGACCAGCGCGTAGGAATCCACGCGCAGGTTGTAGTACGTCACACCGTTTGAATCGGTATAGTGGTCATATTCCTTCTTCACGACCGGCACGCCCGTTTCCTGACCGATGGCGTTATAGTAATGGTAGCCGATTTCGCTGACCTTTTCCTTGCGCGCGCCATCCCAGAAACCCGCGTTTTCAAACAGCGTGTTCTTCGGCAGCACCGACTTGTAGTAGCCGTCGCGGAACTGCACCGTGTACGGCGAGACAAACGGCGTGATGATGGCAAACAGCAGCAGGAACACAATCAGGCAGAACGCCACAACGGAGGACTTGTTCTTGCGGAAGCGCAGCCACGCGTCGCCCAGATAGCTGATGGACTTGGTCTGCAGCTTTTCGTCATGGATGCGCTCATCCTTGTGAATAAACGCAAACTTTTCCTTCGGGATTTCCGGATACAGATTCTTTTCCATCATTTCTTCGACCCCATTCTGATGCGCGGGTCAATAAACCCGTAGCTGATGTCAATGACAATGCCCGAAACCAGGCCGATTGCCGTATAGAACACGTTCAGCGCCATGAAGAAATTATAATCGCGGACATTGATGGAGTTGATGTACAGGTTGCCGATGCCGGGAATGCCGAAGATGTTTTCGATAATCATCGAGCCGCCCAGAATACCGATGAATTCACCAATAATCATCGGCAGGATGACGACCATTGCGTTGCGCAGCGCGTGACGGGAAATTGCCTGTGCCTTGGTCAGACCTTTCGTGCGCGCCAGCAGCATGTAGTCACCGGTCAGCACCTCGCTCAGCTCCGCACGGGTGTAGCGCGTCAAGCCTGCCACAACACCAAAGCCCAGCGACAGCACTGCCGGAATCAGCGATACGAACATCGTCCAGCTGAACAGTGACCCGCCCGCCTGTGACAAACTTGCCGCCTGCAAGGGGAACCAGCCGAGCTTGAAGCACAGGAAGTACTGCACCAGGAAGGCGTACACATAGCTTGGCACCGAGATGAAGACCATGACCATGGTGGAAATGAAGTTATCCTGCCACTTGTTCTTCTTCAGCGCCGCATAGATGCCGAAAGCAAGACCCAGCGGGATCGCAAGCAGGATAGAATACAGGTTCACCAGCACCGTGTAGGGCAGCTTCTGCATCATGACATCCCACACGCCCATGCCTTCATACATCTGCTCGCCGACGCCCCAGTCCCATTCGGTCAGGATGCTCTTCAGGTACAGGAAGTACTGCACCATGATCGGCTTGTTGTAGCCCATCTTTTCGCGCTTGGCGAGCACGAGGTTGATGTCGCGGCCCATTTCGCGGACGGCGGGCAGCGGCAGCAGCTTAATCAGGATAAAGCACATGGTCATGATGATGAACAGCACCAGGAACATGTACAGGACACGCTTGATGATGTATCGTGTCATACCATTTTTGGACATTCCACGTTACCTCCGTTTTTCATATTGAGCGAAAGGGGCGGGAAACCCTGCTGCCCCTCTGCTTCCGGCCGTCAGGGTGCGTCGCCCCACCCGTGACGGGGTCGCGGAGGATGCGGCTGGAGGTGCGCATCACCGCGGACTGGGCTTGCCTGACTGGATTGAATCCCTATTGGGCATTTCTTAAGGAATCACTATTCTGTACTTTTCTCTTTGGAATCATAGCGTCCCCTTAAGAAACGCCCGAAAATCAACCGGTTTTTAACACGCACATCGGGCATGGGGGTCAAAAGGCCCCCATGCCCGTGCCGAGTTTCAGAGAATCACGGCAAATGTGCGCCTTGAATTAGTATTCCAGGGTGTTGTTGGCAATGTAGTCCGCCCACTCAGCGTCATCGTAGTTGTACGTCATGTACTGGATGCCGCCGAAGCCGATCAGCGTAACGTAGCTGTCAACAACGGTGTTCACCTTCTGGGAGTTCATGCTCGCGGTGTTGCGGTAGTAGATGGAGGAGCAGGGATACCAGTTCATGAACGCGCCTTCGACAGCGGTCGCAAACTGCAGACGAGTGTCGTAGGTATAATCAGCGAACTTGCCCAGCTTTTCCTCGATGGACGGAACGTTCTGGCTGTTGCACCAGTTCGCCCAGTTCTGCAGGGTGTCGGTGACTTCGCCAACGCCTTCCACATTGTAAACAATGTCGATGGTGGTGGTGTCATAGCCGTATTCGTTCTGGTTGCCGTTGCCGTACGCATCGTCGGTGTAGCAGTTGCCGAACACGCCGAAGGGAGCCATCGTCGCGCCGCCCCAAGTGGTGAAGATCATGTCCGCGTTGCCGGACTGCATGGTTTCGTAGTAGTCGGTGTCCACGGTCATGGTCATTTCGACCTTGCCTTCAAACGGCGTGCCAACGCAAGCGTTCTTCAGCGCGGCGTTCAGGTAGTTGAACATGTTGACGTAGATAGCGTCGCTCTGGTACACGCGCAGGTCAATCTTGATGTCGCTGGTGCCATCATAGATGCCGGCAGCAACAGCCTTGTCATACGCAACCGCCATCAGCGCGCGCGCCTTTTCGACCTCGTAGCCGGTCATGGCTTCGTACGCTTCGTCGAGGGTGTCGTAGTCGCCGCCCTCTCCCCAGGTCAGGTCGAACAGACGGCAGAGGACTGCCTTCGCGGGTTCGCTGTCACGATACAGCGCGCCGGTGAAGGGGTCGTAGCAGTACAGTTCGTTGATCAGGCCAAAGCCAGCCGTGCCAGCCGCGGTGAAGGAGGAAGCAAATTCCTTACGGTCATAGGAGTAAGAAATCGCCTGACGGAATTCCGGGATCACCAGAACCTGACTATTGGTGCCGTGAGACAGCAGCTTCTCATAGTCGGTGTTCATGGTCAGCTTGGTGGTGTAGCCGTTGTTCGGGCCGTACTTGATGTACTTGCTGTTGCCGTACTTCTTCAGGTCGTCCGCCTGCAGAGCGATGTCATCAATCTCGCCCTTTTCGAACGCCAGCACCTGGGTCGCGTGGTCGGCAATGCAGGTCACCTTGTAGTTGTCCGTCTGATACTGGCCGACGTGGTTGCCGTCATGATAGCCATACCAGTTGTCATTGCGGGTCAGGGTGTATTCCTTGTCCAGTTCGAAGGAAGACAGCTTGTACGGGCCGTAGGAAACCGTGTTCTCCACGGAACGGCCGTAGCTGGTCTTCACTTCGTCCGCTTCTTCCTCGGTGGCAACTTCCTTGCCGTCCTTGTAGAAGGTCTTGCAGGCTTCGTAAACGGGCTTGTAGACCAGGTAGGAGGAAGACAGGGTGTAGGGCACATAGAAGTTCGCTTCGTTCACGGGGTTAGCCAGGATGAAGTCAACGGTGTAATCGTCAACCTTCTTGAAGCCAACCTCGTCCCACGTCGCGGCATTCGCCACGCTGGCGGTGTACAGGTACTGAGCCTGCATGGACTCATACTGCTGACCCGCGGCGAAGTAGTTGTCAAACAGGTACTTTGCGGAGACCCACGCTTCAGCAGCGGTTTCGTCTTCAACAGAGGCATCGCGGTACATCGTGTCGTCCGCAATGTTCACATACTGCGGCGCGGGATTGCCCTCCGCGTCCAGCGCGCCGACCATGCCCCAAGCGCTCATGTCGAGGTACACATCGGTGCCGGCGGCAACGAGGTTCTCGGCAGTGTCTGCAATCAGGTCATAAGTCGTCTTGCCCGCGTAGAGGTAGTTCTTCGCGTTGTAGATGACGAACTCACCAGCATAGTAGCTGTCAGCGCGGCGATTCAGCATCTTCGGGTTGAGCAGCTGCTGCATAGAGTACACATAGTCATCAGCGGTGATGGGGGTGCCATCTTCCCACTTGGCGAGCTTGTTCAGCGCGATACGCCAAGCCTTGGCGGTCTCGCCTTCCTTCACGCCGTACTGACCGACATACTCAGCAGTCACGTCCACCGGCATTTCAGCAGCCAGTTCGGGCATGACGGAGTAGCCATTCTTTTCGGAATTCAGAACGAAGGTGTAGAAACCAGAGCTGACATTGTTCAAAATATCAGTGTCTTCGTTCGTTTCCCAGGAGAGCGGGTCCCAGTTCAGAGAAGAGTTAATGCCGGGAGTGTAGCTGTTGTAGGTGTACACCTTTTCATCGGTGTAGTCCTTGCCAGCTTCGCCGACATACTGATCGGTAGAAACCGTCTGCGCGCTCCCCTCGCTCTTTTCCAGCGTGACAGTGCCCGCGTTGTACACGCGCTCACCGACATCGTAGGAATCAGCAGGCGTGAACGTGCCTTCTGCCAGCGCAGCCGCACTCAGCATCATGCACGCAGACAGGACCAGAGAGAGAATCTTCTTCATGGTCTAACCCCTCCAATTCATTTCGTACCAGATGACACGATGCAAATGATACGTTGCATCTATTATAGGGGAATTGCCGCTTCCTTGTCAAGTGTCTGCCGCTTGCAATTTTTGACCAATCTTCCTGCAAAATTCCCCACTTGCACAGCAATCCCTTGATGTAACGCCGTGAAATCGTTTTCGCATGGAAATTGTTTTTTTTGTGTATTTTCGTTCTTTTCCCTTGATTTCTCTGCCTTTGCGCCATGCTTGACGTTTCCCTTTTTTTCGCCTATACTATCCTGTGAAATGAAAGGAGAATTCCCGCATTATGAATGTTGACCTGACCCATGGTTCGATTTTCCGCGGACTGCTCCGTTTTTCTCTGCCGCTGATGGCAGGCAATCTGCTCCAGCAGCTTTATAACCTTGTGGACACCTTCGTCGTCGGGCGATACTGCGGTGAAATCGCCCTTGCCGCCGTCGGCAGCGCGTTTTCCGTCATGATTCTGCTCACGAGCATCGTCACCGGGCTGTGCATGGGCAGCGGCGTAGTTGTCAGCCAGCTTTTCGGGCAGAAAGACGATGCCGGCGTGCGCAAGGCGGTCGGCAATGCGTTTGTGCTGATTGCGGGCGTATCGGCGCTGCTGACCATCCTGTCCTACGCGCTTCTGCCCGTCATGATGGCGCTCCTGCGCATTCCGCCTGAAGCGCAGGGCGTTCTCTCCTGCTACCTCTTGATTGTGTTCATCGGTATCATCCCGACGTTCCTGTATAACTTCGGGGCGTGTATGCTCCGCGCCGTTGGCAATTCAACCGCGCCGCTGGTTTTCCTGCTGATTTCGTCGCTGACGAACGTCGCGCTGGACTTTCTGTTCGTGGCGGTGCTGCCGTGGGGCGTGGCGGGCGCTGCCGTCGCGACGCTGATTTCGCAAGTGCTGTCCGGTTTCCTGTGCTTAGGTTATGTGCTCTTCCGCGTTCCGGCGCTGACGCCCTCGCAGCACGACCTGCGCCCCGACCGCGCGCTGTTCAGGCGCATCTTCTCCGTCTCTGCCATGACCAGCATTCAGCAATCCATCATGAATTTCGGCATCCTGTGTGTGCAGAGTCTCGTGAACAGCTTCGGTCTGGCAGCGATGGCGGCATTCACCGCCGGCGTGAAGATTGACTCGCTGGCGTACAGCCCCGCGCAGGACTTCGGCAACGGCTTCGCGACCTTCGTCGCCCAGAATCAGGGGGCAAATCAGCCGCAGCGCCTCCGTCACGGCATCCGCACAGCGTTCCTGCTTTCCGGCGGCTTCTGCCTGATTGTCTCCGCGCTCGTGGCGATTTTCGCCGAGCCGCTGCTGCTCGTGTTCCTCAAAAATGCATCGGCAGAGTCTCTTTCCATCGGCGTAACGTACCTGCGCACCGAGGGGCTGTGCTACATCGGCATCGGCTTCCTGTTCCTGCTTTATGCCATTTTCCGCGGTTTGGAACAGGCGGGCATGAGCATCGTCCTGACAGTGCTTTCGCTTGGGCTGCGCGTCGTGCTGTCCTACGCCTTCGCGCCGCATTTCGGCATGATGGCGATTTGGCTGGCAATTCCGGCGGGCTGGCTGATTGCGGATATTGTCGGTTTCGTTGCCATGGGGCGGCGCGGACTAATGCGTTCCGCTTCCAATAAAACGGGCAAAAGTGCCTGCTGACATCGGGATGGATTCGCCGCTTTGTGACAAGTTTGTAACACCTGCGCGCGCGCCCCTTGACGAATCCGACTCGGCGTTGTATGATGGGGATACTCAATAACGAAAGGATTGTGCGGAACGGGTATGAAGAAGGAAACGAATCCCAAGGCGAAGCGGAATGGCCTGTGGTGCAATGTGCTGATTGTGGCAGCGCTGCTGCTGATTGTGGCGGTGCTGATGGTTGTGCTGCGGCGGAACGCACCCGCGAATGTAGACGCCAATGCGCCTTTGCTGCCCCTGACCGCAACAGATGCGCCGACCGAAGCGCCGACCGAGGCGCCGACAGAGCTTGCGACCAGCACACCGGAGGCAGCGGCGACCCCCGAAATCACCGCGGCACCGGAAGCGGCTGCCACGCCGGAAGTCACGGACGCCCCCGAAGCCACCGCCACCCCCGACCTGTCGCAGGTGAAAGCATTTCTCGTCGTCACCGTCGGTGACAAAACGTATCAGCCGATTCCGCTGACCGAAGAGGGCTATTATCGCCTCCGCCACGGCGACTGCATCAACATCGTCCATGTCACCCCGACAAGCATCGACATGCACGAGGCGAACTGCGACAATCAGGATTGCGTGGAGCAGGGCGAAGTGACGCTGGAAAACAAGGACACACGCATTCTGGGCAACATGATTATCTGTCTGCCGAATCAGGTGACGCTCCAGCTGTACAGCCGCGACGAATTGATGGACTGGCTGACGACCGTGCAGGAGGACGCAGCAAATGAATAAGCAGCGAATCACCACAAAGCAGCTTGCGCTGTGCAGTGTGCTGCTGACGCTGATGCTGGTGCTGAGCTGGGTGGAGAGCCTGTTTCCGCCGCTGATGGGCGTGCCGGGCATCAAGCTGGGCTTAAGCAACGGCGTGCTGATTTTCGCGGTCTACATGCTGTCCCTGCCGACGGCGTGGGTGCTGATGCTGCTGAAAGTGGTGCTGTCCTCGCTGTTTTTGGGCGGCGTGGCTGCGCTGCCGTACGCACTGGCCGGCGGCGTGCTGTCGCTGGCAAGCATGTGCCTTCTTTCGCGCATGAAGTGGATGCACCCGGTCACGGTCAGCATTGTCGGCGGCGTGATGCACAACGTCGGGCAAATCGTGATGGCGATGATTATCCTCCACACGTCGCAATTGGCGTACTACATGGCTGTCCTGATGCTCAGCGGCATTCTCTTCGGCGCGCTGACCGGCGTGAGCGCCACGCTGGTGATGAAGCACATGAAGCATATCAAGTGGGGGAAATAGCGAGGGGGGCAGGGGGGCGACCGCTGACTTCATCTGTTTTCATGCTTTCTTGTCGCCTCCGCCGAGGTGCAGCCCCCTGCACAACAAAAATCAACTAACACAGAAAACAAAAAGCAGGACTACCTCCACGCCGGAGACAGCCCTGCTTTTTGTTGTGCGAATGAAACCATCAGAAGAAAAGGAAACGCTTCTTCTGATACGGCTCGCTTGACATGCCCTTGAAATCATAGCCCGTCGCGGCAATCGCAGCTTTCACCTGCGCTTCGTCCAGCGGGTCTTCGGAAATGACCACCGTTTCACCCTTGCCGTGGGAGGAAGTCACCTTCTTAACCGCTGGGAAAGCCTTGCGGATTGCGTCGTTGACATGGCTCTCGCACATGCCGCACATCATGCCGTCAATTTTCAGCGTCGTTCTGGTCATCAGCCCTCATCCTTTCGATGAATGCAATATACCCCATCGGGGTATCTGAATGATAGCACCAGCGCGGCGGATTGTCAAGCGGTTTCGTTCGATGTGACTAACTTTTTTATACTATTTTCAAATGAAAATGCGCCAAGATGCGCCGCGAATTTTTCGTTCTGACTAACAGGAGTGAAATGCAGCGTAGCAGCGCTACGCTAAATGGAACGACCGGACGTCAGAGCGGAAAAGGCGCAAGCAGATGGCGCAGGTGAATGCAGGAAATAGTATTAGCGGATGCCCGACCAGAGCGCGTCATTTTCCGCTTGAAACGCTTCCCTCAGCGCATTTTCATCTTCAGTAGAAACATCCTGCTCAAAAATCAGGATGCCGTCCATATCCGGATCATATTCCCAGACCCGCAGGGTCAGCACATTGTTGTAGCGCCGGACGGTATAACCATCCGCGTCGAACGTCCAGTCCTCTTTCTCCTCGCCGACCGCCCAGCGCAGCAGCACCGCCTCCGTCCCATCAAAACGGTACAGCGTTTCTCTGTGAATGCCGCCCGCCAAGCCGCCATTCACAGAACTCCTTACAATCTTGTGTTCCGCATCAAGGTCGTAATTCGTGAACGTCAGCGGACAGAGAACATACTGTTCGCCATCAAAAATGAAAAACTGGTAGACGAAATTGCTCGCGCCGCGCTGTGTCAGTATCACCACATCGTTGATGCCGTCGAAGTTGACATCCGCATAGGAAAGGCACGGGTCTTTCTCGCCGGACACGAAGCAGAGTTCCTGCCCGTTGTCCGCAATCAGGCGGTGGATGTACTCGTTCTCCGTCGTCTGCCCGATAATTTCCGCGCGGACAGGGGCGATGGTCATCAGGAGAAGCAAGGCAAGCAGGCAGAAACGGGAAATACAGTTCTTCATAAAGAATACTCCTTTCGCATTGGTATGCTAATGAAAGAACGAATACGGGGCGGCAATTCATCCGCAGAAAAAAAGGAAATTTCTTCATCATCTGAAATGGAAATGCTTGCAAATTACTGATGTTTGCGTTATAATGAAAATGGTAATTTATGATTCAAGGTTTCTTGCTGGGGAAGTGGGGAAAGGGGTGTTTGCCACGGCGCACGAAGGAGCAGCGCAATACTGCCGCAAAGTGGACAAGCGTGAAATTCCGGTCTGTCCGATTTTAGGGGTCAATATTGCTGTCATCAACATGAATTGGCTGCTGAAATATTTGGCGCAGAATATTCATCAATTGCAGGGAGATTACATCTGCGTATCGAATGTACATACAACCGTCGTCAGTTACGAGGATGCGGACTACCGTGCCGTGCAGAACGGCGGTTTGATGGCGATTCCGGATGGCAATCCGCTGGCGCAGGAGGCGCGGCGGCGCGGGTATCCGCAGATTCAGCGGACAACCGGGCCTGACCTGATGATGGAGGTCTTTCGGCAGTCGGCGGCACACGGCTGGCGGCATTATTTCTACGGCAGCACGCAGGAAGTGCAGGAGAAAATGATTACGCGCCTGCAGCAGGAGTATCCGGGGCTGATAATTGCGGGCACAGACGTGCCGCCTTTCCGCGAACTGACACCGGAGGAAGATGCGCTTGCCGTGGCACGCATCAATCAGGCGCAGCCGGATTTTGTGTGGGTCGGGCTGGGAGCGCCGAAGCAGGAGCGCTGGATGGCGGCGCACCAAGGGCGTGTGCATGGGCTGATGATTGGCGTCGGCGCGGGCTTTGATTTCTTTTCGGGCAACGTCAAGCGCGCCCCGTTATGGATGCAGAAGCACAGCCTGGAATGGCTCTATCGCCTGATGCAAGACCCGAAGCGGCTATTCCAGCGCTACTGGAGCACGAATCTGAAATTCATCTGGAACGCGGCCATCAGGAGAAAGTAAATGCAGCAAGCGACAAAACAGCCCGCTGTACTGCTGGTACACGACTATTATCAGGTTCCCGGCGGCGAGGATGTCGTTGTGGCGAACGAGAAGCACCTGCTGGAAACGCACGGTCACGCTGCGGCGCTGTATGCGCGGCGGAACGAGGAAATTTCGCGCATGAGAACGCTGGAGAAAATCCGCAGTGCGCTGGGGATGTTTTTCAGCATCCGTACATACCGCGAGGTTCGACGGAGCATCCGCGAAAACCGGATTTCGCTGGTGCATGTGCACAACACGCTGCCGCTGATTGGCCCGGCAGTGTATTACGCGGCATTGCGCGAGGGCGTTCCCGTGCTGCAGACGGTGCACAATTTCCGTCTGCTCTGCCCGAACGCGCTTTTCTACCGCGACGGCCATATCTGCGAGGACTGCACGAAAAAGGGGCTGCACTGCGCGGTGAAGCACCGCTGCTACCGCGGCAGCCGCCTGCAGACGGTGTTCTGCGTGCTCAGCACACGTTTGCACCGCGCCCTCAAAACGTACAGCCGCCTGCATTACATCACCCTGACGGACTTCAACCGTCAGAAGCTGCTGGCGCTTAAGCAGATTCCGCCGGAAAACGTGTCCGTAAAGCCGAACTTTGTGGAACCGCCGGAGACGATTGTGCCATATGCGGCGCGCGAAAATCAGGTGGTGTACATCGGGCGGCTGGATGCGCTCAAGGGCATTCGGCTGCTGCTGGAAGCGTGGGCGCGCTACGAGCGTTCAGGCGGGGGCATGAAGCTGATCATCTGCGGTACAGGGCCGGAGGAAGCATGGTGCCGCGAATATCTGACGCGGGAAAAGCTGAAGCAGGTAGAACTGCGCGGCTTTGTGCCAAATTCGGCGGCACGGGCGCTGATGGGGCAGTCCAAGGCGCTGATTCTGCCGACACAATGGTACGAAGGCTTCCCGATGACGATTGTGGAAGCCTTCAGCGCCGCCACGCCGGTGATTTGCTCGGATTTAGGCAACGCGGGTTCCCTGATTTCGGACGGCGTGACGGGCTTCAAGTTTCCGGCGGACTCGGCGGAGCAGCTGGCGCAGACGCTCAACCGGCTGCAGCACGCGGAATCCGTCAGCGAAGGCGCGCTGAAAACGTATCAGGAGAATTTCACGGCGGAAGCAAATTATCGTCAGCTGATGGCGATTTACAGCAAGGCGATGCAGAAAAGCGGCGAAAGGAACGAACCATCATGCGGCTGATTGTGGCAGATGTACGGAGCACCAGCACAGACGGCATTGCCGCTGGGCATTATTTCACCGTCGCGCAGAATTATCTTGACCTGTTCGGCGCGGAGATGGATGTGCGCATTGCGGGCGGACCGGTGTACGGCGACCGCTTCGGGAACAAGTTGATTCGTCTGCCGCATGATTACATCGTGGGCAGCTCGGCGGCGCGCAACAAACGCGCCGTGTTCCAGAACGTGCGCGCGCTGCTGCGGGAAGCGCAGGATGACGTGATTGTCCTCCAATGCAGCGCCGTCGCAACAGCGTATCTGGGGCTTGCACTGTTCAAGAAGAAAGAAACGCGGGTCTACGCCATCCAGTACAGCACCGACGGCGTCAATTCGCTGCTGAAACGGGGGCTGTATGCGCTGTGCAGGCGGAAAATCAGCGGCGTTATCTGCCCCAATGCAGCCATTGGCGCGGCGTATGGGCGGCCGATGTGCGTCGTGTCCGATTACATCAGCACAGGAACGATGCAGCCGCCTGTGCCGTATGCGCAGAAGCGCTATGATTTCGGCATGGTCGGGCTGATTACATCGGACAAGGGCGTCGTTGAGGCGGCAAAACAGCTGCGGAACACGCCGTATCGGGTGCTGATTGCGGGTCGGGTGCAGGAAGCGCCGCTGGAAACGGAACTGCGGGCAGTCTGCGCGGGGGCGAAGAACATCGAGCTGCGGCTGGAATACCTGTCCGAAGCGGCGTATGACGAGGCGATTCGCCAATGCCGTTACTGCATCCTAAACTATTCGGAGAATTACTCCCTGCACAGCAGCGGCGTTGTGTTCGATATTCTCTTCCGGGGCGTGCCGATTGTGGGCAGCCGCTGCGGGACGCTGCAAATGGTGGAGGCAAACGAATTGGGCAAAACGGTATCCAGCATGGCGGATTTTGCGCCGGAAAGGCTGCTGGATGAAGCCGTGCATGACCGCTATGTGCGCAACATTGCGCGCTACTGCCAATCGCAGGCGCAGGAGCGGGAAAAGCTGCGGGATTTTCTGACGCGGGGCGCAGCGGAATAACCATGCCGCACAGCGCAAAGTGAAAGGAGGGGCTGAAGCGTGAAGGTCATGTGGATGGGGAATATTATCCTCCCTGCCATTGCGGAAAAAGAATCGCTTCCCCCGGTGTATATCGTGGGCTGGCTGGTCGGGCTGTCGCGGCGGCTGACGCAGCTGCCGGATGCGGCGCTGACGTATGTGTTTGACGCGCCGAAAGCGCTGACGGGCGAAGTGGACGGCTACCGCTATTACGGGCTTGTCAACCCCACACGCCCTACGCAGCGCTGCGGGGAAGCCTACACCCGGCAGCTGGAGGATATCCTGCGCAAAGAGCAGCCGGATGTCATTCACCTCTGGGGCACGGAAAATCAGCACACGCTGGCCATGGTTGATGCGGCGGAACACGTGGGGATGCGCGAGCGGATTGTAATTTCCATTCAGGGGCTTCTGTCCATATACGCGGAGCATTATCGCGCTTATCTGCCGGAACACGTCTGCCACGGGCACACGCTGAAGGACTTGGTGAAGGGCAATATCGTCCGGCAGGAAGCAATCTACCGCCGCGTCGGGCAGTATGAACAGGAAGCCCTGCGCAGGGTGCAGCACGTTATCGGGCGCACCGACTGGGATGAGGCCTGCATGAAGGAGCTGGCACCGCAGGCGGCCTATCATTTCAACAACGAAACGCTGCGGGACGAGTTCTACACCGGCGAATGGTCGCTGGACAGCTGCGAGCCGCACAGTCTCTTCTGCAGTCAGGCGCATGTGCCGCTCAAGGGGCTGCATCTGCTATTGCAGGCGCTGGCGATTGTCCGCAAGCGCTATCCCGATGTCAAGCTCTATGTGGGGCGCAAGGACTATGGGCGCATTCCGCCGCCTGCGCGCAATGCCTATGAACGGTACATCCATCGTCTGCTGCGCGAAAACGACCTCTACGACCATGTTGTTTTTACCGGAAGCCTGAATGCACAGCGAATGAAGGAGCGGTATCTAAAAAGTCAGGTGTTTGTGCTGCCGTCGAGCATTGAAAACTCCCCCAATTCGCTGGGCGAGGCGATGCTGCTTGGCGTGCCGTGCATTGCGTCAGATGTCGGCGGCGTGCGCTTCCTGATGACGCACGGCGTGGAAGGGCTGATTTATCCGGCAGACGACCCGCATTTGCTGGCGCATGATATCTGCGAGATGTTCGCGCATCCGGAAAAAGCGGCGCAGATGGCGCGCGCCGGGCGAGAACACGCTGGAAAAACGCATGATGCGCAGAAGAATCTGGAGATACTGCATCAGATTTATACGGAGATTGCACGATGAAAATCCGAATCACAAAGAACCATGTGGATGCACTCTGTGTGCTGATTGGCGTGCTGGGCATGGGTTCGCTGTATTTTCAGGTGTTGCGGATGCCGCTGATGGCAGCCATGCTGATTGCGTCGATTCTGCTGCTGACGCGGGCGCATCATCCGAAAATCAGCGTCCAGAATGTACGCCTGACGCTGCTGCTGACGGCGGCGCTGCTGCTGACGAGCTTCGTCAACCCGCAGAACGGCATTCACATCAACGATATTGTCATTTGGCTTTGCAACATCGGCTATGTGCTGGTTCTGCAAAGCTGCATCGGGTATCGGACGTATATGCGGCTGTATACCAAAGTCATGCTGGCAGAGGCGGCCATCAGCCTGATTTCCTTCGTCATCGGCGATTTGCTGTCGCTGCCGCTGCCGCTGCTGCACTACGAAGTTTCCAGCGTCAACGGATTTTACTTGACGCCTTATTTCACCTTAGGCTGGCTGAACATCCCGGTTTTCCACCGCAACGCGGGCATGTTCAACGAGCCGGGCAGCCACCAGATTTTCCTGAACTTCGCGCTGCTGTTCCTGATGAGCGACGAAACGCGCATGGGCATGAGCAAGAAGAAATACTGCTGGGCAATTGCGCTGCTGATCGTCACCATCCTCAGCACGCTGTCCACAACAGGCTTTATTTGTCTGGGCGTTGTGCTGCTGACGGTGGCCTTCCGCAAAAAGGGCGGGAAAATGGCGCGCAGCATCAAGATGGCGGCGTTCGTTGGGCTGATTTTGCTGTTTGTCATCGAGTCTGCCACGGGCGTGGTGGAAAACAAGATTATCGGACGAAATTCCGGCGGTTCGTTCTACACGCGGTGGAACGACACCTTCAGCGGCTTTGAAATCGGGCTGGAATCCCCCATTGCGGGGCAGGGCGTTTTCTCGGAGCGGAAGGCGGAAATTCTGCTGGAACACAGGGTGCAGAACATTTCCAATGGCTTTGCCGCCTTCGTCATGGATACAGGGTTGATTCTCCCGGCAGTTTGGCTGTGGCTGACGTACCGCGGTATCCGTACCAAATTTGCCAAGGCGCGTCTGCTGTATGTGCTGGGCGTTTTCCTGCTGTATTTCCTGTGCATCAACACGGAGGGCGTTTTCCTGAACATACTGTTTCTGGGACTGCTGGGCAAGTGGCAGCCGGAGGACGCGGCGCAGGAGCAGACAGGCGAAACAGGCGGAGAGGAATCATGAACACAGCATCAAGGAGCGAAAACACGGCACGCAACATCGGTGTAGGCGCAGTACGGCAGGTGGTTACGCTGCTGTTGGCTTTTGCCGTGCGAACGGTGTTTGTGCGCCGGCTGGGTGCGGATTACACAGGTGTCAACGGGCTGTACAGCAACATTCTGGCCATGCTGTCACTGGCGGAACTGGGCGTGGGCAACGTGCTGGTGTACAGCTTGTACGCACCGCTGCACCGGGGCGACACGGGCGAAATCCAGCACCTGCTGGGCTATTATCGTCGCATTTACCGCCTGATTGCGCTGGCGGTAGCGCTGCTGGGCGCGGCGGTAATCCCCTTCCTGCCGCTCATTATCAGCAGTGAGCTGCCGATGGCGCAGCTGATCGTCTACTATGTGCTGTACCTGGCGAACTCCGTGGCATCCTATCTGGTCATCTACAAAACGACGCTGATTCAGGCCGACCAGAAGGCATATTTGCAAAACATGGTTTCCGCCGCGGCGCTGGTGGTGCAGTATGCGGCGCAGATGGCGTGCCTGCTGATTTGGGGCAGCTATCTTGGCTATTTGCTGATTCAGATCGCCTGCACCCTCCTGCAGAACGCGGTGCTGAGCCATTTAGCGGATAAGATGTACCCCTTCCTGCGGAAAAAGCAGAAATGTGCGCCGATGCACCGCAAGCAGGAGCTGAACGACAACATCCGCTCCATGTTTCTCTACAAGCTGGCGACAATACTCATCAACAACACGGACAACATTCTGATTTCCGTCATGCTGGGCACGGTGTTCGTCGGCTACTACTCCAACTACGCGTCGCTGACGACGTATGTGACAACGTTCGTCTCCATCGTGATTACCGGCATTTCCGCCAGCTTGGGAAATCTGAATGCCGAGAAGAATTCGGAAAAGTCGTACACCATGTTCCGCAACCTGATTGTCCTCTTCGGGGCGATTACAGGCTTCTGCGTCGCCGCGTACGGCGCGATTGTGCAGGACTTCATCCCCATCTGGGTGGGCGAAGAATACCTGATGGACACAGGGACGGTAGCAGCGGTGCTGTTCACGTTCTACCTGAGTACCATCGTCGCGCCCGTGTGGATGTACCGCGAAACGCTGGGGCTCTTCCATCAAATGAAGTATGTTATGTTTATGACAGCGCTGGTCAACATCCTGCTGTCCATCCTGCTGGGGCATTTCTTCGGCGTGGCGGGCATCATCGGCGCAACAGGGCTGGCGCGGCTATGCACCATCTTCTGGTATGAGCCGAAAGTGCTGTTCCATCGCACCTTCAGGCGCAGCGCTGCCGCGTATTTCAAGGCGCAGGGCGGCTTGCTGCTGCTCAACGGCGCGGTGATGGCGCTGTCGCTGCTGCTGTGCGCGCGGATGGGGCATACGCTGATGTGGATTATCCTCAAGGGCATCACCTGCGCGGCGGTGACGGCGCTCCTGTACACGCTGGCGCTGGGACGGACGGCAGAATATCGCTGGATGCTTGAAAAAGGGCGGAGTTTCTTGCGCAAATGGAGGAAGAAGGCATGATCGATCAGGAAATGCAGCACTGCCGTAAAATTGTGCGTTTTGACCCTACCATTTCAACAGCGAATCAGGGAGATTTCATCATCCGAAACGCCTGCGAGCATGTGCTGCACGACTGCTTTCCTGTGCAGCTGTCCGTCGCCGTGCCGGTTCGGGACAGGCTGTCGAAAGTGTCGATGAAGCACGTCGGCAGTGCGGATTACGCATTTGTCTGCGGGACGAATCTGCTTTCCTCGGACATGCGCCGCCAAAGGATGTGGAATATCCGCCTGCGGGACGCGGTGATGATGCGCTGCGGCGCTTTGCACAAGCGGGCGCTGCTGAATTTCCGCCTGATTCGTGAAAAATTTCAGCGCACGCATATCATTTTGCTGGGTGCGGGGTGGTATCAATACCAGGACGAGCCGACAGGGTACACGAAGCGGATTCTAAAAACGCTGCTGGATGGGCAGTACCTGCACGCGGTGCGCGACGAATACACGCGCCAGCGCCTGCTGAAGCTGGGCATCACGAACGTGCTGAATACGGCGTGTCCGACAATGTGGGGGCTGACAGCCGACAAATGCGCGCAGATTCCGACGCACAAGGCGGAGCGCGTCGTGACAACGCTAACGGACTACCGCAGCAGCCCGGAGCAGGATGCGCAGATGCTGACCATGCTGCAAAAGCACTATCGCGAGGTGTATGTGTGGCTGCAAGCAGTTGAGGACTACGCCTGCCTGCGCCAAATGGATGCGCGCGTGACGCAGAATTTGCACCTGATTCAGCCGAATCTGCGAGATTACACGGCGCTTTTGGCATCAGGCGGGATTGACTACGTTGGCACGCGGCTGCACGGCGGCATCCACGCAATGAATATGGGCTGCCGAAGCCTGATTCTGGCGGTAGACAACCGCGCAAGTGAAATCGCGAAGGACACGAATCTGCCCGTCCTGCCCCGCGGCGGGAATTTGGATGTGCTGGAGGAGCGCATCTGCTCCGCATGGGAGACGCAAATTGATTTGCCGACCACGGCAATTCGGCAATGGAAAAATCAGTTCCGCGAGACAGATGCAGAGAAAGTGCCTTGATTTTCGTATAAAATGCGGCTTTCTGCGCGGTAAGTATTGACAGGCGACTTGTAATTTGTTACAATATAGCTGGAATTGGGAAAGAGATTGCTATATCCACCGGAAGCACTGCAGCTCGCCGCGAAAAGAAAATGGAAAGCAGCAGTCTCTTGCCACTGGCACAACCATACGTCGTGCCGGAAGATTGCACGGAACAAGGAGTGAGGACGATGAAGGACAAAAAGTGGATGCGAAAGGCATTGTCTTTCCTGCTGGCTGTATTCATGGTGACGGGCAGTATGGGAACAGTGCTGACGGCGGCTGCAGAAGAGCCGGAAACTCCGCCGACGGAAACGGTTGAGGTCGTGCCGACGGAAGCACCGGAAGCAACGGATGTTCCTGAGGTAACGGAAATCCCCGAAGTGACGGATGTTCCCGAAGCAACGGATGTTCCTGAAGCAACGGAAATCCCCGAAGCGACGGATGTTCCTGAAACAACGGAAATCCCCGAAGCAACGGATGTTCCCGAAGCAACGGAAATCCCCGAAACGACGGATGTTCCCGAGGTAACGGAAGCGCCCGAAATCGTGGACGAAGCAGCCGTAGATTACAGCCGCTCCGTGCTGGATAACGAGTTCTTTGACTCCGGCTTTGCCGCGACGTTCAGCAGCGCACAGCTGTACCTGAATCCGACGGGCGATGAGCTGGTTGGTCGTGTAACTGGCGTGGTGTATGTGACGCATCGTCCGCAGAAGGGTCAGCTGAATGAACGGATTTCCATCTGCGTGTATGACCAGACGGCTGGCGTTGCATATGGCTATCTGGCGGCGGATGCAGTGCATCCCGTGCCGGAAGAGGGCATTGAGAATCAACGTCACACCGGTGTTTTCGCGAGCGGCGTGGAAATGCCCAGTGCCCTGCTGGTGCTTGCGGCTGCGACGGAAGAACCCGTGCCGACCCCTGCACCCACGCCCGTGCCGACCGAAGAACCCGCTGTTGAGCCGACTGAGGAACCCGTTGTCGTGCCGACCGAAGAACCCGTTGTCGTGCCGACCGAGGAACCTGTTGTCGTGCCGACCGAGGAACCTGTTGTCGTGCCGACCGAGGAGCCCGCTGTCGTGCCGACCGAGGAACCCGCTGTCGTCCCGACCGAAGAGCCCGCTGTCGTCCCGACCGAGGAACCCGCTGTCGTGCCGACCGAGGAACCCGCGTCGACCCCCGCGCCTACGGACGTGCCAGATGACCTCGAAAACATCGACCGCGCGGATGTGATTATTCCGGGCAAACCGACGTTCGAAATGGACAAGGCGACGGCGGAGCTGGGCGAGAATATCACCTTCACCATCCACACGAAGAACGCCACCAAGATTTTGATGTACATTGACGGCAGCGTCAACCGCTACATCTACGACGTGCCCACTGACACATCGACGCTTACCATGTCCTTCTCCTCGATGGGGAGCAACGGGGGCAAGCGTACCATCGCGTTCCAAGCCTACAACGGCAATACGCCCGGCGAAAAGTCTGATGTACAGACGATTACGCTGACAAAGCCGTCTGTCAAGCCGCAGGTAACGGTAAAGAATATCGACAAGACGACCGTGGGTCTGGGCGAGAACATCACCTTCACCCTGAGCATCAAGAACGCCACGAAGGTGCTGATGTACATCGACGGCAGTGTCAACCGTCGCTTCGAGGACATCACCCCCGATATGACGGAATACACCTTCACCATGTCGTTCTCGTCGCTGGGAAGCAATGGGGGCAAGCGCGCCATTGCGTTCCAAGCCTATAACGGCACGACGGCGGGCGAAAAGACCTCCGAACGTGTTGTGACTGTCGCAAATGAAAGCCCGAACAAGCCGACCGTGACCAGCTGGAGTTTGAACAAATCCACGGTTGATTTAAACGAAACCATCACCTTCACCATCAACACCAAGAACACGACGAAGATGCGTGTCTACATTGATGGCAAGCTCAACCGCTACATCTACGACGTGAAGGACGGCGCGACGACATTCCAGATGTCCTTCTCGACGCTCGGTTCAAACGGCGGCGTGCGCACGGTGGCGTTCCAGCCCTACAATGGCAACACGCCCGGCGCTATGTCCGACACCAAGACGATTACCATCAGCGTGGCGAACAAGCCGCGGGTTGAGCTGCTGGAAATCAGCAATCAGAACGCGACGCTGGGCGAAAATATCACCTTCACCCTGCGCATCAAGAACGCCACGAAGGTGCTGATGTACATCGACGGCAGTGTCAACCGCCGCTTCGAGAACATCACCCCTGATATGACGGAATACACCTTCACCATGGCGTTCTCTTCGCTGGGGAACAACGGGGGCAAGCGTACCATTGCGTTCCAAGCCTACAACGGCGCAGTCGGCGGCGACAAGACCTCCGCAACCACCATTTCCCTGACGAGCGGTTCGTCTGCTGCCCCCGTGATTGCGAATGTCAAGATTGACAAGACGACCGCGGTGCTGGGCGAGCAGATTAAATTCACTGTTTATCTGGACAACGCAACGAAGCTGCTGATGTATGTCGACGGGCAGGTGAACCGCCGCTTTGAGGACGTAACGACCAGCATGTCGAAGTACGAGTTCACGATGTCGTTCTCGTCGCTGGGGAATAATGGCGGCGTCCGTACGATTCAGTTCCAGCCTTACAACGGCACGACGGCGGGCGAAAAGTTTAAGGCGTACACGATTACACTGACGACGACCGTGGTCAACAAGCCGGAAGTCGTCAACTTCACCATGAATCCCAGCCGCGTGAAGCTGAATGTGCCGGTGACGTTCACGGTCAACACCAAGAACGCGACGAAGGTCGTCCTGTATGTGGACGGCAAGGCAAATACCAGCTACCTGACGACTGGCGATGTGACGGTTATCGAGCGCGCCTTCGCTTCGCTGGGCAGCGGCAACGGTGTCCGCACGCTTCAGTTCAAGCCCTACTACGGAACGACCGCTGGCGAACTTTCCCCAGCGCAGTCCCTGACGCTGTATGTGACTGACGATCCGCTGACTGTGACCGTTCCTGCCGCGAAGCAGGGCGACGACCTGACGGTGACGTGGACGGCTGCTGGCGGCGCAGCGAAGTATCAGCTGCTGCTGACCACGCCCGACGGCACAGCTGCGCTGCTGGGCGAAACGGCGGCGCTGAACTACACGGTGCCGGGTCTGAAGCTGCTGCAGCCGGGCGACTACACCATCACGATTAAGGCGCTGTCCGGCAATACGGAGCTCGAATCTGTCAACAAGGCATTCACCGTGACAGGCGACTTCGTGTTCGCGGTTCGTGACGACTCAACGGGCATTGTGGTCGTCAAGTACAACGGCACGGCATCGACGCTGACCGTTCCGAACACGGTGGCGGGTCTGCCGGTGGTGGAAATCGGCGCGCAGGCGTTTGAGGGCAACACGAAGCTCAAGAGCGTAACCCTGCCCGCGACGATTGAAATCATTGGCCGCCGCGCGTTCGCGGAATGCAAGAACCTGCTGGAAGTCAAGTAAAAATTCATAGGAATTACGAAAGCCGGGGATTGCTGGAAAAGCAGTCCCCGGCTGTTTTGCTGCGAAAAAAACATACTTGCGATTGACGTTTCCCTGCCTATCTGCTATCATAAGATAAGCGCCCGCTATATGCCGCACACAAAAGGAGGTATGCCCTATGGAGCAGCTTGAAGTTCTGACCGAAGTGCAGGATTTGCGGAAGGTTTGGCCGCATGAAGCACTGGATTTTACGCCGTGGCTGGCGAAGGATGAGAACATCGCGATTCTGGGCAATGAAATCGGCATGGAAATTGCAGTCGACGGAACAGAATCTGCTGTGGGCGATTTCAGCGTGGATATTATCGCGACCGATATTGCAACGGGGCAGAAGGTTATCATCGAAAACCAGCTGGAGGATACCAACCACGACCATCTGGGCAAGCTCATCACTTACGCCGCCGGAAAAGATGCGCAGACGATTATCTGGGTGGTAAAGCACGCACGCGAGGAACACCGCGCGGCGATTGAGTGGCTGAATAACCACACGGATGACGACATTGGCTTTTTCCTGTGCGAAATCCACCTGTATAAAGTCGGCAGCTCCAATCCTGCGGTGAAGTTCAGCGTGATTGAGAAGCCGAATGACTGGATTAAGAGCGTTAAAAAGAATCAGCAGCAGACAGAAAGCCAGCAGTTCCGCTTGGACTACTGGACAGCATTCAATGACTATGCGTATGCAAACGCGCAGTTCGCAAGGCAATTTGGCAAGCGAAAAGCATCAAACAAAATGTGGATGAACCTGAGCATTGGCTCATCTGTTTATGATATTTGCTTACGCGCGGTTAAAACAGAAAATCTGCTTGTTGTTGAACTGTATATTCGCGGCGACAAGGATCTTTATCATCAGTTATTTGAAAAACAGAATGCCATTGAGCAGGAATTGGGCGTTACGCTTGACTGGCGGGAACTTCCAGAAAAGAAAGCAAGCCGCATTATGCTGACACGACAGGTCGATTTTGACAATCGCAGCGCGTGGAATGCACAGTTTGACTGGATGATGGAAATGTCGCTGAAATTCAAGAAAGTTTTCAAGAAATACCTATAACTTAACTACTCCCCACGAAAAAATCCCCCGGAAGCCCATACTTCCGGGGGACAAACTATCTTATTCCGCCTTTGCGCTCTCTCTTGTATAATTCAGCAGTCCGCCATAGAGGATGCAGCCCTGCTGGCGCGCGGTCAGCGGCATCAGCACAATGTAATCCTCGTCCTTCGTGTCGTTATGCAGCACGAACGTGTCGCTGCCGCTTTCCACCGTCTCGCGGACGTTCGGCAGACTCAGCGTGTCGCCCTGCGCGATGCGGTCATAATCCGCCTCATTCTGGAACGTCAGCGGAAGAATGCCGTTGTTGATAAGGTTCGCCTGATGAATACGGGCGAACGACTTCGCGACGACAGCGCGGATACCCAGATACAGCGGGACAAGCGCGGCGTGTTCGCGGCTCGACCCTTGCCCGTAGTTCATGCCCGCAACGAGGATGCCACCGCCTTCCTTCTTCGCGCGCGCCGGGAACGTCGCGTCCACGGGGGTCAGGCAGAAGTCCGACAAGTACGGCACATTCGAGCGGAACGGCAGGAGCTTCGCATCCGACGGCGCAATGTGGTCGGTGGTGATGTTGTCCTCCATCTTCAGCAGCACCTTGCCGGAAATGGCATCCGCCAGCGGCTTGCCCAACGGGAAGGGCTGAATGTTCGGGCCGCGGACGACCTCCACCGTGTCCTCTTCGCCCGGCGCGACCGGGGGGATGACCAGATTGTCGTTGACGGTGTACGTCTCCGGCATCGGGATGTCGAGGTCAATGTCAAGGCAGCGCGGATCCGTCAGCACGCCAGTCAGCGCCGTGACAGCCGCCGTCTCGCAGGAGACAAGGTAAATGCCGGCGGATTTGGTGCCGCTGCGGCCGTAGAAATTGCGGTTGTTCGTGCGAACGGAGACAGCGTTCGTGCGCGGCGACTGTCCCATGCCGATGCACGGCCCGCAGGCGGATTCCAGAATGCGCGCGCCCGCCGCAATCATATCCGCCAAAGCGCCGTTGCGCGCCAGCATCGTCAGCACCTGCTTCGATCCGGGGCCGATGACCAGGCTTACGTCCGGATGCACAGTCTTGCCCTTCAAAATGCGGGCAACGCGCATCATATCCGTATAGGAGGAGTTGGTGCAGGAACCGATAAACACCTGATCGACCTTAATTGGGCCGCACTGCTTGACGGTTTCCACGATGTCAGGCATATGGGGCTTCGCGACGAGTGGCTCAAGCGCGGTCAAATCAATGTCGAGGATTTCGTCATACGCCGCATCCGGGTCTGCGGACAGCGGCACGAAGTCCTGCTCACGCTGCTGCGCTTTGAGGAACGCATGGGTGACTTCATCCGACGGGAAGATGGAGGTCGTCGCGCCGAGTTCCGCGCCCATGTTCGTAATCGTCGCGCGCTCCGGGACACTCAACGTTTTCACGCCGTCGCCGATGTACTCCATCACCTTGCCGACGCCGCCCTTGACGGTCAGCCGGCGCAGGACTTCCAAAATAATGTCCTTCGCCGCAACGCCGTAGGACAGCTTGCCATGCAGGTGCACGCCGACGACACGCGGGCACGCCAGATAATACGCGCCGCCGCCCATCGCGACCGCAACGTCCAGTCCGCCCGCGCCGATGGCAAGCATCCCGATGCCGCCGCCCGTGGGCGTATGGCTGTCCGAGCCGAGCAGCGTGTAGCCCGGCACGCCGAAGCGCTCCAGCTGTACCTGATGGCAGATACCGTTGCCGGGCTTAGAGCAGTAAATGCCATGCTTTTTCGTCACCGTTTGGATGTAATAGTGGTCATCCGCGTTTTCAAAGCCAGTTTGCAGCGTGTTATGGTCAATGTACGCCACGGACTTCTTTGTCTTGACACGCTTGACGCCCATCGCCTCGAACTGCAGGTACGCCATCGTACCGGTGGAATCCTGCGTCAGCGTCTGGTCAATGCGGATGGAGATTTCCGAGCCGGGAATCAGTTCACCGCTGAGCAGGTGCGCCGACAGGATTTTCTGAGTCAGATTCATCGCCATGAGGAAAGGACTCCTTTCATAATATGCACAATGCCCAAACGGGCAGAAACAGCCGAATGAACAGCTTCATGATACAGGATTCGGCGCGGTGCGTCAATGCTTTCGGGCGGAAAGAACACAAAAAGCGCAGGCTATGAAAAACTCGCCGGATGTTTTAGAGATACAGCCTCTTGACAGCAAAGCTCCTATATGGTATTATTTGAAGTAAACTACTATATAGGAGCATTTGCATGAAAATGAACGGCGGATTTCTTGTTACCAAAATAAAACAGCTTGGAGACCGAATCTTTGAGAAGATTCTCAGCGAAAAGAATATTGATGCGTTCAATGGAGCCCAGGGGCGCATTCTTTATGTGCTGTGGCAGGAGGATGGAATCTCAATCAGGTCACTCTCGGTCAAATGCGGATTAGCGATAACATCTCTTACGACGATGCTGGAAAGAATGGAACATCAAGGACTGATAAGCCGTGTTCAGTCTGAAACGGACAAAAGGAAAACACTCCTGTTTCTGACTGAGAAAGCACATGCCTTAAAGGGCGAGTACGATTCTGTATCTGATGAGATGGGCAGTATTTACTACAAAGGTTTTTCAGAGGAAGAAATTACCCGGTTTGAGGAATGCCTCGACCGCATCAGAAAGAATCTTGAGGAGTGGCAGAAGTCATGAGTATTTGTATCAAAGATCAGATTCAGAACATGAATATCGTCATTGGCTGCACAGTGGGGTGTACATATTGCTATGCCCGCAACAACGTGAAACGCTGGCATATGATTGATGACTTCGCTGACCCTGAATTCTTTCCGGGTAAGCTCAAGATGATGGAAAAGAAACGTCCGC
>ERZ773188.1350-NODE-1350-length-27553-cov-7.933377_pt1 | contig 27553 bp, 27 predicted proteins | sample MGYA00581011_ERZ773188 | MGnify/ENA primary metagenome ERZ773188 (study PRJEB29015, sample SAMEA2737798) | human gut metagenome | biome: human gut; feature: human-associated habitat; material: faeces | place: China | collected 2012 ...
GCGTGCCTTGACGCGCGCCGGATACGGGTGTTATCATCAAGCCATCAAACGCGAAGACACAGAGTAGTAAGCAGGAACGTCCTTTCAGAGAAGTGCCGGGTGGTGCGAGGCACAAAGCGTACAGACCTGCCGAACTGGCTGAACAGTGGCTGCGCTGAACCATGAGTAGGTGCAGACGGGTGCGCCCGTTATTGTGCAGGGATATGATGGTATCCCGAGTGAGTGCGTCCCCGGATCGGGGGCGAAGAAGAGTGGTACCGCGGAGGGTTTTCGGCCTTTCGTCTCTTCTGCCAGAGGGCAGGAAAGACGGAGGGTTTTCTTTTTTCCTGCCAAACCATCAGACTACGCTTTTGCAGGAGGAACGAATCATGAAAACCCGGACCAAAACCAGAACCATACCCAAGACCCCGTTTTTTGCTGCCTTTTCGGTCGGTGCGGTGCTGTTTTCCGCGCACGCCGGCGGCGGCTTTGCGACCGGCAACCAGGCCAACACCTATTACGTCGGCCTCGGCTGGGCCGGCATCGTGTCGGCCATCGTGGCCATGCTGCTGCTCACGCTCACGATGCGCGAAGCCATGATCATGTACAATTCCCGCGGCCTGACGAGCTATAAGCAGCTGTTCGAGACGTTCTACCACCCCTTTGACAAGATCGAGTGGCTGTTCGAGATCTTCTTTTACATCATGGTGCTCATGGCCGTCGCGGCGGCCATCTCGGGCGCGGCCTCTGCGCTGCGGAGCTATTTCGGCGTGAACTATTATCTTGGCGTTGTGGCTGTCGGCTGCCTCGTGCTGCTCCTGACCATTTTCGGCGCAGGCATCGTCCGCGCAGCGTCCACCTACATGGGCATTGCCATCCTTGTCACTGCCATTACCATCTACGCCATCGGCATTTTCAAGAGCGAGTCGCCGTTGTTCACGGTGCTCTCTGCAGATTTTCAGACGACCGGCTTTGCCAATGTCCCCAAAGCCATCTTTAACGCCTTCACCTATGCCGGCTTCCAGTGCGTTACGCTTCCGACCATGATCGCCTGCGGCACGACCATGCGCAGCAAGCAGGGCTGTGCCAAGGCCATGTGGATCTCCTTTGCCATGAACGCCGTTGCACTCGTGCTCTCCGTGTTCATGCTCCTCTGCTGGCAGGGCGTCTACACCACTGTGGACGGCGGCACGACCATCCCCACGCTCACCGTCTGCAATTCCATGGGCATTCGCGCCCTCACCGCAGTTTACGGCGTCTGCCTCATGCTCTGCCTGATCTCCACGGGCGTGACGACGATCTTCGGCTTCGTCGCCCGCTTTGAGAAGCTACCGATGTTCCGCAGCATCCAGTCTGCGCCGGTGCGCAGCGCCATCGTGTCCGCGTTCATCATCATTTTGTCCATGTCCATCTCCATGGCCGGCCTCACGAACATCATCAAGTACGGCTATGGCTATTGCGGCTATCTCGGCATCGCGGTCGTGGTCGTTCCGTTCCTGACCGTCGGCGTGTACAAAAACCGCAAGTACATCCGCGAGCACGGCCCTGCGCAGGGCTTTGCCGCCGCGCAGCCGGAGGCCGAAGCGACCGAGGCGGCGGCACCCGCCGCCGTCCCCGCCGCAGCGAAATAACAAAGAGACACCTCACAGCAGCACTTGCCGCTGCGAGGTGTTTTTGCAAATACGTGAGATACATGCCTTATGGAGCCTTTATCGACCGCTGCACTGGCGTGTTGACAGGTTTTCGCACGCCTGCTATCATGGCAGTGCCGCGCAGAAATTCTGCTTGCGGAGATCACAGAAGTCATGGAGAAAACGACAGATGAAAATTTATGAATTGGTGCACATGCACGGGGCGGAAACGCTGGCGGATGGCCGCTTCCACTATGGGGATTGCGCGATGCTCGGCTGCTTTTCGTCGGCGGAGCGGGTGGCAGCAGCAATCGAAAAGTATCGCAGCATTCCCGGCTTTTGTGATTATCCCAACGGATTTGTCGTTTTTGCGCACGAAGTGGAAGAGCATGCGGTGCTCGTTTATCTGGCCAATGTCTACATTCACGATGCGGAATATGAATTTGAATATAGCCGGAACCTCGGTGTATTTAAAAATGAAGGTGACGCTCAACTTGCCGTCGAGGTTTTCCGGCAGGATAATTCCACGCGGTGGGAAGTAGATGGTTTGATTGTGGAGTGGAGTGTTGACCAATACACGCTGGATGAAATGAACTGCACAGACGGTTTCGAATATTGAGACAGTGAGTGACTCCGGCATTCCCGTACGGCTCGAGGTAGGCGCGGCCGCGGTGAAATAAGGCGAAATAACATATTACAAGAATCGTCCCGCAGCAGAGCTCTGCTGCGGGACGTGCTTTTTTGACCCTATTTATGCTGCCGGTTCCCATTCGACTGTGTCGAGCACGGCCAGCAGCTGGTCGCCCTTATCTGCGAACCAGCCGGCGCCCGGATCGGCCCAGGCAACGATGCCGCTATTTTTGCCCTGGAAGCTGAGGAACGTCCAGTTTTTGCCGCCATCATAATACCCGGCGGAGACGCTGTCCCCGGCGAGCGTCAGCGTTTCTTCCTTCAGACCCATGCCGCACACGCCGAAGTTGTCCGACCAGTACAGCTGCACGCAGCTGTCCGAGCCGCTGCCCGGCCAGATCTTCACGCCGAAGTCGGTTTCCGAGCCATCGAGCGTCCCCTCGGGGCAGACTTCGTACTTCCAGCCATCCGGCACCTGCACGCGCAGCGTTCCGGCAGTCCCGGATGCAGTCACGGTTTCGGCGGGCGCGGGTGTTGGCTGAGCTGCGGACGCGGTCCGGGTCCCGCAGCCGGTGGGGAGGAGGAACAGCAGGGCCAGGACCAGTGCGGGGAGCAGTCTTGCTTTTTTCATAAATAACCACCTTCCTTTACCCAAAAAGACGGTACTTATGGAAAAAGGTTCCGCGTGTATTCCGCGCATAGGAAATGCGCCGCGGATTCCGGTATTCTGACTTCCGTATTTGTTGACATCTGGCAAGATGTTCCGATTTCCTACCGTAAAAATAGGCGGCATCACGATGGATAGCCGCACTCAGAGACTGTATAATGGTTTTGCATGGAAGATACAAATAAGCGTTTCTCGTGAGCAAAGAACATACCCCCTTTCGTTATGATCATGTCGGCAGCTTTCTGCGCCCGGCAAAGCTGAAGCAGGCACGTCTGGACTTTCAGGCCGGAAAGATCGACGCCGCCGCGCTGAAGGCCGTCGAGGACGAGGCGATTGTCGATCTGGTGCATAAGCACTGGTCTGCCTTTCCACGGGGAAGCGGCGATGATCGACGATACCTACCTGACCGGTAAGGTGTCGCTCGATACGCATCCTTTTGTGGAGCACTTCAAGTTTGTCAAGGCGCTGGAGGATGAAAACGGCGTCGCGAAGCTCACGATCCCGGCACCGGCCCAGTTCATCTAACAGATGATCATGCCGTTTGCGCAGGAGAACACCAGAAAGTACTATGCCGACAACCGGGAGCTGGCGGAGGACATCGCAGCCGGTTACAAAAGTTCATTGCCGACGTCTATGCGGCCGGCTGCCGCGATCTCCAGTTCGATGACTGCAGCTGGGGCATGCTGGTCGATCCGCTGGCGTGCACGCTCTTTGACACCGACGAAAAGGGCCTGAAGGCGATCAAGGAGCAGCTTTTGGAGCTGAACAACATGGCCATTGCCGGCAAGCCGGATGATCTGGTCATCAACACCCACGTCTGCCGCGGCAATTTCCACAGCACCTATGCAAGCTCGGACGCATATGACGGCGTTGCGCAGCCGCTGCTCGCGCGCGAGAACGTAGGCGCGTATTACCTTGAATTCGACGATGCGCGCAGCGGCGGCTTTGCGCCGCTGGCCGCTGTCAGTGGCGACAAGAAGGTCGTGCTCGGTCTGGTGACAACGAAGCGCGCGCAGATCGAGGACAAGGACGCCGTGATCGCCCGCATCCACGAAGCGGAAAAGTACCTGCCGCTCGACAGACTGTACCTCAGCCCGCAGTGCGGCTTCGCCAGCTGCGAGATCGGCAACAAGCTGACTGAAGCGGAGCAGTGGGCAAAGCTCGCGCTGGTCAAGGAGATTGCCGAGGAAGTCTGGGGCTGAGACCTCGAATATCAAAATCGTTTTTGAAAAAGCCGCTGCGGAGTTATCCGCAGCGGCTTTTTCCGTGTTGCTTTTTATTCGATATGTTCCCGGATAAAGCGATCCCACTGCCACTCCGGTCCGGACTCCAGCACTTCCAGCAGCAATTGTTGCGCTTCCTGTTTCTTGAGTCCATAAACATACCCACTCAAGCAGGGAAGGCGGCACGGATAAAATATCCGGCGGCTCATCTTGAGCCGCCGGAGCTTGCACGGAACGGGCTTTGCTCCGACATGGTGCGAGTGGTGATACAGCATTTTTCAAAAAACACAGTAATATCAATGGTTTTAGGACACCCGAACAGCGAAATTACTTGTATTCCGCCCTCTTGAAACCGTCAATTTCAGCAGCTATTGCTCGGTTCATCTCCCGGTAAGGAGACGACATCCTTGCAATAATCAGTACATAGCGCGTCTGTTACCCAAAGTGGCGCTTGGGTCGGCAGGCGCGCTATTTTTATGCCCAGATGCGGGCGAAGGAGGTGTTATTGTGAGAGCATATGGGAAGTCGTGGGGCTACAACGTATATGACTGCCGGTACTGCCTGTACCGGAAAGGGAAGCTAAAGGGCTGCGTCTACCCGGACGGCTGCTGCTGTCCCGTCCCGCAAAAGCCCGCAAGACGGAACGGCATAGAACAAGTTTACGAAGCAAATGCGGACAATGCCGCTCCCGTTTCGGAGTGCGAGGGCTGTCCCTACGGAAGGGCTGCCCCCTGCATCGGATGGTGTACCAAAGAGGTCATGCGCGCCGCAGGGCTTCCAAAGGAGCGTGACAGAAGCCATGTATGACTATTTCTACGGCGCGGAAGCGGAACAGTTCTTCTTTTACCGCATCCCCAAGGTGCTGTTCACGGAGGAACGGTTCAGAAGCGTTTCCGCAGAAGCCAAGGTGCTCTACGGTCTGCTCCTTGACCGTATGAGCCTGAGCTGCAAGAACGGCTAGCTGGATAAAGAAGGACGTGTGTATATCATCTTCACCATCGAGGAGGTCATGACCGCCCTGGGCTGCGCCGACCAAAAGGCCGGAAAGCTGCTGCATGAGCTGGAGAGCAAATGCCGCCTCATCGAGCGCAAGCGGCAGGGGCTGGGCAAACCCAACCTCATCTACGTCAAGAACTTTGTGGAGAAGGATGTGGATAACTCTGTGGATAACACATCGGGCAGTAGCACCCCCTCCCCGGAATCACGATTCCAGAACCGTGAAAATCACGATTCAGGAGCAGTGAAAATCACGGATCAGGAACCGTTAAAATCACGATCTAATAATACTGAGAATAATGATACTGATTTTAGTGATACTGATTCCTTTCCCTTCACTTCGTTCAGGAGGGATCACGGTCGGGAAGCGAAAGGAAACGAAGCGGCTCTGAGAGAGCGGTACAGAGAGCTTATCGCGGAGAACATCGCCTACGACGCACTCCTGACAGACTATCCATACGAGCAGGACACGCTGGAAGAAATCCTGGAGCTGCTGGTGGATGTGGTCTGCACGACGAAAAGCTCCGTCCGCATTTCCGGCGACGATAAGCCCGCCGAGGTGGTCAGGAGCCAGTTTTTGAAGCTGAACAGCGAGCACATCCGCTTTGTGGTGGGCGGGCTGAAGGAAAACACCACCCGCATCCGCAATATGCGCCAGTATCTTTTAGCCACGCTGTATAACGCCCCTCTGACCATCGGGAACTACTACCGAAGCCTTGTCAGTCACGATATGTCGGAGGGATTCATCTGAGCCGCAGGCCACCGCCTGCGGCTTTGGCATTTTCAGGAGGTGATGCGACCGTGCCGAAACAGAAACCCAACGAACAGGTACAGCAGATACCGCTGTCGGAGATTCGTCCCTTCAAGAACCACCCCTTCAAGGTGACGGACGACGAGCTCATGCAGCAGACCATCGACAGCATCATGCAGGTGGGCGTTCTCAACCCCGCCATCATCCGCCCCGCACCGGAGGGCGGATACGAGATGGTAGCCGGACACAGGCGGCTCCATGCCGCAGACCTTGCGGGTCTGAAAACCATACCGGCCATCGTCCGCAATCTTGACGACGACGAGGCGGTGATCCTCATGGTGGACAGCAACTTGCAGCGGGAAACCATCAGCCCTATGGAGCGGGCGCAGGCGTACAAAATGAAGCTGGAAGCGTTGAAGCATCAGGGAAAACGGGTGGATTTGCAGGACAAGTCAACTTCTCGCCAAGTTGGCGAGAAGTCATGGGCTGTTGCCAAAGTCGGTGCTGATGCAAACGAAAGTGAAAGACAGGTACACAGATATATCCGTCTCACCGAGCTTCTGCCGGAGGTGCAGAAAAAGGTGGACAGCAAGGAGATCGCATTCAGCCCCGCCGTGGAGCTGTCATACCTCACCCATGACGAGCAGAAGCAGTTTCTGGACGCAATGGACTATTCCCAGAACACACCCTCGCTTTCCCAGGCGCAGCGGCTCAAGAAGCTCAGCCGGGAGGGAAAATGCACGAAGGAGGCCATGCGCTCCATCATGTCCGAGGAAAAGAAGGAGGAACAGGAACGCATCACGCTGAGCAGCGATACCCTCCGCAAATACTTTCCCCGAAGCTACACGCCCCTGCAAATGCAGCAGACCATCATCAAGCTGCTGGAGCAGTGGCAGAAAAAACAGCAGCGCCGGAACGAGCGCTGAGAAAGGCAGGTTTATCCATGAACGTAACCATCAACATCTACGGCGACGTACACATCCACTGCGACTGCTGCGACGGGTGCGGCGAATATGACGACAATTTCGACGACGCCCTCGAAGCGCCGCATGAGGCTGCACCGGATGCGGAGGACGGCGGCGAACAGATCGGCCCGACCGCCGAAGAAGCGGAAGCGGCGGTAAAGGCATTGGCGGCGTTTTTTCTTCCGCTTTTTTCGGAGGAGACCGACGAGGGAGGCGGCGCGCATGAAGGAATTTGACGTGACCATCACCGAAACGCTGAAGCTCACCGTGTCCGTGGAGGCTTCTTCCAAAGAGGAAGCCCAACAGATGGTAAGCGACCAGTGGCACGCCGGGGATCATATTCTGGATGCGGACAATTTTGTGGAGGTGGAGTTTGAGAGCAATGACGGCAGGGAAATATCCGCCGAAAGAGCGCAGGACGACACCATCGAGGTGCTCATGGTGGAGCCGGGCCAGTACCCGCGCGTGGAGCGCATCGGCTCCGACCTTGCTTCCTTGCAGAAGGCGGTGGACGGCTATATCGAAGCGGTTTACCCATATGACGACCCCGTGGCGCTGATATGCGGGGAGGAAGCCAAGCTGGAGGGCAAGCCCCTGAACCGCGCCCTGCGGGACGAGGACGGCGATATCTACGATATTGTGGCCGGTAAGTTTTTCCTCTGCGGTCTGGGGGATGAGAACTTTGCGTCTCTGCCGAAGGAGCTGCAACAGAAATACGAGGAAAAGTTCCGTCAGCCGGAAGCCTTTTTGAAGATGGGCAGCAAGATTATGGCGATTCCCACCGAGCCCGCCAAAGCTGCGGGCAAGGGCAAGACCGCTCCGGTGACAGAGCGATGATACCATCACTCCCAATGCGAACGGAAGGAGGAAAAACTCGTGCAAGAAGAAATTGAAAACAGAACTGTCACTCTAATCATCTCTGCCGTCAAGCTGACCGCACGGGAGCTGAAGGCCGGGATGGATAAATATCTTTCCGAAAAGAAGAGCAAAGCCATGGAAAAGGCGCGTGCCGCGCCTGAAAAGCCCAGCGGCAAGCAGACGGTGAGGCAGCTCATAGGGCAGAATCAGGGTGTATCCAACATTGAGATCACCAACAGCAATATCAAAGGCTTTGAGCGCATAGCTCGGAAATACGGCGTGGATTTTGCCGTTAAGAAAGACCGCAGCGTTTCACCGCCGAAATACTTTGTGTTCTTTAAGGCGAGGGACGCGGATGCACTGACGGCGGCGTTCAAGGAATACACGGCATATGAGCTTAAACGCGCCGCCAAAGCGCAGAACCGTCCCTCCGTGCTGGCGCATCTGCAAGCACTCAAGGCGAAGGTTCAGGCCATTACGCCGGGGAAATCCCGAAACCAGAACAGGGGCATCACGATATGAAGAAACCTCTGAATATCAAGAAGTTCCTGCTGCCCAATATCCCGTATGTCTTTATCGCCCTCTTTGCCACCAAGCTGGGGCAGGCGTGGCGGCTTGCCCCCGGCATGGATTTCTCGGGAAAGGCGCTGCACCTCATGGAGGGCTTCGCCGCCGCGTTCCAATCGGCGCTGCCCAGCTTCCACCCCATCGACCTGTGCGTGGGCGTTGCTGCCGCTCTGCTCGTCCGTCTGGCGGTGTACGTCAAGGGCAAAAACGCCAAGAAATTCCGCAAGAATCTGGAATACGGCTCTGCCCGTTGGGGCAAGCCCGAGGATATCGCCCCTTACGTCGATCCGAAGTTTGAGAACAACGTCATTCTCACCCAAACCGAGCGGCTCATGATGTCCAACCGTCCCAAAGACCCCAAGACGGCGCGGAACAAAAACGTGCTGGTGGTAGGCGGCTCAGGCAGCGGCAAGACGCGGTTTTTCATTAAGCCAAATCTCATGCAATTACACAGTTCATACGTTGTGACCGACCCGAAGGGCAGCATCGCCGTGGAGTGCGGAAAGCTCATGCTCCGCAATGGCTACAAGGTGAAGATATTCAATTCCATCAACTTCAAGAAGTCCCACCACTACAACCCCTTTGCGTATATCCACAGTGAGAAGGATATTTTGAAGCTGGTCACGACCCTCATCGCCAACACCAAGGGGGACGGGAAATCCGGGGACGACTTCTGGCAGAAGGCCGAGACGCTGCTCTACACGGCGCTCATCGGCTATATCCACTACGAAGCCCCCGAGGAGGAACAGAACTTCGCCACCCTCATCGAGTTCATCAACGCCATGGAGGTACGCGAGGACGATGAGACCTTTGAGAACAACGTGGATCTGGCCTTCAAGGAGCTGGCGCAGCGGGAGCCGAATCACTTCGCCGTGCGGCAATATAAAAAATACAAATTAGCGGCGGGCAAGACAGCTAAGTCAATCAATATTTCCTGCGGCGCGCGCCTTGCGCCCTTCGATATCCAGGAGCTGCGGGAGATCACCATGTACGACGAGCTGGAGCTGGACACCCTGGGCGACCGGAAAACGGCGCTGTTTCTCATCATGAGCGACACCGACAGCACCTTCAACTTCCTCATTTCCATGATTTACAGCCAGTTGTTCAACCTGCTGTGCGAAAAGGCCGACGACGTGTACGGCGGCAGGCTCCCCGTTCATGTGCGCTGCCTCATCGACGAGTGCGCCAATATCGGGCAGATACCGAATCTGGAAAAGCTCATGGCTACCATCCGCAGCCGCGAGATCTCCGCCTGTCTGGTGCTGCAAGCCCAAAGTCAGCTAAAGGCTTTGTACAAGGACAACGCCGACACCATCATCGGCAACTGCGACAGCTCCATCTTTTTAGGCGGTAAGGAGCCCGGTACGCTGAAGGAGCTGAATCAGGCGCTGGGGAAAGAGACCATCGACACCTTTAACACCGGCGAGAGCCGTGGACGGGAGGTGTCCCACAGCCTGAACTATCAGAAGCTGGGAAAAGACCTTGCCACGATAGACGAGCTGGCGGTGCTGGACGGCGGCAAGTGCATCTTGCAGCTTCGGGGCGTGCGCCCCTTCCTCTCGGATAAGTATAACATCACCAAGCACCCCAATTATAAGTATCTGTCGGACGCAAACCCAAGGAATGCCTTTGATATCGAGAAATACCTCTCCACAAGGCTGGTGCCGAAAGCGGATGAGGTCTATGAGGTGTTCGACGCGGGCCGCGTCTGAGCGCACAAGCCCGCCGCCAACCGCGCGGCGGCTTTTCATATAGATACAGATGAGAAAAGACGCCTCCTCGCTTGCAGGGTCGGAACGAATCAATGAAATAAAATTTGAAAGGAGAAGCCGGAATCGGGGCTGCATCGCAGCTTTCGTTCCGGCTCCTGCTGTATCCGCGAGATTTCAACACAACCAAAACCCAATGATTCCGGCAACACAAATATGGAATTTTTCAACTCTGCTGTCGGCGTTCTCCAGACCCTCGTCATCGCCCTCGGTGCCGGCCTCGGCATCTGGGGAGCCATTAACCTGCTGGAAGGCTACGGAAACGACAACCCCGGCGCAAAAAGTCAGGGCATGAAACAGCTCATGGCGGGCGGCGGCGTGGCGCTCATCGGCGTCATTCTCGTTCCCCTGCTCTCCGGCCTGTTCGGTTAATCGCCCGCACGAATCCTTCGCGGCGTCCGCCCCCAAGGCGGGCGCTGCGGGAAAGGAGGGTAAAGCCCATTGGATTTGATATGGCAGAAATTCACCGAATGGCTGAAGGAGCTGCTGGTCAGCGGCATCATGGACAACGTGAACGGATTGTTTGACAACGTAAACAGCCGCGTGGCGGGCATCGCCGGACAGGTGGGCGCTACGCCCCAGGGCTGGAACAGCGGCGTCTACGGCATGATCCGAACGCTGTCGGACAATGTGATTTTGCCCATCGCGGGGGTCGTCCTGGCCTTTGTCATGACGCTGGAGCTGATTCAGCTCATTACGGAAAAGAACAACATGCACGACGTGGACACCTGGATGTTCTTCAAGTGGATATTCAAAACCGCCTGCGCCGTGCTCATCGTCACCAACACATGGAACATCGTCATGGGCGTGTTCGAGGCGGCTCAGAGCGTCGTAAACAGCGCGTCGGGCATCATCATATCGGACACGTCTCTGACGTTTAACGAGCATATCACGGGATTTGAAGCTGCGCTTGCGGAAATGGAGGTCTGGTCGCTGCTGGGGCTGTGGCTGGAGTCCCTTGTCGTGCATCTTTCCATGTGGGCGCTGACCATCTGCATTTTCATCATCTGCTACGGCAGAATGATCGAGATCTACTGCGTGACCTCCATCGCGCCCATCCCCATGGCGACCATGGCCAACCGGGAATGGGGGCAGATGGGTCAGAATTACCTCAGAAGCCTGCTGGCGCTGGGCTTTCAGGGTTTCCTCATCATCGTCTGCGTGGCGATTTACGCGGTGCTGATCCAGAACATCGTGGTGGAGAGCAGCGTCTCGGCAGCCATATGGACGTGCATGGGGTATACGGTGCTGCTGTGCTTCACGCTGTTTAAGACAAGCTCCCTTGCCAGGAGCCTGTTCCACGCCCACTGACGGAGGTGATGAAATTTGGCATACGTTCCCGTACCCAAGGACTTGAATGCGGTGAAAACCAAGGTCATGTTCAATTTAACAAAACGGCAGATTCTGTGCTTTGGCGGCGGCGCGCTCATCGGCGTACCGCTTTTCTTTCTGCTCAAGGGCCATATCGGCAGCAGCGCGGCGGCCCTTTGCATGATGCTGGTCATGCTGCCCTTCTTCCTGCTGGCCATGTATGAAAAGAACGGTCAGCCGCCGGAGAAGCTCATCCGCAACATCGTGCAGGTGTGCTTCCTGCGCCCCAAACAGCGCCCGTACAGGACGAACAATTTCTACGACCTGCTGAACCGGCAGGATATTTTGGATAAGGAGGTCTACGCGATTGTCCACAAACAAAAACCCCGCAAGAAAGCTCACACGAGCCGAGCGAAAGCAGATCGACGCGGCGATTGCAAGAGCAAAGCGTCAGGATAAGCGAAAGAAGTCCGCTCAGGACAGCATCCCCTTTCAGCGGATGTACCCCGACGGCGTGTGCCGCGTGACGGACAATTACTACACGAAAACCGTGCAGTTTCAGGATATCAACTACCAGCTCAACCAGAACGAGGACAAGACCGCCATTTTCGACGGTTGGTGCGATTTCCTCAACTATTTTGATTCCTCCATCCGCTTCCAGCTCTCCTTCATCAACCTCTCCGCCACGCGGGACACCTACGCCCGGCGCATCGTCATCCCCTTGCAGGGCGACTGCTTCGACAAGCTCCGCACCGAATACACCGGGATGCTGCAAAGCCAGCTTGCCCGCGGCAACAACGGGCTTATTAAGACCAAATACCTGACCTTCGGCGTGGAGGCGGACAGCCTGAAAGCGGCAAAGCCCCGATTGGAGCGCATCGAGACGGATATCCTCAATAACTTCCGCCGTCTGGGCGTGCAGGCGGAAGCCCTGAACGGGATGGAGCGCCTGCGCCTGCTGCACGGGATGCTCCACATGGACGAGCCGCAGCCCTTCCGCTTTTCGTGGGACTGGCTGGCCCCCTCCGGGCTGTCGGTGAAGGACTTCATCGCGCCCAGCGCCTTCGAGTTCAAGACCGGCAGCAGCTTCGGCGTGGGCAGCAAGACCGGCTGCGTATCCTTCTTGCAGATTTTAGCGCCGGAGCTCAACGACCGGATGCTGGCGGATTTTCTCGATATGGAAAGCTCCCTTATCGTCAGTATGCACGTCCAGTCCGTGGATCAGGTGAAGGCCATCAAGACCATTAAGCGCAAGATCACCGATTTGCAGAAGATGACCATTGAGGAGCAGAAAAAGGCGGTGCGCTCCGGCTACGATATGGATATTATTCCCTCCGACCTTGCCACCTACGGCACGGAGGCGAAAAAGCTCTTGCAGGAGCTGCAAAGCCGCAACGAGCGCATGTTCCTTTTGACCTTCCTTGTGGTGAACGTGGCGGACAACAGGCAGCGCCTCGGCAACAACGTCTTTCAGGCGGGCTCCATCGCCCAGAAGTACAACTGCCAGCTCACGCGGCTGGACTTCCAGCAGGAGGAGGGCTTCATGTCCGCGCTGCCGCTGGGGTATAACCAGATCGAAATCCAGCGGGGGCTGACCACCTCCAGCGTGGCGATTTTCGTGCCGTTTACCACCCAGGAGCTGTTTCAGGACGGCAAGGAAGCCCTGTACTGCGGGCTGAACGCCCTTTCCAACAACCTCATCATGGTAGACAGAAAGCTGCTGAAAAACCCCAACGGGCTGATCTTAGGCACGCCCGGAAGCGGCAAGTCCTTCTCCGCCAAGCGTGAGATCGCCAACGTGTTCCTCGTCACGAATGACGATATCATCATCTGCGACCCGGAGGCGGAGTACGGCCCGCTGGTGGAGCACCTGCACGGGCAGGTGGTGAAGATCTCGCCCACCTCCACCGACTACCTGAACCCCATGGATTTGAACCTGAATTACAGCGACGACGAAAACCCGCTGAGCCTGAAATCCGACTTCATCCTGTCCCTGTGCGAGCTGATCGTGGGCGGCAAGGACGGCCTCATGCCGGTGGAAAAGACCATCATCGACCGCTGTGTGCGCTCTGTTTACCGGGAGTACCTGAGCGACCCCCGCCCGGAGAAGATGCCCATTTTGGAGGACTTGTACAACGAGCTTCGCAGGCAGGACGAGAAGGAGGCGCAGTATATCGCCACGGCGCTGGAAATCTACGTCACCGGCTCTCTCAACGTGTTCAACCACCGCAGCAACGTGAATATCGAAAACCGTGTGGTCAGCTTCGATATCAAGGAGCTGGGCAAGCAGTTAAAGAAGATCGGGATGCTGGTGGTGCAGGACGCGGTGTGGAACCGCGTCACGATTAACCGTGAGCAGCGCAAGTCCACCCGCTACTATATCGACGAAATGCACCTTCTTTTGAAGGAGGAGCAGACCGCCGCCTATACGGTGGAGATATGGAAGCGCTTCCGCAAGTGGGGCGGCGTTCCCACGGGCATCACCCAGAACGTCAAAGACCTGCTCTCCAGCCGTGAGGTGGAGAACATCTTTGAAAACTCCGATTATGTGTATATGCTCAACCAGGCTTCCGGCGACCGGCAGATTCTGGCGAAGCAGCTCAACATCTCGCCCCATCAGCTCTCGTATGTGACCCAATCAGCCGAGGGCGAGGGGCTTTTGTTCTACGGCAGCGTGATCCTGCCCTTCGTAGACCGCTTCCCCAAGGATACGGAACTGTACAAAATCATCACGACAAAATTGTCCGACCTCTCCGAACAAACCGGGGAGGAAGCGAAGGACGCCATTACAGAGTAAGGAAGGAGAAAAGAATATGGATAACCACCTTATGATTTTTGAAAGCGCAGATTTTGGTCGGGTACGTTCCGTGCTGAAAGACGGTGCTCCTTGGTTTGTTGCGGTTGATGTGTGCAAAGCTCTCGGATTGAACCAGGTTACGCGTGCAATGTCCAGATTGGACTCGGATGAAGGTGGGTTACTTGAAGTACCCCACCCCCAGAACGCCGATAAGACGATTGAAATAAATGCAGTAAGTGAAGCCGGACTCTATCATTTGATCCTTTGTTCCAAAAAGCCGGAAGCGAGAGCCTTCAAGCGCTGGATCACCCATGAGGTCATTCCCTCCATCCGCAAGCACGGCGCGTATATGACGGACAGCCTGTTGGATGCGCTGGAGGCGCACCCCGAGGCCGTGCCGGAGTACCTGAACCGCCTGCGCAGCGAAAACGCCCGAAACCGGGAGCTGACCCGCCGTCTCCGGCTTGCCCTCCCCAAAGCGGAGTATTACGACGCCTTTGTTGACCCTGCGGACTGCACCAATATCCGCACCACCGCCAAGGAGCTGGGCGTTCCCGAAAAGCAGTTTACCCGGTATCTGGAGGAAAAGAAGTATCTGTTCCGGGACAAGAACCGCAAGCTCTTTCCCCGTGCGGTCAAAAAGAGCGCCGGTCTGTTTCTGGTGAGGGACTTCTACACCGAGCGCGGCAAGCTGGGACACTATACCCTAATCACCCCGGCGGGCAAGCGGCATTTTCTGGAGAGAACGGATGAAATTCTGTTTGAATAACGCTTTTAATCCATCAGCAGTCCCATCAGGAGGTGATGAATATGGCAAAACGCTCGCCAAGGCTGATTTTCACCGAGGAAGAACGTGCCCTGCCGGAGCTGGAGCGCGTCGTCCGCAAGGCGGACAGGGCGGCGGTTAAGCTGGAAAAGGCCGAAGCGAAAATTCCCAAGAAAACCGTTAAGGTCAAAAAGCGCGTTGTGGACAGTGAGAGCGGCAAGGTCACGACGCGCCTTTTCTTTGAGGAGGCGGACAAAAAGCGTCCGCCCTCCAGGCTGGCCCACGCCGCAAGGAAAGCGCCGCTGGATACCGTCCGCAGCGCAGTCCACCGCAAGCTCCGGGAGGAGGGCGATGACAACCCCGGCACGGAGGCGGCGAACACCCTGACCGAGACGGCGGAGCGCACCTGGCGCATTGCGGAATCGGCGCACCGCTCCCATGCGGAAAAGCCCTACCGCAAAGCGGACAAGGCGGAAGCCGCCGCAGACAAAGCCAATCTCAAGGCGCTGAACAAACAGTACGAGCAGGAATACGGCAGGGCTTCCAACCCCTTCTCCCGCTGGCGGCAGAAGCAGGCCATTAAAAAGGAATACGCCGCCGCAAAAGCGGGGAACGGCGCGAGGAATACCGTCAAAGCGTCCGAGAGCACCGCAAAGGCGGCCAGGCGCGCCGCCGAGGGGAACAAAAAGGCCGGCAGCTTTTTCGTCCGGCACAAGAAAGGCTTCCTCATCGCGGGCGGTATCGCCGCTGCGATACTGCTGCTCATGACCTGCATTTCCTCCTGCTCCACGCTGTTTCAGGGCGGGGTGTCCGGCATTGCGGCCTCCACCTATCCGCCGGAGGATGCGGATATGCTGGCGGCGGAAGCCGCCTACTGCGCCATGGAGGACGAGCTGCGGGAATACCTGAACAGCTACGAAAGCACCCACGATTACGACGAGTACCACTTCGACCTGGACGAGATTGAGCACGACCCCTATGTGCTCATTTCCATGATTACCGCCCTCAAGGGCGGAGAATGGACGATTGACGAAATAGGCGGGATTCTGGAGACGCTGTTTGAAAAGCAGTATATCTTAACGGAAACCGTCGCCACGGAAACCAGATACCGCACCGAAACGCATATCGGCTATTACACCGACGAAAACGGCAATCTGCAAAGCTACGAGTACGAGGCGGAGGTTCCCTACACCTACTATATCTGCCATGTGGAGCTGGAAAACTTCAACCTCTCCCATGTGCCGGTGCATATCATGTCCCACGATCAGCTCTCCATGTACGCCGTGTATATGAGCGTGCTGGGCAACCGCCCCGACCTGTTCCCCGGCTCCCCGTATGTGAACCGGTACTACCACACCCAGTATGAGAAGTACGAGATACCCCCGGAGGCGCTGGCGGACGAGCAGTTCGCCGCAGTTATAAAGGAAGCGGAGAAGTATCTGGGCTACCCCTACGTCTGGGGCGGCAGCTCGCCCGCCACCTCCTTCGACTGCTCCGGCTTCGTTTCGTATGTCTACAACCACTGCGGTCTGCATTGGAGCTTCGGCAGGCTGGGCGCGGAGGGGCTGCGGGGCATGTGCGCCTATGTTTCCCCGGAAAGCGCCCGTCCCGGCGACCTGATTTTTTTTGAAAAGACCTACGACACCGCAGGCGCGTCCCATGTGGGCATCTATGTGGGCAATAACAGGATGCTCCACTGCGGCGACCCCATTCACTACGCTTCCATCGACACAAGCTACTGGCGAAGCCATTTTCTCCAGTTTGGCAGATTACCTTAACAACAACCATATCAACGCAAAAAGGAGGATGTTATGAACCCGCGACTTGAAAAGCTGCGTCAGGAGCGCGAGAAGCTGGCGGAAAAGCTCACATCGCTGACCGCCCGGCTAAAAGCCCTGGACGAGCAGATTCTGAAGCTGGAAAACACGGATATTGTGGGCATCGTCCGCGAGAATGGACTGACCATCGAGCAGCTCGCGGCGCTGATGGAGATGCTGGAAAAGCGTCCCACGGCGGCGCTGCCCGACGAATACAGAAAAACGGAGGAATTTGTGGATGAAGAATAAATGGAGATTTTTTGCCGTGACGCTGGCCGTCGTGCTCTGCATGACGGTCTTTTCCGTTACGGCCTATGCAGGCGGCGGCGATATGGTCGATTCGACAATGGGCGACCCGACCATGGAAAACCCAACTGCAACCACACAGCCGGAGAATACGAATACCGGTGAGCAGACCCCAAACGGACAGACCCTGACCGTGCTTGTGACCGAAAATGCGGACGGAAGCCATACCGTGACCATTGGGGATCGGAGCTGGACGCTTCCCGCCAAACGGGAGCAGGCCGGAAAGGTGGTCAACGTCCGCACCTATTTGAACCTGCGCACCGGCCCCGGCACGGATTACACCGTGATCGGGCATCTGCTTAACGGCGCGGAGGTGAAGGTGCTGGAGGAAAGCAACGGCTGGTACAAGGTGGTCGTGCCGGAGCAGACAGGCTATGTATACGGCAAATACCTTGACGTCATGAACGCACCGACAGAAAACAGCGGCAACAATACGGATATGGCGGGACTTCTGGAGATACTGCTGCAATATTACGCCGCTGCCGGAGGTTCCGCGCCACTGACCCCGGACGGCAACCTGACGCTTATGGACGACATCGGCTCCGCTTTCGGCGCAGGCAAGCAGTTCATCACCGTGACGACCAAGGGCGGCAATACCTTTTATCTCATCATCGACCGGGACGATAAGGGCAATGAGAACGTCCATTTCCTGAATCTTGTGGACGAGGCCGACCTGCTGGCGCTGACCAAGGACGGCGAGAGCATCGTCCCCGCCTGCTCCTGCACGGACAAATGCGCCGTGGGCAAGATCAACACGGGCTGCAAGGTGTGCAGAACCAATATGAGCGAGTGCGCGGGCAAGGAGCAAACAGCAGAAATTACGCCACAGCCTACCGAGCCTGCGGAGGATGCGCCCGAAAAGAGTACCGGCGGCGCGGGGCTTGTTGTGGTCGTCCTCCTGCTCCTGCTGGGCGGCGGCGGTGCGCTGTACTGGTTCAAGCTCCGCAAGCCAAAGGCCGACACCCGTGGGGCGGACGACCTGGACGATTACGACTACGGCGAGGACGAGGAAGAAGAGGATTACGAGTTTGAAGATGAAAACACTGCTGACAGTGAGGAGGACAAAAACCAATGATGAATACGACCTGTTACCGGCTTGTTGTGTGTGAAAAGCCCTCCGTGGCAAGGAGCATCGCCGCAGTTCTTGGCGCAGGCAGGCGCGAGGACGGTTTTCTTTCAGGCGGCGGCTATCTCGTTTCCTGGTGCTTCGGGCATCTTGCGGAGCTTTCGGATGCGGACGCCTACGATGAAAAGTACGGCAAATGGCGAAGGGAGGACTTGCCCATCCTGCCGGATAGCTGGCAGTACACCGTGGCGCGGGACAAGCAGAAGCAGATGAGCACCCTCCGCGCCCTCATGCACCGGGACGATGTGTATGAAGTGGTCAACGCCTGCGACGCCGGGCGCGAGGGCGAGCTGATTTTCCGCACAGCGTATAATCTCAACAACTGCCGCAAGCGCGTAAAGCGGCTCTGGATCTCCTCCATGGAGGATGCGGCGATTCTTCAGGGCTTTGACAATCTCCGCGACGGCGCGGAGTACGACAACCTCTACGCCTCCGCCCTCTGCCGCAGCAAGGCGGACTGGCTGGTGGGCATCAACGCCACACGCCTGTTTTCCGTGATGTACCACCGCACCCTGAACGTGGGGCGCGTGGTATCGCCCACGCTTGCGCTGCTGGTGCAGCGGGAAGCGGAGATCAATGTCTTTCAGCCGGAGAGCTTTTACACCGTTCATCTGGACTTTAACGGCTTCTCCGCCGCAGGCGGGCGCATGAAGGAGCAGACAGAGGCGGAGCGGCTTGCCGGGGACAGCAACGGCAAAGCCGCCGCTGTTACCTCCGTCGTGCAGACGGAAAAGACGGAGAAAGCCCCGGCGCTCTACGACCTGACCACCCTCCAGCGGGACGCGAACCGCTTGCTTGGGTACACGGCGCAGCAGACGCTGGATTATCTGCAAAGCCTTTATGAAAAAAAGCTCTGCACCTACCCCCGCACCGACAGCCGCTACCTCACCGACGATATGGAGGGCGGCGTAAACGCGCTGGCGCTGTGCTGCGCGGGCATCTGCGGCACGGAGCCGCCCGCAGCCGTCTGTTCGGGGCAGGTGTGCAGCAGCAAAAAGGTCAGCGACCACCACGCCGTCGTTCCCACCATGGCGGCGGGCGAAACGGACTTGGATGCGCTGCCCGCAGGCGAACGGGAAATCCTGCGCCTTGCCGCCCGTCAGGTGCTTATGGCGGTCAGCGCACCCTTCGTCTATCTGGAGACCGAGGCAAGGCTGGACTGCGGCGGAAATGCCTTTGCCGCCAAAGGGAAAACAATCCTTCATATGGGTTGGAGGGCATACACGGAAAAGGGCAAGCAGGACAGTACCCTCCCGGAGCTTTCCGAGGGACAGTCGCTTCCCGTTTCCTTCTGCGAGGTCAAAGAGGGAAAAACGACCCCGCCAAAGCACTTCACCGAGGATACGCTTTTGTCGGCCATGGAGACGGCGGGCAAAGAGGATATGCCGGAAGATGCCGAGAGAAAGGGATTGGGAACCCCCGCGACAAGGGCGGCGGTCATTGAAAAACTGGTGGCCACGGGCTTTGCGGAGCGCAGAAAGGCGAAGAAATCTGTACGCCTCGTTCCCACCGAAGCGGGCGTGTCCCTCATTACCGTGCTGCCCGAACAGCTCCAGTCCCCGCTGTTGACCGCCGAATGGGAGCACCGCCTCAAGGAGATCGAGTGCGGCGAGCTGGGCGCGGACGAGTTCCTTGCCGGCATCTGCGATATGGTCGCAGCGCTGGTTCGGGACACTGCGCCTGTGGACGGTTCGGAGGTGCTGTTCCCCTCCGGCAGACCCGTGGTGGGTAAATGCCCCCGCTGCGGCGCAGAGGTCACGGAGAGCAAAAACGGCTATTTCTGCGAGAGACGGAGCTGCAAGTTCGGGCTGTGGCGGGACAACCGCTTCCTTGCCGCCAAGAAGATCAGCCTGACAAAGAAGATGGCTTCCTCGCTCCTGACGCAGGGACGCGCCTACGCCAGCGGCGTCTATTCCGAGAAAACCGGCAAGACCTACGACGCATTCATCGTGCTGGAGGACGACGGCGCGCGTTCCTCCTATAAGCTGGACTTCACCAAATGACCCTCGCAGGCTCCCGCACGGGCGTTTCGTTCCCCTGCGGGAGCCGCTGTTTTTACCATGAATCAAAGGAGGTATGCATGAAATGGCTGAAAAACAGACCAACAAGGAACGGCTCAAGGACATCACCGACAGCATCGAGACGGGCATAAAGGAGCTGTTTGAGAGCGACAAATACAGGCAGTACCTTGCCACCATGAGCCGCTTTCACCGCTACAGCGTCAACAACACCATGCTCATCTATATGCAGCGCCCCGACGCCACCCATGTGGCGGGCTTCAACAAATGGCGCGACCAGTTCGGAAGGAGCGTTAAGAAGGGCGAAAAGGGCATTAAGATCATCGCCCCAACGCCCTTCAAGAAGAAAATCGAGCAGCAGAAATTAGACCCTGACACCAAGCTCCCCCTGCGGGACGAGAACGGCGATATTATCACGGAGGAAAAGACGGTGCAGATCCCCATGTACAAGCCCGTGGTGGTGTTCGACGTGCAGCAGACCGCAGGCAAGCCCCTGCCGGAGCTGGCGGCGAACCTTACGGGGGACGTGCAGAATTACGAGGTATTCATGGAAGCTCTGCGCCGCAGCGCGCCCGTCCCCATCTTCTTTGAGAAGCTGGCGGAGAATATGGACGGTTACTTCTCCGTGGACAAACAGCGCATCGCTGTCCGCGAAGGCATGAGCGAGGTACAGACGGTCTGCGCCGCCGTCCATGAGATCGCACACTCCAAGCTCCACAATAAGGACGAAATCGGAGAAAAATATCAGGCGGTCGAGCTGTTCGGCAAGCCCGCGCTGTTTTCAAACGGGCGCATCGACCGGGATAAGCTGCCGGAGGGCTTGTATGCGTATGACCTGCGCGGCTCAGATTACGATCCGGGTATGCCGGTAACGCTTGAAAGCCATGTCACCGTCAATCACGCCGCCTCTGTCATCACAGCAGCGCCCATTGAGCTGCCGGAGCAGGGCTTTCTGTATCTGGGCGAGGACGGGCTGAACTTCACAGGCGGCGAGCAGACCGTGAAGGAGTTTCTGCACGCACAGTACCCGGAAAAGGCAAAGCTCTCCCGCGCCGCCGAGGAGATTCAGGCGGAGAGCATCTCCTTCGCCGTCTGCGCCTATTACGGCATTGAGACAGGCGAAAACAGCTTCGGGTATCTGGCGACCTGGGCAAAGACAGGGAGCTGACCGAGCTTCGCGCATCGCTGGAGACCATCAACAGAACATCTTCTGCCCTGATTACGGATATCGACCGTCATTACGCAGAAATATGCAAGGAGCGCGGACTGGATAAGGAACCGGAGAGTCTTGCCGCCCAGCCTGTGCAGGATATCGCCGTGCAGGAGCCGGAGCCGGTCACAGCGCCGGACAACGGCTGCGTCCCCGACCCTGCGATTTCTGTTGAGAGCATGAACGCCTACGGCTACACCGATTCCAATATGCTGCCGCTGACAAAGGAGCGTGCGCTGGAGCTCATGGAACAGGATGTAAGCGTGTATATGCTTCACACGGACAACACCGAGGCCATGGCGTTCGATGCAGAGGATATCCGCAGCTTTGACGGCATCTTCGGCGTGGAAGCCTCCGAATGGGAGACGGTCAAGGAACGCCTTGCGCCGCAGGACTATGAAAAGGCGTTTCTCAGTAACCCCGCCGACAGCTTTGCCATCTATCAGCTTCGGGATAATGATAATACGGCGCAGCTCCGCTTTATGAACGCCGAGTATCTGGAGAAGAAGGGGCTTTCCATTGAAAAGGAGAATTACGCCGCCGTCTACGCGGGAAACCTCGACCGCAGGGGCGATACGCAGGACAGGTTGAACGAGCTGTATGAGACCTTCAACCTCCGCCGCCCGGAGGATTTTCGCGGCCACAGCCTGTCCGTCAGCGACATCGTGGCGCTGAAGCAGAACGGCGTGGTATCCTGTCATTACGTTGATTCCCGGGGCTTCAAGGCGCTGCCCGACTTCCTCAAGCCGGAAAACTATCTCAAAAACGCGGAGATGGCCATGGAGGACGATTACGGCATGATCGACGGCGTTATCAACAACGGGCCGCGCAAGACGGTCGCGGAGCTGGAGGAACAGTCCAAGACCGGCACACCCATTTCTCTGCTGGAGCTGGCGCAGGCGGCGCGCCGGGAACAGGCGCAAGCGCCCCGGCAGGAGAAGAAGCCCTCCGTGCTGGCAAAGCTCTGTCCTCCCGTCAACGAGCCGAAAAAGACAGCGCGTTCAAAGCGCGCGGAAAGAGAGCTGCTATGATGAATTTTACCAACGATGAAATGAACCTCATGTGCATCTACCAGAGCGATAGCCGCAGCGGGCTGATTGCCGCCCTCACCGAGATGCAGGGATACCTGGATGAGGACGAAGCCGAGCTGCGGGAGCTGACCGACAGCGCCCTGCAAAAGCTCAGCGAAATCACCGACGAGGACTTCGCGGAGCTGGAGCTAATTCCAGACTTCGACACGGACGAATAAGGCGGATTCAGCGGGGGCGGCTTTCGGGTCGCTCCCGTGTTATCTCCACATCCCTATTGGACAAAAATGCGGGTTCACGCAAAAATGTTCAACAGGAAGCCTGCGCATCTATCGCTTGGGGCGCAAACGTCCGAAGTTGTAGGTGAAATGGCGGTTGATGCCATCACTCAGGAAAAAGTGTCAAAATCAGCACGGAAATCCCTTGAAAAAGTGTCAGCAAGGCGGTATAATATCCTTGGAAAACGCACAAGATGAGTATGGAGGTGCCGGTGATGCTGAAACGGAAAATTGAAAAGGATATTATGCGCTGGATTGAGAGCAGTGATAAGGCATTGCTGATTTACGGCGTCCGGCAGGCGGGAAAAACCTATATCGTCCGCGAGTGCCTGAAAGCGGCAGGCTGCGACTACATCGAGTTCAACCTGATCCGACAGCCGGAAATCGTAGAGATTCTGGACGGAGCAACGGGAATAGACGACCTGATTCTGAAGCTGTCCCTGTACAGCGATAAGAAAATCGTTCCTGGCAAGACCTTCTTTTTCTTCGATGAAATCCAGAGATACAAGGAGATTGTCACGAAAATCAAGTTCCTTGTGGACGATAAGCGGTTCCGGTATATCATGTCCGGTTCGCTGCTGGGCGTGGAAATTGTGAATCTGAAATCTGCGCCGGTCGGCTATTTGCAGACGCTCAATATGTATCCGCTGGACTTTGAGGAGTTCCTGCAAATATTCAATGTGGGAGAGCCCGTATTGGATATGCTGCGGAAAGCTTTTACCTCCAAAACGCCTGTGGATGAAGTGATACACGACAAAATCATGAAGATGTTCAATCTCTACCTGATCATCGGCGGTATGCCCGCCGCAGTGGAGAAATACCGCACCACCGGCAATATAGACGACGTGATGGACGAGCACAGAGCCATTATCGAGCAGTATAAGCTGGATTTCACGCAGTATGAGGAAGAAAACCGCAAGCTGATTATCACGCATATCTATGAGCTTATCCCGGCGGAGCTGAACGAAAAGAACAAGCGGTTCATGATAGCGGACATCAAAAAGGGTCTGCGATATGACCGAGTGGAGGACAGCTTCACCTGGCTTTGGAAGGCCGGCGTTGCCTTGGGCGTGTTCAACACAACGGAACCCACGGTGCCGCTCCTGCTGAATGAAAAGAGTACGCTGTTCAAGCTATTCCTTTCGGATGTGGGGCTGCTTACCACAATTTACGGCAAAGCCTGCAAGCTGAAGATTGTCAGCAAGGAGAAGGACATCAACAAGGGCGCTGTATATGAAAACGTGGTGGCGCAGGAGCTTCATGCCCACGGCTATCCGCTGTACTACTACAACAGCAAGAAGAAGGGCGAGCTTGACTTCGTGGTCGAGCATGTGGGGCAGGCGCTCCCCATCGAGGTAAAGAGCGGAAAGGACTATGAAAAGCACTCCGCACTGGATAACGTAATGGCCGTTGAGGAATACAGCATCAGGGAAGCCTATGTTTTCACGAACGACAATGTAAAGGTAGACGGGAGGCTGACGTACTACCCCATCTATATGGTCATGTTCCTGCAAGACGACCCGATAGGTTTCATCGACATCTCCGTGGACAGGTTCAAGCTGTGAGCCGCAGTAAAGTAAGGAGCGACGCAAGAGCGACCTCAACCCACATTCTACTTCCCAAAATCGAAAAAAACTTGATTTTGGGAAGTAGAACACCGACTTAAAAGCGAAAGCGTCCCGAATCCAATGCAGGAAACGGGACGCTTTCCATAGTACCGACCCCTACATAGAGCGTCCATACCGGGCGCTCTAAATTTATGCCATGAAGGAGGAGCAATATGCCGAGCAAGCTACAAACGTATATGCAGATGGCGGACGAGGCGCAGCGGCAGATCACCGGCAGCTACCGGGGCTGGACGGGCTTTCTCACCACCGCCGCAAGGCTGTACAAATACCCCTACGCCGAGCAGGTCATGATCCACGCCCAGCGTCCGGACGCCACCGCCTGCGCGGAGTACGACTTCTGGAACGAAAAGATGGGGCGGTATGTCCGCAGGGGCTCCAAGGGCATCGCCCTCATCGACAGCAGCGGCGAAAGGCCGAGGCTTCGGTATGTGTTCGACGTGTCGGACACGGGCGGCAGAGAATTTCCCAAGAGCCGCTATCTGTGGGAATACCGGGAGGAACATGCGGATGCGGTAAGCGCCATGCTGGAAAGCCGCTACGGTGTGGACGGAAAAGGAGGGTTCCCTGACCAGCTTGAGCGCATCGCGTCTCAGCTTGCGGAGGAATACTGGAGAGACTATAAGCGGGATATCCTCGCCATCGTTGACGATTCCTTTCTTTACGGGTATGATGAGTTCAACGTAGGAGCGGCCTTCCAAAGCGCCGCCGCCGTCAGCATTGCCTACTCGCTCATGTCCCGCTGCGGGCTTGAAGCGGACGACCGCTTCGAGCATGAGGATTTCCTGAGCATCTTCGATTTCAACACCCCGGAAGCAGCCGCCGAGCTGGGCACGGCGGTGAGCAGGATCAACGGAGAGGTGCTGCGGCAGATCGAAGTCACCATCAAGAATTACGAGCGCGAGAAACTCGCGGAAAGGAGCCGGAACCATGACAGAGCTGACCTACACCAAGAACGGGGACTACCTGATTCCCGACCTGACGCTGAGCGAAACGCCGGAGGAAGCGAAACCCCTGGGCAAGTACGGGAGACTGCGCAGGAGCTACCTTCAGGAGCACAGACCGGGGCTGTACAGCCGTCTGGTGCTGTCGGAGAAGCTGTTCCCGCATCTGCGGGAGATCGACGAGACGGCGAACCGGAGGCTGGAGCAGATGATGCCGGAGCTGATGAAGTCGGCGGGCGTGACGGAGGAGCTGAAAGCCCGCGACCAGATGAAATGGGTGGGGCTGATGAACAGCCTGAAAGCGCAGGCCGAGGAGATCATCCTCAGCGAGCTGGTATACAACTGACCGATGACACGCCGGAAGCGGAACCGGCGCAGCCTCCGATACCGCAGGCATACCAACTGAGCCTGTTCCCCACGGAGGAAGAGCAAATCGCATATATCGCAGAAGCGGAGAGCTACACGCCCTCCGCTTTTTCCATGTCCATCCCGCAGGCGGATATCGACCACATTCTGCGTATGGAGGGCAACGCCGACTATGCCCGCATGAAGATCGCCACGGAGTTCTCCAAGGGCAAGAGCGTGGAAGAAATTGCGGCGTTTCTAAAGAACGCCTTCCACGGCGGCAACGGCGTTGTCACCGAAAACGGCAGGTATTCCGCGTGGTACGCCGACGACGGCATCCGCATCGCCAATGGGGACGCGGCAAGACACCTGACCTCTGCAAAGGTCGTAAGCTGGCAGGAGGCGGCGGAGCGCATCGAGCAACTGCTGGAGCGAGGTGAATACGCTGCCAATGTGGAGCTTGCCGAAGCTCCGGGGCATGAGCGGGCGGAGCTGGCGCAGTCCCTCTGGTATCTGCGGCACGACCTCAGCGAGGAAGCGCAGGAGCAGGGCTATCTCTCCTGCCTGTCGGATATGCGGGGCGGCGGTTTCCCGGAGGAAACGGTGCGGCTTGCCGAGCGGCTGACGGAACCGGCTTTCCGCGAGGTTCTTCTGGAAGATTTTATGCAGTTCCAGACCGACTACCGGGAGGACAGAAGCCTGCTGCGCTTCCATTACCACAAGCCGGACAAAATCGAGCAGGGTTTACGGGAGCTGTCCCTGCCCCGCAGGGAGTACTGCACCGAAATGGCGGAGATCCCCGCCGTGCAGCGGTTCATTACGGAGGACGAGATCGCCGCGACCCTGACCCGCGGCAGCAATATTGAAGGGAGCAAGGGGCGTATCTACGCCTATTTCAAAGAGAAACACAGCCCCAGGGAGCAGGCGGATTTCCTGAAAGATGAATACGGCATTGGGGGCCGCTCCCACGCGGTATCCGGCGCATCCCACAGCGGTGAGGATCACAGCGGCAAGGGCGTCAGCCTGAAAAAGCAGGACTGTCCCGATGTGCAGTTAAAATGGAGCAAGGTTGCCTCCCGTATCTCCGAGCTGATCCGCAAAGACCGTTTCCTGACCCCGGAGGAAAAGACACAGTACGAGCAGCTTCAGCGGCAGACCGCAGCGCGAAGCGCAGCATGGAATGACTACAATGCCGTAAAGGAAGCCCACCCGGATAACCTCGTACTGTTTCAGGTGGGCGATTTCTTTGAGTTGTACGGTGAGGACGCAAAACAGGCGGCGGAGCTGCTGAATATGAACCCGACCACCCGCAACATCCCCGGTGCCGGGCGTGTGGAGATGTGCGGCGTACCGTCGCACAATTTAGAGATGTATGTGGAGAAATTGCGCGATAAGTATGATGTGACGATTGCCGAAGCGCCGGACTTTAGAGGTGAGCGCCACATTTACACGCTGCGCTCCGTTGACCATGAGGCCGAAGCCGCCATTGACGCATACGAAGCCGAGTTTGGCGCAGACGGCACGAGGGTGTTCCGCGATCCTGCCGCAGAGCAGGCTCAGCCCACGGTGCAGGAGCTGTTCGAGAGATACCGCCTGAGCGTGGGCAACGCGCTTTCCAGGGATGAAGCATTTCTCAACGCCTGCCGCAACTCCGACCGTCAAAACGCCTATCTGGAGGGCGCGGCGGCAATCCGGCGCATCGTCACAGAATCCGGCGATTTGCAGCTCACACGGCTCTATTTCGATATGCCCGCGTTCCACAACCGGCTCCATCAGGAGCTTTTGGACGAGCTTTACCCCACGCTGGCAACGACGGTTACGCCCTCGCCCTACAAGGTCACGCAGGCGGACATTGACGCTGCCTTGCAGCAGTGGAACGGCAGGATTGAAAGCAAGCACGCAGTTGTCCGCTATATGAAGGCTCACGCCCGCGACCGGGACACCGC
>ERZ773188.1361-NODE-1361-length-27456-cov-7.912193_pt1 | contig 27456 bp, 19 predicted proteins | sample MGYA00581011_ERZ773188 | MGnify/ENA primary metagenome ERZ773188 (study PRJEB29015, sample SAMEA2737798) | human gut metagenome | biome: human gut; feature: human-associated habitat; material: faeces | place: China | collected 2012 ...
TGACGCTGCTCGGCCCGTCCGGCTGCGGCAAGACCACGACCCTGCGCATGATCGGCGGCTTCGAAACGCCGGATCAGGGCGACATTCTCTTCCTTGGCGAGCGCATCAACGACATCCCGCCGCACAAGCGCAACATCAACACCGTCTTTCAGCGCTACGCCCTCTTCCCCCACCTGAACGTGTTTGAAAACGTGGCGTTCCCGCTGCGCGAGCAGAAGCTGCCGCGCGGCGAGATCGAGCAGAAGGTCAACGAAATGCTCGCGCTCGTCAAGCTCACGGGCTTTGAGCGCCGCAACGTCACGCGCCTGTCCGGCGGACAGCAGCAGCGCGTCGCCATCGCGCGCGCACTCGTGAGCCGTCCGCGCGTGCTGCTGCTCGACGAGCCGCTCGCCGCGCTCGACCTGAAGCTGCGCAAGGATATGCAGCAGGAGCTCAAGAACATCCAGAAGGCCACCGGCATCACGTTCGTGTTCGTCACGCACGATCAGGAGGAGGCGCTGAGCATGTCCGACACGATCGTCGTCATGTCCGAGGGCCGGATCCAGCAGATCGGCACGCCGATCGATATCTATAATGAGCCGGAAAATGCCTTCGTTGCCGACTTCATCGGTGAGAGCAACATCGTCGACGGCATTATGCGGCAGGACTTCAGCGTGACGTTCTCTGGCCACACGTTCACGTGCGTGGACAAGGGCTTTGCCAAAAACGAGAATGTGGACGTCGTCATCCGCCCGGAGGACGTGGACATCGTGCCCATCGAGAAGGGCATGCTGCGCGGCACGGTCACGTCCATCACGTTCATGGGCGTGCACTATGAGATCATCATCGATATCAACGGCTTCAAGTGGATGATCCAGACGACGGACTACGTCGACGAAGGCGCGGAGGTCGGCCTGTATATCGAGCCTGACGCCATCCATATCATGAAAAAGTCTGAGTATTCGGGCATGTACGGCGACTACTCCTCGTTCAGCAACGAGCTGGACGAGCTCTCGGACGCGGAAAGTGAGCCGGACGAATGAGCAGCCGCATCCGTACCGAAAACCGCCGCGCCTCGCTGGCGCAGCGTCTGGCGCTCGCACCGTATTCCGTGTGGGCGGTCATTTTCGTGACCGTGCCGCTCGTGTTCGTTGCCTACTATGCGTTCACGGACGAGAGCTTCCGGTTCACGACCGAAAACCTGACAAAATTTTTCACCGCCGTGAGCACGATCACCGACGACAGCGGCGCCACGCGCGAGGTGCACACGTACCTGCTCATCTTCTGGCGCTCGGTGAAGCTGGCCGTCATCTCCACGGCGATCTGTCTGCTCATGGGCTACCCCATCGCGTATATCATCGCCCGTGCAGCCCCGCGCACGCAGAAGACGATCATCACGCTCATCATGATCCCGATGTGGATGAACTTCCTCATCCGCACCTATGCGTGGATGACCATCCTGCAGGACACTGGCCTGCTCAACATGCTCTTTTCCGCGCTGCATCTCGGTCAGGCGCACATCATCGGCACCGAGGGCGCCGTCGTCGTCGGCATGGTGTACGACTACTTCCCGTATATGATCCTGCCAATCTACTCGGTCATGGCCAAGATGGACACGCGTCTGATCGAGGCCGCGCGCGACCTCGGCTGCAACAGCCTCGGCGTGCTGCGGCGGGTCATCTTCCCGCTGAGCCTGCCGGGTGTCGTGTCCGGCATCACGATGGTGCTCATCCCGTCGATCAGCACCTTTTATATCTCGCAGAAGCTCGGCAACGGCAAGTTCTTCCTCATCGGTGACGCGATCGAGGGGCAGTACGTGGCCAACAACCTGCACTTTGCCGCCGCCATCGCCTTCATCCTCATGCTGATCCTGCTGGCCGCCATGGCCCTGATGAAGCGCGGCACGAACAAGCGCGTCTACGGAGGTGTGTGACATGAAACGAGCTGCAAAAATCTACACCGCCCTCATCTTCGTGTTCCTGTTCGCGCCGATCGTGATCCTGCTGGTGTTCTCGTTCAACGAGGCAAAGAGCCTGTCGGTGTTCTCCGGCTTCTCATTGAAATGGTATCAGGAGCTGTTTCGCGACGGGGAGACGCTCAACGCGCTCAAAAACACGCTCATCCTCGCCGTGATCGCCTCGGTCGTCTCGACCGCGATGGGCACGGCCGCCGCCGTTGGCATGAACAAGCTGCGCAGCAAATATCTGCGCGCCGCGCTCGACACGGCGACCGACATCCCCATGATGAATCCGGATATCATCACCGGCATTTCGCTGATGCTCATGTTCGTGTTCTTCGGCCGGCTGCTCGGCGCGTCCACGAGTCTCGGCTTCTGGTCGATGCTCGCGGCGCACATCACGTTCTGCCTGCCGTATGTCATCATGCAGGTACTGCCGAAGCTGCAGCAGATGGACCGCGCGCTGCCCGAGGCCGCGATGGATCTCGGCTGCACGCCGGTGCGTGCGTTCTTCCGCGTGGAGGTGCCGGAGATCCTGCCCGGCATCATCACCGGCATGATCATGGCCTTCACGCTCTCACTCGACGACTTCGTCATCAGCTACTTCACGCAGGGCAGCGGCTTCCAGACGCTCCCGATCCGCATCTACAACATGACGAAAAAGACCGTCACGCCGAAGATGTACGCGCTGGCAACGATCATTTTCTTTGTCATCCTGGCGCTGCTGCTGCTGACAAACCTCGTCGATGAAGACGACACGCAGCGCATCCGCGACGCCCGCCGCGCCAAGCGCGAGGGTAAGCCCGCCCGCGCCGCCCGCAGCGGCAAGAGCCGCCGTCCCGTGCGCGCCGCCGTGGGCATCCTCACTGCTGCCGCACTGCTCATTGCCGGCATCAGCATCTACAGCAGCCGGCAGGAGACGCGCGTGCTCAATGTCTACAACTGGGGTGAGTATATCTCCGACGGTTCGGACGATTCGCTTGACACCATCGCTGCGTTCGAGGACTGGTACAAGGCGACCTACGGTGTGCCCGTCAAGGTCAACTACGACACCTACGCCAGCAACGAGGACATGTACGCCAAGCTCAAGAGCGGCGCCGTGAACTACGACGTGGTCATCCCGTCGGACTACATGATCGCGCGCATGGAAGCTGAGGATATGCTCCTGCCGCTCAATTACGACAACATCCCGAACTATCAGTATATTTCCGAGGATTTCCGCGGCCTGTACTACGACCCGGACGACACCTACACTGTGCCGTACACCTACGGCATCGTGGGCGTGATCTACAACGCCAACGTCGTCGACGAGGCCGACACCGGCAGCTGGGATCTCATGTGGAACCCGAAGTACGCCGGCAACATCCTGCAGTTCAACAACGCGCGCGACGCGCTCGGCACGGCCATGTACCGCGCCAACATCGACGTCAACACCACCGACCGCAATGACTGGCAGCAGGCGCTGCAGGCGCTCATCGACCAACGCCCGATCGTCAAGAGCTACGTCATGGACGAGATCTATAACATGATGGAGTCCGGTGAGGCCGCCGTGGCCGCCTACTACGCGGGCGATTACTTCACGATGTGCGATGCACAGGCCGACAGCGTGGATCTGCAGTTCTACTACCCCGAGAACACGAACTATTTCATCGACGCCATGTGCATCCCGACAGGCTGCCGGGATCAGGAGCTGGCCGAGTGCTTCATCAACTTCATGCTCAGCCGCGAGGCCGCCGTGGCCAACGCCGAGTATATCTACTACGCCTCGCCGAACCGGCTCGTGTACGACGACCCGGAGTATATCGACGACATGGGCGAGGACACGATGGCCATCCTCTACCCCGACATCGGCTCGTTCCGCGATGCGTACAACCGCAGTGCTTACCGCAATCTCGATCAGGACACGCTGACCTATGTTAACAGTCTCTGGGAGACGCTCAAGATCAATTAAACACCGCGTTCAACCCCGCTCCGGTACCCGGAGCGGGTTCGGACTATCAAAAGGGTCTTCCTTTTTGCCGGGAGAACACGCTTTTGCAGCTGCGCGCGCAAATGCAATGAGGTTTTCTGCAAACTGATAGGAAATTATACAAATTTGGCCTTGATTCCCGGCTATGCTTCACTTATGATATGTCTTTGGATTTTTACGCATTTCGAACAAAAGGTGAGGAAATTATGCAGGCAATGACCAAACAGCGGCATATGGACATGCTCAACGGGCCGCTCTGGAATAAACTCCCGCACTATGCCCTGCCCGTCGCCGCGACCGGCATTCTCGGCCAGCTGTTCAACGCGGCCGACATCGCCGTCGTCGGCAACTTCACGGGCGACATGCGCACGGCCGCCGTGGCCGCTGTCGGCGCCAACAGCCCGGTCATCGGCCTGATTCTGAATCTGTTCATCGGCATCGCGCTCGGCGCGAACGTCGTCATCGCCAACGCCATCGGCCGCGGCGACCGTGAGACCGTGCACCGTGCCGTGCACACCTCCATCGTCACGGCGCTCATCGGCGGCGTGCTCGTGGCGGTCTTCGGCCAGCTCATCGCGGCCGGGCTCATGGGCCTGCTCAACGTGCCGGACGATGTGTACCCGCTCGCGCTTGCGTACCTGCGCATCTACCTGCTGGGCATGCCGGTCATTTTGCTGTATAACTTCGAGGCCGCCATTTTCCGCAGCGTCGGCGACACGAAGGTGCCGCTCATCGCGCTGACGGTCTCCGGCGTTCTGAACGTGATCCTGAACCTGTTTTTCGTCATCGTGCTCAAGATGAACGTCAACGGCGTCGCCATCGCGACGGTCCTCTCGAACGCAGTCAGCTCTGTGCTGCTGCTGCGCCGCCTGCTGCACGGCGACCTTGTGCGCGTGGAACTGCGGGAGCTTCGCATCGACCGCAACGCATTCAACAAGATCATGCGCATCGGCCTGCCAGCCGGCATTCAGACCGCCATTTTCTCGCTGTCGAACATCATCATCCAGTCGGCCATCAACAGCCTCGGAACGGTCGTCATGGCCGCCTCGAGCGCAGCATTCAACATCGAGATCATCGCCTACGACGTGCTCAACTCCTTCAGTCAGGCGTGCACGACCTTCGTCGGCCAGAACTACGGTGCCGGCAAGATCGACCGCTGCAAGAAGACGATGTTTCTGTGCCTCATCGAGGACTTCATTGCCTCTGCGGTCGCCATCGCGCTCGTACTGCTGACGGGCAAGTATATTCTCGCGATCTTCAACAGCGATCCCGAAGTCATTGCCATCGGCTACACCCGGCTGCTGTTCCTCTTCGGGTCATATATCTTCACGCTGACGTATGAGATCCTGTCGGGCTATCTGCGCGGCTTCGGCATCTCGCTCGCCCCGGCCATTCTGACGCTCTTCGGCGTTTGCGGCGTGCGTATCTTCTGGATCAAGGCCATCTTCCCGATGCACCGGACGTTCCAATCGATCCTGCTCGCCTACCCGATCAGTCTCGCGACCACGGCCGTGCTCATCTTCATTGCGCTGCTCATCTACCGGCCGTCGCGCCGGTTTGCAGCCCACGCTGCGGAAACGCCGCAGGCATAAAAACGCAGACATGCGCGTACCCAAAGCGGGTACGCGCATGTTTTTTCACTTCAGGCTCCGATGCTCTGCTGATAGCGCATAAGGATCGCCGCCACCTGGGCGCGGGTGGCATTATCGAGCGGTTTGAGATAGGAAATGCTGCCGATCATGCAGCCGGAGATGAGATCCTCGGCATTTGCCCACGCGAGGGAATCGTATGCCCAGCCGCTCACGTCCCTGGCATCCGGGAACACGCGCAGGTCTGCGCGCGCATCCGCGCTGCGCCCCTTCCAGAGCGTGTAGCGGCAGAGGATCGCCGCGATCTGCTCGCGCGTCACATCGCCGTCCGGGTCGAAGCGGCCGTCTCCGATGCCGGCGACAATATCATGTTCTGCCGCCCAGAGGACGCCGTCGGTATACCATTCCCTGCCGACGTCCGTGAAGGGGTTGCGGTCCGTGTGCACAGGCTCGCCCTCCATGCGCCAGAGCACGCTCACGAGCATGGCGCGCGTCATCGCACTGGCGGGAGAAAACGTGGTATCGGACGTGCCGACAAACAGCCCGTGCGAGACGGCATAGTCAATACCCTCGTGCGACCAGTCGGCCGGGCCGGGCATATCGGAAAAGCCTCTGCCCGGGCACTGCGCGCCGCCGTCGCACGGCTGCGCGCCCGGCTGCGGGTCCGACGCTTTCGCGCCGCAGCGGGTGCAGACGCCGCCCACATAATCGTGGCCCAGCGCGCCGACGTAGCTGTCGCGGTAACTGTCGCCGCAGGCGCAGGTGTGCGTGGTGTAGCCCTGCGCGGTGCAGGTCGGGTACGTGACGGACACCTGATAGCCGTAATCGTGCGTGTGCGCGCTGCTGTTATCGTACCACTTGAGCGCGCAGCGGCGGCAGTAGTGGCGGGTCATGCCGTAATAGGCGGAGTGCTCATATTCCTCGACGGCAACGACCCAGTCATGGCCCAGTGCAGCGACCTCGGTCGGCGCCGTCAGGGCCTGTCCGCAGAAGCCGCAGTGCGTGCCGCCGGTGGAGCCCGGCCGGTCACAGGTGGCGGCAATGTCGTCGTTTGCGACTGCGGTGTGCGCCGCCGCACTGCCGCGCGCAGTGACCGTCACGTCACCGCAGACGGCGCAGGTCCGGCGTGTGAAGCCGCCGTCCCGGCAGGTCGCCGCCACGGTCTCGGTCACATAGTCGTGCGCAGTGCAGGCAGCATCCGTGCGGAAGGTGAATTCGTTTTCCTCGGCGTAGGCCTGCGCAGCGCTCCCGGCCGTGCCGGTGACGGCAAAGCCGTCGATCCGCGTCAGGCCCGCGAACGGGTCGTCCGGATCGATCGGGCACCAGCCGAGCGCCTGCGCGCCGATGTAGGTAACGCTCGCGGGGATCGTCACACCGCTGCCCTTGCCGTAGGTGAAGAAGGCCCCCTCATCCAGCGCGCGCAGGCCGTCGTTGAGGTGGATGGCACGGATATTCGGCGCGGAGAAGGCATTGCTGCCGACATAGCGCACGGAGTCCGGCAGGACAATGCTCTCGCAGGCGCTGTTGTTGAACGCCTCGCGCCCGATGTACTGCACGCCGCCGAGATCGAGGAACTTCATGTTCGTGGCCCCGGCAAATGCGTAGGCATCAACGTATTTGCAGCTCTCCGGCAGGATCAGCCCGGCCAGATTCGGCTGGTCGAAGGTGGGGTTGAGCTCCGTCTGCCCCGCGAGGAACTCGTAGGTAACGGAAACGGTGCCGTCCCTGATGTCGAGAATGGTGCCCTCCGGCATGGTGCCCTTGTAGGCATAAGCAACATTACCGAAATAGACCACGCCGTTCGGCTGGTCGTGGAACCAGCCGGTATTGAAAAAGGCCAGCGAGCCGACGCGGGCCACGTTCGCCGTCAGATCCCCGAAGTCGGTCAGCGCGGGGCAGGCGGAGAAGCAGGAATTTCCGATCTGCCGGACGTTCCCGCCGCCCTGGACAGAGCGCAGCTGCGCGCAGCCGCTGAACACACCGTCGCCGAGTTCTATCAGGGAATCGGGCAGCGTGACGCGCTCGAGCGCGACGCAATCGCTGAGCGCCCCGTCCGTGAGGACCCGGACGCTGCCGAGGTCGATCGATTTCAGGCTGGAGTTGCCGCTCTCGGTGTTGTAGCGGAAGGGGTCGCCGTTGGAGATCGGGCCGCACACCTCCAGCACGTCGTCGGGCAGGACCACATGCGCCGTGCGGCCGACGCAGACGCCGTACAGGGTCTGGTTGCCCCTCGGGATGGTCAGGTCCTCGATCTGATAGCAGCCGCTAAAGCACCCCTCGGCCAGCACCGCCGTCTCCGGCAGAGTAATGTTGGTCAGGTTGGACATATTGCGGAGCTCAATGTAGTCGACGCTCTCCGGCACGGTGAGCGCGGTGATGCCGCAGTCGTCCGAGACGCCTTCGGGCGTGATGATGAGCGATTCCAGCCCGTCGGGCAGGCTCAGTTCGTTCACGCCGTCCAGATAGTCCTCGATGCGCACCATCTTCGTGCCGGGGCGGACGGTCAGCTTGGCGGGGTACTCCCTGCCCTTGCAGCCAAGAAACACGCCGCCGCAGTAGAGCTCCGCCCCGTCGGCAAGCCCCTCATACCACTTGGAGGTATCAATGCTGGACAGTTCCATATCGCTCAGCGACGCCGGGAAGGTGAAGCGCTCGATGTTCGCGCAGTCGTAAAGCGCGGTGTCCTCCAGCGTGGTCAGGCCGTCGGGCAGGTCCAGGCTCGTCAGCCCCGTGCACTCACGGAAAGCCCCGTCGCCGATGACCTGCAGGCCCTCGTGCAGCGTGACGGAGGTCAGCCCCGTGCAGCCGGAAAAAGCACTGTTGTCGATGCGCGCGACGCTGCCGGGGATGTCCACAGAGGTCAGGGAGGCGCACTCATAGAACGCGGAGGGGCCGATCTCCCATACGCCCGCCGGAATGGTCACGCCGGTAATATCCGTGCGCCAGAAGGCGTCGGCGCCGATGGTCTGCACGGTGTCCGGAATGACGGGCGTCTTGCTCTCGCCCTTATAGGCAAGCAGCTGCCCGTTCCAGATGAAGAAGTCCGACGCACTGTCGTCATAAAGCCAATCATTGTAAAGCGCGCTGAGCTGCCCGGCAAAGGTGCCGACGCTGTAGGACGTCCGCGCGCCGAATGCCCCGCCGTGCAGGAGCGTATGCTCGCCCTGGATGGTGATGTCGGACAGATTCGTGCACGCTGCAAACGCAGCCTTGCCGATCTCCGTCACGCTCGCAGGAATCGTGATCTTTTCCAGATAGTAGTTGTGGTAAAACGCCCGCTCGCCGATGGTTTTCAGGCTCTGCGGCAGCACGATCTCGCGCAGCGCGGAGTGCGTCTTGGCGCTCCAGTCGTCACTGTCGTAGAACGCGCCGTCTGCATTGTAGGTCACGGTGTCCGGGAGCGTGACCTTGCGCACAACGACATTGGGGTCGCTGTAACCCTCAGTCGCGTGGAAGCTCTGGATGCCGACGACGGTATACCCGTCGATGGTGGCAGGCACCACGACCTCCGATTCGTACCCATAGTAGGATGTGATCTCGATGGTGTCGCGCGTGACAAAGCGGTACGTGTATCCATATCCGTCTTCGTCCGGCAGCTTCTCTTCCCCGAGGGCATGTGCCGCCGGCAGCAGCGACAGCAGCATGGCCAGCGTCAGCAGCAGGGAAAACAGTCTTCGTTTCATGACGTTTTGCGGATGCAAGCATCCTTCCTTTCTCAAGATTGAATCCGTGTTCAGTTATGAATTGTATTTCCTTTTGTGTCGATTATATCAGATAAATGCGCAAAGCGGAATATTTATTTCCCCTTTTCCGGAAATTTTGCAAAAAGCGTCTCCTACAGGGCGGCTCCGGCGTAAAAAAGCGCACACACCCGCGGGTGTGTTCGCTTTTGCTGTCTGCGTTCACGCGCCGAGATAGGCCTTCCGAACCTTGTCGTCGTGCAGCAGATCGTGTGCGCCGCCGGACATGGTGATCCGGCCGTTTTCGAGCACATAGGCACGGTCGGCGATGGCGAGCGCCATCTTCGCGTTCTGCTCCACAAGCAGGATCGTGATGCCCAGCTCATGCATCGTGCCGATGATGGAAAACACCTCCTGCACGAGCACGGGCGACAGGCCCATGGACGGCTCGTCCATGACGATGAGCTTCGGTGCGCTCATGATCGCGCGGCCCATGGCCAGCATCTGCTGCTCGCCGCCGGAGAGCGTGCCCGCGAGCTGCTTGGCGCGCTCCTTCAGACGCGGGAAGCGGGCATAGACCCGCTCGAGATCGTCCGCGATCGCCTTTTTGTCCTTGCGGAAATACGCGCCCATGGCAAGGTTCTCCGCAACGGTCATGCGCGTGAACACCTGCCGGCCCTCCGGCACGTGCGCAAGACCCATGGTGACGATGCGGCTGGGGTCCGTCTTGCGCAGGTCGTGCCCGTCGTAGATCACGGAGCCGCTCTTGATGGGCACGAGGCCGGTGATGGCGTGCAGCGTGGTGGTCTTGCCGGCGCCGTTGGCCCCGATGAGCGAGACGATCTCCCCGTCGTTGACCTCCATACTGATGCCGCGCAGCGCCTGCACGGCACCGTAGGACACCTCCAGATCTTCAATCTTCAGCATCGTCGTCCGCCTCCTCTTCGCCGAGATACGCCTCGATGACCTCCTGGTTGCTCGCGATCTCCTCCGGGAGCCCGGCGGCGATCGTCTGGCCGAAGTTGATGACCTGAATGCGCTCACAGACGCGCATGACCAGGCTCATATCGTGCTCAATGAGCAGAATGGCCACATGGAACATATCGCGGATGGTATTGATGCACGAAAGCAGCTCTGCCGTCTCGGTCGGGTTCATGCCGGCTGCCGGCTCGTCGAGCAGCAGCAGCTTCATGTTCGTTGCCAGCGCGCGGGCGATCTCCAGCTTGCGCTGCTGGCCGTATGGCAGGCTGGACGCAAGCTGCCCGGCCTTGTCGTCCAGATGGACGATGCGCAGGTATTCCATCGCCTTTTCGGTCAGCTCCTGCTCCGTGTTCCAGTACTTTTTTGTGCGCAGGAGACTGTCGGCGAGGTTGTAGTGAATGTCCTTCGTGAAAGCGATCTTCACGTTATCGAGCACCGTCATGGCCTTGAACAGGCGAATGTTCTGGAACGTGCGGGCAATGCCGGCCTCCACGACCTGATAGGTCTGCTTGCCGTTGAGCTTCTGCCCGCAGAGATAAAATGCGCCCTCCGTCGGCACATACACGCCGGTGAGCAGGTTGAAGACCGTGGTCTTGCCGGCGCCGTTCGGGCCGATGAGGCCCATGAGTTCACCCTCATGGATCTCCATGTTGAAGTCCGACACGGCCTTCAGGCCGCCGAACGTAATGCCGAGGTGCTCCGCTTTGAGCACAACGGGTCTGGTATCGGTCATGCGTCGGCGCCTCCCTTCTTGGCCTTGGCCTTTCTCTTCTCGGCCAGACGGCCATCAAACAGCAGCCGGTCGAGCGAAAACTCGTAGGTGCCCAGAATGCCTCTGGGACGGAAAATGATGATGACCAGCAGCACGAGTGCATAGATCAGCATCGGGAACTGGAACAGCGTCTGCACGAAGCCCGGCAGCGCCGATACCCATGCACCGTTTTTGATCTCGTAGTTGAGCAGGTACATGGCGATGGCAGCCAGCACGGAGCCGGTCATGGAGCCCATGCCGCCGAGGACCACGATGACGACGATGAACGTCGAGTTCCAGATCGAAGCGCTGGTGAACGTGAAGCTCGCCGTCGTGAGCGAGGAAAAGCAGGTGGCGTACAGTCCGCCGGCAAGGCCCGCAAAAAACGCCGAGATGACGAACGTGAGGATCTTGTAATACGTCGTGTTCACGCCGGAAGCGGACGCAGCGATCTCATCGTCGCGGATGGCCTCGATGGCCCGGCCGTATTTCGAGCGGATGAACATACACATGAGCGCGATGCACAAAATGGTGATGCCCAACACGAGCCACACATACTTTGCCTGCAGCGAGGTCGACAGGCCGAGCCCGTTGGCATAGAGCGAGGAGCTCGCCGTGCCGTTTGCAAGGCCCTCGCCTCCGGCGAAGGGCAGGTTCGCAATGACATTTTCCACAATGAGGCCGAAGCCAAGCGTCACGATGGCCAGATAGTCACCGTGCAGCCGCAGCGCCGGGATGCCCACGAGCAGGCCCAGCAGCCCTGCGAAGACAGCGCCGAGCAGGCAGCAGCCGAGAATGACCAGAATGAGCTGACCGGGCGCTGCTTCCGAGGCCTCAAACAAGCCCGCGCGCTCGAGCGCAAGCGATGTCAGCGCAGCAGTATACGCGCCGATGCCGGCAAAGCCCATGTGGCCGAGCGTGAGCTGGCCCAGGTAGCCAAGCGTGAGGTTGAGCGATGTGCCGAGCAGGATGAAAATGCACATCTGCCAGATGATCGGGACCAGCACACGGCGATAGGTATTGTCCGGGAGCACCTGGCCGAGCAGCAGCACCACGGCAAAGAGCAGCACGATCAGGCCGCAGTTGATGCCGGTACCGCGCAATTTTGTTTTTTGCAGCGTATTCATACCTTCTCACCTACATTCTTTCCGAGGATGCCGGCCGGCTTGACCAGCAGCATCACGATCAGGATCAGAAACACAACGGCGTTGGCGAGTGACGAGCTGATGTAGGCCGTCACAAGTGCCTCAATGATGCCGACAACAATACCGCCGAGCATGGCGCCCGGGATCAGGCCGATGCCGCCCATAACAGCCGCAACGAACGCCTTGAGGCCCAGCATGGAGCCCATGGTCGTCGTCACGGTGTGGTACTGCGCGCAGTACATCAGCGCTGCGATGGCCGCGAGGCCCGAGCCAATGGCGAACGTCGTCACGATCGTGCGGTTGACGTTGATGCCCACGAGCGTGGACGCCTCCTTGTTCTCGGACACGGCGCGCATGGCGCGGCCGAGCTTCGTCTTCTGCACGAAGATCTGCAGCGCCGCCATGACAACGGCTGCGATGACGATCGTGATCACGGCCGCCATGTTCACGGACACGCCGCCGAGGGACATCGGCGCCGTGCTGAAGATCTCATCGGAGATCACGCGCGGGTTCGGGCCCATGGCCGGAATGGCCTGCGCGAGGTTTTCCAGCAGCAGGCTCATGGCGATGGCCGTGATGAGGGCCGACATGCTCGTGCCCTTGCGGCGCACGGGCCGGTAGGCCACCAGCTCGACCAGAACACCCACGAGCGCGCAGATCACAATGGCCGCGATCACGCCCGTCCACGCCGGCAGACCCATGTTGTGCAGCAGGATCGGCACGGTGAAATACAGCGTATAGCCGCCGACCATGATGAAGTCGCCGTGTGCAAAGTTGATAAGTCGGATGATACCGTAAACCATCGTGTAGCCCAGCGCCACAAGCGCATAGACGCTGCCGAGGCGGAGCCCGATGATCAGTTGCTGTAAAAAGTCAGTCATATTCTCTCCCTGCCTTTCCGGTTTTTGCGCAGGTCAGCCGCGCCGGAATATTTGTGCGCGAAAGCGCCGGCCGGCACTTTCGCGCAAAGGTCATTGCTCTGGAGCGCGTCCGGTTCCGGCTGTATCGCCGGGGACGTGTCAGCTCTGCGTCTTGACGAACTTCTGCACGAGCCTGCCGTCGGAGGGCGTAAAGGTCAGGATGGCCACGCTCTTTTCCGGGGTGCCGGTCTCGTCGAGGGTCATGTCGCCGGTGACGCCAACATAGTGCATGCCGCTCATCGCGTCGCGGATGGCATCGTGGTCGATGCTGCCGGCCTTCTCAATGGCCTGCTTGACCATGTACATGGCGTCATAGGCCAGCGCGCCGAGGGCGTTCATGGATTCGGAGCCGTACTTGGCGGTATAGTTCTTAACGTAGTTCTGGACGATCTCGGAGCTGTCCTCCGGGGAGTAGTGGTTGGTGAAGTAGACGTTCTCGTAAGCGCTCAGGTCGCCGGTGGTGTAGTCCTGCGTACCGTCAAAGCCGTCGCAGCCCATGATCGCGCCCTTGAAGCCGGCCTCACGTGCCTGCGGGATGATTTTCGGGCCGACTGCATCGTAGTAGTACGGAGCGAAGAGCATGTCCGCGCCGGAGGCGGCGATGGTCGCCAGCTGCGAGGAGAAGTCCACGGCACCGGTATCGGACGAGGACTGCTCGCAGACGATTTCGATGCCGTATTTCTCGGCCGCCTTCACAAACGAATCGTGCAGGCCGGAGGAGTAGGTGTCGCCGGTCGCATACAGCACGGCGGCTTTTGTCCAGCCCTGATCCTTGGCGTAGGCCGCGACCATCTCGCCCTGGAAGCTATCCTTGAAGCAGGAACGGAAAACATAGTCGTCCTTGGTGGTGATGGAGTCCGCCGTGGAGCTCGGCGTCACGAGCACGATGCCCTCATCGTCGGCCAGGCTCGTGATCGCAGACGTGCAGCTCGAGAGCGTTGCGCCGATAATGGCCGACGCGCCCTCACTGAGCAGCGAGTTGAAGCCGGAAACCGCTTCTGCCGGCGTGCCCTGATCGTCCTTGGTGGAGAGCTTCACGGTCGCGCCGAGGATACCGCCGGCGGCGTTGATCTCATCGATCGCCAGCTGGATGGAGTTCGTGATAGCCAGGCCGTAGGCCGCCTGCGCGCCGGTCACCGGGGTAATGTTGCCGATAATGATCGTCTTGCCCGACAGGTCGCCGGACGCCGAATCATCTTTTGTATCACCGCCGCCTCCGCACGCGGCCAGAGAAAGCACCATCATCACAGAAAGCAGCAGTGCCGTCAGTCGTTTCAGTTTCATGTTCATATCCTCCTGTTCTTGATTTTTTCGCCCGCGCCGGTGGGTCCGTTTACCGGTTTTTGTGTTTTTTCCGTTTTTTGTGGGCGAAGGAAATAAAAAAAGACAAGGGAGCGCACCTTCGCTTTTCGAAGATGTGCTCCCTTGCACGCTTTTATTATAGTCGAAATCCCGAAAGGAAATCAACGGCGATAACCGCCAAACTATTTGTTTTTTTAATCGATATATTTAGCAAAATTCATAAATCATCTGTTTTCGACTCCGGCTCCGGCTCGAAGGCGTCTGCCTGTCCCGCTTCCGCCAAGCTGTGCCGCAGGCACGTCAGGCAGGGCTCGGCGTCCCAGTCGCAGTACATATACTTGCAGGCAAAGCACAGCGTTTTGGCCGACGGATGTGCCCGGCGCGTCTCCGGGACAGGCGCCCCGGTCTTCGGCTCCGCCGCCTTCTGATACCGGTCGACGCCCCACTGCGCCAGCTGCGTGGCTCGCAGGCAGTCCGCGCACGGCTGCAGATCCCGGTCGTGGAATTTATACTTGCAGGCAATGCATAATGTCTTGTTTTCCGCCACAGAAATCACTCCCATTCTCAATTGCCGGTTTCGGACCCAATTCCGGTAAATTCAGTATAAGCCGCCGCTTTGCGAATGTAAAGTGTGAGAAGCACCCGAATTTTTCGGTTTCTTTTCGTCTTTTTGTGTTTAAATGGCGAAATATTCTTGCGTGTGGCCGCCCGCGTTTGTGAAAAGCGGAAAAAGTGCATTTGCCCGCTTGACAAATGGCCCGTCGGGGGCGTATGCTTGCGCCAAGTTCAAAGCAGCAAACCACAGATGCAGAGGAGTAAGCGAGGGTTTGCGTCTTTCCCAGAGAGCTGCCGGTTGGTGTGATGGCAGCAGAGACGGTCTCGCTGAATGGACTGCGGAGGGCGGACGAGACGCCGTGAGGCGGTAAAGTCCGACGGGCTTTTCCCCCGTTACCAGGGAAAGACGTGTGATGGCACGTCGCCGAGCGGGCGCACTTGCGCCAATTTGGGTGGCACCGCAGAAGTTTTTCCGGCTTTTGTCCCAAAGATCAATTCCGTATTGGTCTTTCCGTGGACGAGAGTCGTTTTTTCTTGCCCGGAAAGGCCCCGGTCGAAAGGAGCTAACACCATGGCAAACGAAAACATTCCCTACAAGATCTACCTGACCGAAGACGAAATGCCGCGCACGTGGTACAATGTCCGCGCCGACATGAAGGTTAAGCCCGCCCCGCTGCGCAATCCTGCCACCGGCGCGCCGATGTCGTTCGACGATCTGCGCCCCGTGTTCTGCGACGAGCTGATCCGTCAGGAGCTCGACAACGACGACCGCGAGATCCCCATCCCGGACGAGATCCGCGACTTTTACAAGATGTACCGCCCGTCGCCGCTGGTGCGCGCTTACTGCCTGGAAAAGCAGCTGCAAACCCCGGCGAAGATCTACTATAAGTTTGAGGGCAACAACACCTCCGGCTCGCACAAGCTCAACAGCGCCATCGCGCAGGCGTATTACGCCAAGCAGCAGGGACTGCGCGGCGTCACGACCGAGACCGGCGCCGGCCAGTGGGGCACGGCCCTGTCGATGGCCTGCGCCTACCTCGGGCTCGACTGCAAGGTCTACATGGTCAAGTGCTCGTATGAGCAAAAACCCTTCCGCCGCGAGGTCATGCGCACCTACGGCGCGTCCGTGACGCCGAGCCCGTCCACGGAGACGGAGATCGGCCGTCGCATCCTCGCCGAGCACCCCGGCACGACCGGCTCGCTCGGCTGCGCGATCAGCGAGGCCGTCGAGGTCGCCACCTCGACCCCCGGCTACCGCTACGTGCTCGGCAGCGTGCTCAATCAGGTGCTGCTGCACCAGTCGGTCATCGGTCTGGAGACAAAAACAGCCCTCGACAAATACGGCGTTGTGCCGGATATCATCATCGGCTGCGCCGGCGGCGGCAGCAACCTCGGCGGCCTCATCTCCCCGTTCATGGGCGAGAAGCTGCGCGGTGAGCACGACTATCGGTTCATCGCCGTCGAGCCCGCCTCCTGCCCGAGCCTCACGCGCGGCAGGTTCGCCTACGACTTCTGCGACACCGGCAAAGTCTGCCCGCTGGCCAAGATGTACACGCTCGGCAGCGGCTTCATCCCCTCGCCGAACCACGCCGGCGGCCTGCGCTACCACGGCATGAGCTCCATCGTCTCGCAGCTGTATCACGATGGCTACATGGAGGCCCGCTCCGTCGAGCAGACGAAGGTGTTCGAGGCGGCCGAGCAGTTCGCGCGCATCGAGGGCATCCTGCCCGCGCCGGAGTCCAGCCACGCCATCCGCGTCGCCATCGACGAGGCCGTCAAATGCCGCGAGACCGGCGAGGCCAAGACCATCGTCTTCGGTCTGACCGGCACCGGCTACTTCGACATGGTCGCCTATGAGAAGTTCCACAACGGAGAAATGAGCGACTTCATTCCGAGTGACGCACAGCTCGCCGAGAGCTTTGCGACCCTGCCGCAGGTGCCGGGTCTCGACGACTGAACGAACGTATACGACCGCCGCACGGCGGGTAAAATTTCAACAGTCAAGAACAAAGGAGATCGGATCATGGGTCTGAAAAACATCGAAAAAGCACAGGTGCTGCGCCTCGGCGACGAGGTCGAATACCAGCAGGGGCAGATCGTGAGCAAGACGCTCGCGCAAAACCGCGCCCTGAGCATGACGCTCTTCGCCTTCGAGCAGGACGAGGAGATCAGCACGCACACTGCCGACGGCGACGCGCTCGTCACCGTGCTCGACGGCACGGGCCGCTTCACCATCGACGGCGAGGCGCACCTCGTCTCCGCCGGGGAGAGCATCGTCATGCCGGCGCACGTGCCGCACGCGGTCTATGGGCAGACGCGCTTCAAGATGCTGCTGACCGTGATCGTATAACGCGAAATATTCCCAAACAGGAACTCCCACGCACCGTTCGGAAGCCCGAACGGCGCGTGGGGGTTTTGTTAATCGAGATAAAAGTCAAAGCTGACCGTTGCTCCCACGGACGCCCAAAATGCGACGCTGCTGTCTGGGAGAACCAGCTCCGGTAAATCGTTGGACGCCGCAAACACCCGCACGCTCAGATCAGCATATAGATTATATTCCTCACATAAGCGGCGAACTTCCGCCTCTTTCCCGCGCAGCATCTTCTCAAACTGCTGCAGCGGCTCATCCAAGGCCCGGCAGTCCATTTTCGGCAGTTCCGCGCTCCAGTATGCGTGCCGCAGCGTTGGGTAAGGCGGCGCTTCCGCCGGGAGGACCGTAAAACCGGACAGCACCTGCTCATCCGGCTCATGGATCTCCCTGCCGCAGTGCTGCACCTTCCCTTTTCCGGGCGTCGGCGGGCATGACCTCGTGGGCAAAATGCCAAGGCCGCGCGTGACCGCATCCCGGTCAAAATCTGCACGGTCGCGCCTTGTGAGCGTAAAAACCAGCCGGATCTGTGGTGTTTGTTTCATGTTCGCCTCCGTACATACGCTTTATACGCTTTGCGTGCGTTTCGCAGCATAAGAACGCTCACAAGATAATACAGCGCAGCCGCAAGGAAAACAGACGTGAGGAATACAAACATCGCCGTGTCAACAGCTTCAAGCACAAAATAGAGCAGAAATTCGGCCGCTGCAAGAAGCAGTGCCGCGATCAACAGCTGCACATGGAAGTGCTGGAAGTAGGCATTGCGCGCATCCTTTGCGCGCGCATATGTGGCATCCATTTTCGCAGGGGCAGCTTCAAAGACCGAAATGCTCTTTGACACGATCTTCGAGCCTGGCTTGCGATATTGCTGCTCTGCGTGGAAATAATCAGTGAAGGCATAGCCGCGGCGGCGTGCGTCTACACTCCAAAACAGGAAGAATTCCTTGCACGCGGGAGCTGATTTTCGAAAAACGAACTGCCACCGCCGCAGCTCACAAAGCGTCCACCCCCGCTCCACCATGGCAGAAAGCCAGCGCTCGACCTGATTGACCGTGGCCTTCGTATATGGATGAAAGCATGTCTTTTTCGTCACCGACATATCCGCCACCCCCTGCTGCGCAATTGATCATGCTGCGTGCAATCAGCTCAAAATCATTATACGCAGCCGCACAGGGGCTGCCAAACAGGCCGCCTGCTCACGCTCTTTCCAGCACGATGATCTTGCCCAGCACCTTGTAGACCGGGGCAAACACCGCCATGCCTTCGGTCAGGCTGTGCTGCTCGACAAACCGAAAGTCCGGCAGCAGCGCGGCCAGGGCCGCGTCACCCTTTACGCCCCAGGTGAATTTCGCATGGCTGCCCTCGATGGACTTTTCCCGGAAACGCCTGACGACCATGGGACTCATGGTCTCGACGAACACCGCCGCCTCCGGGAATCGCCCGGCATCACCGCGAAGATGCGCTGCACATCCGCCTGCGACAGATACATGGTCAGGCCCTCGATAATGACGAGCACCGAAGCGCCCTGCTCCGTGATCTCGCCGCCCCAGTCGTCCACGGCAGACATGGCGAGCTGCGAGATCGCACCGCGCTCCGGCAGGAACCGCTCGCGCACGGCGATGGTCTCCGGCAGGCCGAGGTTATACCAGTGCGCGTACCCGTCCACCCGGCAGCACCGGGTGTCCAGGCCGCAGGCGAGGTTGACAACGACGGCGCCGGATGCTGCGCGAGCCAGCCGCGCACCAGCCCGTCGAGCACAAGCGTGCGGGCGATGACGCCGCTGCGCATCGCGGTGTCGCTGTCCGCGAGGGAAAAATCGTAGTCCAGCCTGCGGATGATCTCCTCCGCTTTCGGGTCATGGATCGTACCGCGCCCTTCGCTCTCCCTGACGCAGGCATAAACGATCTGCGGCATCGTCTCCGGCACGCCGGAGAGCGTGATCTTTTCGGTCATGAAATATGTCTCTCTTTTCTACGCCTAAAGGCACCAATGAAACGGAGCCCAGCACACTTCTGTGCTGGGCTCCGCCCGGTACTATCGGTTGCCACTTGTCCGGCGCACGTCCCAATATTTTGTAGGTCTTCCGACGGTCAGACCTTGGCAAGAAAGCACGCCTGACTCCCGACCTCGGAGTAGAGGATCGCCTGATCCCGCCCGAGATCATAGACGCGGATGACATCCGCCATCCCGTCCTCCGTGTCGGATGGCATGAGCTGCGCGTACACATTCTCGCAGTCTGCAAACAGCGTATCCTGAAATACGCAGCCGTCCTCACCCGGGTAGAGCGCGACATAAAATGACCCGGCCTCCACGAGATCCTGGAAGAAGTGACTGCCATAGCTCAGCTCCGGGCGCAGGCCGTGTGAGCTGTAGGCAAGCTCGGCAATACAGTCAAAGCGGTTGATCTCCATAAAATGCACCGGCACGCCGAGACTGGGAATGGTCGTCCCCCAGCGCCCCGGACCGAGCAGGATCGTGCCCTCATCGCGCAGGAGGTTGTTGAGTTCCCCGAGCTTACGCGCGACCTGATACTTGCGCTGCTCCGGCAGATCCAGATACGGCTCGACCTGAACCATGACGGCATAGCGGATGGGCAGGCAGACGTTCCCGCCCATGAAGTTGCCACTCGTGCGGAAATAGAATTCCTTTACATTCGGCATGACGCCCACCGCGCCGACGCCGCGCGTCTGAAGCGGCCGGCACTGCAGAAGATTGACGCGGTAATTGCCGTCCTGGTCGAAGTTGCAGGCATACTCAATATCGACCGGGTAGCTGTACTTCTCCTCGAGCACGCGCATGACTTCCGTCATAACATCGGTGAAATCCGTGCTGCGCAGGAGCTTTCGGAAATTCAGAATATTGGGAGCGTCCGCCGTACTCAGCCCCATTTCACGCAGGCGTGAGACGGTGGGATAGTCCGGCTCCATGAACAGCGACGGGTCGGCCTTGAGGTCACGCTTGTCAATGCCGTCCACGCGGATCGTTTCAAATTCGTTATCCTTCAGGCCGATTGCATCCATTTTGTGCTGAGAATACTTATACTCATCACCGTATGCGACCATCGGCGGGGCAGTCGGGTTGTCCATGTTCAGCAGCCGGGCATAATCGTCGGCCTCACGGTCGACCGCGCGCGTGCCCATGCCGAACACCAGCCGCAGCATGCCCTTGTTTTCCGCCGAAGCGTTCTGCTTGTTCAGGTACAGGTTCTTGGAATGGCCGACGCCGGCAATATGTGGATAGTAATAGTTGCCATGCACGTCACCGCAGACACGCATGACCAGCAGCGCCATCTGCTCATCGCGGTCAAGGAGCTTGCGCTCTGAGCGGTATTTGATCGCATCCGGGTTGACGGTGCTTGCATAGACCTGCTTGACGGCGCGCTCAAAGACATCATAGCGTTCCTTCAGGCTGCCCTGATTCGGGCAGAAAACACTCTCATATTTGCCGGCAAAGGCATTGCCGAAGCCATCCTCCAGGATGGAGCTGGAGCGCACAATGATCGGCGACTGGCCGAAATATTCGAGCATGGACAGAAACTGTTCCTTGATGCTGGGCATGAAGATCCCGTTGAGCAGCAGCTCGCGGATCGGTTCCGCGTATTCGAGGTAATCCGCCGCCTCGACCATCCGGATGCGGGAGGACCACAGCCCGTTTTGAACGCCGTATGTATAAAAGACGTCGGCGCCGATGTAATAGGAATCATGCGGCTCGATGCGCGTCCGATACAGCTCCGGTGCTTCATCGCGCAGGATATTGCGCGCCAGCAGCATGCCGGCCGCCTTGCCGCCGACGCAGCCCGTGCCGATCTCGCGGTTCTTGATGTACAGCAGGTCGCGCATGGAGAAATATTTCCGGCACAGCGCAAGACGCGTCGGCTCATTACCAAGCAGGCAACGCAGGATATTCTCCTTGAGCCGCTGTCCATCCTCGTCTGTCGGCTCCCTGCCGTCAGAGACAGAATCAAACATGCTGTCCCAGCAGTCGCGCCGCTCGCCGGTCTGGGTAAAGCGTTCAAAAATCGCATAAGTATCTGCGCTGGATGTCAACGTGCGCCACCTGGTTCCGGTGATTTTCAGCGGGAAGTACGTCGTTGGCGTGCTGCGGCCACGTACTTTGACCGCATGGATATAAACACTTCCGTCAAGCGTGCGGATATTGGCAAGCAGCGGCGTCTCTTTCCGGATGCGCGAAATGGTCTCATAGGTGTGCTTTTCATAATCGATCGGCTGATATGCGACCGCCTGACGCCGGATCAGGAAGGGATTGATGAGCAGAAAAAAGTTCGAGATCATCAAATCGGAAAACCAGTATTTCTGCAGATCCGACAGACAGTCGAACACAAAAAACGTGCCAAGCGGCTCCTTGTCAATGATGCGGTGCACCTGCACGGCAAAGGTCTCAAAGCCCACACGCGGATCAAGCTCGTATTTTTCAACGTTGGCGCCACGCTCACGCAGCGCCGCTGTGTCCATGATCTCCTCATGATCGGCAAAGCGTATATAGACGATGCGGTTGCCCTGCCGGGCAACATTGGTCACAAATCGCGTTGCGACATACATATAGTCGCTGATATGCTCGCACTGCCAGACGACTGTATCGCCCGGACGAAGAAAATCGATCGCCTTGTCAAGACCGTCAATGCCGGTACTGATGCGGCGTTCATTGTCCATCGTTTCCATACTTCTGCTCCTCTCTTCCATAAAAAAATCGGGTGTGCGTGAGCCGTCAAAAGCCACATGATCACGTCACTTTCTTCAAGCACCGGGATGCAGTATTGTGCTCCCCGTTCCTGAAAGTGTAGACAACTCCATTTTTATGCAGCGTATTATATCACATCTTCCGAGCATTTTCTACCATAACATTGACACGCAGACCACTTTCGCACTGTAGGATCACAATACACCTTGGGTAAGAGAATAAAAAGGAATGAAGAACAGGGTCTCATGTGCTTTGGTGGTCGCATTTAACTCGATCTCATCCCCCAAATGTGTAAAAGGAAATCAACAGGCGTTCGGCTGCTGATCGAACTCATAGGAATCTCACCTCTGCCGGGTACTCCGCCAGCCCCATATGGAAGTATCATTGTACCTGAATCGTTTCATCGCCTTATCCGTAGCAAGCGGATATTTCAGAATGGTTCGGAATCGCTACCAACCTTGCTTTCCGTGATAACCCTTGTGGGCAGGAAGTTCGTGGCGCACCTTCATCCAGCTGGGGCTTCCGCCCCCGATCAGGAATGTACCTGTTGAATGTGTATTCGGTTTTCAAGGTTCACGAGGGCGTTTGTTTTGTCCCTCAATAAGTAGGCAGCGAGAAGGCTCATTTTTAACCCCCTGAGCGAAAAAATTTCAAAAAATTTTTTGAAAACGAAAAAAAGCCGCTGATTTCATAGTGAAACCAGCGGCTTGATTTGTGGTGTATTCAGCTGAAAATAGGCAAAAAATAACGGTCACACAATCCTGACGGACTGTGTGACCGTATTTATATCAGTTGTTTTGCCTACGCTGCTGCGTCAACTTCTTATTGGCGCTGATCGCGGATGGCAGCCTGAGCGGCGGCGAGGCGGGCAATGGGCACGCGGAACGGCGAGCAGGACACGTAGTCCAGGCCGACCTTGTGGCAGAACGCGATGGACGACGGATCGCCGCCGTGCTCGCCGCAGATGCCGAGCTCGAGATCCGGATTCGTCTGGCGGCCGAGCTTGCAGGCCATCTCCACGAGCTTGCCGACACCGTTGACATCGAGGTGCTGGAACGGATCGTTCTCGTAGATCTTCGTATCGTAATACGCACCGAGGAACTTTGCGGCGTCGTCGCGGCTGAAGCCGAAGGTCATCTGCGTCAGGTCATTCGTGCCGAAGCTGAAGAAGTCCGCCTCCTTGGCGATCTCATCGGCCGTGAGCGCGGCGCGCGGGATCTCGATCATAGTGCCGACGTGATACTTCATATCCACACCGGCATCTTTGATGAGCGCGTCCGCCGTGCGGACAACGATGTCCTTGACGAACTTGAGCTCCTTGCGCTCGCCGACCAGCGGGATCATAATGTACGGCGTGATCATCGTGCCGGTCTCGGCGCTGACCTTGAGCGCCGCCTTGATGACGGCGTTGGTCTGCATCTCGGCGATCTCCGGATAGGTGACGCACAGACGGCAGCCGCGGTGGCCCATCATGGGGTTGAACTCATGCAGGGACACAACAACATCCTGCAGCTCGTCAAACGTCATGCCCATCTCCTGCGCCAGCTCCTCAATGTCCGCCTTCTGGGTGGGCAGGAACTCGTGCAGCGGGGGATCGAGATAGCGGATGGTCATCGGGCGGGTACCCATAATGCGGTACATTGCCTCAAAGTCGCTCTGCTGGAACGGCTCGACCTTCGCCAGCGCGACCTTGCGCTCCTCAACGGTGCGGGCGCAGATCATCTCGCGGACGGCCTTGATGCGGTCCTCGGCGAAGAACATATGCTCGGTGCGACACAGGCCGATGCCCTCGGCGCCGAGGTCGACCGCCTGCTGCGCGTCGCGCGGGTTGTCGGCGTTGGCCTCGACGTTCAGGCGGCGGGCAGCGTCGGCCCAGCCCATGAGACGGTTGAAGTTCTGGTTGCCGGTGGCGGCGACGGTCGGGATCTGGCCGGCGTAGATGTTGCCGGTGCTGCCGTCGAGGGAGATCCAGTCGCCCTCCGTGAAGCGGTGGCCGTTGATCTCAAAGACTTTATCTGCATAGCTGATGTGGACGCTGTTGTCATTGCCGCAGCCGGAGACGCAGCACGTGCCCATGCCGCGGGCGACGACAGCCGCGTGGCTGGTCATGCCGCCGCGAACGGTCAGGATGCCCTGCGAGACCTGCATGCCCACGATGTCCTCGGGGCTGGTCTCAAGACGGACGAGCACGACCTTCGGCATGGTCTTGCTCTTGACGGCTTCCTCGGCCTCCTCGGCGGAGAACACGATCTGGCCGCAGGCGGAACCGGGAGACGCGGCAAGGCCCTTGCCGATGACCTCTGCCCGCTTGAGTGCCTCGGCGTCAAACTGTGGGTGCAGGAGCGTATCGAGCTGCTTGGGCTCAACGCGCAGCACGGCCTCACGCTCGGTGATCATGCCCTCGTCGACGAGGTCGCACGCGATCTGCAGCGCCGCCTGCGCGGTGCGCTTGCCGTTGCGGGTCTGGAGCATGTAGAGTTTGCCGTCCTCGATGGTGAATTCCATGTCCTGCATATCCTTAAAGTAGTGCTCGAGTCGGTTGGCGATGGCGACGAACTCATCATACACCTCCGGCATCTGATCCTGCAGGTGGCTGATCGGGCTCGGCGTGCGCACGCCGGCGACGACGTCCTCACCCTGTGCATTGATGAGGTACTCGCCCATGAGCTTCTTCGCGCCAGTGGCCGGGTCGCGCGTGAAGGCCACGCCCGTGCCGGAGCGATCGCCGGAGTTGCCGAACGCCATCTGCTGGACGTTGACAGCGGTGCCCCACTCATAGGGGATCTCGTTCATCTTGCGGTAGACGTTCGCGCGCGGGTTATCCCAGCTGCGGAACACAGCCTTGACCGCCTCGATGAGCTGCTCGTTCGGGTCCTGCGGGAAGGGCTTGTGCTCATTGTCCTCATAGATCTTCTTGAAGATGACAACGAGCTGCTTGAGATCGTCGGCGTCCAGATCGACGTCGTTCGTGACGCCCTTGGTGGCCTTCATCTTGTCGATCTCTTCCTCAAACAAGCTCTTGGACACGCCCATGACGACGTCCGCAAACATCTGCACAAAGCGGCGGTAGCTGTCGTAGGCAAAGCGGGGGTTGCCGGTCTTTTTGGCCAGGCCCTCGACGGATGCGTCGTTCAGGCCGAGGTTGAGGATGGTGTCCATCATACCGGGCATGGACTGGCGCGCGCCGGAGCGCACAGACACCAGCAGAGGGTTGTTCACATCGCCGAGCTTCTTGCCGGTCAGCTCTTCAAGGCCTTTGACGTGCGCAAAAATGTCCGCCTGAATCTCCGCATTGATCTGGCGGCCGTCTGCGTAATACTGCGTGCAGGCCTCGGTCGTGATCGTAAAGCCCTGCGGCACCGGCATGCCGGCCGCAGTCATCTCCGCCAGACCGGAGCCTTTACCGCCGAGCGTATTGCGCATCGCAGTCTTGTCACCGCTGAACGCCTGACTTCCTTCGCTGAAATAATACAGATACTTTTTGCTCATTCCATTACCTCCATCTGTTCTGGTTTTTTGCGGTTCCTTTTCGTTTATATTATAGCAAAGCCGGCCCGGCCACGCCAGAATGAATGTGTGCAAAGTCGTCCAAATCTTCACAATATCCGAAAGTGGTTTTTATGCAGTTTGCAAGATTATGCCCATATTCGTAGAATTTTCCGAAACCAAATACAGAATTTATGAATTTTTGCGAATGATGACGTACAAAAATGCAAAAATGTCCTTCCCGGCTTTTTCTCACACACGCCTGTCGAGTGACATAGTTTGGCAATTTTCGCAGTCCCGATGCATTATAACTGCGTTGTAAAACATTAAAGTAATGTGCAGCTTCTGTGCGCGAAACACAAAAACAGGCTTTCCTTTCACGAGGTTATGTGCTATAACATACACAACGACAATTTTCGAAGTTCCGTCTGTTTTGCGCCATTCGTCGGAGTTTGTGATGATGATAAAATCATAAAACATTTTTATACTTTGGAGGGAAATCATAATGAAACACAGCAAACGATTTCTGTGTCTGCTGCTGACGCTCATTCTGGCCGCGAGCCTGTGCCTCTTCCCGGCAGCGGCCGCAGACCAGACCTGCCCGAGCAGCAAGGACGACCCGGTCGTGTTCGTGCACGGTCTGATGGGCTGGGGCCAGCGCGCCGGCATCAACGCCATGCTCCCCTACTGGGGCATGACCACCGGCAGCCTGACAAGCTATCTCAATTCGCTCGGCTATGAGACATACTCAGCCACCGTCGGCCCGATCTCCAGCGCGTGGGACCGCGCGTGCGAGCTCTATGCCCAGCTGACCGGCACGACGGTCGACTACGGCGCGGCGCACGCTGCAGCGCACGACCACGCGCGCTACGGCATCACCTATGACCAGCCGCTCTTCTCCGGCTGGGGCACAAAGCACGCCGTCAACCTCGTCGGTCACAGCTTCGGCGGCGCGACCACGCGCCAGTTCCTCGAGCTAATGGCCAACGGCAGCGCCGAGGAAGTCGCGGCGGCCAAGGCCGCCGGCACTGCGCCGAGTCCGCTGTTCACAGGCGGCAAGAGCAGCTGGGTGCACTCCATGACCGAGATCGCCGCGCCGCACAACGGCACGACCTTCATCGAGTCCAACGGCACGATCATGGACGTGGCAACGAATCTGGCCGAGACGCTCGCCAAGGGCTTCGGCATCACGGAGATCAAGAATCTTTATGACTTCCAGCTCGAGCAGTTCGGTATTTACAAGGATCCGAACGAAACCGTGCTCGAGACGCTGCAGCGCGTGTTCAGCACCGACTTCATGTCTCACAACGACAACGCCTTCCTTGACCTGACGATCGATAAGTCGCTCGAGATCAACGACGGCATCGGCATCGAGCCGAATGTCTACTACTTCTCCTACGCCGGCAACCAGACCGTGCAGGACCCGGTCTCCGGCAACTACATCCCGTCGGCCAAGATGTGGACGCTGTTCTACCCCGGCGCCTACAACATGGGCAAATACTATGACAAGTACACTGCCGGCGGCTTCTACATCGACAAGAGCTGGCGTCCGAACGACGGCATGGTCAACACCGTGTCCGCCTTCTACCCCATCCACAGCGACGGTACCTGCCTGACGAAGGACGGCAAGCAGGGCTGGACGAATTACGACGGCTACTCCAACATCAATTTCCAGCCCGGCATCTGGTACGTCATGCCTGTGCAGTCGTTTGACCACATCCAGTTCGTCGGCGGCATGCTCAACGGCAGCCTCGTCAAGACGCACGCGCTCTACCGCGGCGTCATGGAGGACATCTACAGCACCTACACCGCTGAGCCGACCGGCACCGCGTTCCCGTTCACGGATGTGCCGGCCAGCCGCTGGAGCTATCCGTACATCAAGGAACTGTATGAGGCCGGCGTCGTCAGCGGCACGACCGCCACAACCTTCGAGCCCACCGGCAGCGTGACCCGCGCGCAGTTCGTGACCTTCCTCGCCGGACTTGCCGGTGTGAACGTGTCCGCTTACCAGTACGGCCCGTTCAGCGACGTGCCCGCAGACGCCTGGTACGCGCCCTACGTCAACTGGGCGGCCGC